>Ga0137375_10007733_pt1 | contig 12790 bp, 16 predicted proteins | sample SagtaG_24_FD_104936 | JGI IMG/M metagenome (GOLD analysis project Ga0137375, IMG submission 104936) | Vadose zone soil microbial communities from Sagehorn Ranch, Mendocino, California, USA - Sage1_R_113_16 metaG | ecosystem: Environmental > Terrestrial > Soil > Vadose zone | place: USA... | reverse complement strand
GGTGGCCCGGCGGCTGGTGCTCCTTGAATGTGTTGGCAGACCGTACAGCGCCACCAAGTTGTGCCACCAGACGTTGCCGACATCGAGAGCACGCCGCCACATCGCTCGCAGTTCATTGGCCGTTCCTCCGTGAGGTCATGGGCCGGCGGCTGATCGACCGCGCAGCCACCCGGAAGATAGCGAACGGTAGCTCGTTTCTCGGTGCCGTCGAAAGCTACTTTCCACCCTCGAGCCTTCAGAGTCGCCAATTGTTTGCAACTTGTTGGTAACCCAGGCGGAGCACTGCAAGCTTCGGTCCTCGACTTTATGGGTAACCAGAACGAGCGATGCAAGCTTCGGTCCGGAAACGAGCAATCGTTGCTCCCATGGAACAGCACGGGCGGACGTAACCGCGGTGCCAAAGCGAGTATCAGGCTACGCCTAATCGCAATCTCATGGCATAGTCGTTCGGACGGCATCAGCTTGGTGAGCTTGTGAGGAACCGCACCAAAGTGGTCAGCGAAGGAGGTGGGCGACAGAGTTGGCGCCGCCGCGCTGCGGCAACTTCTTGAAGACGGATCCGATGAGCAGCTTGCGAGGTTCCTCGATTCCTACGCCCTCGGCGACGTCGCCTCCCAACTCATCGCGCTTCCTCTCGCCGAGCGCTCGTCAGGCGTTCTTCGGGACGATGCGAAACAGTGCCCGGAATGGTTCGGTCTCGTCTCGAGCAATAAATCTTCGTGAGCGCGCTCCAAATACTTCCGAGACAGACCCCAGTCGATAGAGAGGCAAGCGATGGACGAGACATTGACAGTGGCCCTGCGGGTATTTTTCGCGACGATCGCGCCGCGGGTTCTCGACCCCGCGATGCGGAAGTCGATCGAAAAGGTCGACGACGTGCTCTCGCGCGTCGCTGAAGGTGAGCTTGCTCCGGCGGATGCCGCAGCCTACATCCGCAACGTCGTGACGGTGCTGTCGTGACTCGCGCCGCGGGCGTTGTCGTCGTCTGGTTGCTCGCCGCGTGCGGAGGCGATCAATTCGCGGCCGGGGAAGGGGGCGACTCAAGCCCTGGGAGTACGAACTCGCGCGGCGCCGGCGGCGAGCAGATCGATGCGTTCACCGAGATGCCCGGGGCCGGCGGCGCCGGCCCGGGTGACGCAAACGCATCGAGTGTCGACGCCGGCGACTTGAAGGATCGCTCGCTCGCAGACGGTCGAGCAGCGGATGCGGGGCTCGATTGCACTGGCGTCCCTCCCTGGGAAAAAACTGATGGCAGCACCTACGCCGACGGCGTACTCGTCACCGCGGTTTGTCAGGTCGCGAGCTGTCAGGGCGAGAAGCACGTTTTCAGGTGTCACAATCGGCCGGACGGCGCGGTGACGGGCAACCTGTGCAACACCGAGCGGCCTTTGGCCTTTGGTACGGAGGCCATCTGGGTTGACGTGGGCGTGTGCGCCTCTGATGATTGTTGACCGGTACTCCAATTGCCCGAAGCTATTCTCGGGCTGATGGCGATGTTGAAAGGGAAGCGCGACGCGGCGTACGAGGGGCGACCCAACCGGCCTGTCACCCCGGAAACGCTCGTTGGCTCAAAGCGGAGCGGCGAGCCATCGAGGCAGACGATCGCGAGGGAACGAGCCCTCGAGGAACTCGAAGCGGAACTCGAGGAGCTTGAAGCGGAGCGTCAAAAGTCTGAAGCTCGTCCTCGTGAACGTTGCGTGCTACCCCACGGTTCGCGACCAGTTTCGAGGCTTCGCCGTGTCCGGCTTGTGAATGGAGGGAGATTGTGTCAGGCCTCAGATCAGAATCCGTGGCAGCTGGGAGCCGGCCTGAGGACTGAGTGAACCATTTCACTAACCGCGACGGATACAACTCGATCCGCAGCCAGATTGACTGGCTTTTTAGGGCGGGCAAGCCGCCAGGTGGTCATCCTTTTGGAGCGTACTTCACGACCTTGGGCCTTACCACACCCAACCTGGCCGTTCGGCTTCGGATCCCACGGGAAAAATTGGCGTATTTCTTTAGTTTTGTGGATCGAACCGGAGACCTAGTGCCTCTCGAAGGCGGGCGGGGGCAGTTCGTCTTTTACTCGCGCACCGACTACACTGTCGAAAACCCTAGGCAACTGGAGAGCGGAGCAACAGGCCTATGATTGGTGGACGCGACATCGTTCTGCCGGGGGCAACCGAGGCGGACGAAGCGAAATTAATCATCGACATACTCCGACCCAGATGGCCGAACCTGGTCGTCCAGGACGCGAATTCTGACGTGCCCTACAGTCACGAGGAGCTTGAGGGCCACCCAGTGCAACTTCGCGAGTTTTTCGTCTATCGGGATCAGACAGCTTTCGCTTCCTGGGTCAAGGACGGCGCTACGGACGACAACAGCGATTCTCTCCTGCACATGATCATTGAACCTGATGCGATCACATTTGTTGTACGTGAGGGTGAATCTGAAACGGGACAACTGGCGAACTACATTGTCAGCGTGCTGAGCGAGCAACGAGCAGCGCGGGAGTCACTGCAGTCGTTCGAGGTCTTCGGACAGCCGGGGGTCGAGGAGGAAGAGGAGGAAGGCGACAGTCTCTGCGATCCCGCAGGCGCCAACTCAGATCTGATCGTTACTGGTGATTTGCAAGACCATGCGTAAGCTCATCGTCGTCACCGACAATCAATCTCCGCTGACCCAGAATCAGCTTACAGAATTCTTTCGCACCGCCGGGATTGGCTGGTCACATTACTTCTCGAATGCCTGGCTTCTCGTCGATCAGGCTGGCCGATCTGCTCGGTGGTGGTTCGAACAGATTGACCCGATCATCGGAGCCGACAGGAAGTTTGCGGTGTTCGAAGTTGAGCCCCGTTCCTGGTGGGCTCGCGGACCGAGCACTCTTGCGAACTGGATGCGTACGATGTGGTTGTCTCGCTTCGCCGCCGAGTAAGAGATCGTTGCTACTTTGCCCCAAAGACGGCTCCGCGTTGACCAACCCTGTTCCTGAACGTTTGAGCGCGGCAAACCCGCCCGGCGTGGCACAAGTCAAGATTCTCTCTGGTCTCGCCGAGGACCTGCGTCTCGTCTCTCGGTACTTCTTCGTCATGCCGTCCACGCTTCGGCGCCCAGTGCCACTTTGTCGAGCGTCAGGGGCGCGGCGTGAGTTTGCGTCGCCCCCATTTGAAGGCCTTGTCAGGGCGGTGGCCAACCGGTGCTGGTCCGGCGGAGCATTGCGGTCGACAAGAGCCGTGCCGAAGACAACACGGCGGTCGTCTTGCGCATGAGCGCAATCCAGGCCGCGAGTGCTCGAGATGACAGAGCCCACTTCAGGATCGCGCTGGTCATCACGCGCGCTTTAGAGCCCCGCAAACGGGCTCGTGCTGACCTCCGCAAAGTAGAGGTAGCCCTTCTCCCGGCCGAAGAACATTTTCGACAGCGACACCGCCTGGTCGGTCGCAAAGCGGCCGAGGTACGTCCACGAGATAGCCCCACCGCCCGCCGAGATGCTGAGCCAGACGTCATACATGCGCGGCCCTCCCTCGGATGTCGGCGAAATCGGCACGGCGGCGGCGACATCGCCCCTCGATTCCAGTTCGCCGCTCTCTCAAGATGGCGCGCCTATCGGGGTGCAACTCGACCACCGCGAAGCCTGCGCGCGCCGTCGCCGCGTTCTCGCAGGTCGATACCGTCTCGCAAGAGTAGGGAAGTGCACGTTCCGACACCGCCGAGCTCACGATATCCGCTGGGCCGGATGCGTCGCCCACTCCCAACCCTGGCCGCAGAACCAGCCCGCGCGGTTGAGGACATCGGCCGAGTAGTTTCGGCCGCTCGTATAGAAGTCGACGTCGCGACCATCGCGAATCGCCCGGAGGACGTTGCTGGTGCCGCAGTTGTAAGCGGCGATCGAAGCCCGAAGGAGTCGGTCGCCCTTCAGCGCCGTCGTAGGCTTCAAGAAGTCGCGGTTTGCGGCGAGAACCCGCGCGCCGTAGTCGATGTTGGCTGCTGGATCGCGCCAGGGACCCGACCTTGCAAACTCGTGCGAATCAAAATCGATCTGCATGAGGCCTCGGCCGAATCCGCGACCGTCAGGTCGCAGCCGATCTTTTCGAAATCTCGTCGGATACGGGCGCGGAATGAAATCGCCGGTTCCCGAAGACCCCTGTGGCTTCAATCGGAGACCCCAACCGGATTCTCGGGAACCGATTGCTCCGATGATGCAGACAGGCAACTCATGACGCTCTGCAGCCGCGTCGATGGCTGTCTTGAAAGGCACCGCTTGGATGAGCTCGGCCAACATGCCCGCGTCATCCGGGGCCAACGTCGTGGTGTACGATGGCTCGGCGTCGAGCAGCGCGGCCCATGTGAAGCGTCCGACGACTCCGTCATCGTCGAGCTCGTGCTCCCGCTGAAAACTCTTCACGGCTCTGTCGGTGTCGCGGCCGAAACGTCCGTCGACCACGAGCCCGAAACCATCCTTGTTGAGCAGCTCCTGGAGCTTCTTCACGGCGCCGGCGAGCTCGGGTGACGTGCGGTCGAAGCCGTCGTTGAGTCTGAGAGTGGGATGGTTCACGCGGCCTCCGCTGGTCAGCACGTCAGGCGGCAAAGGCTGGCAAGGCAGAAACGATGGGGGCGGCAGCGGGCAAGTTGGAGGCAAGGGCACCGAGGGCAGCTGTTTGGAGTGCCCTCCGACGATCTTGCGCGCTCCTCGCGGCAGCAAGCGCGAGCCCCGTGTCGAAAGCGCGTTGAGCGAGGCCCGCCGGCAGGCGCTCTCGAAGCGCACCCAGCACCGAGGTATCGATCGGGCGGCCATGCGCGAGACCCCACGCGGCGTCGAACGCCATCTGGGCCATGGGGCCGCCGGGAATGGCGCTCCGCGCGCCGGCGATGACCGCTTCGTCGATCGGGCGGCCGTCGGCGAGCGCCTGCGCGGCGCCGAGCGCGGCGCTGATGCCCGTGCCGACCCCCGGAACGAACGAGAGGACGGATTGCACATACGGGAGCACGGGGCCGGCAACACTTCGAATCACGGTGATCGCCGGCGCGAGAGCCTTGCTCGCAACGGCGGACAGCGTCTTGAAAACGACCGAGTTCTTGAGGTCGCCGGCGAGGGCTTTCGCCTTGATGGCCGCGACCTTCGCGAGCGCGACCGGGTTGTACTTGCGTACGCCGTTGACGAGCGTCTGAGCGGCGCTGGTCACAGTCCTGGTGATCGGAGCGATGGCGCTGTGAACGACCTTCGCGACGGGATTGTTCCGGACGACGCTGGTCGCGGCATGGCTCACCGCGTGGGTGATCGACGAAACGAGCCCTCCGAGCGAGAACCCGGTCTCGATGTACTCGGAGCCGGCAGGCCAGCCGTCGAGCATCGCCCCGGCGTACGCGTCGAGCGCCTCGGCCGCGGCTTCGTAGCCCGCGCACTCGAGCTCGTACATCGCACCCGAGATGGCCTCGAGGTTGGTACGAAGCTCGCGGGCAGGGGAGCTTGGGCGACCGTGCCAGAACTCGACGTCACCGTGCCGGATGTAGAGCGGTGCGCCCGCCATGGCGACGCTCGGCGGCGGGGGACATCCCCCGATCTCCGGCAGCTCGTACGGGCCACCGATGCGTTCCTCCATCGGCGGCAGCTCGTAGGCGTGCCCGATGATCCCTTCGGATCCGAGCACGTCGGTCACCCATGCGTCGTCGACGCTCGGCTCCCCACCGGAGACGATGCGTCCACCGTAGGCATCGAGAGCCTCGAGCAGGGCGTCCATGTGCCGTTTGCGCGGAAGCCTCCAGCCGCCCCCTTCCAAGGTCCGACTCCCGTACTTCTCGGGCTGATGCGCAGCGAGGCGCTGGAATCGGCGAAAATTGTACGGCTTCTCGAACACCAGCTCCGCGATCTTCCTTGCGCTCATCGCATCTCTCCGTGGTCACCGAACCTTCAGACCCAATTTCTGCGCCAACTTGAGGCGCCGGCGGCCCGCCTGGCTCATGTCCTCGACGAGCCGAAGAGCGCCGGAGCTCGCGGTCATGCCAACGGATCGCTTTGCCGTTCCTTGCCGAGGCGTGCGCCGTTTCAGCGCGCCGGCAGTTCTCGCGTGCATGCGCCTCCTCGCCCGGGCGTGCTTCTTGGGCGCGTGGCTCCTGCGCACGGCGTGTCGCCTCTTCTTGGGAGCTTTCTTCCTTCGCTTTCGTTCGGCCATGATGGTCAATGCTCTTTTCTCTGCGCCGGACTTTCGCGACCACACGGCGCCGCAGACACGCCGTGGATCGATGGCTCCTCCATGCGCGTCGACCCTCTTGACGCAGCCTCTCCACCAGGCTTTCGGCGGCCGGCGAGGCATCAGGCCGCCTTGCCGCTGTTGACGGCAGCCGCAGCGGACGCCGCGACGATGGCGTTTGGCTTCTCTTCCTTGCCTGCCGGCTCGTCGCGCGGCCGCATGAGCTCCATCGCGGCAATCTGCTCGTCTTGCGTCAAGTGGGGTAAGATCTTGTTGACCCGCTCCATGTCGCTCGCGAGCGAACGAAAGAGGGCCATCGCCATCCTGTACTCCACCGTCTGGCCTTCGGCCGTCGCTCCTCGACCGAAGAGACGCGCCATGAGAGCGTTGGCGAACGTCTCGCCCATCCGCCCCAGCCGTTCGACCCTGTCCTTCTCTTGCTTGGTTTCGAGCTCGTTCGTGTTGAGCTTGTGCATCACCTCCCACTGGTCCGTGAGCCTCGCTCGCAGCTCGACGTTCTCCTTGCGCAGCTTCGCGTTCTCCGCCTCGACTCGATCCATGAGCCGCTCGGTCGTGCGTTGCGCCTTCATGATCGAGTCAAGCCCGAGCGCGGCGAAGGCGCGGTTTTGGCGAAGGGAAACGCTGACGGTTTCCTCGACGCTGGGCGGGAGCGCCGGGGGGCCTCCGCCGGTGGGGACAATTTCAGCGAGCTGCACCTTGTGGGCGAAAGGCGCGATGAAACGCCCTTCGGCGTCGAGCGCCCGCAATTCATAAAGGCCCGAGTAGCCCGCGTCGCGACAGGCATTGTCGATGCGCTCGGCGAGCTCGCCGAGATTGGTGTCAGGGCCGACGTCGAAGACCCAACCGACCTCACGCTGGTTTCGTGCTGCCGTGATGCGCGTGACCGGCCCTGGGTTTTCCGCCTTGCGCATGCGCTCGATCCATTCTTCGATTCGTACGCTCATGCTTTGAATCCTCTCACCAGGTAACCAATGCCGAAGAGCGCCGCGACGAGCAGCGCGAGCTGAATCCAGCCGGCGCTTGCGGTGCCGCCTTGGCCGAGTCCCTGTCCCGGAGCGACGGGCCCGGGGCCGGTCAGCTTTCCGCCGGCGTCGGCGAGCGCCTTGCGCCAGTCGGTGAGCTTGGAAGCCCATCGATCGGTTTGTTCCATCGTCGCCTTGGTGTTGAGCCAGCCGACCGAGTTGATCGCGTCATCGCGAAACCGGCGCCAACCTTCGAGATCGGTCGCCCACGACCCTTGGAAGGCCGCGTCGGCTGCGCTCGCTCGGATGTCCGAATCGGTTCGCTCCCACTGGGCGTCGGTCTCGCGGATGTACCGCTTCGCGTCGTCGGGTGTGACGAAGGTGGGCAGAATGTCCCCCACCCATTCGGCACTGGTCGACGGCTCGCCCGAGGCCTCGCCGGTCATGCCGAGGTGACGTCGAAGGGCGATCACCCCGAAGAGCGCTGCGAGCGGGACGGCCGTTCCAAGAAAGACGGGGAGCGCGCCGCCAGGCCGCGTTGCCACGCTCTGGCGCGCCACGCGCGAAGTTTCGTGAAGCGCTTTCGCGATCTCGCCAGCGCGGCGGGCGATCGCCGTCGCATACGTCGCGACGTTGGCCGCGGCGGCCTTCGAGGTCCCGGTGTAGTAGCGCTCGGCGTACATCGCCGCAGCGACCTGGTCGGCGTCGCCCGTCGCGAGCGCCTTCATCGTGCGCGGTCTCGCGATCGTGAGTTTTCTCACGAGATCGACGGCGCCGGCGACGTCGTCCGGGTACGACCGAAAACACACGGGTTTCGTCACGGGTTTCGTCACGACGGAGGCGCCTCCGGCGGGCGGTGGCATCGAGTCCTTGCCCATGACGCAGCCGGCGGGACATTGGCTCGCACCCCACGTCCCGGGGCACTGCACCGCTCCCCAGTTATGGGACTCGGGAAAGAAGCTGAGATGTCCGTAACCGGTTTCGTGAAGGGCGATCGCTTGTACGGTTTGGATCTCGGCCGAGGTCGGCGGGCGCGACATGACCTGGAGCCATGCTTGGTAGAGCACGCGGCGTGCGCCGGCGTGGTCGCCCGGGCCGGAGACCGTCGGGCTATCGGCGAGCTGACCGGTCAAGAAGAAGTGCGGCGGTACCGTGGCGACCTGCGTCGTCCCATCCGCAAGGATCATGACCCGCGACGGATCGATGAGATCGAAGTGCTGAGCGAGCGACGTCATAGCCCTATCGTCCAGAAGAGGAGCGCCAGGATCTCGGCCCCGGTGCCGTTGGTCAGTCGAATGAAGTCGACGCCTCGAGCGATGGGAAAAGCGAACTGGTCGAGGTTCGGCGCCGGGTTCGCCGTCTGGTAAAGCGTGGCGCCGGCTGTCGGAATCGTGAAAGCGGCGATGCTCGTGATGTCGCCGGTCGCGAAGGTACCGAGCAACGTCACGCTCTGTGCGTGGCTCGGGATGGGAATGAAGTCGCTCTCTCCTGCCGCCGGCACGAGGTGAAACGTCGTGAGGCGCGGTGACGCGCCGAAACCTCCGGCGATGGGATGGGGATTCGGTGCCACACTGGCGCCGAGCAAGAGGGATTGTTCCTTGGCGGCCGTCGGATCCAGGAACGGAGAAGTCGGGCCGCCGAACACTTCGCCGTCGATGCTGGTCGGCGGCATGCCGGGCGGATTCACGTTGTCTCCGAGCGGGAAGCTGGCCGTGATGCGCAGGAAGGTTCCCGCAACGGTGATGACCTGGCCGTGAAGAAAGTCGATCACCGCTTCATCACGCCCCCCCGACACGCCCCACGAGAGATGACAAAACGGCGTGCGGAGCGTCTGGCGGCTCCCTCCAGGCGATACGCTCAGCATCGCCGTGATGAGCGACACGCCGCGGTCGTCCGTCTCGCGAATGTCGAGAATCGTTTCCTCCTTCGCGCCCGGCAAGACTCGCTCGACGCGGCCCGGATAGCTCCCGACGTTGCCGGGGTCGAATGCGCCCCAGTGACGTTGGAGCTCCGCGGGATCGACGCCTTGGACCATGGGACCTACGGAGTCTGCTGAGTCGGGTACTGCATCACGAACAACGTGAAGTTGCCGTCCGCGGGCGAGCTCTCGCCGTTGGGCGGGCCGCCACCCACGGTCACGATGACGTCGGTGCCGGTGCCGAGGTCGACACCGATCGCGTTGATGCCCGGCGGGAACAGGTTCATCGGGCCGGCTTGGCTGCTCGTTGCGTTCAACGTCACGAGCGCGCCGGCCTGTCCTCCGAGAAACGTGAACGTTTGGAGCAGATGCATGCGGTAGACACCCGCGCTCAAGCGTTCGGAATTCGGAGACGGCGCTGGGTGCGGCGCGAAGGCTGCGAAACCGACGTTCGCAAACTGGCGCCCTGCTGGTCCGACGAACTTGGGCAGACCATTCGGCACGGCCGAGACATCGACCGAGCAGAGACTCGCGGACAGGTTTCCGATTTCGATCGCCATGGCTCACTTCTCCGTTGCGGGTGAGTGGGTTTCGGGTCCGCCGAGTCGTCGCGGGGTGGGAGGCGCCTCGAGCGCTTCGATGACGAGCGCAAAACCGTGATCGGCGGGGTAGCCCCGCTGGTCGAACACCTCGACCTTCATGCCCCTGTCGACGACCGACCACCTTGCCTGGTAACCAGGCGGAAGCGCCGAGATCCGGACGGTGGCTGCGGCGGATGGCCGCACGTAGAGCAAGTACCCTCCGGTGCCGCGACGCTCGACCTTGGACACGCCGACGCGCGGGCTTCCCACGAGGTCGCCCCTTGGATTCACGAAGCACATGCAGACGATGCCGATCATCGGTCCTCTCTTTCCTCTCCCTACGTGCTCGAGGTCGACTGTTGCGGAAGTCTGAGAATCACGAGCTCGAAAGGCACGTCGGTAGGCGCTCCGCCTATGAACGTGCTCACGAAGATGTCGGCGCCGGAATCGGATCCCGTTGCTTGAATCTCTCTCCCGCCGGGAGGAAAGGCATCGGAGCCCTGTCCAAAGACGTTGTAGAGAGCGATACCCTCTCCCTTGTCGACGATGGCGATCGGCTGCAGGAGATGCATGCGGATTTGGCCGGGCGAGACGCGCTCCGAAAATCCCGGTCCCGAGCCAAACGGAGCAAAACCCACGTTGCTCTGGCCTATGAAAATCGGTGGATCGACGGTTGGATCCACGAAGCAGGCGGCGTAGAGCGCATTTCCAATCTCGATCGCCATGGCCCTCACCTAGTGCGCGATGATGCGCGGCGCGCGCGCGACCGCGTGCACCACGTGGACGGCGCGCCGCGCTTTGACATTGCCGAGCTTGGCTTGCGCGTTCATGGTCCGCCACGCTCGGATCGCGCCCGGGTCCTTGCGACGGAGCCCCTGCAAAAGTTCGCTCGCGCTTTGAAGTGCGATGACCGCCGATCCGCTTCCAGGAACGACGACGGTCGAGAGACCGACCGCGCGCGCGATCTGCGGGTTCTTTCCGACGATCTTGGCTTCGTCGACCAGCTTGGTGATGACGCGGGCTTTGGCGATCTTTTGCGCCATGTCGTTGGCCCAATCGCCGAACGCGCCGGCGGCGGCGAAGGGAATTCTCTTGCCCGTGCGCCGCAGGTGCCATGCGAGAGCTCGCGCGATCGCGTCGTGCAGGAGTTTTCGGTCGACGGTCGCGGTGAAGGTGAGGGGACCGCGCTGGGTCTGGATCTGAGCCGTGCCCACGACGTGGCCGTCCGCGGTCGACAAGAGCCGCACGTTGACGACCGGCGGATGGACCACGAACTCAACGGCTGCGTGTTGAGGCATGGGATCAGGCTCCCCCGTGATGGCTGTGCGAAGATCGTCCATGACTTGCTCCAATGATCTCGAGCACGCCGGCGAGGGCCGAGCTCGCGCCAGCGGATCCGTGATGCGCGACGTCCCAGCCGGCTGGAAGGTTGAGCGTCTGCCCCTGGAACACGATCCCGTTGCGGATGTTGGCGGCCGTCTCCGGGTTTGCTTCGGCGAGCTCGAACATCCGCGAGCCGTCTCCGGTGAACCGACGCGCAATCGTGAAAGGCGTGTCGTTTGCTTGGACCTCGTACGTGGTTCCCCAACCCGCGGACGCCGAGGATCCGAGAGCAGCCGCCCAGGTTTTGGGCCCCACGATGCCGTCAGCGGTGAGGCCGTGCTGCGCTTGCCAAGTTCGTGTCGCGGCAGCGGTAGCAGGTCCGAACTTGCCGTCCGGTGCGACGCCGATGATCTTCTGCCAGAGCACCACGTCCGGTCCGCTCGAGCCCTGCTGGATCGTGGCGTGCGTCGTCCCCGGGGCGGGTGCGGCGACCGGCGTCGCGATCGCGGGCGTTGCCGCGGGAATCGATGTCGCGACGGCCGCGATGGCGGCGCCTTGCGCTGCGGCCCAGGTTTTCGGTCCAACGACGCCATCGGCGGTGAGTCCGTGCCGGGCTTGCCACGTCCGGGTCGCAGCGGCGGTGTTCGGTCCGAACTTTCCGTCTTGCGTGACGCCAATAATGCTCTGCCACAGCGTGACGTCGGGCCCGGTCGAACCTTGCTGGATCGTTGCGTGCGGTCCCAAGAGGGATGACGCGCCAGGCGCAGCGACGGGGATGGTCGCGCCGGGCGCCGGGGTCGCTGTGGGAATCGCCGTCGCCACGGCACCCAGCCCGGAAGCCGTTTGCGCAGCGGTCCAGGTCAAAGGCCCCACGATGCCGTCTGCGGGCAAACCGTAATCCGACTGCCACTTGCGAGTTGCGGCATCCGTTTTGGGACCAAACACACCGTCCGCCGTGACGCCGACGATTTTCTGCCAGAGCACGACGTCAGGACCAGTCGAGCCTTGCCGAATCGTCGCGTGTGTGCCGGCGAGTGGAGAGGCTGGTGGCGGAGGCGCCCTGGGCGCCGCGAATTGAGGCTTGGCTGGCCACGCGTCGGGCAACGTCAAGATTTCGCCGACGTAGATTGTGCCGGCGAGAATGCGCGCCGACTTGTCCGGATTCGCTGCAGCGAGCTGGCGGAAGTTTTGCGGATTGCCCGTGAACATCTGCGCGATCTTCGAAGGGTTGTCACCGGACGCGACCTTGTAGGTCTTTGCGAGCGGCGCCGTCGGCGGCGGAGCGCCGGGCGGCGTAGCCGGCGGCACCGTGACAATCGGAGGCGTGCCCGGCAGCGGCGTTGCCGGAACCGGCGGAAGCTTTCCAGGCGGTGTCGTCAAGATTTGAGAGATCTGACCGAGCAGCCCCGCGCCAGCGTGCAGCCCTCGGATCGCGAGTGCTTTTGCGCGCAGTTTCGCGGCTGCGATCGGAAAGCCCGTCGTCTCGAGCGTATTCGCCAGCGCGTCGGCCGTCGTGAGTTCCTGATCGGTCCAATCCGCCTTGGCGAGCAGCGCGGCAACCGTCGCAGCCAATGCGGGCGGCAGATTCGGGTCGAGATTTTCGATCGGCGGAGGCGCGGGAGGTGGAAGGGCAGGCGGCGGGACCCCCGGGATGGGCTGCGGCGGAGGGATGCCGGGAATTGCGGGAAGGCCCGGAATGCCAGGGATTGACGGCGGCGGTGCGACTCCACCGGGGGATCCCGGGGGCGGTGGCGGAACGGACACACCCGGGATCGCGATCTGACCACGGAGCTGGGCAGCGCGAGCGCGGAGCGC
>Ga0137375_10007730_pt1 | contig 12791 bp, 11 predicted proteins | sample SagtaG_24_FD_104936 | JGI IMG/M metagenome (GOLD analysis project Ga0137375, IMG submission 104936) | Vadose zone soil microbial communities from Sagehorn Ranch, Mendocino, California, USA - Sage1_R_113_16 metaG | ecosystem: Environmental > Terrestrial > Soil > Vadose zone | place: USA... | reverse complement strand
AGTGGAGCCCAGGCCGGTGACGGCGAGCTGGCGGATCGGGCGGGGGTATGCCGACAGGGTGGCGGCGGGGTTGTCGTGGACTTTGACGCGGCGGGTCTTGTTCCCAGCCCGGCTCAGGGTCATGGGAGTCCAGGCGGTGGCGGGCAGGGCGGCCAGGGCGTTGGTGGCGGCGGGGTGGCGGGGCGGTGGCGGGCGCGCAGGGTGATGAACCCGATGCCGTGCTCGCCGAGCTCGGCGAGCACGGCTTGGGTGGTGAGCTTGGAGCCGAAGATCAGCAGCGCCGGGTCGCGGCCGGTGACGGCCTTCCAGTGGTCGGCGAACGCGATGACCTCCCGGTTCTGGCTGGCTTTGGACAGGTCCGCGTTGGCATACAGCAGGGTGTGGGTGCCGGCGTCTCTTCGGCGAAGAAGGTCAGGACCGAGCGGGTGCGGTGGGAGCGGCGGGGCACTTAGTGCTTTTCCAGCACCGGGTCCTCGCCCCCAGTGCATGACGGCGTGGAAGTCCAGGTTCAGCGCCTCGCCGTCCGCGAGCCCTGCCGCGAGGGTGGCCTTGTCCAGGGCGGACAAGAAGGCGGCCCGCCGGGAGGGTTCGAGCCGGTAGGAATAGGTGGTCAGTGCGGTCGCCTTCGGCAAGGCCGTGAGGGCGGCGAACAGGGCGGCGCCGGGGTCGGCGGCGATGTCATAGACGTGGGAGACCCGCCGGGTGCTGGTCAGCTTGAGCGCCAGCAGTGACAGCACATACGAAAGGGCCGGGATCTTCGGCGTGAACGGGTAGCCCGCCGCGGCCACCACGTCCGGCACGCCGAGCGCGATCAGGTCCGGCACCGTGAGCAGCAGCCCGCCAAGCCGGGTCTCGCAGCGCTCGGGGAGGGTGGTGAAGTCCAGCGCCTCAGCGCGGGCCTGGACCTCCCGCGCCGGACTGCCGCGCTCAGCGTCGGGGCGGCGCCACAGCCGCGGCAGCCCTCGGCGGCGATCACCTCAGCGATCCCGGTCCGGTTCAGCGGCCTGCCCTCCGCCGCCAGCGCCTGGGCGATCTCGTCGATCGAGTGCCCGGCCGCGCGCAGTTCCAGGATGCGAGGCCGGGCGGCGTCCTTGCCCGGCGCGCTCTTCGGCCCGGGCCTGCCGGCCACGAAGAAGTCCCCGGCCCCGGCGCGGAAGTCCCGAACCGCCGAGGCCAGCGAGGCGGCGGTGTAACCAAACCGGGCGGCGGCCTCCGCGGCCGGCAGCCCCTCGGCCAGGTAGGCCCGGAGCGCCTCATACCGCCGCTGCGCCGGGGACTGGGGCTGCAGGAAGAATTCCCCACCAGGCCGGGCGGGCTGCCGAGGGTCTTTCGCTGACTGGTCGATACAGATAGTTCATCATGCCCGTGGCAGCGCGCGCCGCCACGCCGTATCCCGGGCCATCCGGCCATGAATTACATGGATGTGAGCCATCTCCGGTCACCCAGTAGCCGCAGAGGACGTCATCCACAACAAGAGGCAAACAGTCAGCGCTACCTACCCCGCCCCCTGGCCGCCGACGGCGAAGACTTCTCGCAACGGCCTGCACAGCCAGGACGAACGCTCGATCCCCACACGACACCATTCAGCCAACCAGGGGGGAACTACCGGGCGCGAAAATCGGCGCTAACGGCCGGTTGTCGGCACAGTCGTCGATCATGGATCCGGCGGCGCCGGTCTCGCCGACCTGATCAACAGGGTCGCCTCAAACGACGGACGCCTCACTATCGAAAGCGAGCTTGGAGGCGGCACACCTGTCTGCCATGCGCCTGCATAAGGTCTCCTCTGAGAGAGATGCTTCCCGCGACGCACCGAGGAAAGGTCGCTCCTGGCTAGGAGGCCGTGGGAGCAACTCGGCGTTCAAGCGCCCCAAGGGAACGCCGCACCCCATCGACGAACACTTCGAGGTCTGGGCAAAGATCACGATCGGCGACGACCGCGAGGTTGAACTGTCTCGCGTAGGAGAGCGCGCCGACGCCGATGGAGATGTTCCCGGTGAGGGGCACGATCGGAAAGATCTCGAGAAGGGGAGCGCCGGCGAAGTACAGCGGGATCGGGGGGCCGGGCACGTTGGCCACGTATGCGTTCATGAACCGCTGACGTGGCATGAGCCGCAGGAAGGCACGCTGCAGGAGCACGGTCCGGAACATGCTCCCTGCGGGGGGCCGGCTCTTCTTCTTCCGTTCCGCCGTCTCTGCGGCAATCTTCTCGAGCCGTCGGATGTCATCGCGTTCCCCGATCGGAAGCGGCACCAGCATCCCGGCGTCGATGTTGCCCCGCGCCTCTCCCGGCTGTTCTTGGTGGAGCGAGACCGGGACGAAGGCGCGGAGGACGATACCCTCGATGGGCTCGCCGCGGCTTCGGAACAGGTCTGCGTAACCGGCGGCGACCGCCGTCATCAGGACGTCGTTCACCGTGGCGCCGTGAGTGTGGGCGATGTTCTTCGCCACGTCGAGAGAGCCGCGGATGATCGCAAGCCGACGGTCCGATCCGATCCTGCGGTTGACGCTGGTCCGAGGAGCCCGTCCCTCCGCGAAGAGCTCTCGCGCCGCCGGCCATGAGCGCTGGAGTCGCCGAGCCGTGGCGATGGGCTCGGCAAGGGCCGAGAGCGCACGGCCGAGCTCCCGGCGTCGCCGGCGCAGGTTGTCCCGGAAGAGTTCGCGCACCGACGGCAGCGGGGACGGCGACGACGGAGGCGCGCTCGTCTCGGGCGGGTCGGGGACAGGATCGACGAACGCGGCGAGCGTGGCCACACCGGCGACGCCGTCGGCGATGGCGTGGTGCATCTTCATGAAGAACCCCACACGCTGGTCCGGCAGGCCGGTCAGGAACCACATCTCCCACAACGGCCGGGCCCTGTGCAACGGGCGGCGGCGGAGTGTCTCGGAGGCCAGGAGGAGTTGTCGCTCGTCGCCCGGAAGCGGCACTGGGTGCACGCGGACGTGCTCGGTGATGTCGAACGATTGGGCATCCGCCCACACCGGCCACCCCAGCCCCGTTCTGGGCCAGTACAGGACCTGACGAAAGCGTGGGGCCAGGTGCAGCCTTCGACCGATGGCCTCGCGCACGGGCTCGATCAGAAATCCGCCATCCGCGTCGAACAGCGATCTGCCGTCGAGGGTGACAAGCGCCCCGATGTACTGGGCCCAGCCCTGCTCCTCCGGCCAGATCAGCATGAGATCCGGAGGGGTCACGCGATCGAGCCAGACCGGCTCGCGTTCGACGTTCGCCGGATCACTACCTCCTTGCATGGCGCTGGTTGTCACCTCCGCTGCTGGAATAGGCAGACCGCGATTGTCACGCTAGCTCCGTCTTGCCGCTACCGACCAGTCGCAGCCGCGCTCCTCGACCATCTGCGGTCGCCGGGATATCACACCCTCGCGCATCGGAAGCCGAACAGGGTAGTGCAAGGTGAGGACCATGCCCCCAGCCGACCGGCGGGAGCGACGCGTGGAGTCCACGCCTACAGTTGCGCAGGTTCTATCGCTTCTGCAGCTATTGGTCTCAGTTGGCGGTTGCGCAGTGTCTGCGCCCCGAGCGTCCAAAGCGCAAAGGCGATGCGGATCAGCCAGACGAACAGCAGCACGCCGTAGAGCACGTACCCAGCCGAGCACGGGCGGGAGCATCTCCCCGACGACCCGGTGCCGCAACCGATGTCGACGACCCGGTCGGCGCGTCCGATGGCGGCCGAGGGTCAGCAGGTGGCCGGTGAACGGCGCCAGCATGCGCCGGTAGCGCTCATCGTGGACCAGCCAATGCACGGCCTCGCCGCCGTTCCAGTAGCGGGCCTGCTCCTCGTTCGTCACCGCCCAGGTCCCCACAGCCCGCAGTCAACGCCTTCAAGTACGCTTGAAGTCAAGATGCCCGATCAGCTGCTGACCATCGGTGAGCTGGCCCACCGCGCCGGGGTTGCCACCTCGGCCCTCCGCTACTGGGAGGAACTCGGCCTGCTCCGGGCGGCCACCAGGATCTCAGGGCAACGCCGCTACCCCGAATCGGCAGCCGGGCTCGTCGGTATCATCCTGCTCCTGCGCGACGTCGGGTTCTCGCTCGCCGAGCAGAAGGCACTCATGGCATCACGCGCCGTCGCGCCCGGCGACTGGCAGCGGCTCGCTCAGCGCAAGCTCGCCGAGCTCGATGACCAGATCGCCAAGGCCCAGACCGCCCGCAAGGCCATCGATCACGCGCTGCGCTGCCCGCACGAAGACATCCTGGAATGCCCCAACTTCGCCAGCGTCATCGCCGCCCGCCTCACCGGTCAACCGCTCCACGAAGCCCACCCGCACTAGCCATTGCACACCGCGCCCGACGCGCGGCCACGCGCCGGCCTTCGACTTCAACATTCCGGGGACGACTGGATTTCGGAAGTGGCCTCCCGGCATGAGTCCCGGAAACGGGATCAACCTCCGGAAACCGGGGAGCAGAGGGCCGGGACGCGCAGGGCGAGGAGCCGTCGGCATCCCGTTGCCCGCCGGCACAGTTGCCGGCTCCACTGACATCACCGTGTCGCTGCACCACCCGCTTCCGCCATGAATAACGGCCCGTAGCCCAATCCCGCATCTTGAGGCTGATGCAGCCAAGGGGATACGCCGTTCACGTATTCCGCCGCACTGATGCCGGGGGTCGATGCTGCTATGCCGGCCAGGCGCTTGAGGAGCAGGGCGACGTCGTCGCGGGTGAACTTCCCCTCGAAGGGGCTCGGCCGCCTGCTCGCAGCGGCGCTCGAAGGCCAGCAGGCGCTCTTAGGTCCTAGGGACGGGGCACCGCCGAGGTGCACGCCCTCCGCGAGGTCAGCCTGTCGGCCGACGAGGGCGCGATGGTCGCGGTGATGGGACCGAGCGGCTGCCGCGCGCCAGCACGTCGGTGCCGATCCGCCAGTGACCCAATGTTTCGCCTCCTGACGAAACTGTAGCTCCGGCCCGTCCCGGACCGCGATCCTCGCGACTATGCGCACCTACCGGGAACTCTTCGGCACACCGGAGTTCACGCCGCTGTTCGCGACGGTGTCGGGGCAGATGGCGGCGTTGACCGTCAGCGGCATCGCCCTCGGCACGCTCGTGTACTCCGCCACCCGGTCACCGCTGCTGTCCGCGCTGAGCATGTTCGGACCGTCCGTCGCCCAGGCGATCGGTGCCGCGACCGTGCTTTCCGGCGCCGACCGGCTGCCGCCGCGGGCAGCCCTCTCCGGCCTCGCCCTGTTCCTCGGGCTGACCACGGCAGCGATGGCGATGCCCGGGCTGCCGGTGGCCGCCGTGTTCGCCATCGTCGGCGTGCAGGGGCTGGTCAACTCGGTCGGCGGGGGGATCCGCTACGGGCTTCTCGCGGAGATCGTGCCCGACCAGGGCTACATCCTTGGCCGGTCGCTGCTGAACATGTCCGTCGGGGCGATGCAGATCTGTGGCTTCGCGGTCGGCGGGGCTCTGCTTGCCGTCATCTCCGCGCGCGGGGCACTGCTGGCCGGAGCGGCGCTTTACCTCGTGGCCGCGGGAGTCGCCCGCCGTGGCCTCACGGCCAGCGCGCCGCGCGCGGTGGGCCGACCATCGGTGCGCGCCACCTGGCGGGGAAACCGGCGCCTGTGGGCGTCGCCCGCCCGCCGGTACGTGTACCTCGCGCTCTGGGTTCCCAATGGGCTGATCGTTGGGTGCGAGGCGCTGTTCATCCCCTACTCGCCAAGCTCGGCGAGCATGCTGTTCGTGGCCGCCGCACTCGGGATGCTCGCCGGCGACACCGTGTCAGGCCGGTTCGTGCCACCGCGCGCCCGTGCGGTGCTGGTCACCCCCATGCGGCTGCTGCTGGCGCTGCCCTATCTGCTGTTCGCCCTGAACCTCCCGGTGCCCGTCGCCGCGATCGCCGTCGCGGTGGCCTCCGTCGGCTACTGCGCCAGCCTCCTGCTGCAGGACACCCTGGTCGCGGTCACCCCGGACGACCTGCGCGGCCAAGCGCTGGGCCTGCACAGCTCAGGCACGCTGACGATGCAGGCCATCGGCGCGGCCACCGCGGGAGCCATCGCGCAGCACATACCCGTCGCGGACGCGATGACCGTCATGGCCGTTGCCTCGGCGCTGGTTTCGCTCGCCCTCACCCCCGGGCTGCGCCGGGCGGCGCGGGAGACCTCAGCACTCGCGCGCACCAGCGCGGCCGCGGAACCGTCTCAGGCACAAGCACTTTCCCAGCCCGAGCCGAGCTCCCGGCCAGCGTGAGGAAACGTTCGAGCTGCGCACCGGCGACCTGCGGTTCACTGCTGATGAGGCGGCGCCGCTGCGCGAATCGGCTGGTGCTGACCTGCCCGCCGCAGCGGTGGCGGCGCTGGCGGCCCGCACCGAGGGGTGGGTGGCCGGGCTGCAGCTGGCCGCCCTGTCTTGGGGGGCAGGCGGATCTCAGCGGGTTCGTGGCGGCGTTCAGCGGCAGCCATCGTTATGTCCTGGACTCCCTGGCTGCGGAGGTGCTGGAGCGGCAGAGCGAGCAGGTGCGCAGCCTTCCTGCTGGAAACCTGGCTGCTGGAACGCCTGAGTGGCGGCTGTGTGATGCGGTCACCGGCCGGGCCGGCGGCCAGGCGATGCTGGAGCGGGTGGAGCGGGCGAACCTGTTCCTGGTGCCGCTGGATGAAGTGCGCGGCTGGTGGCGCTACCACCACCTGTTCGCCGGCCCGCCCTGCGCCCGGCAGCAACAACCCGGGCGGGTCGTGGCGCTGCACCGGGCCGCGGCCGCCTGGCACGAGGAGCACGGGCTCGCGGACGACGCGGTGCGCCACGCACTGGCCGCTTGGGCGGCGCGGCTGATGAAGCGGCACGTCGACGCGTTTCTCCTGCGCAGCGAGGGCGCGCGACCGTGCAGCGGTGGCTTGCGGCGCTCCCGGCCGGGCTGGCCCGGTCCCGGCCGCGGCTGCTGCTCCCGCGGGCGATCTTGGCCCTGCTCAGCGACCGCGTGGGCGCGGCCGAGGGCCTGCTGGACGCGGCCGAGCGCACCCCCATCCGGGTAGTCATGCTGCCTCCTGGGCTGGTTGTGGTGTGGCGGGTGGAGCTGTACCGGTGATCGCGGCGTTCACGGGTTCCGTGGTCGGTTTTCTTCCGCGGGTTCTATCTGGTGATGCCGGTAGGGTGCCGCCGGAGCCGGGGCTGCGGCCGCACCTCACCGGCGGCTGCCGGATCGGCGCTCACCGAAGGGAGGGAACGCGGTCGCGATCCGCTGCGACCACGCCGACGACGAGCAGGTCACGGCGGTGTTCGACCGCATCCGCCGCGAGCAGGGGCATCTGGATCTGCTGGTCAACAACGCCTGGAGCGGCTACGAGATAGAGCCCGACTCATCGCTTGCGTTCTGGGAAAGCCCGTGGCGGCACTGGGACCTGATGTTCACCGGCGGCCTGCGCGCGGCGGCGTTCGCGGCATGGCAACGGCAGGTACATGGGCTGGACGTGCGACGGGCGCGCGGAAGCGCCAGCCGCAAAGATCGTGCTTGTCGAGGCGAAGACCAACAGCTTCACCAACCTGTTCAAGGCCATGGACGTCGCCAACCGGCTGCCGGCGACCGAGGTGTCGATGAGCTGGGGAGGCGGCGGGTTTAGCAGTGAGACCTCCAGCGACCACCACATGACGCATGCCGGGACCTTCTACACCGCGTCGTCGGGCGACAGCGGGGCACGGCACCATCTACCGGTCAGCTTCGCCGAACGTGATCGCGGTTGGCGGGACCAGGCTGAACGGCTGCAGCGGCACATCGTGCGCGGGCTTCACCAGCGAGTCGGCGTGGTCGGGCTCGGGCGGCGGCGCCTCGTCGGTCGAGGCGATCCCCGGGTACAAGTCGGGCTACACCGGCCCGGTGTTTGGCGCCAGCACGATCTCCGGCCTCACCGGCGGCAAGAGGGGCCTTCCCGACATCTCGTGCGGCCGGTACCGCAGCCGGCCAGACCGTGCTGCAGGGAAACGCGGCCATCTACTCGGGCGGTTTCTCGACCAACCTCAGGGACATCACCAGTGGGAGCTGCAGCGTGAATGCCGAACCGCATGGAGTGCCACGACCAGGCTGATGATTGCCACGACCACGCCGACGACCGCGCCGACGACCACGATAACGATAGCGAGAATGGTCAGGCCGACGGTCACCCGTTGGGGCTTGGTGTTGGAGATGGCCTGTCGCAGCTCCGCGGATGCTCTGATGTTCCCGGTGGTCGCGGCCGTGTCCCCCCGAGCTGTTGCGCCTGATCCTGCAGGCTGTCCAGCGGGGGATTTCGTGCCCGCGCCAGTGGCCCCGCCAGCAGGCCCGGCGATCAGGTCTGAAGGCTTGCTAACTGCGCCCGCAGGCCCTGTGACCGCCGTAACGCATAACCACCAAATGATGGCGCTGCCGGCTCAGCCAGGACACGCGGGGCAGCGCTCACCTAGCCACGCGACGCCCCTACCGGAACGTCGGCATGCACCGGCAGCGGGGGCGGTGAAGGAATCGCGCGGATGGCGCTCTTGGACCGGGCGGCCCGGGATCGGTGCCGGTCGCGGCCGGGGGCATATGATCACTCAGTGATCTTGCGGTGCACGAACAAGCTCCGCGCCATCATCGCTGCGCGCTCGCCGGCCCGGAACCAGCACCTGACGCCGGGGACTGGGACGCGAGCCAGCCGTTCTCGATGAGCCACGCGAGGTCCGTCACGGCCCGGTGCCGTGCCCGCCGCTCCCGCTCGAAGAGTTCCCCGGTCTTGGTCAGGACCAGGGTGTACGGCCTTCCTGTGCGCCTAGTTTCGTGACGGACGGGCAGCTCAGCCGTGTCGATCCGGGTGTGGATGTGCCGACGCTTTTCCTTGGCAAGCGGCCACTCGAAGGATCGGCGGGATCCGCTGGTGAGGAACTCGCGTAGCGTGCCGCACAGGTCACAGCGGCAGCCGGGGGGCGAGGGGATCGACCAGTCGTCCACGTCGCGCTGGGGGCGGGCGATGATCTCGCCGAGCCGCTCCGCGCAGTCCCGTGCGAGCGTTTCTAGACCCGAGGCTCGCCGTTTATCCTTCGAGAGCGCTGTGGACGCGCGGAGCGCCGGGATCAGGCAGCCGAGCACGTTGTCGCCGTGCTCGCGGAGAGCGGCGAGGATCGCGTCCCGCAACGCGGTCTCACCGATGACAGCAGTGGCTTCGAGCAGACGGGCGAGCGGCTTGCTGAGCAGGTCGAGTCGCTCCTCACGGTGCTTGGCTGGCGAAGAGCTGACCCAGAGCCGGATTTCGTCGCTCAGCCAGCGCCAAGAGGCGGCCAGCAGGCGCCGGGCCGCTGCCGCGCCGGGCTCACCCGTATCGCACAGCGCGTCGCAGAGCGGGGGCAGTGACCGGATCCAGCCCAGACGATCCGCGTCTCCCAGGTATGCCCACGATTGCCTGGACCCCAGCCAGCCGTCGAGAACGATGCTGGTCCATGATTCGCCGTAACAGGCGACGAGGGCCGCCACGGCGGTTGCGTGCTCGGGGGCAAGTGACTCGATCCCGAACGGCCGGAGCAGCAGGGCAGCCGCCGAGCGCTCGTCCAGGCTGGTGGCGACGTCTAGCGCGGACTCCAGCAGTGGTGGCTTCGCCCTCGCGGTGCTGTCCCAGAACGGCGCGAGGGACTCCGCTGCGGCACGCGCGCCTATCAGGTCGCCGGCGTGGATGCGGGTGCGCAGCTCATGGAGCGCCCACGACGCCGACGCCTCGGCGCGAGCCGCGAAGGCCCGCTCCCATGGCCACACCACCACGGCGGCCCGGCGGTACCAGCGGTCCATGGTGTTGCCGTAGTTGCCCATATAGCCCTCGTACTCGGACTGGTAGGGCTTCAGTTCCACGGACGGGGTCGTCGCGCACACCTCGGAGTCCGGGACGTGCAAGGAGATCGACTCGCCGCCCTTACCGGACGGGCTGGTCCACCAGCCAAGGCTGATCTCAGAGTCGATCAGGTCGGTGAGCTCATGGCCGCCCGGATCCGGGTCGTCGCCGTAGTCGTCTTCGTCTTCGTCGTAGTAGCCGTGGTCGTCCCACTGATCCTCGGACGGGTAACAATCCCAGGTCTCCTTGACCTCGGCGAGCGCCAGCACGGCCTCGCAGCCCGCCTGGCCCGCAGCCGCTCGCAGCAGCGCCGCCCGCTGCGTGTCGGAGCCCTTGAGCCGGTTCCAGCTCAGGCCGCGTTCGGTGTACTCGTGGTCGAGGAGGTACACCAGACGGTGCGGGGGATCGAGGTCACCGGTGCCGAAGCGTCTCGCGGCCCTGGTCGTGAAGTGCCCGGTGAGGCAGCGTGTCAGTTCGGCGGCCGGCTGGTCCGCGGCTGCCCCAGTCCTGTCGCTGTACATGAGCAGATTGAATGTGAGCGTGACCCGGCAGCCGGACTTCACCGGTTTGACCTCGTGGCGGCAGTCTGCGTAAAAAGCCACGAACGACAGCGAGTCCTTCGACGAGCGGTACGCGACGCTCTGGCTGCCATGCTCGACGATCAGCTCGCCGCCGGTGTGCGAGGACGGCAGCGTCACGACCAGAGTGCCGATCATCACGTCGTCCTTCTCCGAGTCCTGATGCGGGAGGAAGAACTGGCCAGGGCCGTACACGAGCATGGCGTGGAGCTCAGCCGCAAGCCGACTGCTGAGCGGCAGGCCGAGCTGATCGCGGACCTCATCAAGCACACCCTCGAGGGTGGCGGCCCACCTGGTGCCGGTGATAGTGACAAGCTCCGGGGGGATCTCCCAGGTATCACGGACGCTAGCGTCGGTGAGCGTCTGCTCACCGACGCCGAAACGGGCGGGGCGGGCGACGTCGCAGAGCTTCCTGGCCTGCGGTGCGCGGACGGGGAGGCGGATCTGGCCGACGCCTTCGACCGCCAGATGCAGGGAGTCCGCCGGAGCCAGAAGCTGCGCGCTGAAGGCGCCGGGGGATTCGGCGTCGTCGAGAAGCTTTGCCAGGCGTTCCCGGGGTGCGTGCGCCATATCGGCTCTCCTCGCTCACCATGGGGCTTGCCACGAAGGCACTGTAGCGACGGAGAACCCCGGCTGCCGGCTGTTGCTCCGCATCATGGAAGAGGCCGCGAGGCCGGTGAGGCGGGCACGGACGTCCGTGGCCCAGGGCGCGTGCTCGGCAGAGCACCAGCCCAGCACCCTTGTACAAGTTATCGTACATGGGTGGTACTGTGAAGCTGTACCATCAGTGAAGGAGTGGGTGAAGCATGACCATCAGCGCCAGCGAGGCTCGATCGCGCCTGTTCCCCCTCATCCAGCAGGTCAACGACGACCATGCCCCCGTGCGTATCACCTCCAGGAGCGGAGACGTCATACTGATGTCAGCCGAGGACTACGACTCCTGGCAGGAGACCATCTACCTGTTGCGTTCCCCGGCCAACGCCCGGCGCCTTATGGAGGCCATCGCTCGGGACAAGGAAAGCCGCCCAGCCATTACGAAGACCATGGAAGAGCTGGAAGCGCTGGCCGGTGAGGTGTGAGGAGCGTCCATTTCGACCCCGATGCCTGGGAGGACTGCCTATTCTGGCTCGGCGCAGATCGGAGGATGGCCAAGCGGATCACCCGGTTGATCGGCGAGATCCAGCGCGACCCCTTCGTCGGTATCGGGAAGCCCGAGCCGCTGAAGGGCGACCTGTCCGGATACTGGTCCCGCCGGATCGATGACGAGCATCGCTTGGTGTACCGGGCTGACGACAAGGAAGTGAAGATCCTCAAGGCCCGCTACCACTACGGAAACGATTGAAACCACCTCGTCCTCGCCGCCTCGCGTGGCAGGGCTCCATCGATCACGCTCCTGCCCGCGGAAACCGCAGGTAGCGCCCCCAACCTTCGGCATGCAGCTCTGCCGGGACGCCCGTTTCCCGAGGTCAACACCCGATCTTACAGATCACGCGGGTCCCAGCCTGTGCAGCTTGGGCCTGGGCAATGGCCACTATCGCCGCTCACGCTCCTGCGCCGAGTGTGTATTCGGTGGCTCGTGTCCAGGTGTTTGGGGAAATGGTTTCGGACACAAAGTTTCCCCATAGCTACCCGAATTCGGGCGTGACAGAACTTCACGCCGAGCCCGGCCTCCAGCCGGCAGGCGATCTGCCTGATGCCTCAGCCCTGTTCGCTCCTTTCCCGTGTCAGTGGCTACGGTCGAGGGTGATGGCCGCGGCGCCCTGGGTTCCGGCTCGGAGGACGCGGTCGCGGGTTATAGGTGAGCGGGATGCGATCCGGCCGCCGACCTCAGGCGTCCACAGCTGGACGCCGTAGTGCTCAAACAATGGGGCCACCGCCGCGTACTCGCCCCCGTAGAAGGCCCGCTCGTACTCCCCGATCACCACCGCGTCCCACCCGCGGCCCGGGTCAGCCAGTTCCGCGACCAGAGCAGCAGCCTGCGGGCGGCACGCCCACGCCAGCGTCCGGCTCTGCCCGATGTCGAAGAACTCGGCGACTCTGTGGCTGAGCGTCGGCGCAGAGTACCGTTACTCGGGCGCTTGATCCTCGCCGGGATCTGGCTCTTCCCTCGCCTGCTTTCGCTGGCTGCCAGGAGAATGCGCAGCACCGCCCGGCCGCTTCAGGCGTCAGTGCAGGCGGTCAGAGGCAAACTCACTGTCAGCCAGTCGTCGGCGACCGCTTTCTTGGCCATGTCGGCAAGTACTCCTTCGGGAAAGAACCCGTGGCAGCGTAGCGCATAGCCCCTATAAGGGCGGCGGCGGCAGAAGCGCTTCGCGAACCGTGATGATGCTAATATGTATGTATGCGCACAACGATCGACCTGCCACCCGACCTCATGCAGGCGGCCAAGGTGAGGGCGGCTGAGCGGGGAGAGAACCTTAAGGATCTCTTCACCCGCGCGGTT
>Ga0137375_10007723_pt1 | contig 12797 bp, 12 predicted proteins | sample SagtaG_24_FD_104936 | JGI IMG/M metagenome (GOLD analysis project Ga0137375, IMG submission 104936) | Vadose zone soil microbial communities from Sagehorn Ranch, Mendocino, California, USA - Sage1_R_113_16 metaG | ecosystem: Environmental > Terrestrial > Soil > Vadose zone | place: USA... | reverse complement strand
GAACCAGGGGTTCCCCCGTGGAAGCCGGCGAAGCGAAGCGAGCTACGGCGACGCGGGGCAGCACCAGCTGACGCTCGCTGGGAACGCCTCCGACAGCGGGCCGACGCGCTCCCCTGCGCCGAACTGCTCGGCGATGTTCGAGACCGCTCGCACCTTCGCAGCGGTCAGGCGCAGGAAGAGCCACTGGTCGGCATTGATCCAGCCCACCAGCAGCCACCGGCCGTTCGGCGAGACCGCAAGCGTCCCGAAGTCGCCCGGCGCGGAGTAGAGGAACCGCGCCTCTCCGGGCACGCTCTCCGCCTGGTAGAGGACGAGGTCGCTGCGGCCGGTCCTCGTCGAGTAGCGGATGGCTACGAAGCGATGGCTGTGCCGGACGAAGGCGACGCCGGAGGGGCCGATCGGCAGGCCCAGGTTCCAGAGCTTGCGGCCGTTCGAGTCGAGCACGCGCAGCGAGCGCTCGGCGAGAACGAGCAGGCGCTTCCCATCCTCGGACCACACCAGGCTCGTCGGCACCTCGCCGGGACCCGTCCGCCAGACCGTCTTCGCGGAATCGGTGCCGACGAGCTCGATCCGCCCGTCGACGGTCGAGAAGGCGAGCTCGTGCTCCGCTTCCGGGCGCCAGGCGGGCGGCGTCGCGCCGACGAGTCTCCTGAGCGAGCCGTCGCCGGTGTTGTCTCCTGCGACAACACGCAGCTCGCGCCCGTCGAGGTAGGAGATCCTGAACCCGTCGGGCGACCACCGGGCGCCTCGCACCGCGTGCGAGCGCGAGCGCGCCCAGCGGACTGCGCCCTTCGCCGCGGGGTCGATCGCCGCCAGCTCGTGGCCGCGGGTCACGACGATGTATTTCGCCTGCGGCGACCACGACGCCTCCCACCACGGTCCCAGCGCACGCCTCGCCCCGTCGGTCTGAACGAGCCAGGGTCCTTGCCGCGAGTTGACGAGCAGCGGCCCGGGCGCCGGCAGAGAGGTCAGCGCCGCTTTCGCCTTCGGCTTCTCGTCCGTGAACGCATCGTGGACGGAGCCGACGAGCGCTCGCCCGGGAGGCGTGACCGCTGCAGCGAGGATCGCGATGCCGACCGCGGCGGCGAGGAGCGGACGCAGGCTCCTGCGCCCGGGCGTCACCGGCTCGCGGGCCTCGAAGGCGCCGTGCACGAGCGGCCAGGCGCGCCGCTGCGCCTCGAGCTCGTCCGGGGCCTGGATGCGCTGGAGAGCGCTGCGAATCTCGCGGTCGCTACTCATGCGCTCTCCCGGTCGAGGATCGTCTCCAGGCGGTCGAGCCCCCGCCGGAGGCGCGAGTTGACGGTTCCGCGCGGCAGGTCGAGGAGCTCCGCGATCTCGCCGGGCGCGTACTCGAGCAGGTAGCGGAGGACGATCACGGCGCGCTGCTCCGGCGGCAGGGTCGCGAGGCCGGCGGCGATCCCCTCCGAGAACGGATTCCCGAAGTCGCCCGTGTCCTGCTCCTCCTCGCCGAGCTCGACCGCTCCGGTCTCCCGCCGCAGCACCCGCCTGCGCGCCCAGTCGATCGCGCGGTTGACGACGATCCGGTGCAGCCACGGGCCGAACGGGCGCCGGCGGTCGAAGCGGTCGAGGTTGCGAACGGCTGCGAGGAACGCCTCCTGCGCGATGTCCTCGGCGGCCGCGGCGTCCTGGACGACGAGGAAGGCGGCCCGGTGGGCACGGGGCCAGTGCTCGCGGAAGAGCGCCTCGAGGTCCGAGGCCGATCCTGCCTGCGCGCCGCGGATCCAGGCGCGCTCCTGCCGCCCGGGGGGCACCATCGCGCGCTGACTATACGAGCCGCCTCGGTCACAAGGTCCATACGAGGACCGCAACGCGAGAGGTCCCGGGACCCCGCAAGGCCCGAGCGGCGTAAGAGGGAGGTGATCATCGAACGGAGGAGGCCCCTATGAGACGCCTGTTGCCGCTTGTCCTGCTCGTTCTGATCCCGGCGCCGTCAGCGGCCCTTGCCGACGGCTGCCCTCTGCCCTGTAGCGGCCAGAGCTCGAGCCCTTCCGGCTCGAAGCTGCTGTTCGTCCAGCCGGCCGGTCCTGGCGGGCCGCTCGTCGTCTACGACACTCGCACTCGCGCCCCACGCTTCTCGCTGCCGCCCGGGATGGCCTCCGCGGACGGCCAGGGGTACTTCTCGGCCAGGGTGACTCACCGAGGCACCCGGCTCAATCAGTACTACGCGCCAAGCGGTGAGCTCATGAACGCCTGGCTGCAACCCGGGCGCTGGACGCTGGGCGGGGTCTCTCCGACGGGGCGCTGGGTCGCGCTCACGCGTCGCCGCCCCGCGACGACGACGGTCCGGATCTTCAACGTCGGTCGCGGCAGGCTGGCTCATGTCCTGCGGTTGCAGGGCGCCTTCGAGGTCGAAACGGTGTCGCGCGACGGCAAGCGCCTCTTCCTGATCCAGCATCTCGCCGGCAAGCGCTACAACGTCCGCCAGTACGACCTCTCGCACGAGCGCCTCGTCGCGCGCCCGTTGCGCGCTGCGGGAGTGAAGATCATGGCCGGCTACGCCTGGAGCGGGGTCGCATCCCCCGACGGCCGCTGGCTCCTCACGCTCTATCTCAGCACCCAGCGGAAGGCGGCTTTTGTCCATTCCCTGAACCTCCGGCGAAGCCGGCCGGCGTGCGTCAACCTGCCGTCCGGGCGAGGCTCGTTCGCCAAGCTCAAGAACTACTCCCTGTCGCTCTCGCCGGACAGCCGCGTGCTGTTTGCGGCGAACCCGACGCTCGGAGTCGTCGCGGAGATCGATCTCTCGGGGTCGCGCGTCTTCAGGGTCACCCGGTTCGACCGCTCTCCGACGCGCACGACAGCTCCGCGTGCGGCGACCCTGTCCACGATCTCGCGAAACAGCCGGACGCTCTACTTCAGCGCCGGGCGGGATCTCTGGGCCTTCGATGCGGCGTATGGACGCGTTCGCGGCCCGTATCCAACCGGCGGCGAGATCGTCGGGGTCGGCTATGGCGCCAACGACCGTCGGCTCTTTGCCGTCCGCACCGACGGCCGGATGCTTGCCTTCGACGCGGCGACGGGGAAACGGATGCGCTAGGCCGTGTCGGCCCCGGCCTCGGTCCTGTCCGCGATCTGGCGGACGACTTCGATCAGGTCCCGGTTCGCGTTGAACACGCGCAGCTGGCGGGCGGCGCCGTTGCCGTTGGCCAGGATCTCCGAGATGCCCTCGAGCTCTCGCTCGGAGCCGAGCTCGCGCGCGTGGGGCTCGAGCTCCCGCAGGCGGCGCCGAACGAGCTGCGCGACGGGGATCCGGTTGCGCCGGCCGGTGTCGAGGTCCATGAGCGGCGCGTCGAGCCCGTAGCGGGCGGCGAGCCACTTGTTCTCGCTCGTCAGGATCCGATGGTGCGAGCGGATCTCGTCGCCGTTGTCGAAGCGCTCCGAGACGAGCTTGACGAGAGCCTGGGCGTAGGCTGCGAGCGCGATCGCATGCTCGACGCGGGTCACGCCGTCGCAGATCCTGATCTCGACCGTTCCGAGCCGAGGGTGCGGCCGGATGTCCCACCAGATGTGCGTGTAGTCGGCGATGCAGCCCGTCTTCTCGAGTTGGCCGACGACCTCGGCGTAGTCGGCGTAGTCGCGGAACCGCGGCGGTGGCCCGCTGCGCGGGAAGGCCGCGAAGACCATCTGCCGCGTCGAGGAGAGGCCAGTCGGCTCACCCCGCCAGAACGGCGAGCTCGCGGAGAGCGCAAGCAGGAGCGGCAGCTCGACGAGGAGCCCGTTCACGACCTGGATCGCCTTCTCGGCGTCGTCGACCGCCACATGGACGTGGAGCCCGAAGATGAGTTCGCGGCGGGCGATGTACTGCATCTGGTCGACGAGGGCGTGGTATCGGTCGCGCGCCGTGATCCGCTGGCTCTCGAAGAGGCTGAAGGGGTGCGTCCCGGCCGAGCCCACGCGGAGCGACTTCTCGTGAGCGACCGACGTCACGTACTCGCGGAGCCTGCGCAGCTCCCGGTCGACGTCGCCCGCGGTCCGGCAGACGGGCGTCGCGATCTCGAGCACGGACTGCATGAGCTCCGCCTTCATCTGGGCCTCGAGCTCGTGGCCGGCGACCGCGGCGAGCACGGTGTCGATGTGCTGAACGAGGTCGAAGGTCTTGCCGTCGAGGAGCATGTACTCCTCCTCCACGCCTAGCGTGTACGGCTCGCCCTGTCCGAACGAGTGGTCGAGGACGCTGCCCCCGGCGGCGAAGCTCTCTTCGGTGATGCTGGACGGGTAGATCTGCTGCATGGCCGTAGTATCGAACGGCTCTGGAATCCCTCCAAATCACCGACTCGTGGCCGGCGGAGAACGTCGCCGTCGCGGCGCTCTCGGCTGAGGGCGAGCTCGGCCGCCGCGGCGATCCCTCCCGGGTCTTCCGCTGGGCCTCGGTCACGAAGCCCGTCGTCGCGCTCGCTGCGCTCGTGGCGGCGGAGGAGGGGACGATCGACCTCGACGAGCGTGCGGGCCCGCCTGGCTCGACGATCCGGCACCTGCTTGCGCACGCGTCCGGCCTCCCGTTCGAGGGGAGGTCGCCGATCGCAAGGCCCGGCACTCGCCGGATCTACTCGAATGCGGGCTTCGAGGTCCTGGCCGAGACGCTCGCCGAGCGCGCGGAGATGCCCTTCGGCGAGTACCTGGCGAAAGCAGTTCTCGAGCCGCTCCGACTGAAGGCCTCGCTGAGCGGATCGCCGGCCGGCGGTCTCCACGGCAACCTCGACGATCTCGTCGCCTTCGCCCGCGAGTCGCTGGCGCCGACGCTCGTCGCTCCCGAGACGTTCGCGGAGGCGACCTCGGTCCAGTTCCCCGGCCTCGCGGGCGTGATCCCGGACCTGGGTCGCTTCGATCCGAACGACTGGGGGCTCGGCTTCGAGCTCAAGGACGGCAAGCGGCCGCATTTCTCGGGCACGCTCACCTCGCCGCGGACGTTCGGGCACTGGGGCGGAAGCGGGACGTTTCTCTGGGTCGATCCCGCCCGTGGGCTCTCGCTCGGCCTCCTCGCCGATCTCGAGTTCGGTGACTGGGCGAAGGACGCCTGGCCGAAGCTGAGCGACGCAGTAGTAGCCGAGCATTCGTAAAGAACCTGCAAATTCGGCCCTGGCAGAGCGTGAGGATGGGGCGCCACGGGCATCATCGAGGGCGGAGGAGTTGGTTAGCGTTGCTGCAGACAATCGAACATTCACACGCGGTCGAAGTGGAACGCCCGGTATTCGTCACCGACGATGACCGGCGGGCTCGCGTGCTTCGTCGGGCGGCGATGGCCGTAGCAGCGGTCGCCTGTCTCTGGGTCGTTGGCCTCGCTGTCGGCATGTTCGGTTTCGGCAACCTGCCCGGCTTGCCTCTCCCCGGCGTTGGGCAGCACAGCTCCGGCAACGCGCCCGCCGTGGAAGAGGGCAAGTCCATCAACCCGCTCTCGACGCCTCGGGAGAGGTCCGGCGCGCCGGCGCTCGCGCCTGCGCGCAGCAGCGGGGGGGCGCTCGGGCGAGGGAGCGCGGGCTCGCGGCGCTCCAGTTCGGCCGGCGGCCGCTCCGCAGCGCGCGGGTCGGGCACCGCTGTCGTCACGCCCGCGCCGCGGGCGCAGCAGCCGGTGAATCCGGCTCAGCGCACACGAGGCTGGGCGCGGAAGGGCGGGACGGCGCCGCCGGGCCAGACGCGAAAGGCTCAGCCGCCACCTCCTCCGCAGAGCCAGCGGGGCGTCCGCCGGGGCCAGCAGACGACGACGCCGACCACGACGACGCCTCTCCCGCCCGGTCAGCAGAGGGAGCATCCATAGCCGCCGACGAGGGGCTAGCCCTTCGTCGGCAATGCCGGCATCTCTGCTGGATGGGGCCCTGACCAGTGGGTAGAACGGCGCCGCGCTGGCTCCTTCTGGGGCTTCTGCTCTCGGCCCTGGTCGTGCTCCTCGGCGCGCAGGGGATCTCGACGCGCACGACGGGGCGCAGCGGAACACCCCCGCCGGGGTCGGAGCGGGCGCTCTCGTCTTCGGCCCCCGTTCTCGTCTGGGACGGCCATGAGCTCGCAGCGCGAGGCGGCAATCCGGGGCGCCGAGTCGCACTGACCTTCGACGACGGGCCCGATCCGCGCTGGACGCCCCGGATCGCGAAGGCGCTACGCCGCCTGGACGTTCCCGCGACGTTCTTCGTCGTCGGCAGCCAGGTCGTCCGGCATCCCGAGGTCGTGCGGGAGCTGCACGACGACGGGTTCGAGCTCGGGAACCACACCTTCACGCACACCGATCTCGCGGCTCTCCATCCCTGGGAGCGCGTGCTCCAGATCGACCTGACCGAGAACGCGCTCGCCGGCACGGTCGGAATCCGCTCGCGCCTGATCAGGCCCCCATACTCCTCGATCTCCTCGGCGGTGACCGAGCGTCAGGTCGGCGCGTTTCGGGAGCTCGCGCGGCGCGGGTACGCGGTCGTGCTGTCCGACTTCGACGGCGAGGACTGGCGCCGCTCGGGCGTGGACGCGATCGTTCCCGCGATCACGCCTCCCTCGAGCTCCGGCGGGATCATCCTGCTCCACGACGGCGGCGGCGACCGCGCCCAGACCGTCGCCGCGCTCGAGACCGTCGTCCCGAGACTGCGCGCTCGCGGCTTCCAGTTCGTGACCGTCTCGGAGCTGCTCGGGATTCCGCGCGACGAGGTCGAGGTCCCGGTCGGCGGCTGGGGCCGCACCCGCGGGGCGCTTCTCATCGGCACGCTCGCCGTTGCCCGCTGGACGACGCTGATCCTCAGCATCCTGCTCGTTCTGGTCGCGGCGCTCTTCGTGCTCCGCGTCTTCGTCCTTCTTGCCTTCGCCCGCCGGCATGTCCGCCTCGTGCGGGGACAGCCGGCCGTGGACGGGTTCGCGCCGCCTGTCTCGATCGTCGTGCCTGCCTTCAACGAGGCGATCGGGATCGAGCGCTCAGTGCGCTCGCTCGCCGGGGCCGACTACCCCGAGGACGTCGAGGTAATCGTGGTCGACGACGGCTCGACGGACGGGACGGGAGACCTCGTCGAAGGGCTGGAGCTCCCGGGGGTCACGGTTCTCAGGCAGCCGAACCTCGGCAAGCCGGCGGCGCTCAACCGGGGCATAGCCGCGGCGAGGCACGACCTCGTGGTCATGGTCGATGCGGACACGGCCTTCGAGCCCACGACTGTCTCCCGGCTCGTCCAGCCGTTCCGCGAAGCGGGGGTCGGGGCGGTCTCGGGTAACACGAAGGTCGGAAACCGAGGTCGGTTGCTCGGCCGCTGGCAGCACATCGAATACGTCATGGGCTTCAACCTCGACCGGCGCCTCTTCGACGTCCTCGAGTGCATGCCGACCGTGCCGGGAGCGATCGGAGCCTTCCGGCGGGCCGCCCTCGACGACGTGGGCGGGGTTCCCTCAGCGACCCTCGCGGAGGACACCGATCTCACGCTTGCGATCGGGCGGGCCGGCTGGCGCGTGGTCTACGCCGAGGACGCTCGGGCGTGGACGGAGGCGCCGCGTTCGCTGCGGGAGCTCTGGCGACAGCGCTTCCGCTGGTGCTACGGGACACTCCAGGCGGTCTGGAAGCATCGGGCCGCAATCTGGCGGCCTGGCGAGGCGCATATCGGGCGCCGAGGACTGCCCTACCTCGTCCTCTTCCAGATCGCGCTGCCTCTTCTGGCGCCGCTGATCGACATCTTCTCCATCTACGGGCTGCTCTTCCTGAATCCGCTGAGCGTGGCCGCATTCTGGGCGGCGTTCACGTCGCTGCAGTTGCTCCTCGGGTGGTATGCATTCCGCCTCGACCGCGAAAGCCCCTGGGTGCTGTGGGCGATGCCTCTCCAGCAGCTCGTGTACCGGCAATTGATGTACCTCGTCGTCGTCGAGTCCGTGCTGGCCGCCCTGCGTGGGACGCACCTGCGCTGGCGGCCGATGCCCCGCCGCGGCGAGATCGAGATCGCCCGGGACTCGGAGCTCTGACTTAGCAACAGACTGTTGCAAAGTTCGCCAGGTCCGCGGTGGACTCTTCGTTCTCGAGGTCGATGGAGGGCCCGCTAGGCCGGCGAGTCGTCCGCGAAGAGCGGCCTGACGAACTCGTCGAAGGTCGCCCGATCGCAGCTTGCGAGCGTCGTCGGCGTGAGCGCCGTCACGGAGGCCGTGCGCGGCACGTCCATCGCCAGCGCGACCTCGCCGAAGTAGTCGCCGGGACGGAGCACACGCCGCGGGCCGAGGCCGCCCTTGTTGCTCACGGCCAGCATTCCGCGCAGGACGACGTAGAAGTGGTCGCCCTGCTCGCCCTGCAGCACCACGGGGTTCCCGGGGCCGATGTCCACGCGCTTCATGTTGCGGGCGAGTCGCGTCAGGGTCTCGCCGGGAAGCTCCTGGAGAAGGCCGATCCGGGCAAGCTCGGTGACGGTTGCGGTCGCGAACTTCGGGCTCATCGCCCGTATTGTTGCCGACGTGGGGGAGCTGGAGCAGTGGAGGTACTGCCCGCGCTGCAAGGCGGAGCTCGAAGTCGATGGCGGGAAAGCCGAATGCCCCTCCTGCGGGTTCCGCGCCTACGCGAGCTCGAAGCCGACGGCAAGCGCAGTCTGCGTCGACGGTGACGGACGCCTCCTGCTCTCGCGCCGGGGCGTCGAGCCCGCCAAGGGCAAGTGGGACTTCCCCGGAGGCTTCCTCGACGAGGAGGAGCGTCCTCTCGACGGCCTTCGTCGGGAGCTGAACGAGGAAGCAGGCGTCGAGGTCGAGCCGCTCGAGCTGCTCGGTGTCTGGATCGACAAGTACGGGGGCGACAGCGCTGCTCAGACGACGCTCAACCTCTACTGGACGGCCCGCATCGTCGAAGGGACGCCCGAGCCCGCCGACGACGTGGCCGAGCTGCGCTGGTTCGCTCCGGCCGAGATCGCCGAGGAGATGCTCGCGTTCCCGCACACGCTCGGGGTGATCTCAGCCTGGCGGGAGAAGCACGCGTAGCGCCTGTGGCTCGAGCTTGAACGTGAGCGGAGTCGCGAGGCGCTCGGGCTCGCCGTCGACCGCGGCCCGCAGTCGATCCGCACGGGCGTCGACGGCCTCGACGCGCCTGCCGTCGATCGTCACGCCCAGCGAGCGGGGCCGGAGCACGACGAGCCCAAGCGCCCGCAGCCGGGCGAAGAGGTCGCGCCGCCGGCGATGCCCCTCGCGGCGATGGACAAGCCGCGCGAGAGGACATGCGCCTGGACGCCGAGCCGCTCCGCCTCGTCGCCCAGCTCCTCGGGCCGGGGTCGCGCGTCGCCGGCGCGCGGGTTGATCACGAGGAAGCCTCCCACCGCGTTAGCATCGCCCATCCCCAACCGAAGGAGCCGAGGTGGAGCTGATCGAGAGAATCGACGCCGCACGCGAGCACTGGAACGTGCTCGAGCATCCCTTCTACCGCCGCTGGAGCTGCGGCGAGCTGCGCAGCGAGGAGCTGGGTCACTACGCCGGCGAGTATCGGCACGCGGTCGTCGCCCTCGCGGAGACCGCTGCGACGAGCGGTGAGGCCGCGCACGCGGCCGAGGAGGCGGAGCACGTCGCCCTTTGGGACGAGTTCGCCGCCGCCTTCGACGCCGACACGAGCGGCGAGCCGAGCGCGGAGACGTCCGAATGCGTCCTCGCCTGGACCGCGCCGGGCAATCGCCTCGAAGCGCTCGCGATCCTGTACGCGATCGAGGCCGGCCAGCCCGCGGTCTCTCAGGCGAAGCTCGACGGGCTCGCGGAGCACTACGGGGTCGCTCGGCACCAGCCCGGCGCCGCGTATTTCGCCCTCCACTCCGACCTCGACCACGAGCATGCGGCGGAAGCGCGGGCCGCGCTCGAGGCGGAGGCCTCGCCGGCCGAGAGCGACCGGCTGGTCGAGATTGCGGAAGCGGCCCTGCGGGGAAACTGGAAGCTGCTGGACGGTGTCGACGCGAGGAGGTAGGCGATGAGGTTCCTGCTGAGAGGCCTGGCGGGCCATCCGCTCCACCCGCCGCTGACCGATGCGACGGTCGGGACCTACACCTTTGCGACGGCGGCTGCCGTGCTGTCGCGACTCGGCGTCAGCGAGCACAACATGGCGACGGCGTGGTGGCTCGCGCTCATCGCGGGGCTGATCGTGAGCGCTCCGACTGCGCTCACGGGGTTCGTCGACTGGCTTACGATCAACGTGGGAACGCCGCTCTGGCGCACGGCGACGTTCCATGCCTCGGTCATGCTCTCGGCGACGATCGTGTTCGCGATCACGGCCGGAGCGGGCCACGCCGACTACGTGGACGGCACGATCGGCGGGGCCTCGCTCATCCTCACGCTCGTCGGCTTCGGCATCCTGACGCTCGGTGGCTGGCTCGGCGGCGCAGTCGTCTTCGTGCACGGGATGCGGGTCCTGAGCCTTGTCGACGAGCCGGCCAAGCGGGCCGCGTCGCCCGTGGAGTACCCGGAGAAAGAGGAGGCGGAAGGCGGCAGCTAGGCCGCGACTTCGCTCAGCCCGAGCTGCTTCTCGATCGCGCCCTTGGGCTGGGCTCCGATCGCCGCGGCCGCGGGCTCGCCGTCCTTGAAGAGGACGATCGTCGGGATCGAGGCGATCCCGTAGCGCTCCGCCAGGCCCTGCTCCTCGTCGATGTTCACCTTCACGAGCTTGAGCTCGCCCGAGCGCTCCTGGGCGATCCGGTCGAGGATCGGGGAGACCGCGTGGCAGGGCCCGCACCACTCCGCCCAGAAGTCGACGATCACGGGCTTGTCGCTCGAGAGGACTTCCTCTTGGAAGGTGGACTCGGTCACGGCACTAGACATGCGTTTCCTTTCTGAAGTTTCAGTCGCAGATACCCGCGCGGGCGAAAAACCTACCTGCATCATCAAACGGTGCGGGACCGCGCGCTATTCCGATCGTAGAATCGAGTGATGGCCTTCGAGCCCCTGCCTTCCGTTCCCGACCACACTGCCCTGGAGCGGGAGATCCTCGCCTGGTGGGACGAGCAGGGCATCTTCGACGAGCTCCGGGAGCAGAACCGCGGCGGCGAGCGCTTCAGCTTCATCGACGGGCCGATCACGGCGAACAACCCGATGGGCGTCCACCACGCCTGGGGCCGGACGCTGAAGGACGTGTTCGTGCGCTACAAGGCGGTCCGCGGCTTCGACCAGCGCTACCAGAACGGGTTCGACTGCCAGGGCCTGTGGGTCGAGGTCGAGGTCGAGAAGTCACTCGGCCTGAACTCGAAGCGCGAGATCGAGGAGTACGGGCTCGCCGAGTTCGCCGCCCGCTGCAAGGAACGCGTGGCGGAGTACGCGGAGGTCATCACCGAGCAATCGAGGCGGCTCGGGATGTGGATGGACTGGGACAACGACTACCACACCTTCTCCGACACGAACATCGAGTACATCTGGCGGTTCCTGAAGGCGGTGCACGAGCGCGGCTGGCTCTACAAGGGCCACCGCTCGACGCCCTGGTGCCCCCGCTGTGGGACGTCGATCTCGCAGCACGAGCTCTTCGCCGGCGAGTACAAGGAGCTCGAGCACCCGTCGCTCTTCGTGCGCTTCCCGCTCAAGGGCCGCGAAGGCGAGTCACTCGTCGTCTGGACGACGACACCGTGGACGCTGCCGGCGAATGTCGCGGCCGCGGTTCGGCCCGACGCCGAGTACGGGCTGCGCGACGGCGGCTGGATGCTTGCGCGGGAGAAGGAGGACTACGAGCACGTGGCCAGGGGCGAGGACCTCGTCGGGCTCGAGTACGAGGGGCCCTTCGACGAGCTGCCCGCGCAGGAAGGTGTCGTCCACCGCGTGATCGCCTGGGACGACGTCTCGCTCGAGGAGGGCTCGGGCATCGTCCACATCGCGCCCGGTGCGGGGACCGAGGACTTCGAGCTGTCGCGCGTCCACGGGCTGAAGGTGCTCGTCGCGATCGACGAGAGCGGGCGCATGACCGAGGAGTACGGCCCCTTCGCCGGCCGGACGACCGAGGAGGTCGAGCAGCCGGTGATCGACGCTCTCCGTGAGCGCGGCCTGCTCGTCGAGGCGGGCCGGATCGTCCACCGCTACCCGACCTGCTGGCGCTGCGGGACGCCTTTGCTCTTCCGCGTCGTCGACGACTGGTTCATCGCCTGCGACGAGATCCGTCAGCCGATGCTCGACGCGAACGCGACCGTGGAGTGGACGCCCGCCTTCTACTCGAAGCGGATGGACGACTGGCTGCGGAACATGGGCGACTGGAACATCTCCCGCAAGCGCTACTTCGGGCTGCCGCTGCCGTTCTACCCGTGCACCTGCGGCCGGCTGAACGTGATCGGCTCGCGTGCCGAGCTCGACGGGCGGGCGACCGGCGGCCTCGATCAGCTCCAGGAGCTGCACCGGCCCTGGATCGACGAGGTCCCGATCGCGTGCGAGGCCTGCGGCGAGGAGGTCCGCCGCGTCACGGAGGTCGGGGACGCCTGGCTCGACGCGGGCATCATCCCCTTCTCGACGCTCGGCTGGCAAAACCCGGAGAGGATCGAGGGCGGGTATGCGACGGGTGCTGCCGAGGGACTGTCCGGAGCCGACCTGCCCGACCACGCCCACTGGGAGCAGTGGTTCCCGGCGGACTGGATCTCCGAGATGCGCGAGCAGATCCGGCTCTGGTTCTACTCGATCTCCTTCATGTCGGTCACGCTCGAGGGCCGCTCGCCGTACCGGAAGGTGCTGACCTACGAGAAGCTGCTCGACGAGCACGGGCGGGAGATGCACCGCTCGTGGGGGAACGCGATTTTGGCCGACGAGGCGCTCGACCGGATGGGCGCGGACGTCATGCGCTGGATGTTCTGTGAGCAGAATCCGGGCCAGAACATCAAGTTCGGCTACGGGCCGGCCCAGGAGGTCCGGCGCCGCCT
>Ga0137375_10007722_pt1 | contig 12798 bp, 15 predicted proteins | sample SagtaG_24_FD_104936 | JGI IMG/M metagenome (GOLD analysis project Ga0137375, IMG submission 104936) | Vadose zone soil microbial communities from Sagehorn Ranch, Mendocino, California, USA - Sage1_R_113_16 metaG | ecosystem: Environmental > Terrestrial > Soil > Vadose zone | place: USA... | reverse complement strand
GCATGCTACCGTCCCCATATTGCCTTTCGGCGCAGAGTTAGCCATCGGATCCAGAGACATACCTCCTGTCTCTCCCCGCTGTGCGGGGGATATAACACTGCACCACATGGCGCAGCATATTTCTTGTTCGGCCAGGTCGGGGGTCTGGCCGCGGAGTCGCCGGTTTCCGCCGCGCAGCGTGGTCTTGATCGTCTTGTAGGCCAGTTCGATCTGCCAGCGTTGCGCGTAGCATTCGGCGATCTTCATGGCGGGGTAGGCGTCGTGGTCGAGCAGGGTGGTCAGGACCCGGAAGGTGCTGGTGCTGGTCGTGCCGGTCTGGTCGGTGACGGTCACGGTGAAGGTGACCAGTCGCGCGGACAGGTCCGCCAGGCGGGGCGCTGTGGCCTGGCCGGTGGTCTTGCGACGACGGGTGAGCATCGAGTCCGACTCGGTCAGCCGGAGCAGTTGCGAGCGGTCGGGTAGGGTGCGGATCAGTGTGGCGGGCAGGGAGTTGACCCCGTTTTTCACCCGCCACGCCAGGTGTGCGCCGGTCGCGGCCGCGACCCGCCACCGGTCCATCGAGAAGAAATTCCGATCGGCGAGATTGAGGGTGCCCGGGCGTAGCTGCGCCACCAGGCGGTCCCACAGCCGCTGCTCGCTGACCGCGCAGGAGTCGAGTTCCGCGGCAAGCACCCGGCGGGTCCCGCACGCCACCAGCGTCACCACCCGCGCCTGCGGGAACCGGCCGCCTGAGGGGGTGGCAAACCGCGCCCGGATCGCGTCGGTAGCGGCCAGATCCAGCACCGTGCCATCCACCGCGGTCACCACCAGATCGAACATCACCGATCCGGCGGCGGCGGCGGCCGCCGCGCCCGCGGCGGCGCCGGCGGCGAACACCGCCCGCAGCACCCCGGCCGGCAACCGGGACCGGGCCTGCGACAGCGCCACCGCGGTGACCGGAGCCGACATCACCATCGCCGGATTGAACGAGGTCAGCAACGGCCACAACCGGCCGATCACAGTGGAATACCCCTGACCGCAATACAGGCACAACCCGAGCACCAGCACCGTGGTCACCGCGCCGGTCAGGATCCCCCGGCACTTATCGGCGTACCCAGCAGCCGCCAACGCTGCCCGCACCCCGACCGGGGTCGCCACCACCGCCAACGGATTCCACCCCACCACCTCCGAGACCGCCATATCGCCCCCCGGACCAGCCAGCACGACCTCCCGCAACGACCGCGACGACCGCGACGACCCGGGCATGACAGGCTCGGGCGTGACAGACTCAACCAACGAAGCTCCTGGTGCCGGCGTGTGCTTAGACACCCCACGTCCTACCAGGAGCTTCGCCCTACCCCCTGCAATCCAGACAGCGTCCGCGCGTCGCCCACGGCCGGCGCCAGCCCCGCCGAACCTCGGCACCAGCACATCGTTACCGAGTCGTCATCACGCCAGCCAATACAGGCACATACCCGGCCGAATCCCCCTCATCTTTAGGGCAGTGGGGCGGCTGCTGCGTGCCCGCGGCCGCTCCAGCACAGCGCCCGCCGTTCCGGTCTGGCCCCACTCTTGCGGCATACCTGGTTCTGCTCCCAGCTGTGCTGCCCAACGCTCGGTGAACCAGCAGCGCGCGGTCACGAAAGGCATACGAACATTCCCGTGACGGGCGGTATAGGACAAAATCGGTCCTGTGTACGAACAGTTGCGCTTGCAGCCGGGCGAACGGCTGCTGTGGACCGGGCGCCCGGCGCGCTACCCGTTCTTCGACGCCACGGACCTCGTGCTGGTCCCTTTTTCCTTGCTGTGGTGTGGGTTCCTGGTGTTCTGGGAGTACGGTGTGCTGCACAGCGGCGGCCCCACCTTTTTTGTGCTGGCCGGCGCGGCGGGCATCCTCTACGGCTTGCACTTGGTGGTGGGCCGCCTGGTGGTGCGCGCGCTGCGGCTGCGGTCCACCCGGTACACGCTGACCGACCGGCGGCTGATCGAGTCCGCCGACCGCCCCCGAACGCGGACCACCGAGACCTACCTGCGGGACCTGCCGCCACCGGTGGTGCGGACCAGGCCAAGCGAGCCGATCGGCAGCGTGGCATTCGGCACCTTCCCGGGCGTGAGCGACGCGATGGCCGAGGCCGGAGGAGGCAACCCGCGGGGGCTCGCACCGCGGAGGCCGGTGCTCCGCGAGATCGAGCACCCTGAGCAGGTACGCAACCTCATCACGACCGCCCAGGCCAACCTGGGAAAGTGACAACCCGCCTCGCCAGACGGCTGAACATCCGCCGCGCCGCTGATCGGCACGGCGGTATACCGCTTCGCTCGCTCATGCCGCCGTGTGGCTGGCATCGTGGGTGGCGATGGCGACCTCCAACCCCTCCCGCTTCCCGGTCATGGTCCGGCAGCTTCCGGTCGTGCGCTGCCAGAGTTGCCGCCGCACGATGGCGCACCGGCCCGGCGATGCCAGCGCGGTCCTGACCGAGCACTACCGCCGCTTCCATGCCGAGGCGGTCACTCCGCCGGACTGACCGCCAACCGAACTCGGTGCTGCTCCTGCGGATCCGCCGCGGATCGTCCTGCCATCTTGGGGATTGACCGGTGGCGGCCAGGTCAGGCACGGCAACGACCTTGCGCCGTGGTGGTTGGCGGGCGTGGCGGTCGCTGCGGCGCAGGTACGCCCGGTGCAACCAGTTCCGGCACGTCACCGTTCGGCTGATGGTGCGGCACGATGTGGTGATGGTCCAGCCTCTGTCCGGGATGATCGCGCTGCCCGACGGCACCGTGGTCCGCGGCCGGGGCCGCCGCGAACCGCTGCCCATCGGTGCAGTGCCCGAGTACGGGCTGTACCTGGGTCGGCCGCCCGACCAGCCCCGGCACGGCTGGTACCGCTCCCTGTTCCGAGGACCCGTGGCCGTTGCGTTCCACGCTAGGCACCCGTGCCGTCCACTTCTTACCGTGGCTCCTGACCGATGCGTGCCCGCGATCAGGCGCTCAGTTCGGCGCGCAGGTGCCATGGTCGACGTAGCCGGGGGTGATCGGGGACTCGACGAAGTCGACGTGCGTCGTCTCCGGCACGCTGATCATGATGTCGTCGTGAGCCCGCCCGAGGATGTCGAACTGCGCGTTGAGGTCGCAGTCGTCCCCGGCCGACACCTGGTACTGGCCTGCCGGAAGCCGGATCGCATATCTGCCGCGGGTATCGGTCACGGTATGCGCCTCCGCGGACTCCACGGCGGACAGGGCCACCTCGAACCGGACCCACGCTTGCGGGTACGGCTGCCCGGTGTCGGCCCGCACGATCCGCCCGGACACCACAGAGGTGCCCGGCGCCGGTTGCCCGCCGGTCGTCGAAGGCCCCGGATCCGGCGGCGGCCAGGACGGCGACCCGCAGGCCACCAGTGCCACGGCCAGCACGATGAGGGTGCGCTTCATGTGACTCCTTCCGGCACGAGTTGGCGCGGTCCGCCGCCGACGAGCATTGGCTGACCCTGCCGATGTGCGGATGTTGGCGTCGGCGACTCAGTACGCCGGCATGCGGTCCCAGGCAACCTCGGCCCAACCCCAACGAACAGCTTCCGGCCGCCGTCCTGCCGCGCTGCTCACGGCAGGACGGCGACGATGACGTCCTCGACGAGGTTGGGCCAACTGCCGAAGAGGTAGCCGCGGGCTCGGGCGATCTGGTCGGCGGTCAGGTGGATCCGCTGCGGGTCTTTGGACCGGCCGCGTTGGCCCTGGGTCATGACGTTGAATGGGTCGGCGATGGCGGTGTCGTCGCAGTGGTCGGTGTAGCTTGCGTCCTTCGACGGGTCGCCGGCGTGCGTGTGCAGCAGGCCGAGGTAGTGCCCGAACTCGTGCGCCAAGGCGATTCCGCGCCAGTTCGCCGCGTTCTTCGGCATATTCTCTTCCTGGTCGGTCAGGATGATCCCGTGCGGGCCGTCGTCCCACGGGAACGGGCTGGACCCGGCACCCTTGTCGGTGGACTCGATGTAGTAGACATCGACGTGCGCCTGGCCGGGGTCCCAGTCGTGGCCGCGGACCAGCGCCGTCTCTGCGCCGGTGACGTTGAGCAGCTCGGGGGCGACCCACGCCCGCACGGACTCGGTGACCAAGCTGACGCCGGCCTGCTGCCAGATGGAGGAGGCGATGGCCACGTCCGAGGCGACGACTGAGTCATCGGCGAACGGGCTGTTGCCTGCCTCGTCGGTGATGATGAAGATCCTCAGCGCCACGGTGACCGGCACCTGCACCGGCCCGGGGGTCAGGTCGTCGCCCATGTCAGAGCATCCGGACCAGGTGGAACCACTTCGCGCCGGTGTCGTCGATGGTGTACCGGACCTTGACGTCGCGCTTGTCCACCACGGCGTGCTGGAGCAGTTGCAGCATCCCGAGCCGGGACACGGCGTCGGTCTGCAGGGAGCCGTTCATCTGGTGCTGGTCGCCGGTGGCCGCCTCGGTGATCCAGAAGATCACCGTGGGCGACCCGATGCTCTCGACAGCCACCGAGTCGACGATGCCGTCCATGAGCACGGTGTCGTCGAGGGTCTGGGGGTTCATCGGGTCGGGCATGATCGGTCCTTTCGCGCGGTGGGTCGGCTGCGGAGCGCTCGCCGCTGGACTAGGAGGACTTGCCGGACCCGCAGATACGATCCGCGGCCGCCGTCTGCCTGCGCGACGCGCACGGGAACCAGGGCCAGCAGCTCGCGTTGGTCGAGCACAAGCGCTTCACGTTCCAAGAGGACATCCCGCTCCTGACCGACCAGACCAACCGGTGCAGACGCTGGTGGCTGCTGCGCCGCCTCGGCCGCCCCGAGCACGCCGTCACCGGATACGACACCGCGTCCGCTCTCGCACCGACCGCTGCCGAACGCGACCACCTCGCCGCGCAGGCGGCGACCCGCCGGCAGCCAGGGTGAGCCCCGTCAGACCGCCGACTCCGGGACCACGCCGGAGTGGTCGATCCCCAGCGTGTCCAGCCGTTCGACCCAGGTGTCCAGGTCACCGCGGCGTGGGACCGGGAACTCCAGGTGATCCAGCCCGATGTGGAATTGGCTGTCGTTGGGGAACGTCGTCAGGTCGAAGGGGAGCGGGGTGAGCAGCTCGGCGTAGGTGTCGGCGACTCGTCGCGGCGTCTCCGCCAGGCCTGCCTTGGTCGGGTCCGGCCCAGCGCGAGGAGCAGATCCGCGACCGCTCGCCGGGCGCCGTCCCGGTCCGGCTGCCGCCGGCCGCCGACCACGCGCAGTCGTTGTGTCTGGCCGGTGGTCCGCGCTGGACCTGCCGGGGCGGGGTCATCGGGTCCGGAGCCCGTGCCCCCGGCTGTGCTCCGCCACCGCCAGCCTGGACAGGGCCAGCGCGCCGATGAGCAGCCCGAAGTCCCGCAGCGCGATGTCGTAGTAGTCGCCGAGGAGCAGCAGGTTGACGATGATGCCGGCCAACCAGGCGGCCACGAGCAGTGCGCCGTACCGCGGGATCAGCGCGACGGCGACGCCGGCGAGGATCTCCACGATGCCGACGGCGTACATCGCCTGCTGGGCGGTGCCGGGGAGGATGTCGTCGATCATCGGCGCCAGGTAGCGCGGCCAGTCGGTCAGGACGTTGGCGAACTTGTCCAGCCCGAACAGGATCGGGGCCACGGCGAAGACGGTGCGCAGGAGCAGGAAGGCCTGCCGCGACGGGCTGCCCCGCGAGCAGACGCTCCCGGACCTGGCTGCGAGGGGCGGCACTCATGACGACCCCTTTCTAAAGAAGGATGTCATTGACGTTAGAGGCCACCGGCTCTTGCGTCAAGGATTCTTAGCGTTAGAGTGGTGGCATGGATCAGCGGTCGTTGGCGGAGCGGGTGGCGGCAGTCAGTGCTCTGGATGAGCCGATCCGTCGCGCTCTGTTCGACCATGTCTCGCGCAGCGACTCGCCGGTCAGCCGCGACCAGGCCGCCGATGCGTTGGGGCTGGCCCGCAGCACCGCCGCCTTCCATCTCGATCGGCTCGCCCAGCAGGGCCTGCTGTCGGTGGAGTTCCGGCGGCTCACCGGACGGACCGGGCCGGGGGCGGGGCGTCCGTCCAAGCTCTACGCCAGGGCCGCCGGCGAGGTCGCGGTGACCGTCCCGGAACGTCACTACGATTTCGCCGGGCAGTTGCTGCTCGCCGCGATCGAGGAGTCCGCCCGCACCGGCGAAGCGGCCGCGGAGGCGCTGCTGCGGGTAGCCCGCCAGACCGGTCGGGCTCTCGGCTCCGACGCCGGATCTCTGGAGAAGGTTCTCGCAGAACACGGCTTCGAGCCCCGCACCGACCGCGACGGCGGGATCGTGCTGGGCAACTGCCCGTTTCATCGCCTGGCACAGCAGCACACCCAAACCGTGTGCCACGTCAACCTCGAACTGCTGCGAGGAGCCGCAGAGGGCTCGCGGGACCGGCGGCAGATGGTGCTCGATCCGGGGATCGGGCGGTGCTGCGTCCGGGCGGCGCCCGCGGCACCCGGCACGGGCTCGACGCCGGCCCGAGGAACCTGATCGGCGTGCCCACCAAGCCACCAAGATCCACATCGGCCCCGGCCGGAAGGAACCCCCGATGAACAAGCTGCAGCGCCGGCCGTTCAGGCGATGACGGCCGAGGGGCGCAGCATCAACATCACCCTGATCTTCTCCCTGGCCCGCTACGCCGAGGTCATCGAGGCCTACCTGGCCGGCCTCGAGGCGTTCACCGACCGGGGCGGGGACCCGTCGAGGGTCCACAGCGTCGCCTCGTTCTTCGTCAGCCGGGTCGACACCGAGGTCGACCGACGGCTGGCGGCGATCGGCACCGACCAGGCGCTGCAGTTGCGGGGACGGACCGCGGTCGCCCAGGCCAAGCTCGCCTACCGTCTGTTCCGGCAACAGTTCTCCGGCCAGCGGTGGCAGCGCCTGGCCGACCTCGGTGCGCACCGCCAGCGGCCGCTGTGGGCCTCCACGTCAACCAAGAACCCCGCCTATCCCGACACGCTCTACGTCGACGGGCTCATCGGGCCCGACACCGTCAACACCCTGCCTGAACCAACCATCGCCGCGTTCGAGGACCACGGCAGCCTGGCCCGCACCCTCGACACCGGCGTGGAGGAAGCAGCCGAGGTGATGCGCCGGCTGGCCGCCGCCGGCATCGACATGGACGACGTCGGCCTGACACTGGAGGACGAAGGCGTCGCCGGCTTCCACGAGTCCTTCCAACACATGCTCGCCAGCCTGCATACCAAGGCTCATCAGCTCACGCCCCGCTGAGATGGACCGGGCCGGTTGGGCATTGTCCGGGGTGATCGCCACCGCCGGCCTCACCGCGTTGATGATCGCCACCCAGCTGGCCGGGCCCACCCGCCTGGACCTGCCGCCGGTGCTCGGCACGCTCCTCACCGCAGATCCCAACCCCGCCCGGGTCGCCGGGTTCCTCATCCACCTCACCGCCGGTCAGGGCTTCGAGCGGCCTACCACAGCACCGGCCCCGCGGACGACCCCAACAACGCCTGCATGACCGCCAGGGTGACCAGTTCGTCGTCACCGAGCCCGGGCGCGCGCGCTTGGTCATTGTGGTGTGTGACCTACCTCCAGTAGCGTTGAGCCCCCGATCCGCTCTGGCTCTGACGCTCCCCGTCGCTCTGCTTCTATGACGGAGCCGGAGGGCGCGGCGACGGTCCATCGATGATGATCGCGATCGGCCTGGGCACGTTGTGTGGGCGGTTCATTGTCAGGGACCGGCAACCCGCTTGCCGTCGATCAGCAACGGCTGGGCCAGATGTCGGGGCCCGGTTCCGTCGGCGGACAGGATCGGTTCGGCCGAGTACTGGGCCAGATAGATCCGTCGTATCCGGTCGGTGGTGTTGGCCCCACTGCGGTGCAGCACCGTACTGGAAAAGCAGGCGATGCTGCCGGCCGGCGCGTTGACCGGGTCGCCCGGATCCGCACCGAAGTAGCCGATCCGGTCGTGGGTTTCCTCGTCCCACCGGTGCGGCACCACCTCCCGGGTGCCGGCTCGGTCGTAGGGCAGCAGGTACACGGTTCCGTTGGCCTGGGTGACCTCGTCCAAGGTGATCCAGCAGGTGAGGTAGGGCCGGTGCGGGTAGTCGATGAAGCCGGAGTCCTGGTGCCAGCCGAACCTCATGCCCCGCTCGGCCGCCTTGATCACGTACTGCTCGTTGAACAGGTAGATCGTGTCGCCGAGCAGGGCGGCGGCGAGCGTGACCATCAGGTCGCCGGCCAGGAAGCGCCGGATCGCCGCGCTGTGCTGGTAGGCGTGCAGGAAGTAGCGCCGGCCGCGGTGGTCCAGGTCCAGGACGTCCACGCCCAGGCGGTCCATCTCGGCGTCCCGGGCGTCCACGAAACGCTGGCACTCGCCCCGCAGGGCATGCAGATCCTGCGCGGGCAGGATCCCTTCCACGACGAAGAAGCCGTCCTGGTGGAAACGCTGGACGTGCTCGACGGTGACCGGGGAAGTCCTAGTGATCATGGATCTTCTCCAAGATTGGCAGAATCGACGAGTACAGCTTCGGTCCGGCCGGGTGCAGCGGTCTACTCACCTCAACGCAGGCACTTATCATTTCCCTGCGATGCTCGAACACTTGGAACTGCCTGCGGGGTTGGACGGTCGCGTGGTCCGGCACATCGCCGGTGAGGTTCGGCCGCGCCCGCACCGGCACGCCGAGCTGGAGGTCAACCTGGTGGTGCGCGGCACCGCGACCTACCTGCTCGGTGAACGCCGCTACCAGCTCACCCCAGGGACGCTGAGCTGGTTGTTCCCGGAGAAGGAGCACATCCTGGTCGACCAGTCAGCTGATCACCAGCTGTGGTGGGCGGTGTTCGGGCCGCGCCTGGTCGCCCGGCTCGCGGCGGCGCCGCACCTGGCGCCGTTGCAGGCCGACGACCGGGGCGGTGAGTACTCCCCCACATCGGCGTGGCCGGGCTTCGCCGACTGCGCATCCTGTTCGAGGAGGTGTGGCGGGCCGAGAGCCGGGACCCGGCCCTGGCCAACACCGGGCTGGCCTACCTGCAGACCGTGGCCTGGCGCGCGTTTTTGGACAGTGCCGAGGTGGTGGACAGCGTGGACGTCCATCCCGCGGTGCGCGCCGCCGCGCGGTTGCGGCAGGCCGAGCCGAACACCGAAGCTGACCTGGCCAGCCTGGCCCGGCGTGTGGGCCTGAGCCCCAGCACCTCAGCCGCCTGTTCGCCGCCCAGATCGGCGTGTCGCTGACCCGCTACCGCAACCAGCACCGCCTCCACCGGTTCCTGTCCGGCCACGGCGACGGTACCCGGACCACCGCCCTAGCCGCCGCGTTGGCCGCCGGCTTCGGCAGCTATGCCCAGTTCTACCGGGTCTTCCGGCAAGAAACCGGCCGCACCCCGGCGACCCTCCGCGAGCCCCTGCCCGTGCCTGCCTCGATGGTGCGGCTGACGGTGCCCAGCCGGTCGTGCGACTTCCCGGCGGCGCTCGGCAGCACCGACCGGCCGGCGGCGCCGGCCGGCCCGTCGGGGAAACCCGACGAACCGGACCGCCCGGTTCGTCATCCGGCTGCCGTGCTCCTCGCGCACCTTGTCCCCGCTCACGGTGACCTCCAAGGGCTCCGGCTCGGCCCGCCGGGCGGTGATGAAGTCGACGTCGATGGCCCGTGCACCCCCAGCCTCGGGCCGCTGAAATGCGTTGCTGGCGGACCGCCGGGTCTGTTGTGGTGAAGGGATGTCGATCCTCGACGACCCTGGGCTGTTCGGCCGGCAGTGGGCGGCTACCTACGACGGTCCCGGCAACCCCGATCCCGCGCCCGCGGTGGAGTTCCTGGCTGGCTTGGCGGCCGGCGGCCCGGTCCTGGAGCTGGCCATCGGCAGCGGCCGGGTGGCGCTGCCGCTGGCTGAGCGCGGCATCGCGGTGGAGGGCATCGAGGCGTCGCCGGAGATGGTGGCCCTGCTGCGCGCCAAGCCGGGCGGCCAGGCGATCCCGGTCGTCATCGGCGATATGGCCGACGTCGGCGTGACCGGCCCGTACCGGCTGGTCTACCTGGTCTTCAACACGCTGTTCAACCTGACCGGTGCCGGCCGGCAGGAGGACTGTCTCCGCAACGTCGCCCGGGTCCTGGCGCCGGGCGGTGCGTTCGTGATCGAGGCGTTCGTGCCCGACCCAGCCGACTTCGACCGCGACGAGCAGCAGGTCCAGGTACGGTCGGTGACCGAGGACTCCGTGACGGTCCGGTTGCACCACTACGATCGGGCGGCGCAGAGGTTCCTCCGGCAGACGATCACCTTCACCAACGGCGGCGTGCAGCTCAGACCGTTCGGCATGCACTATCGATGGCCCGAGCAGATCGACGGGTTGGCCGCCGCGGTGGGCCTGCAGCTTCAGGCCCGGTACGCGACCTGGCAGCGGGCGCCGTTCGGACCGGACAGCAGGGACCACATCTCGGTCTACCGCAAGCCCTGACCCCGCCTCAGCCAGCACGACAACACGCGGCTGTACGTCCCTGTCCGCTGCCCCCGCGATCCACCCGCCCGCAGCGTGCGGGTGGATCCGTTGCGGTTGGCCGCGGCAGCGTACCTGGCCCGGTACAAGGGCACCCCCCGCGCGCACACCGAGTCCGACCTTCGGATCTTCCTAGCCTGGTGCGCCTAACGACACATGGAGCCGCTCACCGCCGGCCGCGCGCAGTTTCTCGCAACCGGCCGCCCGCCTAAGTTTAGATGGAATTACGCCGTTGGTGAGCCGATTAGGCTGAGGCGTCGTTGGGAGAGTCTGCGGGCGACTGTGGAGGCGGTTTCCGTCGGGTTGCAGGTGCCGCGGGTCTCCATGAGGAGACTGGGCTTGTCATCGCCGCCGAACTTGCTGCAGACGAGTTCATGGGCGGTGAACAGGCCGCGGGTGGCTGCCCTGAACTCGTCGAGGGTTGTGGCGTCGCGGTCGAGCGTGCCGAAGATCGGGCGTAGTCTGCGCAGCAGGCTGACCAGCACCTGGTGGTCGCGGCCCATCACGCCGCTGAATCCGGGGCTGACGTGTGGCGGTCTCATGCTCAGCCGCACATCGGCATGGTAGTCGGCGGCCGGGAAGTCGGAGGCGAAGCGCATGGACATGGCGGCGGCGCGCATGAGGATCGTGGCCAGGTTGAGGGCGAGCACTGATTGGTCCGTATTGTCGGCCGCGTACTCGGAGGCGAAGCAGGACAATGCGACTGTAATGCACTGGGTCAGCGTGAAGAACAGGCGGTGCCCGATCTCCCATTGAATCCTCGGCTCGCCAGCCGGCGCCGGTGTGGGCGGCAGGCTCGGCACGAGGTACCCAAGGGATGAGGTGGCAGCGGGGCTGCCGACGTAGTAGTGGAGCATTGCCGTCGGCCCGGCCAGCATCTGTTCCCACTCCGCGGCGGTGAGGCTGGAGCCGGCGCGCGCATGGCCCAGCGCCTCCACGAACGCGAGAAACACACCGCAGATCAGGATCCCGGCGGTGTTCCCGTCCACCCTGATGACGCCGAAGAAGCTGTCCTGCTCGCGGCCTTGTCGGCTCCATCCGCTCGTATGAGGCTGGACCGCGGCCCGGACGAACTGGTCGTATGAGTGGCTTATTATGACCCGCGGCCCGGTCGTGTCGCCAGTGGCGGCCATCCGCAGTATCGACAGGTCGAACCGGGCGTCTGCCAGGTGGCGGCCCAGGGTGGAGAGCTCCACCCTGCGTGTGGGCAGCAGCTCCGGCATGGGAAGGAGAATCTTCTCGTCGATCTTGCTGTGAATCATGCCGATGTTCCACCTTTGCCGGTAGCGGTCCGTCGATGGGGTGGCCCTTGCTTCGGCGAACCGGCTGGCGTAGGTCCCCCGTTAGGGTCACGGCAGTGCCCGGTACGAGACAACGTGCCGGCGGTCTCAACGGCTCATCGCAACTGCCCACGGGCACCGCGCCGAGCTCGTCGCCGACGCGCTGGCCGCGGCGACCGGCTGAACCGGCACCTGCTGAGGGACGTTGACACAACCGGCGCGAGGACCTCCGGTCGGGGCTCCGGTACGCGTTCTGTAACCCACACGGGGAGGTCCTGGCATGTCCGATGCTGCGAAGACCGAGGCGAGGACGCCCGTTGACGTGCTCCGGCAGCGAGCGGAGCGCCAGCCTGACCGCGTCGCCTACCGCTTCTTGTCGTTCACGGGTGCCGGCGCCCCCGAGGAAGCATCGCTGACGTATGGAGAACTCCAGGCGTGGGCGCATGCGGTGGCTGTGACGCTGCGGCAGGACGCAATTCCGGGCGACCGTGTCCTCATGCTGTGTGCGCCGGGTCTGGCGTATGTCGGCCATTTCTTCGGGTGCCTGACCGCCGGGCTGATCCCTGTCCCCGCTTACCCTGCCCAGTCGAGCAGGCATGTCACGCGACTGGCGGCGATCGCCGACGCCTGCGCCCCGCGGATCGTGCTCGCCGACGGGTTGCCAGATAGTCCGTTGCCGGCGGGCGTTCGCGGATCCTCACTCGCGCGGGCACGTTGGGTGGTCACCGACCGCAGGGTGACCGATGGCCGGCAGGAGGAGCCGGCGGCGGCGCCGAGCGGGCCGGAATCCGTGGCGTTCCTCCAGTTCACCTCGGGTTCGACGGCCACTCCCAAGGGGGTGATGGTTACCCACGCAAACCTGATGGCGAACGCGCATGCGCAGGCCCGCGCCCTCGGCCTGGACAGTGAGACCGTCGTCGTGAGCTGGCTCCCCCCTCATCACGACATGGGTCTGATCGGCAGCATCATCGGCCCAATGGTCATCGGTTTCCCGGCGACCCTGATGGCCCCGGTCTCGTTCGTCCGAAGCCCGCAACGGTGGCCGGAGGCCATCAGCGACCACGGGGCCACCGCCAGCAGCG
>Ga0137375_10007715_pt1 | contig 12800 bp, 12 predicted proteins | sample SagtaG_24_FD_104936 | JGI IMG/M metagenome (GOLD analysis project Ga0137375, IMG submission 104936) | Vadose zone soil microbial communities from Sagehorn Ranch, Mendocino, California, USA - Sage1_R_113_16 metaG | ecosystem: Environmental > Terrestrial > Soil > Vadose zone | place: USA... | reverse complement strand
TGGTCGAGGTCAAGCAACACGCCAACGCCGCGACCGCCTGGCAGCTCGTGCATCAGGCCCACCAGGACGGCCATCTGCTGCTCGTTGCCGGAGCTACGACGGCGGAGGCGCGTGAGATCCTCCGGCATCACGGCGTCGCCGTCGTCGACGGTCTCGGCAATGCGCACGTCGAGCTCCCGGGCCTGCTCCTGCACCTCGAGGCACAACGCGGCAGACGGGGAAATGCGCCGCGCTCTCAGGCGTCCGCCCGGCTCTCAGGCAAAGGCGGCGTCGCGGCGCAAGCGTTGCTCCTCCAGCCGGACCGGGCATGGCAGGTCCAAGGACTCGCCGAGGAGGCGCACATCTCGGTCGGTCTGGCGCACCGCGTCCTCGCTCGTCTCGAGACGGAAGGGCTCGTTGCGGCCGAGGGCGCCGGCCCCAAACGTCTTCGCCATGTTGTTGATCCCACCGCACTCCTCGACCTGTGGGCCGAGGAGAATCGGGATCGAGCGGTGCAACGCGTCCGCGCGTACCGGCTGGCTCGAGAGCCGCGCGAGCTCGCGGCCACGGTGAGCGCCGACTTGGAAACCGCCGGCATCGAGCACGCTGTGACGGGGGCCGCAGCTGCGGGGCAGATCGCGGCGCTCGTCACCGCGGTTCCCGTGGCCGAGATTTGGCTGAGCTCCATCGCTTCGCCCGAAGACGTCGTCGCAACCATCGACGCCGAAGTGGTGGAGTCCGGGCACAACCTCGTCTTTGCCCAGACCAAGGGGGACGAACCGCTGGCCTTCTGCCGCGAGGCCGAAGGGGTCTGGGCCGTCAACCCGTTTCGCTTGTTCTACGACCTCCGGAACGATCCTCGCCGAGGCCGGGAGCAGGCGGAGCGCCTCCGCCGGGAGGTGATCGGATTTTGAGCCGCGACCACTTCACCGACTACGACGAGGCGACGACGGCGCGCTGTGAGCGCGCGCTGGTGACGCTGCTCGGCGACCTCGGACCGTGGCGGGAGCGCATCTATCTTGTCGGTGGCCTTGCCCCTCGGTACATCGTCGGGCAGCTTCCGGAAGGCGCGCGGGCCCACGTCGGAACCACCGACGTCGACCTGGTGATCGGCCTCGCCCTCGGCGACGAGACCCCGGAGACCTACCGGACGCTCCAGAACAACCTGGAGAAGGCGCACTTCGACCAGAAGGAGCCGGACTTTCGGTGGGCGCGCGAGGTCGAGGGTCTCACGGTGGTCGTGGAGTTCCTGTGCGAGACGAACGCCGTGCCGTCCGGCAGCATCTTCCGGCCGAAGGCGGGGTCCACCGGGTCGAACGTCGGAGCATTCAACGTTCGGGGCGCCAATCTCGTGCGCTACGACTTCATCGAGCGCGTGCTCGAGGGCGATCGCCTCGATGGCGGAGGCGCGTCGAAGGTCGTCGTCCGGGTCGCGAACCTGTTGCCGTTCACGCTGCTCAAGGTTCTCGCGTTCCAAGACCGTCACGAGAACAAGGACTCGTACGATCTCGTCTTCTGTCTGTTGCACTTCGGGGATGGCCCGGACGCTGCCGGGCAGGAAGCCGCCCGGAGCGCCATCGCGCGCGATGTCCGTGTGACCGACGCGCTCGAGTTGCTCGGTGAACGGTTCAGGGATGTCGACCAAGACGGTCCGACGGCCTACGGGACGTTCCTCGCGGCACCGGGAGATTCCGAGGAGGCGGCGCGGTTGCGACGCGAAGCCGTCGCCACGGTGCGTGCGTTCCTCGTGGCATTCCACGCGGCGCTCGACTAGGGGTACCGTGCGCATCGCCGCGGCGACGGCGGCTTTGCCGACCGTCGCCGCAAAGCCGGAGCTTGCGACGGCGCAGGAGGATTGATGGAGAAGCTCGTCTACGCGCTGTGGGGCGTGCGCGACGGTCTGGTCGACCAGATCGGGCCTCGTCTGCTGGAGCTCGAGCCGCGAGCGCTGACCGTCAACGTCGTCGATCCGGACGTCGACATGAGCGCCACGATGGCTGTGCGCGACGACGGCGTCGGCGCAACGATCAGCGTGTGGCTCGACAGCCTCGACGACCGCACCCCGTTCGAGGCCGAGCTCGCGACGGCGGCCGACCGGATGGCCGGTTACCTCGTCACCGAGTCCGTCCCGCTGGGCTACGAGCGACGGACGTGGCGTGACGGTGAGCGCTCTCCGGGGATCAAGCAGCTGACGATGTTCGACCGGCGCCTCGATATCGACGACGCGCAGTTCTTCTCCCGGTGGCACGGCTCCCACACGCCGCTCACGTTCGAGGTGCACCCGGTCTGCCTGTACGTGCGGCACGCCGTGGCGCGGCCCGTCACCGAGGGCGCGCCGCCCTGGCGGGGCATCGTCGAGGAAGGCTTCCGCACGGTCGAGGACCTCACCGACCCGATGCGGTACTTCAGCGCCGGCTCGAAGGACGAGCTCGAGCACAACGTCCGCCGGGTCCTGCAGGACGTGAGCACGTTCCTCGATCTCGAGTCGGTCGAGTCGTACGCCATGGCCGAATACATCCTGCGCGACGTCCAGAATTGAGGAGGAGCGGTGCTGCTCGACGGGAAAGTCGCGGTCGTGTCCGGGGTCGGGCCGGGCCTGGGTCGCGCCACGGCGCTCGCCCTGGCGCGCGAAGGCGCCGCCGTCGGGCTGGCGGCGCGCACCGAAGCCACGCTCGAGAAGATCGCGGGCGAGATCGTCGACGCCGGTGGGCGCGCGCTCCCAGTGCCGACGAACGTCGCCGACGCTGAGGCGTGCCAGCAGGCGATCGACGCGACCGCGACCGAGTTCGGCGGCCTCGACGTGCTCGTGAACAGCGCCTTCCGGCCCAGCACCTTCCAGCCGTTCGACGCCGCCGACCTCGCGACGTGGCGCAAGGTGTACGAGGTCAACGTGTGGGGCTCGCTCGCCCTCACCCAGGCGGCAGTCCCGCACCTCAAGAAGCGGGGCGGAGGATCCGTCGTGTTCGTCAACTCGATGGAGTCACGCAAGGTCCGCCACGGCTCGGGTGACTACGCGTCGTCGAAGGGCGCGCTGCTCGTTGCCGCGCGCGCCCTCGCCATGGAGCGCCGCCCGCACCACATCCGCGTCAACTCGGTGGTGCCCGGATGGATGTGGGGCCCGAACGTCCAGGTCTATGTCGACTGGCAGAGCGGCGAGCGCGGGGTCACAAAGGACGAGATCGTGGCCGAGATCACCGAGGAGATCCCGCTCGGCACGATCCCGCCGTCCGAGGACGTCGCCGAGGCGATCGTGTTCTTCGCGTCGGACATGTCGCGGTCGATCACCGGGCAGTCACTCGGCGTGAACGGCGGGGAGTGGTTCGACTGACCGACGACACCGGAGCGCTCCACGGCAAGGCCGCTCTCGTGACCGGCGGCGGGTCGGGGCTCGGCCGGGCGTCCGCCATCGCGTTCGCCCGGGCCGGCGCGACCGTCACGGTCGCCGACGTCGACGCCGACGGTGGGAAGGAGACGGCGGCGCTGGTCTTCGAGGAGGCCGGCGGCGATGCCGAGTTCGTCCGCGCCGACGTGACGGACCCCGATGACGTCGCAGCCATGGTCGACAAGGCCGTGTCGCGGTGGGGTCGCCTCGACTGCGCCGTCAACAACGCCGGCACCACCGGGCCCGGTGCGCCGACGGCCGACTACACGCTGGAAGACTGGAACCGGACCGTCGGGCTGAACCTCACCGGCGTGTTCCTCTGCCTTCGGTACGAGATCCCGGCCATGCTCGAACACGGCGGCGCGATCGTGAACATGGCGTCGGGTGCGGGCCTGGTGGGGTTTCCCGGGCTTCCGGCGTACGTCGCGAGCAAGCACGGAGTCGTCGGGCTGACGCGCGCCGCCGCGCTCGAATACGCGCCGCAGGGTGTCCGCGTCAATGCGATCTGTCCGGGCAGCACGCGCACACCGATGCTCGAGTCGTTCATGGGCGGCGACGAGAAGGTCGAGCGCATGATGACCCGCTCGGTGCCGCTCGGCCGGCTCGGCCGCCCCGAGGAGATCGCCGAGGCGGTCGTGTGGCTGTGCAGCGACGCCGCGTCGTTCGTCGTCGGTCACGCGCTCGCAGTCGACGGCGGCGCCGTCATCCAGTAGCGCCGCGCTCAACCCTTTTGGCGTCAACTACATGCGTATACGGGATGTAGCTGACGCCAAAACGATTGGGGGTCACGGGGCGGGCTGCGCCGCGCACGGCTTGCCGGCGCACACTTCGACCACGCGGCCGTTCCGCTTCAGGAACTCCGACTTCTGTTGCCGCGCCTCCGTCGACGCGCGCGGGTCGCCGTGCGGGTCGTCGCCGTCCCGTGGCGCGATGTTCCCGAGAGGCGGCGCGGGGGCGCCGCTGTCCCAGACGACGATGGCCGACCCGGCGTACGGGTACGAGTCGATGCCCTCGATGCCCCAGAGCTGCTGGCGGGCGGGCGACCGGCCGATGGCGAGCGCGGGCCGGTGGGCTCGAGCCCCCACGACCCGGGCCTCGACCTCGGTGGCGATGTTCGCGACCTGCTGGTCACCGAAGGCCTCGTGCACGAGCACCGTGTGCTCGGGCGTGTGCGGGTACGGGTCGCGGGTCAGGTGCTGGGCGTACCCGTCGGCCTCGCCGCGATCCCAGAGCATCTGGATCAGGTCGACGGCGAGCACGGAGTCCGTCGGGTCGGGATAGGCAGGATCGAAGATCGCCTGGTACGTGTCCCAGTCTGTGCTGCGCTGGAGCAGCGTGCTGTAGTTCATCGCCGGGACCCCGAGCACGGCGCGCGTCCAGTCCTGGGCTACTGCTGTCACCGCACCGCCCATGATGCCGCCCTGGCTGTTGCCGTCGTAGAACAGCTCGCTGGTATCGATCACCGGCTTGCTCCGATCGCCTTGGAATGCGGGGTTCGTCACGAACCCGTCTTCGGCCTTCATCAGCCGGCCGAGGAACAGCGTGTCGAGCATGCCTTGCTGCAGCCGGTCGACGAGGGTGGGGAAGCCGGACAGATCGCCGAGGATCGACACCGCGTTGCCGATGTCGTCTTCGGACAGCCCGATCCATCTCGTGGCGCAGAAGACGAAATCGTGCTCGTTCGCCATGTCGCGGACGTTGCCGGCGCCGACCTCGCGCTCGCTCCCGAGCAGGCCGTGCCCGTACAACGAGGGCCGGGCGGGATGCACCGTCCCGTCGGGCGCGAGGGCGGCGCGCGGAATGATGCAGATGAACGGGGCCGTCAGGTTGCCGTTGCGCTGCGGAAGGCCGTCGGCGCCGTTGTTGAACCGGTTCCCGGCCGAGCCGTCACCCGTCAGGTAGTTGGGCACGGTGAACGTGCCGGTCACGCGGCGGGCGACCCGCTCGTCGACGTCGTTCTCGATCTGCGTCACCTGGAACGCCGGCGCGTGGTCCTCGAGTGAGTCGAACGCGTCGTCGCGGACGTGCAGCATCCGCTCTGACAGGTTCCGTTCGCTCGCGACCGTGAAGTCCCACGCCAGGTACAGGTCGCCGTGCTTGACGCCGGCGCGGTCGAGCGTCCTGAGCACGTCCTCCATGTGGGGCCGGCGCGCTTCGATCGCCGCGTCGTTCGTCTCCGTGCCATCGCGGTAGGAGCGGAACGCGTCGCCCGGTTCGATCGTTGCACCCGACGCGTCGTGCAGGCGTCGGAGCGCCACGATGATGCGGTGCCCCTCGCGGAAGCTCACCGCCGGGCGCACGATGACGGATCGCTGGCCCGGGTCGGGCACGCTCTGGTCGAGCTCTGCCCAGTACGGGACGCGCCGACCGGAGGTCGCGTCGAGCAGGACGATGGGCGCGCTGGCGCGCAATGAGCGCGCGATGTCGGTCTCCGGCGCGGCGCCGGTGCGCTCGAGATCGATGCCGGGCACGAGCGTCTGGACCGCCGAGCCGGGGCTGTACCCGTCGTTGCGGTTCCACTCGGTCGGGTCGATCGGGACCCCGGCGGCGTTTTTCGGCATGGCCTCCGGGGTGAGGTCGACGCCGCGACCGGTGTCGGTCGAGCGGTCGCGCACGGTGAAGTAGTCGTTCGGGAACGGGTACAGGCACTTGGCGGGATCGAGGAAGTCGCACGCGCCGTGCGGATCCGGCTCGTCGTCCTGGGAGGGCCGTGCCTGCGCGACGCCCTGGAGCCCGCCCGCGCCGAGTGCCGCCGCGAGCAGCGCCGCGCTGCACGCGCGGCTCAGACGGTGTCCCACACCATCTGGTCTTCGGCGGGCGGCTCGCCGAGCATTTCCGCCGGGCTGTGCTTGTCGATGTGGCCGATCAGCCCGTTGTAGACGCCGTACCCGCACAGCTGTCGCAGGCGCGGCGAGAAACCCGCGGCGACGTCGCGCGGGATACCGAGCTGTTGGTTCTCCTGTTGGCGGATCCAACCGGCGCAGTAGTTCATGGCGATGCCGACGCGCCGATCGTGCGTCGCGTTGGCGCCGCCGCCGTGCCAGAGGCTCCCGTGCCAGACCAGCACGCTCCCGGCCGGCATCTCTGCGGCGATGCTGTCGTACGGCGCGCCGTAATCGGGGCTCTGGTCACGCAAGTGGGAGCCGGGGATGATGCGAGTCGCGCCGTTCTCCTCGGTGAAGTCGGTGAGCGCCCACATCGTGTTGCACACCGTCGGCACGTGCGGCTTCGTGAGCGGGATGAGCTGGTCGTCGGCGTGGATCGGCTGGGCCGACTCGCCGGGCCCGATGCCGATCGACGACAGCGACGAAACCAGGCATCCCTCGTCGAGCACACCCTCGACGACCGGGAGCACGTTCGGGTGCACCGGGACCGCCTCGTAGAGCTTTCCATGCGCCAGGAGGTTGTAGATGCGGACCGTCTTCGCGCCCTCGAACTCGTTCTCCGACGGCCGCACGTCGTACTGCCGCTCGAGCCGGACGAGGTCGTCGCTCAGCGCATCCCGCAGCTCGGGCTCGATGGCGCCTTCGAGGATCGTGTACCCGTCGCGGTCGATGCGCTCGACGTGCGTCGTCAGCGTGTCGGGATCCAGCACGCCGCTACGGTACCGGCATGTCGATCTACGCGCTGGGCGCGTCGACGCCCGAGATCGCCCCGTCCGCGTTCGTGCACCCCGATGCCACGATCATCGGCAACGTCTCGGTCGGCGAGGAGAGCACGATCTGGCCTCAGGCGGTGTTGCGCGGTGACTACGGCAAGATCGTGATCGGTGCACGCACGTCCATCCAGGACGGCGCGGTCATCCACTGCACGGCCGAGCTCGACACCTTCATTGGCGACGACTGCGTCGTCGGGCACCTCGCGCATCTCGAGTGCTGCGTGGTCGAAGACGGCGCGCTGGTCGGCACGGGGTCGGTCGTGTTGCACCGCGCCCGCGTACGGTCGGGAGCGCTCGTCGGCGCGGCGGCGCTGGTCCCGAACGGCATGGACGTCCCGGCCGGAGCGATCGCCGTCGGCGTCCCTGCCCGGGTGCGCGAGGGGGCCGCCGACAGCGCCGATATCGCGCGCAACGCCGCCCAGTACGTGCAGAACGGCAAGCGGTACGTCGAGGAGCTCCGCCGACTCGACTGACCCACCGAGCAGTTGACAGTTGTACCCCCGATGTCCGGGACAACTGTCAATTGCTCGAGCGTTCGACGGCGTCGGATCGGTAGACGTCGGGCTCGACGTAGATCACCCGAGCGATCGGCACCGCGGCGCGGACGCGCGCCTCGGCGGCGTCGATGGCGCGTGCAAGGTCGGCGACCGAGGGCGCGTCGATCTCGAGCTTCGCCGCTACGAGCAGCTCGTCCGGGCCGAGGTGCATCGTCCGCAGGTGGATCACCCGCTGGACCTCGTTCCCGTCGACCATCGCCGAGCGAATCGCGTCCTCGAGGTGCCCGGACGCGGACTCGCCGATGAGGAGGCTCTTCATCTCGGTCGCGAGCACGATCGCGATGACGCCGAGCAGGACTCCGATCCCGATGCTGCCGAGCGCGTCCCAGCGCGAGTTCCCGGTGACCTCCGCCGCAGTCACACCCACCAGGGCGAGGAACAGGCCAAGGAGCGCGCCCGTGTCCTCGAGCAGGACCACGGGGAGCTCCGGGCTCTTCGAGCGCCGGATGTACTGCCACCACGACCCGTCTCCGCGCTCCGCGGCCGCCTGCTTGACCGCAGTGCGGAACGAGAGTGCTTCCAGCACGACCGCGACCCCGAGCACCGCCAGCGCGATCGGGAACGACTCGAGCTCGTGGGGGTGCACGAGCTTGTCGATCCCCTCGACGACTGCGAACAGCCCGCCCAGCGAGAACAGCATGAGGGCGACGATGAACGCCCAGAAGTAGCGCTCCTGCCCGAACCCGAACGGGTGCTCGGCGGTCGGTCGCTGACGAGCGCGCCGGCCACCGAGGAACAGCAGGGCCTGGTTCCCGGTGTCGGCGACCGAGTGGATGGCCTCGGCGAGGAGCGAGGCCGCGCCGGTGACGGCGAAGCCGGCGAACTTGGCGATGGCGATCCCGAGGTTGGCCGCGAACGCAGCCGCGATCGCCCTCCGGCTCCCTTCTTGCACAGACTGACCCTATTCGTGGTCGGGTAACGTCGAATGTCCCGCGAGCCGTCCGGAGGCGCCCGATGCCCGAGCCCGTGATCGTTGCCACCGCCCGCAGCCCGATCGGCCGGGCGTTCAAAGGGTCGCTCGTCGACCTGCGACCCGACGACTTCGCCACCTCCATCGTGCAGGCCGTGCTCGACAAGGTGCCCGAGCTCGACCGGGGCGAGATCGACGACCTCATCCTCGGGTGCGGTCTCCCGGGCGGCGAGCAGGGCTTCAACATGGGTCGGGTGGTGAGCGTGCTCGCCGGCCTCCACGACGTGCCCGGCACCACGATCACGCGGTACTGCTCGTCGTCGCTGCAGACCATCCGCATGGCCGCGCACGCTGTGAAGGCGGGTGAAGGCGACGCGTTCATCGCCGCCGGCGTCGAGTGCGTGAGCCGGTTCGGCAACGGGAACTCCGACAGCTGGCCCGACACCCAGAACCCGAAGTTCCAGGACGCTGGCCTGCGGAGCAAGAAGCGGTCCGAGGGCGGCCAGGGGCCGTGGGATCCGCCCGACGGCTACCCCGACATCTACATCGCGATGGGTCAGACGGCCGAGAACGTCGCCGAGCAGGAGAACGTGTCGCGCGAGGAGATGGACGAGTTCGCGGCGCTGTCGCAGAACCGCGCCGTGCGCTCGCAGGAGAACGGCTTCTTCGAGCGCGAGATCGTTCCCGCCGAGCTGCCCGACGGCACCGTCGTCAGCAAGGACGACGGCCCGCGGCCCGACACGACGGTCGAGAAGCTGGCGCAGCTCAAGCCGGTGTTCCGTCCCGACGGCAAGGTCACGGCCGGGAACGCGTGCCCGCTCAACGACGGCGCGGCGGCGGTCGTGGTGATGAGCGACACCCGCGCCCGCGACCTCGGGATCACGCCACTCGCGCGCATCGTGTCGAGCGGCGTGACGGCACTGAACCCGGAGATCATGGGTCTCGGGCCGATCGGCGCGAGCCGACAGGCGCTCGGCCGCGCCGGCATGACGATCGACGACATCGACCTGGTCGAGATCAACGAGGCGTTCGCGGCGCAGGTGATCCCGTCCGCCCGTCACCTCGGCATCGACTGGGACAAGCTGAACGTGAACGGCGGCGCGATCGCCCTCGGCCACCCGTTCGGCCAGACCGGCGCCCGCATCATGACGACGCTCCTCAACGGGCTCGAGGACGCGGGGAAGACCGTCGGCCTCGAGACGATGTGCGTCGGCGGCGGCCAGGGCATGGCCATGGTCGTCGAGCGCCTCAACTGACGAGAAGGGGCGCCGCCTACAGCACGGGGCGCACGTCCCAGACGGTCGCGGCGGGGATGCGCATCGGGCGTGCCGCGCCGCCGACGCGCACCCGCAGCGTCGACGCGCCGCGCTCGTAGCCCTCGAACACGCCGCTGGTCGCGATCGGACCGCCGTCACGCGCCCGGTACAAGACGGCCAGGGTCTTGCCCTTCCCGAGGCGGAGGCGCTCGTCCCAGCCGTAGTGGAGCCGGTGATCGGGCCCCAGCCGCGGCGGGCGCGCGATGTGCACCCCGTGCTCCCGGTACGACTCGAGCAACGCCCCGGCGCGCTCGTTCCCGAGGAACTCGGTGGTGGCGTCGAGGAGCAGCCGGGCGAACGTGCGCCCGTGGTTCGGGAGGTCGGCGTCGTCGGTGAGAGCCCAATGGACGAGCTCGTGGAGCACGACGCCCTTCGTGCGGTAGCGGCGGGGCAGGGTGATCGACATGCCGCGCTCGTCGGTCGCGAAGAACGCCTGGCGAGCGCCGTGGCCGGGCCGGAAGCGCGGGACGCGCCCCAGACCCCGGCTGGGGAACCGGGCCTCCCACCACAGGGTCCCGACGACCCGGTCGGCGTACGCGGCGCACGCGTCGAGGCCCGGCAGGGGGCTGGTCGGCAGCGGTGTCTCGGCGAGGTAGAGGCGTCGCCGTTGCACGTCGCGGGGCGGCCGGGGCTCGGTCACACCTATTGATGTACCACGCCGGTACGACGGCCTAGCGGACCCGGGACGCCATGATCCCGTGCTCCTGCCGCAGCTCGACCATGCCGACGTTGTGACCCGTGTAGGACGGCGGCTGCTCCAGCATCCACACGATGCCCTCGGCGGGGACGGCGGTCGGCTCCCAGTCCGAGTGGTCGACGTCGGGCAGGTTGGCCACGAAGCCTTCCGACGCCACCGGCACGTCGATGCGGAAGGTGTTCACCGCGATGCGGTCGGGGCCGAGCTGGGCGGCCAGCGACGCGGTGAGATGCTCCATGGCGATCTTCGACATGCCGTACACCATGAGCCCGGGGATGTACATGAGTGCGGCGGCGGACGAGACGTTGACGATCGCACCTTCTCCTTGCTCTCGCATGTGCGGGACGGCGGCGTGCGCCGCCACCAACGGAGCACGCAAGTTCACCGCCATCATCAGGTCGTAGCGCTTCAGCGGCACGTCGAGGTCGCCGGGGAACGTGATGGCGGCGTTGTTGACGAGGATGTCGAGGCGCCCGAAGCGCTCGACGGTGGTCGCGACCATGCGCTCGACGTCGTCTTCGAGTGCGAGGTTGGTCGGCACGGCGAGCGCCCGGCCTCCGGCTTCGGTGATCTCGCGGACGGTGCCGTCGATGGTGCCCGGCAGCCGCAACGGGTTGGCGTCGGTGGCGCGCGCCGCGCACGCGACCGCCGCGCCGCTCCGAGCGAGCGCCACCGCGGCGGCGGCGCCGACGCCCCGGCTGGCGCCGGTCACGATGGCGACCTTCCCGTCGAGGTTCACGCCCTCGACCTCCCTTGCGTCCCCAGCGCGGGCAGCTCTTGCTCGAGCTCGAGGTTCGGGAGGTAGACGTCGCCCACCTGCCCGATGCGGTCGAGCACGTCGGGCGCTTCGAAGGTCAATGCGTCCGGATCCTTGCCGTCGAGCGCATCGGACACCTCGTCCCACGTCACCGGCGTCGACACCATCGGCCGTTCCTTGCCGCGCATCGAGTACGCGCACACGGTCGTCTTGTGCCGGTCGTTCTGGCTCCAGTCGACGAACACCTTCTCTTTGCGTAGGTCCTTGCGCATCACGACCGTCACCCGATCCGGCTCGCGGTTCGCCAGCAGTTGCCCGAGCGCGAGCGCGAAACCCTTCGTGTCGTCGTCTGTCACCTCGGTGTGCAGCGGTACCGCGAGGTGGATCCCCTTCGACCCCGAGGTCTTGGCGACGGACTCGAGACCGAGCTCGGCGAGGACCCCGTGCAGGTCGAGTCCCACCCGACAGCAGTCGAGGACGCTGCTCCCCGGTCCGGGATCAAGGTCGAACACCATCGAGTCGGGGCGGTCCGGGCGCGAGACGCGCGCCTGCGGCGTGTGCAGCTCGAGCGCCGCCATGTTCGCCGCCCACACGAGCGAGGGAAGGTCGTCGAGGACGCACTGGTTCAGATCGTCGATGACCGCCGCGGAGCGCATCCATGCGGGCGCGTGCGACGGGCAGCGCTTCTCGAAGAAGGACTGGCTGTCGACACCGTCCGGCCATCGCACCAGCGTGACCGGCCGGTCGGCCAGGTGGGGGACCATGACCTCGCCGACGCGGGCGTAGTAGTCGACGATCTGAGCCTTCGTGAATCCGGCCTGCGGGTACAAGACCTTGTCGAGGTTCGAGAGCCGCAGCCGGCGGCCTTCGATGGCAACCTGCCCGCTTTGTCCCTTGGGGCTCATGGGGCTCCTGGGAGAAGTGTGCACCGACCCTCCACGACCTGCGACGCTATATGGGTCGACGGGCGGCAAGAGGAGGTGGGCCCGGTGCCCAGCACCATCTGGAGCGGCAACATCAGCTTCGGTCTCGTGACCGTGCCGGTGAAGGTCGTGTCGGCCGTGCGCTCGAAGGACGTGCGGTTCAACCAGCTCGAGGAGGGGACAGGCGCCCGGATCCGATACCGGCGCGTCTCGGAGGCCAGCGGGGAGGAAGTGCCCAACGAGCGGATCCAGAAGGGCTACGAGATCTCGTCCGGCCAGTACGTGGTGGTCGACAACGAGGAGCTGGAGAAGCTCACGCCGAAGGCCAGCCACACGATCGACATCCAGGACTTCGTCGACCTCGAGCAGATCGACCCGATCTACTTCGAGCAGCCCTACTACCTCGTGCCCGACCGGGCCGCGGCCAAGCCGTACCGGCTGCTGATCGAGGCGATGACGGAGCTGCAGAAGGTCGCTGTCGGCAAGATCGTGCTTCGGGCCAAGGAGCACCTGGTGGCGATCCGCCCGCTCGACGGGGCGCTGGTCATCGAGACCATGCGCCACGCCGACGAGGTGATCCCGAACGAGACGTTGGAGGAGATCCCCCGGGGCGACGAGGTC
>Ga0137375_10007714_pt1 | contig 12803 bp, 9 predicted proteins | sample SagtaG_24_FD_104936 | JGI IMG/M metagenome (GOLD analysis project Ga0137375, IMG submission 104936) | Vadose zone soil microbial communities from Sagehorn Ranch, Mendocino, California, USA - Sage1_R_113_16 metaG | ecosystem: Environmental > Terrestrial > Soil > Vadose zone | place: USA... | reverse complement strand
GTGCCACGACGCCATGGCGACCGTGGTCGCCATGAGCATATCGAACTCATCGAAATAAAAGCGCCCCGTCCCGGGAGCAAGGTTCAATAGCGGCAACGCTGCCGGCACGACCAGCAGCCAAGCGTGACGATACCGCCACAACAAAAGCGCGTAGATCCCGAGCCCGCACAGGACCAACAAGCCCCACCGCGGGAAGAACCATGCCCAGACGCCGACGCCGAGCAGCAGCAGCACTGCAACGATCCGGCGCAGCGCCTGACCGGCGCTTACGCGAGACGAGGGCCCACTCTCGCTTGCGGTTCGGTTCGGTTCGGCCGAAGCGGCGAGCGCAGCGTGGCCATCGGGCTCCGGCGCCGGCAGAGTGCGGTGCACCCGCGTTCCCAACCAAACCCCAGCCACTATGCCCCAATAGGCGCTCAAGATCTCCAGCACGTCCTGCACGCTGAGCGCCCCGTGCAGCAGCGGCAGCCCGACAACCAGAAAGGCAAGGGCTCCGACGACGGTCCAGCCCGTGATCTGAGCTTGCTTTTCCGCTAGGGCATACAGCATTCCTACCGGCACCCACAGGATCAGGGACTTCAGCGCCAGGTAGACCTGCCCTGGGAGCGCCTTGAGGTAGCCGCCAAGTGATTCGACACGCCACCCGTTGGCCAGATCGATCAGAGACGTGTCGGGCGCGAGTGGTACCAGAATGATTGCAACGCTGATGATAGTGATGACTCGGCGGGCGATCGCTTCAAATGGCCTCAGCCAATTCGCCAACCCGAGAGCAAGGACTGGCGGGCAGAGCCATCCGAACGTGATGCCGAGGAGGAGACCGACTTGCTGCATCACAAGATCGAACGTCGACCAAGGGGCATTCAGGCCCATTTGATGAGGTATGACTGCGGCCCCGAGGCCGACCACGGTCCAGGCAACCCACAAACCGGTTGCATGGCGCAGGCGAGATCCGCGTGCGAGCGATGAAGCCGCGCTCTGGCACAGAATGCCCGCGAGGAGCGGGACAAGAAGCTGACCCAAGTGGAACTGGCTAACCTGTCCTTCGACTGCCTCGCCCACGGTGTGGACCCGGGCAAACATGGCCAGCAGGCCCGCGCAAGCGAGCCACCCCAGAAGCGCAATACCCAACGACATGAGCCGTCCGGGCCCGGCTGCACGAGCGGATGAAACGGTGGAATTCACAGCTAGATCGATATCATCGCCGACGGTCCGGCGCCGGGCGCGGCATCGCGTTCCCACGTCCGCTTTGCCAGAGCGGGATCAACATCCGCAGGCAGAAATATCCCACGAGTCCGCCGAACGTCTCGAGCAACCAGTCCGTCGTGTCTGCAATCTTGTCGGGAAGAAACAACTGTCCGATCTCGATTCCCGCGGCGGCGCAGGCGACGACTAATGCGCTTGCCACATGCATCAGGACCGCTGGAACCGCGAGTCGACGCCGGATGCCGGCCGCTCCGACGGCGAGCAGCGCGCCGAGCGGGAAGAAGAAGCCCGTCTTGTGAAATACCTCCGTCACGGCGCGAAACTCGGTGCCGAAGTAATACGCTTCGAACGGAACCCGCTTCAACGCCGCCAGCCGCCCATGCACAAATCCCCAGTCGGTGCTGAAGTCGAAGGGATACCAGAACACGACCATCAGTACTCCCGCCCAGCCTGCAAGGGCGAGGATCCACAGCAGCGCGAAGTAACCACCGCTGAAGTCGGCCGATCGTGGCGATCGCTGGTCCCCGGTGCTCGGTCGCAGCCAACGCGCGAGCGCGACGCCGATAGCGCCCCCGCAACCCGCCATCAGGACATCTGTGATGGAAGTGACCCGCGAGTACACGAACAGTTGAAGAACTTCGATGATCGTCGCGCACGCCAACACGTAGAGAACGATCTTGCGGCCGGGGCGGAGCGACGAAAGTTTCCACAGGAACGCCGCCGGAATCCAGATCGCGATATCGGCGAGCAACGCATAAGCGCGCTGGGCGCCGGTTTCGTAGGCGGCGCTGAAAGGCACGAGCAGAACCTTGCCCTCCCGCCACTTGTGGTAGATCTCGATGAAGCTGATCGTCAGGTCCAGGGGCAGGACGCTGTAGCCGAACAGCAGGAAGAGATAAGCGTAGAGAAGACGCTCCGCCGTACCGGTCGGCGCGTGCGCCTCGAACCATCCGGCCAGCCAGCGCATGACACGCCCACCCGTTGACCACCAGAACAGGGAACCGATGACCGCCCCGATGCTCTCGGCGATGATGTCATTGAGCGAGACGGTGCGTGGCGGAAAAAAGATCTGCGTGAATTCGATCGCCACGCTGAGACCAACGCAACCGATCAGGACGAAGCTCGAGGCGAGCGCTTTGGCGATCCATCCGCGATTCGGCCACAGCACCCCAAGCCACAGGAACGCCAGCGGCACGAAAAGCAGGATGTTGGCGACCCAGTCGGCTCGCGAGCCAATGCCTAGCTCGAGATAGGGAATGCGCCGAAAGTATTCCCAGGCCTCACCCAGCGGACGCGGGCGGAACTGCAGCGGGACGAGGCTGCCGTAGATGACGAAGGCCGAATAACCGAGAGTCAGCCACCACAGCAGATTTTGGCTCGGCGCGGCCGGAGTCGCGAGATTGCCGGATCGCCGCGCGCCGCGGTCTTGGTCGTCAATCGAAGGCATGCGCTGGGTTGTCGTGAGCCGGCATCGGTGTTCCGATCCAGTCAGTGTCGGTGCCGCATCTTAGTCCGGTTTTTCGTTCGAGCTGCGGAAGCCAGCGCGGATTTGCGCTTCTGCGGTCAGATAAGCGGTTGACATCGATGTCCTCTTGCCGCAGGAGTGGTCTATGTGCTAGACAACCTCCGCGGTGACAGCGGCTTTCATCGCGTTTGCCATGGAAACGCTGAAACTATTCCTCAATGGCAAAAAGCCCGATGTCCTAATGCTCCCCAAGCCCGCGGGTTTTCAGCGCCTCCGGTTTGCGGCCGGTCTTCTCATTGGCATCGTTGCACTCGTGGGGTGGGCGGTAGCGCTCCAGCCCAAAGAGCATTTCGTCGACGAGAGCAAGCTTGCGCAGTTACCGGCCCCGGAGCAACTGCCACCTGTCAATCTGCCCGGATTCAAATTCGTCCACCCTCGCCTGCCCGGTCCAACCGCAGCCGAGCTAAGCACGCTTGCAGGGCAAAACCCGGAGTTTCTCCGCCAAGTGCGCAGCCGAGCGAATGGCGGCAAGGGCGAGATCGAGGCCGCTGCCTTGCAGGACTTGATTGAACCGGGCAGTGTCGATCTCGACATCCTGCACCGCCGCCTGATGGAGCTCAAATTCACCGGGCGCGGCCACAACCAGGGCAAGCCTCTCGCGATCGCCTACGACTGGCTGTATTCCCGTTGGAGCGATGGGCAGCGCATCCAGTTACGCGCAAAGCTTGCGGACGGGTGCGATTACCTCATTGAATACATCCGCCACGAGCGCCTGTCGCCCTATAACGTGTTCCTGTACAACGCGCCGCTGCAGGCACTTATGGCATGCAGTCTGGCGCTGTACGGTGACGACCCGCGTGGCGATCCCGCCATGCGTTTCACCTCAGACATGTGGAAGAATCGCGTGCTTCCCGCGTGGCGCCAGGTCATGGGCCGTAACGGCGGCTGGCACGAAGGCGGCGAGTACGTCGGCATCGGGATCGGACAGGCGATCTACGAACTGCCAGCCATGTGGCGCAGCGCCACCGGTGAGGACCTGTTCGTCAGCGAGCCGGGCATTCGCGGGTTTCTGGATTTTCTGGTTTACCGCAAGCGACCCGACGGCACCGACTTTCGCTGGGGCGACGGTTCGGTTTTCGACAGGATCGCACCGGACACCATTCCCCTGGCGCTCGAATTCCGCCATGCGCCCGCTTACAGCCTTCACCCACCGACGCGGGGCGGGGCGCCCTCGGGCTGGCCTTGGGGGCCGCTCACCGACAGGGGGCTCGACGATCCCGCCTCGTTCGCTCGCCTGCCGCTAGTGCGGCTCTTCGACGGCATCGGGATGGTCGTTGCACGCAGCGACTGGTCTCCCGATGCAACCTACGTCACGTTCAAGGCCGGCGACAACTACTGGTCCCACATGCATCTCGACCAAGGTGCGTTCACGATCTACAAGGGCGGAGAGCTGGCGATCGACAGCGGTCTTTACGGTCCATCGTACGGCTCGGACCATCACATGAATTACACGTACCAGACCATCGCCCACAACGTCGTCACCGTGACAGACCCGCAGGATGCGGTACCTGCCCCCGGTAAGGACAAGCCTCGCCCGATTGCCAACGACGGGGGACAGCGTCGGATCGGATCGGGCTGGGGCGTGGAGGCGGCGCCGCTCGACCGCAACGAGTGGGAAGCCAAGCGCGACATCTACCACACGGCGGCCATGGGGCCGCTGTTCGATCAAGGGGGGTTGGTCGTCGTGGCTACCGACATTACGCCCGCCTACACCAACCGCCAGTCGGGGGATGGCACGTTCTCGGCGCGCACGCGACGCGTGGAGCGCTTTTGGCGCATCTTCGGTTACGATCATGTCGAGAATGTCGTGGTCGTGTTCGACCAGGTGACCGCAATCCGGGCATCGTTCAGGAAGCGCTGGTTGTTGCATACGATCAATGCGCCCACCGTATCTCCGGGCGGATTCAGTGTTATCGTGGCGCCGCAGGATCGTCCCGGGCATGCTGGCGGCAGGCTCGACGGCAAGATTCTGTTGCCCAAGGATGCGGTGATCAACGCCATTGGTGGCCGCGGGTTCGAGTTCTTCGTCGACGACAGAAATTACGATGAGAACGGCACCCTGCGGGAGCTGGTCGGCAAGCTAAGCCCGAACAACGGCGAACCCGGGGCGTGGCGAATCGAGGTGAGTCCGCCCCGCGATGCGAGGCAGGACATCTTCCTGGTCGTGCTGCTGCCCACCGCCGGGGCTGTGCATTCGGTGCACCGGGTCCGGCTGCTCGAGTCAGGCAAGCGGCTCGGATGCGAGATTGTCGGGCCCAATCGTACGACTCGCTGGTGGTTCGAGCCCGGCCGCAACGATGCCGAGATCGAAGTATCGAGTGGTTCCGATGCTCACCGCTACGCAGTCAGGGGGCCGGACGCGCAGGCTTCCTCGACATCGGACTGGGCGAGCCGGATTCGGCGGCTGTTCGGGCGCTAAGCGCTAACATCGGAAACACTCTTCAAAGTATCCTGGCCAATTAGCTCATTACTCATCCGATTGGCCCCTGGTTATCAAACTTCGGCCGGGAGACCAAGTCGGCGTCGTCAATCGATCCATCTTTGTACTTATTCCTGTGCACCACCGCTTATGAAGCACAGATAAATTTTCAGAAATGCGTCGCTCTGCGTTGCCTCGGCGATTGCGCAAGGACCGGTGCTATGTTCTTGTCTCGAACCTCTGGTAACCTTCGTGCCTACCGCTTCCGACCAGCGCCGGAAAGGACTCGGGGTCGTGGAATCTTCGACAGACAATGCTTCTGAAAGAGGCACAGCGTCTCCTCCATTCCGACTTTCATGCGGATAGCATAGTAGAGCCGAGGACGGGTGCGACCTCACTACCTTAAGGCTGCGGGCCGCGTAAATCGGCGGCGTCTGTAATGCCCGGCCTGCGTTCTTCCTCGCGCGCAATAACCGATGATGCGCCGAGCGCCGGCGCGCATGAGTTGGTTTACGTGTGCTTTCATACCGACGACTTGCCCGGCGTCAGTTCCTGGGCGTTACCGCCACAAGCGACTGCTGAAGATCGTTCCTATGTTGACGCTAGCTAAAACTCCGCTGGAGCAGGTGCTCGCGGGCTGGTGGAGCAGAGTCGATAGCGCCTACAAGCGGGCGTTTTATGTCGTTCTGCTCGTAAATCTGCTTGCATTCGGATTCGAGATGACGAATCTGACCATCGATCATGACGATCTTTGGGAGATTTTTCTCGAGGACGACATTCTTGGGCATTACATTGGCCGCTTCGCCCTCGGCTGGATACATTTGTATACCCAGGGTGCTCACATCATGCCGTTTCTGCAGGTGGCAGAGGGCATCACAGTAATGACACTCTACGGCCTGCTCGTTGCGCGAGTTTGGGGATTGACGAGGACTCTGGATATCGTACTTGTGGCATCTGTGCTCTGCGTATTTCCATACATGGCGCAGGTAAATTCATACAACGCAGTAATCGTTCCGTACTCGATAGCGCATTTTCTGTCGGCCAGCGCAGTCGCGCTTTCGATCGGACCAACCAGACTCCGTCTCGCATTCGCGGCGCTGCTCTACGTAGGCGCGTTCTTGATCTACCAAAGTGTCATCGCGAATGCAGCTACGATCTTTGTCGTGTGGCTCCTGACCAGGATTCTATTTGATAGCCGGCCCGGGACGTTGCATGTTCAAGAATTGGGGAGAGCGACGATCGCCGCTGTCCTTGCTGTCGCCGCAGGGGGCGTGCTGTACGTTGCGATTGTCAAGTCTTGGGGCGTCCAGTTCGATTCCTATCAAAGCGCCGATGCGGCCTTCAATCTCGAAGGCCATGCAGACATCCTCGGTGGTCTCTCGAGGGTGTTGGTTGGGACGCGTGCATTCTTCTTTTGGCCAGAGGCCTATTTTCCGGACTACCTGAAGAAGTTGCAGCTCGTGCTTCTCCTCGGTGCAGGAGTTGTTTGTGTCTGGTTGCCGGATCGAATTTCGAAGAAGGCCGTTGCAGCGGTCTTCTTGGCAGCGGCCCTGTTCACACCGCGTTTGCTGCAACTCCTGCATCCGCTGGGCAACTTTCACAATTTGACATTGACAGCCTACGCGGTGACTGTGGCCGGCTTCGTCATGATCCTCACGCGAGCAGGAAATGTCCTCACGAGGAACTTGTCGGCTGTACTTTCCGTTGTTCTCCTCGGGGGCTACTTGATTCAGGCGAACTGGATCTCGACTGTGAACTATCTCAATACGCTGGCGCAGTATACGACCCTGACTCAGATTCTCGCGCGCGTTCGAGCAATACCAAATCAGCAATGGGATGGCAAACGGATCGTGTTCATCGGCGAGTTGCGCATGCAGCCAACATATCCATTCAAGCCCGCGATCGGGGTTGCGACGCCGTACATCGGCGCGAAACTTGTCGGCTATCTCGCCAAACTCATGAGGGACGATCTTGTCGTGCTACCGCCGGAAGCGGTGCCAAAGGCCTCCGAATATGCGGCGATGCACTTGCCGTGGCCGCACCCAGACAGCGTCGCTGTTGTGGACGGAGTCGGCGTAGTGGTCTTGTCGAACGAGCAGCGTGGGCGGCAAGCGCAGGGAACCGCGGATCAGACCTCTCCACTGCTTCCCCAGTGATTCCTCGCAAATAGGCAGAAAGTGACAAGAAAATGGCTCCCTGTCAGGCGACGCGCCACATCAAGTGATGTCTCCATGAGATCAGATCGATCGCACTTCCAAGATGGCCGCAAGGAAACGGCCCTGCCGCGATGTGGGAGTACACGCCGGCCATCGTCCTGGGGCGTCTGGCCTGCATCTTGCTTGAATCCAACTTCGCTCGCGCGCTGGCTTTGCGGTGATGCGGTCGGATCCGATCCATCGTTCGGCGATCGGCTTGAAAGCGGCTTGGTGCCGCGAGTGCGAATGACCTGGAGAGAGGAATAACATGGTAGGGCGCTCGCTTCGCCGGCTGGGCATCATCGCCGCCTTCGCCGTCAGTCTCATATTTGCCTTCCTGGCCTTTCATGATGTGGATTGGTCAGAAACCATACGCGCCCTCGTCGCCGCAAACGGAACCATCGTATTTCTGGGCGCAATTGTCGGTCTCGGCGGTTTTGTTGTCCGAGCCTTCGGTTGGAAATTTCTTCTCGTGCCGGTGGAACATCTAAGCGGTCGGCGGCTCTTCACGCCAGTCGCGATCGGCTACATGGCTAATAATCTCTTGCCCGCACGAGTCGGGGAGTTCGCGCGCGCTTACGTAGTCGGACGGCGAGAAAACGTCAGCAAGAGCGCTGCGCTCGCCACAATCGTTATCGAGCGCATCTTCGATGGTCTGACCTTGCTCCTGATTCTCGCGGTCATATCCCTCTACTTTCCATTTCCGCCTTGGGTGAAGGAGAGCGGCGCGCTCGTCGCGGCGGTGTTATTCCTCCTGGCCGTGGCCCTCGCTCTCGTCGCTGCAAAGATAGAGTTGGTCATTCGTGTCATCGATTTGGTTGTCGGCCCTTTGCTTCCGGGTGTGGCCGTGCAGATGAAGAGCCAGTTCCGGAATTTTGTCGTCGGTCTTGATCTGAAGAACCATTACCCGACGGTCCTGCTCGCGCTGCTATTCACCTTCTTGCGTTGGACTTTCGAGGCGTGCATTTACCTCTCTGTCATCTACGCTTTCGGGCTTGAACATCGCGTGCCGATCCACGGTGCGCTATTCGTGATGGTTGCCGTGAATATCGCATGCATGATTCCTCAGGCGCCTGGTTTCATCGGTTCAGTTCAAATAGCGTGCATTCAAGCCTTAAGCGTATTCGGAATCGACCGCGAAACTGCCGTAGCGTATTCGTTGTTGGTACACGCCGCCTTTTTCTTCCCGATCACGATCGTCGGAATCGTCTGTCTGGCACAGAGCCATCTGACGTTTGCAGAGATACGCAAGAGCGGCAATACTGCGGCTTCGCGAGATCTCGCGGCAACCTTGAAGCGGCCATCAGGGAAAGAGAAGGCGGCGTTGTGATAGTCATTCTAGGGGCAGGGCTTGCCGGGCTGAGCGCCGCGTACCATCTGCGGGAGGCCGGCCACGACGATTTCGGCTTGTATGAGCGTCAGGCGCGCCCTTGCGGGCTCGCACGATCGCATCGCATCGGCCTCTATACCTTCGACCACACCGGGCACTTTCTGCACTTGCGCGACCCCGCCATTCAGCGTCTGGTTTCCGATTGGCTGGGGGAGCGCCTTCCCGAGGTTCGTCGCAGCTCATGGATATTCTCGCACGGCGTGTACACGCACTACCCGTTTCAGACGAATACTTATGGGCTTCCGGTCGACATCGTCAAGGAATGCATTCTGGGTTACATACGGGCGAGGTATGAAAAGGTCGAGCTTCCCAACGAACCCTTGGACGAGCCGGAGTTGCCCAAGCCCCAATACAGCTTCGAACAATGGATTTACGAGAATTTCGGTTCGGGGATCGCAAAGCATTTCATGATTCCCTACAACGATAAGCTTTGGGGTATCCATCCGAGATACATGACTGCGACTTGGATGGGGCGCTTCGTCCCACCAGCGCCGATCGATGCTGTTCTTGAAGGCGCGTTGACCGACAAGACGGCCAACGTCGGTTACAACGCTACGTTTCGCTATCCCGTTGAGGGAGGGATCGAGACCTTCGCGAAGGAGCTTGCGCGCCGCGCCGGGTATATCCACTGCGGGCACGATGCCGTTGAGATCGACACCCGCAAGCGCCGCGTCAAATTCGCTAGTGGAGAGACCATTCCCTACGAGACACTCGTCAGCACGATACCGCTGCCGCAGCTATGCGCTCGATTGAATCCGGTGCAAGAGGACGTGCGAGAGGCGTGCGCCAAGTTGAAGTGGTCGTCCGTTTTCGCCGTCAATCTCGGCCTTCGCGTGGATCGCACGGAAGGTCGCCATTGGGCCTACGTTCCCGAAAGACAGTACAGCTTTTACCGCGCCGGTTGCTTTTCGAACGCGGCGCGTGCGATGGCGCCAGCAGGCCACAGCAGCGTCTGGGTCGAAACAAGTTATAACGCCCAACGCCCTTTGGATCGCCAAAAGGCTCGAGCCGGCGCCATAGCGGGATTAAAGGCCATGGGCTGGCTGCGTGATGACCGCGACATCGCCGCGGAGTGGCTGCTCGAGATCCCCTGCGCGTATGTTACCTTCGACGCGTGCCACGCCGAGGCGACGCAAACAATCCACCAATATCTCGAGCGCCACAACATATGCTCTACTGGCCGCTTCGGACGATGGGAATATTCGTCGATGGAGGACGCCATTATCCACGGTCGAACTGTTGCGGCTCGCCTGGTCGGCACGAATGAGGATACAACGGTACCAAGTGCAGAGCTCAAATAGGCAAGGTTGGGCACGACCTCAAATTTCGTACGTGACTTGCTGACGCCCCGTAGAAACGTGGTAAGCCCAACCGGTCCGGATGAACCAGATGCCAGAGCACGAAGAGCCGCGAGAGCATGGAAAGCGATCGATGCCAACTGGCGATCGGTATTCTGCGGTCGCTCCAGAGGCAAGCAAGGCATCGCCTGTCCAAATCTCGATTCTTATACCCGTTTACAACGAGGAAGCCATCCTCGAGCATGCTGTCCGCGATCTCGTTCAAGGGTGCGAGGCGAGTCGCCTTCGATACGAGTTGGTGCTGTGCGAGAACGGAAGCAGGGATCGAACCGTAGAGATCGCTCACAACCTCTGCAAAGAGCTGCCAACGGTTCGGTTACTTCGTTATCACGAGCCGAACTACGGCGGAGCCCTCCGGGCCGGGATCGAGGATGCCCGCGGCGAAAACATCGTGTGCTTCGAGATCGACTTCTACGATATCCCGTTCGTCGAAATCGCCAATGTAATGCTCAAGAAGTACGACGCGGTCATCGGATCGAAGCGGGCGCCGGGTTCGCGCGATCGACGGCCCTGGGTTCGACGCTTCATCACCTGGGGCTTCAACACTTTCCTCCGGATCTTCTTCAGGTTCAAAGGTACCGACACACACGGCATAAAGGCCTTTCGGGCTGAATCCGCCAAACCTATCGCGGCGTCCTGTGAGACCGAACGCGACATTTTCGCAACCGAGCTGGTGATCCGCATGGAGCGCACAGACCTTCGCATGTGCGAGATACCCTTGGAAATCGAGGAGCTTCGCCCTGCTCCGATCAACATTGTGAAGCGTGTGCCGAGCACGCTGAAAAACCTTTGGCGCCTTTGGAAAGCCACGCACAAGATCAGGCGACCCAAGTACGTGATCGACCGTATCTCCAGACCAGGGGAACTTGTCTAGTGCGGGAATCCAAGAGGAATCCGGTGGACAAGCACGCGATCGGACTACCAAACGCCCTCACGGTGGACGTTGAGGACTGGTACCACTCCATTCTCGAAATAGAACCCGCGGACTGGCCGCGGTATGAAGACCGAGTCGTGCCTTCGACCGAAAAGCTGCTCGACGTACTCGCCGCGGGAGGCGCCCGAGCGACTTTCTTTTTCCTGGGCCATGTAGCCGAAATGCATCCGGACCTCGTGTCCAGGATTGCCGCAGCCGGGCACGAGATTGCCTGCCACGGCTACACCCATCGCTTGGTCTACACCCAGACCCCTACCGAATTTCGCGCCGATTTGCGTCGTGCGCTGAACGTGCTCCGCTCCCAGACGGACCAGCCGATCCGAGGGTATCGCGCGGCATATTGGTCAATTACGCGAAAGTGTACGTGGGCGCTGGACATCATCGCCGAAGAGGGGCTCTCGTATGACTCGAGCATCTACCCCACGACCACGAGCCTGTACGGGATACCTGACGCACCGCGTGAGCCTTTCCGGCTTTCCACGCCGGGCGGCCATTGCTTGATGGAGTTTCCGCCGTCGGTTCTCCGCTTCCCCTTGCGCAACGTTCCCTTCGCCGGGGGAATCTATTTGCGCCTGCTTCCGCATCGCTTCGTTCACTGGGCTTTGCGGCGTTACTCGCGTAGCGGTCGATCAGCTCTCGTCTATATTCATCCGCCGGAATTCGACCCCGATAAGCCACGGCTTCCGATGCCGTTTGCCGCACGCGTGTTGCATTACGCGCGTCTGGATGCACTCCGGAAAAAGGTGCCGCGTCTCCTTGGGAGTTTCAGGTTCGCGCCCCTTGGCGAAATCCTCGACCGCTTGGACGAGCAGGGCCGGCTTGCGACGTGGAAACTCTCTTAATCCAGGCGCGGTTAGCGCGCGCTGACGTTCGCGCGTCATTACGCTCGTGCATTCCGGCGGTGAAAGTCACTTCACCGTAGCAGGTTTGCTGCCGTACATGCGCAGGAGGCGATTGATCTCCGCCCGGGTTGCTTCGACGTGTCCGCGAATCGGGCAGTTCGGATAACCCGAGATCCCTTTCTCGGTATAGGCGACCTGGGCATCGGCCATGCGGATGAGCGGCAGCGGTTTGCCCCTGGCCGCCGAGCCCTTGCCGCGGATAAGAGTAATGAGCCCGGGACAGTAGTGGTTCACGCCGACACCGCAGTCCCGGATCTTGAATTCGTCCCCCTGTGCGTCCGGGACTTCGAATTGCGCCCAGCAGAACTGCGGAAGCTGTGCGATCTCGACCGAGGTGACGCTCATGTTTTCTCGATATCCCGCCAGCGCCGACGACGGGACAAGAATGGACGAGACTAACAACGCGGCCGCGACGAGCCTTAGAACGACAATGCGCATATGCTCAGACCTTTCTGCCAGAGAGTGAGAAGTCGTCACCGCACGGTCGTTCCCGCATCGGCGCGCCCACGGGTTTCTTATGATACTGAACTTGAGGTACTCGTTCCATATCTCTGCGGGAACCTTCCGCTTCACTTCTCGCCTTTTTCCTGCTTGATCACCTGCAGCCGGTCTCCGTCCACGTCCCTCAACTCCTGCAACTGCCCGTCGGGCCAGCGAATCCTGATCGCGTCCACGCGCGCGTGAGATCCAAGCCCGAAGTAAAGCCGGTAGTGGCCTTGCGAAAAGAACGCACCGTCGTTGAGACCGACTTGCTGCAGCTGCTGACCGTCCGCGGTCTCTACGGTGACGCGCGCGCCGATGGCCTGCGGATTGCCCCGTCTTCCGACGAGCCTCATCTCCAGCCAGTGATTTCCGTTGTCGACAACGTTGCGATAGG
>Ga0137375_10007702_pt1 | contig 12811 bp, 15 predicted proteins | sample SagtaG_24_FD_104936 | JGI IMG/M metagenome (GOLD analysis project Ga0137375, IMG submission 104936) | Vadose zone soil microbial communities from Sagehorn Ranch, Mendocino, California, USA - Sage1_R_113_16 metaG | ecosystem: Environmental > Terrestrial > Soil > Vadose zone | place: USA... | reverse complement strand
GGCGAGCGGCGGGATCTGCGTGGCGGACGTGGCTTGAAAAAAGCCCTGCAGGCTGAGCGCGATGGCCACGGCCAGCCAGCCCACCAGAAACAGGCCGACCGGCCAGGGCGCTGCTGTGCTGCGTGTGCTGTAGGCAGAAAGCCCACGCGCGAGCCGATAGACGCCGCTCCAGGTCAGCGCGGTGCTGAGCAGCGCGCTGCCGAGAATCGCTGCTGAGAGCCAGAGTGGCAGTGGTGTAAACATGGTATGCTCCTTTTCATCTTTAGCTTTACAATTCGGTTGGTGGGGGTGGGGTTTGGGGGCTGCGCTCCCGCCCCCAAAACCCCCACCACATATGCCTGATCGCTTCAGAAGTGGCCGGCATCCTCCGTATGAGGCGAGAACACGTTGCGGGCATAATACGGATTGCTCAGGATGGCGACAAGCCGCTCGCGGCCATCGAACAGGTCCACCAGCTCCGGCACGCTCGAGCGGAACAGCAGCTCCTGCCTCAGATTGAGACCGGCGGCCTCGTTGCGCACGATCTCGATCACGCTGTCTTCCTGATAGACGCGCACGATGCCGGGGTCCGCGGTCGTCCAGATCGGCAAGTTGGGGCGATCCGCGGCCAGGCGCAGGCGCGGCCCGCGCTGATAGCTCAGCTGCAACTCGATCGTGCCGCCGGCCGCGACATCCACCTGATAGGATTCGGTGATCGTCGCAGCCGCGCCATCGCCCACGATATGCTGGTCATGCCGCACCCGCGCTGGCAGGGCATCACGGTAGCGACCGGGAATCGCGCCGCCGGTAAACATGCGAAAATGCACCAGACCCTGTTCGCCGCTGTCTGGCTTGGCCGCTGGGATGTTGCAGACGACGAAGCGCCCGCCCGAATCCGCCAGAGCCTGTCCCTGGGCGTCCTGATCGAGCACCAGGTCATGGAAGACCAGCGCCAGGTTGGGCTGGTGCGGCCCATCCAGCCCCAAGGCGGTGAACGCCGGCAGCGGCGCGAGCTGCCAGGGTGGCCGTAGGCGCTGCTCCAGCGCACGCTGCGCGACACGGAAGGCCAGCAGGATGCGGCTGCCAACCGCGCTATCCACTTGTGGATAGCGGCTGTACTGCTCAGTTATCATCGGTTGCTTTCCTTTCATCGTTCATGCGCGGTGGTGGCGGCCGGTTGGCGCTTGTGCAGGCCGGCGAGCCTCAGCAGCACGGCGTCGAACAGTCCATCCGGGGTAAGCCTGCGCAGGGTCAGCAAGAATGGTACGGTGGCGGTCACCCCATAGCGCGCCTTCGGTCTCCGGGCGCTCGCCGCCTTCAGCACGACATCCGCGACCACCTGCGGGCCGGGCGCGTGTTCGGTCCGCGTGCTCAGGAACCGCCGCGCCTGCGCATTGAACGCGCCATAGAGCGACGCGCTTTGGTCGCTGGGATCGGCGGAGCGGGCGTGGTCGGCAAAGCCGGTCTTGATGAACGATGGCTCGATCACGATCACATGGAACTGCGGCCCCAGCAGCGTGAACTCCTGGCGCATGGCGTCGCTCAGCGCTTCGAGGGCAAACTTGCTGGCGGCGTAGACACCGGTGGCCGGCAGCACCAGCCGCCCCAGCACACTGCTGATGTTGATGATGCGGCCCTGCCCGTTGCGGTGCATCAGGGGCAGCGCGGCACGGCTGGTCGCGACCGCGCCGATGACATTGGTCTCGAATTGCTGGCGGATCTGGGCGGGAGTGATGTCGGTCACGGCGCCAAAGACCCCAAAGCCGGCGTTGTTGACCAGCACATCCAGCCGCCCCGCCTCACGCCCAATCTCGCCGATCGCGCTCTCAATCGTGCGCTCGTCGGTCACATCCAAGACGATTGGGGCGATCTGGAGGCCGGCAGCCAGGGCCTGTGCGGCCAGCGCGCTGCTCTTGGCCAGGTCACGGCCCGCGGCATAGACCCTCCAGCCGGCCGCAGCCAGTGTGAGCGCTGTGGCTTGCCCGATCCCGCCAAAGGCGCCGGTGACGAGGGCGACTGGTGTCGCCGGTGTAGTCGTGGTGATCATCGTTGGGTTCTCCTCTCCAAGCCAGGTGCTTGGGAACGTGGCTGGCGGCGCCTTAGGCTGGCCGCTCTGGCAACGTCCAGTAATCAGGTGTCAGAAACGCTAGTGACTGCGCCAGCATGGCTTCGCGCAGCAGCGCCACCACCGGCCAGGGCCGCATCAGCTCGGTCATCGCGATGATGCGTTCCTCGGCATCCACTGTGTCGATACGTAACCCCTGGGCGGTGTAGCCGTTGATTGAAGCTTCCCAGAGCGCGATACGCTGTGTGGGTGTGCTGAACGTCGCCTGGTACAAGCGCGTACCGTAGACAGCGCTAACGGCCTTCTCGATCGCTCCTACCTGCTCCTTGCCACGCACTTCTTTGGTCAGCACGGGACTCTGCAAGGTCACGTCGGGCGCGAGTTCAAGGGCGGCCGGCGGCAGCGTGGCTGATGTGGCTTGGTTGTGCGGTCTGCTGGCGGGTTCGGCAGCGAGCACCCAGTGATCTGGGGGGATGCTGGAGGCGAAGCGCTGATACATGCTGTGCTGGAAGCGCGTGACCAGCGGATAAGGGCGCATCAAGATGGTGATATCGCGGATCTGCCCAGCCGGATCGTCGGTCAGGACGGTGGCTACCTGCAGCGCATACCCGTCAACCGTGCCCTGCCAGAGCAGCACGGTTTGCGTATCAGCGCGAACCTCCAGGGTGTAGCGTGGTTTACCGGTGAGCGTGGCAGCGAAGGCGAGGACTGGCAGCACCACCGCTTTGCCGCTCACCGGTTTGGTGAGAATGGGGGTATGAAAGGTGACGTCAGGGGCAAACAGCGCGGCGAACTGCGCTGGGCTTGCGGCGCTCAGATTGGCGGCACTGAAAGGATGCGTGAACATCGATAGTCTCCTGTTCGAGTATCAAGAACGTGCTGTGTACTGTCGGCGTTACGTGCATATACACATTTCAACCAAAAAAAGAAGCTACTGGTGCGTGATCTCGACCATGCTGGACAGTTCGGCGAGTAGCGAGGGAAAGCGCTCGGCGCCGAATTGAGCGACGATCTGCTGCTGGGCCTGCTGCCAGAGCGGGAGCGCGTCCACTAGGGCCGCACGCCCTGCTGTGGTCAGCGTGACCAGTTGAATGCGGTGGTCAGTGTCGTCTGGCGCAACCTGCACCAGGCCCTGCTGCTGTAGTGGCTTGAGATTGCGCGACAGGGTCGTGCGATCCATGCCGAGGGCGTCGGCGAGCGCCGAGATCGGAGTCGGATTGTCGCGAGCCAGGATCGCCAGGAGCGTGAACTGCGTCGCTAGTAGCTCGCTCGGCTGTAATATGGCGTTGTAGAACTGTGTGATCGCCCGTGCGGTCTTGCGCAGGTTGAAACAGGCGCAGGATAGTGCCGCTTCGATGCCCTCGGGCAGGTCAGATTGTCGTACTTGATCTTGCATACTAGGAGTATATACACATTTCTGCATGGTGTCAAGTCCAGGTGATGGTCTGTGAGCAGCTTCCCGCAGGATCTGTTGTTAGGCCGCTCATCCCGGTTCGAGCGGAGATTGCAATTGACTTACTCTATGATCGCGCCACCGCCACCCCGCGGGTTGCCCACAAACAAGGCCAGCACCAACGCCACCGCAACGCAGCCCGTGATCAGCAGCAGCGCGTCGCGGTAGGCCAGGACTGTGGCTTGCAGGCGCAGCTGACCTACCAGTTGCGCCACCGCCTGCGCCTGTGTTGGCAGTGTCCAGCGGCACTGCCCCGCAGCCTGCGCGAGCGTGCCACGTATCGAGGCGTACAGCAACGACGCTGGAGTGGTCTGCTCGGCCAGGTGCGCGTAGTGCGGCACGCTCCGATCTTTGATATACGTCGCCAGGAACGAGGTTGAGAAGGCCGTCGCGACCTGGCGCAGCACATTGAAGAACGACGAGCCGCGCGCCAGTTTCTGGCGCGGAATATCACTCAGCGCGATCACGTTGGCCGGCTGGTACGCGAAGCCGAAACCGATGCTGCGCCCAACCAGCCAGAGCTGGATCACCGCCGCCGGCGTCGTCAGCGTCAGGCCCGAGAGCAGATAGCTTGCCAGGCCAAGCCCCACCAGGCCGATCAAGATCGACCATTTCGGCCCAAAGCGATCCATGACCATGCCGGAAAGGGGCAGCCCCATCCCGGCGACTGCTCCCACGATTGACAGGGCAGCGAAGACGCCGATCGCCGGGGCGAACCCATCGCTGAACGCCTGCGCGGAGCCGAAGCTTCCAGCCGCTGTTGCGGCTCATAGCAACAATGTTGGGTCTGGGCTGCAGCTCCTGACCGGTACAGCGGCTTGGCATCGGCGGCAGAGATTGCGACCAGTCTCAGACGTTGATATGAATGGGCGATACTGTGTCGCATTACGTCGGATCAGGTTTCGTAGGATATAAGCATCGCGCGCAGTTCGTCTGCGAATGCCGTGCGCCACGCTTGTGGCTCGATTAGTTCCGCACCAGGGCCGAGCCAGCCCAGCAGCTCGAAGACGAATGCGCGGTTGTTCTCGCCGAACGTCATGAGCACCTTACCCGTCGAGAGATCCTCGAAGTGTGCGTGGGCGTAGTACCAGTCGCGCTTGAGTCGTTCAGCTTGCGTGTGCGCCATCCGAATGACGACGGGAGCCATTTCAGCCCATTTTGCCATGGCCGCGTCGAGCCACTGGCGGTCCAACAGGTGGCCGGTGGTGAATGCTTCCGAGCATGCCACGTGCTGCGGGGAGGGTGCGATGGTCACCACCCGGTCGGCGCGCCAGAGGCGCGGCTCTGGGCTGCTAGCCAGCCGTCGGCCAATCAGATACCAGCGATCGCGATCCCACAGGATACCGTAGGGCGCCACAATCTGTGTCTCACGCGCCTGGCCGTAGGGTGAGGTATAGGCGAACTCCACCGCTTGCTGGTCGAAAATGCACTTCAAAAATACGGTGATAGCCTGTGCCTCGACCTGATAATCGTCACTGGATGACACAGCAGCATTCGTGCCGGTTGTTCGAGCATGCTCCGGGTGAAAGATATCCTCGGGGATGGCTTCAAAGCCGATCACCCGCTGCGCCTGCGACAGCACGTTCCGTAGCGAATCGGGCACGACGGCCAGCAACTTGTGGGCAGCGGTTTCCAACTCTGCTGCAAACGGCTTGGCACGCAAGCGATCCAATAGCGCCAACCCGGTTAGCAGCGACGTCGCCTCACCAACTGTAAAGGCTATCGGTGGGAGGAAATATCCTTCTACCAGTCGAAAACCTCCTGCGCGCCCGGCTTCGGCGTACACAGGCACTCCCACCTCGCTCAAGGTCTCGATGTCCCGGTAAATCGTGCGGGTGGAGACCTCCAGGCGGCGCGCCAGATCAGGAGCCGAAAGAGTCCTCCCGGAACGCAGCAGGAGCAGGATCGCCAGCGCGCGGTCAAAACGATTCATTGTTCGTCTTATACCTGCAGAAAAAGCTGACAGACTGTTGGCAGCATTGACCCGTACAATCATAACAGAAGCATTGAGGATCAGGAAACAATCGATGTTTCCCACAATCATGCATCGATATGAGAAAAGAGGATGTTCAATGTCAGAAGGACGTCATTTCGCGGAAGCGCTTGAGCAACTGTTTACCAGCAGCACCCCAGGTTGGTTCACCCCCTTCGTCGCCGTGCTGGACGGGCTGAGCGCCACACAGGCTGCGGCGGTTCCTGCCGAGCGCTTCAATAGCATCTGGGCGGTGGTCAACCATGTGCGCTTCTGGCAAGAGGTCGCACTCTGCCAGTTGCAAAACCTGCCGGTTGATTACGCCGCACTAGGCTCGCCGGATGAGAGTGGCTGGCCACCCCTCGAGGACCCAATTGATGAAGCTGCCTGGCATGCTGCGCGGCGGCGCGTCAGCGACGCCAACCAGGCGCTGGCACAGTATGTCTCCGGCCTGACAGAGGCAGCGCTGGACGAGCGGATCGCTGACAGCGAGCACTGGAACACGCGCCGCCACCTGATCCAAAGCATGATCGCGCACAACAGCTACCATACCTGCGAGTTGATCAGCATCCGGCACATGCAGGGCTGGTGGTTCGGCGCTCTGTAGAGGCAGGAGTTCTCCATGACAATCCAATCACTTTTCCATGCCCGTTCTACGGCCCTCGAAGTGGTGCATGGGCATGAACTGTCTGGCAAAACGGTGCTTATCACCGGGGCCAGTTCAGGGATCGGAGTAGAAACGGCCCGTGCACTCGTCCATGCGGGCGCGGAAGTCATTCTCGCCGTGCGTGATGCGAGGAAAGGCGCGGCAGTGGCCCAGGAACTACGGGAAAGTACAGGCAATCTGCGTGTTCACGTCCTGCTGCTGGACTTAAGCTCGTTGGCCTCGATTCGACAAGCAGCAACGCAGTTCGCCCAGCAGTGGCCGAAACTTGATATCTTGATTAACAATGCAGGCGTAGCAGCTGCTCCGCAAGGTACTACCACCGATGGTTTTGAAACACATTTTGGAACCAACCATGTAGGCCACTTCCTGCTGACATCGCTGCTGTTACCGGCCCTGTTGGCTGCCGCCCCGTCGCGTGTCGTGTCTCTGACTTCAAGCGGGCATCGACGGTCCGACATTCACTGGGAGGACATCAATTATCAGTACCGGCCCTATGATAAATGGCAAGCCTATGGGCAGTCCAAAACGGCGAATGCGCTGTTCGCTGCCGGCTTTACCCAATGCTACGCATCACAGGGCGTTACTGCTAATGCAGTCCATCCCGGTGGCATCTTGAACACGGGCTTGCAAAAATATCTCACAATGGAAGAACAGCGGGCGCTTGGGTGGTATGATGCTGAGGGCAACCCTAATCCTCTTGCAAAGACGGTGGAGCAAGGCGCAGCCACCACAGTCTGGGCGGCAGTCGGGCCAGAGTTAGCGGGCATTGGTGGCTTATACCTCGAAGACTGCCACGAAGCTGAGATCATTTCACCCGAAAACGCTAACACGGCGAATCGCTATGTCGGGTACATGCCTTATGCCCGTTCACCGGAGAGTGCAGAACGGCTATGGTGCGTGACCCAGGAAATGATTGGCGAATGATCATAACGCAGTTGACGTCGATGACGAAGCGCGGCGGTTCGCGTATGCTGCGGTCGAGGGACGGGCCACGCACCACAACGCCTCGATGCAGGTCTGTGCCGACGGCGAGGGCCGCAGCCGACTGATCTGGATCACCGACGTGCTGCCGAACGACCTCGCCGCATCTGTCAGCGATCTGGTTGAGCAAGGAGCGGCCGTCATGAAGCAGACGCTGGAGGAAGAGGCCGCGCGCGGCTAGCAGACTCGACAGCATGTTCGCGAGACGGGTCAGCTTGCCGGGCAAGCTGACCCGTCTCAATCGGACTGACAAATCCCGCGCTGACCGTGACAGAAGTTACGACTTCCTCCCAAAAGCACCATACCAGGCATGAAAGAGGCCAATCAGTAGAACACCCAGCGCGCCAGAAAGAAAAGCCCAGACAGGGTACAGCTCTATATTGGCCCAGTGTACCAATCCCACCGTTATGACCAGTGCCGACCATCCGGCGACCAGATTCGGAACCGGGGAATTGCCCAAGACGTTTGGGTAGGTTTCCTTCGTTATCCCTTTCACAAAATGCGGAATAGCATTCCCACCCATCACGCCGGCGAGGAAACTGAGCATGATGGTTTGCCACATACGTCCTCCTTTCGCTTGTTGCATTGTCAGTTCAATGGCGTCGCTCAGTTGCCGCACTGGCAACCGTCGTCTATAATCCTAGAGTACAATCGTCTCACAATCAATCATCAACCGTACGCGCGTGTTGAGAATTGAACACCAGCGAAAAACTGTCGAGTAATACGAGGCGGCCAGTCCGCCAAATCGTGCCAGCGATGCGGAACAATAGGAGCAGAGGCAATGATGACTCCAGAGCGGCGCGTCGATCGGCGTATCCAGCGCACGCGCCAGGTGTTACAGCAAGCGTTTATGGACGTCGTGCAAGACAAGGGCTTTGCCGCGACGAGTATCCAGGATATTACGGAGCGCGCCAATCTCAATCGCGGAACCTTTTACCTCCACTTTGCGGATAAATATACGCTGACGGATGCTGTCATTCGTGAGCAGTTTCACCAGCAGCTGGCAGGCAGGCTTCCTGCCACACCGCGATGGGACCGACAGAGCTTGCAGCTGCTTATCCAGGTCGTCTTGGAGTGCTTGGAAGGCAAGTATCGCCACCAGCAGCGCCCGTCGCTCCTGCTTGCCGAGGTTGCCCCGCTGCTTGAGCGGGCCATGCGTGAGGAACTCACCAACCTGCTCTTGACAGGGCTCAAACAGGCAAGCCGTGCAGAGTCACACGGGATCGCGCCGCTCGAAAGAATTGCCAGCGTCGTCAGCTGGGCGATCTTTGGGGCGGCTATGCAGTGGAGTCGGGAGACGATGACGATCTCTTCAGAACAGATGACGCATACGATCTTGCTGGTGATTATGGACGGACTGGCGCACCTGATCCCTGAGGTCGTGCCAACCTAACACCGCTTGCAGCACACGTGTAGGCTGCGGTGAAATCGGCAGAGTCAGCTCACTGAGCCTGGCCCTGCGCCATTCGGACCCTGGACGAGGGCCAGTTGACAGCCCGCAAATACGTGTATATACTCCTACGACAACAGCGTCGAAGGCCGCCATAAAGGCAATCCAACTCTTGAGAGAGTACGACCCACAGCCACCGGTCGACTCTGGCTCGCTCCCGAAAGCATCGGCGACAATTTGCGAGCGTTCAACAGTGGCGGATGATATTCCCCGATGATCGCATGTGGTTGGCGTTAGGAGCATGCCCCGCAGCAGGATTGCTCACGTATCACCATCCCTCATGCCAGAAAGCCTTGCACCTGGAGCCACTCGCCAAACCGCTCAATCCAGTGGTCGCTTGGCAACCCCTGCTGCGCCATACCGAAGCCATGACCGCCTTTTGCATAGGCATGCAATTCGATCGAATGGCCTGCGGCCTTCCATGCCGGATACAGGAGCATGGCTCCATCCCAGATCAGTGAGATCGCTGGATCATCAGTGGCAAAAGCGAGGAACAGCGGCGGCGCATCGGCGGCAACAGCCAGATCTTGCCAAACAGGACTGTAGATCAGCGCCGCGAAATTCGGACGACTGTCCGCCTCGTACTGGGTGGCAATGCCAGTTGCGACCACACCGCCCGCCGAGAAGCCGAGGATTCCAATCCGCTGCGGGTCTATGCCCCAGTTGGCGGCACGCTCTCGGACCAGGCGCATGGCTTGTTTTCCATCCATCACCGCAAGCGGTGCATGGGACTTCATCTGCTCCCAGTCAAGCTGCCGCAACTGCTGCATAAAGTCTTCGTCGCGTGCGGCCGTCGGCAAGAGCCGGTATCGGAGCACAACTGCCGCGACTCCGCGCGTGGTGAGCCACCGCGCAACATCGGTGCCTTCGTTGTCGATCGGGAGGAAATGGAAGCCGCCACCAGGGCAGATGATGACGGCGGTTCCGTTTGCGACAGCGGGGTCGGGGAGAAACGCCGTCAGGGTTGGCTGCGGGACATTGCGCACGACCTTGAGCGTGGTGATGCGATTGTTGAATCGCGGGATGTAAATGCTTTCCTGTTCTTGTTGGGGCCAAGTTTCCGTTCCAGGAACGCTATCAGGCCAGACAGGAATGACCTCTGGCAGAGTTGAACACTGCATGTGGGATGTCTCCTCTCTCGTATACGCACATATGACGGTGGTGCGAACGGGCGCTCCTGTGTGTTCGCCGCCAGAAAGTACAGTACAATGTGCCGTGTGGACCGCTACCCGGAGGCAACGGGGCGGGAACATGCTGCTGGCACCGCGATAGTCAGCTTGACTGACTATATAGTAAGCCAAGCTGACGAATTTGTCAAGGGGGACAAGCGATGGGATTGGCATCAGATCAACAGCGTGCACTGCGCGATCAAAACATTGGACGGCTCTTTTTACAGGCGCAGCGCGACTATCAGCGCCGAGCGCTGCAAAAGCTCCACGCGCTGGGGTACAACGCCTTATCACCTGCCCACATCACGGTCTTGTCGCAGCTTGCCGGGGAGACCATGCGGACGGTGGTCCTGGCGGAGCGCGTTGGGATCACCAAGCAATCCATGAGCGATCTGGTTCGTGACCTCGAAGCGCACGGGTATGTCGCGCGTGCGGCCGATCCGCGCGACAAGCGGGCCGCCCTCATTCGTTTGACGACAGCCGGCGAGCAAATCCTGGCCGAGGTCGACCAGGTGAAACGTGACATCGAGCGAGAATATACGGCCCGTGTTGGGGAGCAGGGGTTCGAACAGCTGCTGCACCTCCTGACGCAACTGCTCCAGAACGACAACGTCGATCTGCGAGGCTAGCCAGCATGCCCAAGGTCACAAGCGATTGCGAAGCCCTCGAACGACCGGGATGTGGCACAGTAGTTGAATACGTGGTTGGTCGAGGAGCTGTGGGTTTGCCGATTACAGGGTATATTGCTCTGCTCACAGCTATAAGGCGGCTTCGTCGCCTCGCTCTCGCCAGATCTGTTCCGCTTCGCGCAGGGTGCGCTCATAGTCATGCACGCGGCCGGTAAGGAACAGCACATTGGCATACCAGAGATGTAGATGTTGTCCCGGCCGAGCTTCTGGTTCTGCTCGACGAACCCTCGCATCTCCTGCTCGTAGCGGCCAAACTCCACGTCGTGGTGCCGCCAGCGGCCTTGAGCTCCCCGGCCAGCACGTACGCCCCCACCAGAGCCAGGCTCGTACGCTGGCCCGACGCCAGCGATGGGCTGTAGCCCGCGTCCCCGAGCAGTACCGCACGCCCGTTCTACCAGTGGTCCATTATCAGCGATCTGGTTGAGCAAGGAGCAGCCGTCATAAAGCAGACGCTGGAGGAAGAGGCCGTGCGCGGCTAGCAAAGCAGACGCGACCGACATCTCGCGCGTGGTGAGGCTGGCGCGTGAGAGCGGGCTGGAGCTCGCCATCCACAGCGGCGGCCACAGCCTCGTCAGTCACGGCGTCTCCGACGAGAGGTAGATCCCGGCCTGGTCGAGTTCGCGCGCCCGCTGCCGGCGCAGACTCTCGATCGCAGCGCAGGCATCCGGGCGGGCGTCACGCCCGCCCGGATACCCAGCGGGCGTGACGCCTGCGCTCCCAGCAACCTTCGAGTTGAGCCGCTACGTCGCCCGAGTAGGTACACGGAGCAGCACGGCGCCGAGCACGGCGGCGAAAGCGGCAAAGAGCGCCCCGACGAGGAATGCCGCCTGGTAGCCGCCGTTGAGCGCAACCAGCGTGCCGGCTCCGGACTCGAGCAGGTGGCTCGTACGGGCGGCGGCAAGGCTGGCAAGCATCGCGAGGCCGAGTGCGCCCCCCATCATGAACGAGGTATTGACCAGCCCCGAGGCAAGCCCGGACTCATGCGGCGCGACGTCGCTCATGGCGGCAAGCAGCAGCGGATTGAATGCGATGCCCGCGCCAAAGCCGAGCAGGATCATGCTCGGGAGCACATCCGCGAGGACATGCCCATCCACCGGCGCCCGCGCAAACAGCGCCAGCCCAGCGGTCGCCAACAGCAGCCCCACGGTCACTGGCAGCTTGATACCGAAACGCATGACGAGTCGGGCGGAGAGACCAAGCGAGAACGCCGCCATGATCAGGTTGGCGGGCAGGAACGCGAGACCGATCTGCAGCGGGCGCAACCCCAGCACGAGCTGGAGGTACAGGGCCGACAGAAAGAACCAGGCGAACATGGCGGCAGCCCACAGGACGCCCATGACATTCGCGGTTGACAGATTTCGCAACCGGAAGAGTCGCAGCGGCACCAGCGGTGCGCGAACCCGGGCTTCGATGACGAGGAACAATGCCAGGAGCGCCGCCGCGGCAGCCAGCAGACCGATCGTCCGTATGGACGCCCAACCCGCTTCGTTGCCGTTCACGATGGCAGAGACGGCGAGCATGAGCGACGCCGTCACGGTGACCGCGCCGGCAATGTCGAGCTGCGGAGCGCTGGACATGCCGCCGTCGGCTGGCAGTATCGCGAGACACAGGATAAAGACGGCGACGCCGATCGGGAGATTGACGAGAAAGACCCAGTGCCAGTTGAGCGTGGCAAGGATGCCGCCAAGCAGGACGCCGATCGATCCCCCACCGGCGGAGACAAAGCCGATGACGCCCATCGCCTTGGCGCGATCGGCGGGCGCGGTGAACAGGTTCATAATCAGCGAGAGCGCCACCGCAGCGACGACGGCGCCTCCCACTCCCTGGGCCGCACGTGCCGCGACGAGGAACCCCTGCGTGGTAGCCACGCCGCAGGCGAGCGACGCCAGCGTAAAGAGCGCGAGCCCGATCAGGAAGAGCCGCCGCTGTCCATACAGATCCCCCAGCCGCCCACCGAGCAGGAGAAAGCCGCCAAAAGTGAGCAGGTAGGCATTCACGACCCAGGCGAGCGCCGCCTCCGAGAACCCGAGATCAACCCGGATCGACGGCAGCGCGACGTTCACGATCGTCGTGTCCAGGACGATCATCAGGTCACCGAGGCACAGCACCGCCAGGGCGAGCCAGCGCTGGGTTTCTGGACGATTAAATGTTTCTGCTGTTACTAGTTTCATGCCGTTACAACTCCCAACTTGAGATGTTCCACCAACGGACTCGATGACCCTGGTTCTTTCTCGAACCGCTCATGCGCCAAAGCCCACGGGATCAGCGGTCTCACCACTTTAATTACTTCTCTATTTCCGAAGCATCACACCGCCATCGACGGCGAGCACCTGGCCGGTGATGAAGCCGTTGGTCATGAGGTGGATATACATCGACGCCACATCCT
>Ga0137375_10007701_pt1 | contig 12812 bp, 4 predicted proteins | sample SagtaG_24_FD_104936 | JGI IMG/M metagenome (GOLD analysis project Ga0137375, IMG submission 104936) | Vadose zone soil microbial communities from Sagehorn Ranch, Mendocino, California, USA - Sage1_R_113_16 metaG | ecosystem: Environmental > Terrestrial > Soil > Vadose zone | place: USA... | reverse complement strand
GTTTGTGAAACACGCGGCACACAGACGGAAGCGAAGATCCGCTTCGATCCATTACCGCGACCTTGTTTGCATTCAACACTGGTCTTCGGCAATCAATTTGAAAGGGTTGATGACCTCCTCTCACGGCGACGATTCGCCGAAAGAATGTTTCTGGAAACCCGGAAGGGAAGCTTGCTCGACGATTGCGACAATTCAGCGGTCACGAATTTCCCCCATGCCACGGCATCTGAAGCCGTGACGGGGCGCGCGATCACTTCACTTGTGATGGCACGTGGCCGGCCGCGTTTCCGTCTCGCACGAAGTACGAGGCGCGGGCCGACTTTGCGTCGCGCCCGAAGGGGAATCTAATCAGGAGATACCGGGAATTGCTGTCAGGCAAGCCCGACAAGTGATGTCCGGGTAAACACGACAGTTTGTAGACGGTTATCTACAAGAAGACAGCGCTTTTCCTTGGTGGGAAGGCTATGCCAGCGTCATAAGGGCTTGAAGAATCAGGGGTACGGGCTCAGGAACCGAGCGACTCCCTGGGGCATCGAGGTTACCATGGGGACCTCCTCAAGCGCTAGGTCGAGGAGCCACCACAGTATCGGATGAAGGTCTGCATCTGTGTGGGGGGCAAAGCTAGATGACACTCGCCTTCTCAAGACGCATCGTGGCTCTGGCCAGAATGCCTCCAATCACACCTAGTACGCCATGTGCCCACATTGCCCAAGTCGGAACATTAAACTCGGGAAAAGTAGTGAGGTTGACAAGCGAAGCGACGAAGAACGGAACAACAAGGAGATCCAGCGCTGAGACCGTTGGCTGTTCTTTACCGGGTTGCTGCAATAAGGACACACCGAAGCGGGGCGAACAAAGCTGCGCCCCGACAACGTAAACTGATACCACTTAGGTCCGCTCTCTGACGGACGGGTGCCCAGGTTTGCAGGAGACCTCACGTCTTTGCCGCACCATGGACAATCCAGTTTCGGCCACATGTCATCTAACGCTAAAATATTGCTGGAAACTAATGGCCATAAGAGCAGCTTTGGCTGCTCGGCCGAAAGGCGACAAATCATACCCTGGGTCTCAAAGTTTTCCGTAAAAGATGAACCATGCAATTGCAGCTGAGCATGCTACGACAACTATCCCGCTGGCCACGAGACCGATTTGATGACTTCGCGCGCGCTCCGACATCCCCGGCTCGAGTACGGAGTCGGTTGGATCGAGTGGATTCACAAATACCTCTACTGTACTTCCGGCAGCAAATTTCTCGTTGAAGCTCTTTGCGTCGAGAAAACTGCGCACATTTACATCGGAACGCCGCAATCTGAACCGATGGGACTTATGGGTCCGTCCGTTTAGTGAATAGCTGTACAGGATATGAACTCTCGAAATTTGGTCGCCTTCCACGTGATCAAAGAGTTTCTCAATACGGGAATGCAGGACCTGTCCGGGAATCCTGTCCCAATCCCAGCTTGCTCTGGCTTTCCGCAGGTTCGTGAGTCCAACGAATAGCAAGCCGAATCCGGTCAGTGATACTAAGTAGCAGTGCACCGTCTTCGAGTAGGACGGCCACCAGAATTGCAGTCAGCGACACCAAAAAGATCGCCAATGCGAGGAGAAACCCGGTGGTTTTCATTATTGGCGCATCAGACGCGAATTCTCCATTAGCCAGCCGTTGAAGTAAAAGAGCAACTGTCCTAACAAGAGGACACCCGCGGGCGTGGCCGCGAGCGGGAATATCACGAAAATTGTCAAAAAACCACACAGCTCAATCGGCCACCTGACCCCGATTGGAGTTTGCAACGCAAGCTCGGGAAACTGCCTCAGAAATGGCAAAACTCTAGTTCAGAAGTGTCGAAAACCCGGGCCAACCTCAGACAATCATCTTCGCGCCTATCGAAAGTGTGCGGAATACCCGGGGCAAGCCCAGTTCCAAGTTGTACAGCGACGAGAATATCATCCCTCCGAAGCTGCCTGCCGCACCACCTCAGGCCCAGCTCCGTTGCGCGAAGTTAAAGGCACATCAGGTTTTCCTCGGCGTGCATAAACAATGACGCTGATGAGCTTACTGATAATGGTTGAAATGCCAAGAAATACGTAGTCGTTCACTTCAGAAGCATTGCCTGCGAAATCCGATAATAGCGGAACTACCCTGTTTTCATCCACCAGAGAAGCACGGATGAAATGGCGAACACGAGCAAACCTGAACCGGCTACCCCGTAGTAGTGCTTCATAACTTTTTCTGAAACGCCGGGCTTCAAGATGGCCACGCCACGTCGGCGAGGATCCAGATATACCGAGACCTTTTGACCAGGTTGAAATCCTTCTGCGACGCTTTGGCTCTCTGACTCTTCAAGAAATTTCTCATCGCGCGAAGAAAAATGAATTTTGTCGCTGATAAGCTCCCGCTCTCCTTCGTGAAAAGCGAATTTCACAGTAACCCGAAATAGGGGTTCGTCTTGTGTGAAGTCGTGTTCCTTCCTGACCGTAACCTGGCGAATAACACCTTGACTCTTAGTCCACCGATACGTCCGTTTAGCTTCAATAATTAGCCATATTCCATATCCGGCAAGAGCGGTACCGACTCCAATCAGAATCAGCAATATCCCTTGTTTAACAAAATAAGCGAAGGCTGCGGCAGCAAGACATGCCACTGAGATGGCTGCTGCAGTCTTTAACCCCACGTAATTCTCGGTTTTCTGATTCACGAAATCGCTCATCAAGCACTAGCTTCTACAACCTCGACTCGCGCGAGCATTAGTAAAAAGAATGTCCATCAAATAGAATGAAATTTGTCCAATTAATAGTGCTGCAACAGGACCAAAGGCAGCGACCATTATCAATAGAAGAATAGCAGTTACTATCGCAGCCGTCATTTGTGCAAGTATAAGGTCTGCAGTTACGGAAGCGTCGATGTTTGAGCAAGCTTGCACAGTAATCGCCAGCCCTACTGCAAACTGTGCGAAGATGAACCATGGACCTAAAGGAGCTACTCTTATGTCGAGAAACCAGTTTGTTAGGGCAACCATAGTGGCTAGTATGTAGATGGCTTTTCGTAGATCCTTTAAGAAGGACCCGTTGGATCCTCCACTGATCTTGTACGCTCCGGCACCTGTCTCCGTGTCAACTATGATGTACCCAACTCCAGTCCACCCGCTTACGGACACATTGCCGCCTGATACCGACACTTCTTTCCTAGCCGCTAGGGCGTTCAGAATCTCATTCTTTACATCGGAGCTAATATTCAGAGAGGAAACAACAGATACGTCGGAATTCGTGTCAAAGCGGTAAATTCGCTGTCCCTCCTGACTCGCTCTTAACAAGGCTTTGACAGCAGACACACCTTCCGATGGGTTGTCAGGTCCACCGAATAGCATTTCTGGAACGAGATGCTCCAGCCCAGAGGAGATGTGGCCGAGTTCACGAAGGTAGGCGCGAGTGGCGTCGGAATTATTGATCTTTGAGACCGCCAATTGTGACAAGAAATCGATGTCGTATTGAAAGCCTGCTGGGGAAACCGATCGAACCACGCCAAATGAGAAGGCCGTATTATTAACAACGCTCACATTCCCAAAGGAAACGGCGTCACTAGAAACAATCCCAGTGCTCGCGCCTAGCAAGCCACTTTGTTTACCGACCATAGAAAAGTAAGAAAGAGCAGCAGCAAATAAACTGTCTCCCAGAAGATCGGAAGCGGAAATGCCTTGCATATCCCCAGACTGGATACGATCACGTTCCAGAAGAATTCGCTGTTGATAATAGCCAAGCAATTGCGCTGAAGGTGAGCCACCTGCCACCGTTGTTGCCACAAATTCCCCTGCAGTTGGTCGATTGTCACCCCCATAACTCCATCCTCTAGCAGGATCAAAAAGAGCTGCATTCTGTATTAGTTCTGAACCCATTGTGAGGGCGGGGCCTATCGCAGCAATTTGGCCCTCTATTTGGACCTCAGGGATCAACCGGATCAAATAGCCCGGCAAGCTCTGTGGCAATTCGCTCGGCTGAATTGGTGTTCCATCCGTATGTGGCGGCGGTAGGAAGCTATTGATCGTTGCTTCGTCCGCGGGGCTCGCTGGTCTAAAAGATAATGTGATTTTCTTTCCCGCCAAGGTCGGGGTTGAGTGTTCAAGAGCGATGAATGGCTTGTCAAACGCGCGATCAGTGTCGTTGCCATAGACGTTGTACCGGAATTTCCAGCGCAGGTTGTCAGGAATCGCCTGGAACGTCGCTCCGGTTGCGATGCTCCTGTAGGGTAGCGTTCCCAGTAAAATCGGTCGGTTCTCCTGCGCGATACTCTGCGTGCCCAGCACGTCCCCAAGAGTCGCGTTCGGCTTCTGAGCATTGACGTAATTCGTGGCCTGCGTCTGGTAGTTAGCCAGGGCCTGTTGAATCTGGGTCTGGTTCACGTTCTGCACCCAGCCTTCAGCTTCGTTAACGGTGGCGCCCTGCTGAATCTGGGTGATGAAGGATTGGGCATCAAAAGGGACGTTCGTCTTGATGTCCATGCCTTGGGTGAACTGGTACTGCTTGAAGGAGGCATCCAACGGCACCCAGGTGCTGGGATTCCTGTTCACGGCGCCACGGCTGGGGTTGTAGTCCACAAACGCTTGCGCCCACACGTGCTCCAGGCGGATCGAGCGCACTTGCCCGCCCAGACCGATGCCGATGCTCGGGATTCCGCCCTGGTTCATCAAGCTGATCGCCGCCTGCGGCATAGTCACTCCGCCGACCCAATTCATCGCACGGTCCACGGGTACTTCGATCGTGCCGTACACATAGCGCGCAGGGACGTTGGCAGCCCTGAGCAGCGCGATCAGCAGGCTCGCGGTGTCAAACGAGTTTCCGCGCTTGGTTTGCAGGGTCATGTCCGAGCCCTGGATGCTGCCGTAGCTCGGGATGAACTGGATGTTGTTGCGTACCCAGTTGTAGATCGGCACAGGTTTGTTGCCGAGTGAAGCGGCGAGGTCGCGAATCGCCTGCGTGATCTGCACGTCTTCAGTGGGCGCGGTGTCCGCTGGTGTCGGGGTATTGGGCAGAACCGTAGTGGGCAGGCTGATACCCGAGAGACTTCCAGTTTGTGCCACTTTCACTGGCTCCCCGAACAGCCGACTCGTCTTGAACTGCACGGAGCTGGTGTAAGGCGCCCGCGTGACCGGTTTCGGCGAACCCCACGGCAGATTCTTCGGATCGGTGGGCGTGTGGGTCTTGGCGTTGGGGTATTTCGCCATAAAATCCCCCAAGCTCGCGAGCGCCCCCTGCAACGAGCCGGCTTGTGTCGAACCTGCCGAAGCATCGGCCGTTGTCTCCACGGCTTGCATCAGTACGGTGAACTCCGCCTTGCGCCGCTCGTAATCCGCCACCGCGGCTTCGTGCCGCGCGAAAATCTCGGCCGGAAGATTCTTGTCGCGGATGTGTTTCTCGGTTGCGTTGAAGCCCTTGTTCACCTCAGCTTCCAGGTTCTTCAGCTCCTTGTATTTCCCGCGCAGTTGCTTCACCTTCGCCACCACGTCCACCCCGGGCAGCGGCTTCGCGCGCTCGCTCTCCAGGTGCATCTTCGGCCCCACTGCCTGCAGCACCTTCTCGCCGGCTTTGCCTGGTGCCGTGGGTGCGGTCGAACGAAACATATGGGGCATCGCCGCCTGCGGCACCACTTCCTTCAGGATCTCGTGGATGTCGTTGAGCGTCCGCGAGAAGCGCTCTTCGCCCGAGTCGGACGACGCCTGCGCGCGCGAAGATGCCGACGGCAGCTGCGCCGCTGCCGTGAGAGGCTGCAGCGTGAGTGCGGTGAAGGTAACTAGGACGACACCGCCTATCGGTCGCAGCGCCTTCGATCTGAACACGGTCTCTCCTCGATCCTATCGGCTCACTGCGGCTGCGCGAGGAACCAGCGCACTTGGGCTTCCTGCAGAAGCCGCCCGACCCGCACGCGCTGGGCGCTCACGTCGACGCTTATGATCTTCAGGAGCCGCTCGGCGGCGGTGATCAACTGCCCGATCGCCTGCTCGTGCTCACCCGCGGCAAGTGCGCGACTCGCCGACTGGATGCTCGACACCGCAGCATCGCGATCGAGCTTGTCGCTCGCGAGCGTGATCGCCAGGGCAGCAAGCTCGCTCGCTACGCGCGGCGCGATGGTCTCGGCTGATTCGACCGCAAGCGTGGTGTCGAAGGTTCCATACGCCGAGGTCAGACCGTTGCGCACCGACTCGATAGCGAGGCTCGCCGTGGAGATCGCCGTGCTCGACGGCAGTCGCACGCCGACGTCCAGGTTCTTCGTGGCCCCGGAGTCGAGTGTGAAGCCCCACATCGGTCGGCCGCTCGCATCGGGCAGCGCAGCCGGCGCGGTGCCGAGCACCGTCGCCCCGGCCGGAGGCGTGAAGGTGGCTTTCAGCTCGACCATCGCTCCGACGTTGGTGACCCGCCCGCGCAACACCGTGTAGGATCTCGCCGAGGACACCCCGGCAGGTTCAGGCGCCACCCAGCCGATGCCGGCCTGGATGACCTCGGTGAGCTGAGCCGAGGGCTGCGCTATGAGCGTCCCGAGCAGGTCGTAGGCAAAAACGATCCCGCGACCCAGGCCGTATTGGTTGGTCACGATGGCCGGGCTGTCGCCTGAAGCGGGGAACGCCGCCTGCATCTGCCCCGTAGTGAGCTCGATCGTGAGCGGCCGGCCGACCGTGGCGAGCGTCCCCGCCGCAAACAGTGGCCCGGTGACGTTTACGGCCTGGTCGATCGGATCGAGCTTGCCAAGGTAGGTGATTCCGGCCACAGCGTCAAAGTAGCCGTGGCGCTCGTCGTGCATGCCGTCGCGGATGAGCGCGTCGCCGCGGAAAGTCCCCTCGCGCACCTCCTCGGTCAGGGTGTTGGCAAGCTTCAAGCCTCCACCTGTGAACCAGTAGGTGTTGTACCGGCCACTTCTGAAGGCGGGCTGGAAGTCGGCTTCGGTGGCGGTGATCCGGTAGGTCATCCCCAGACTCGTGAGGTACGAAGCGAGGAACGCGCTCCGATGGTTGACGCAAGCCTCCTTGGCCGTCTCGCTTTGTTCTTTCTCGTCGCCGCCGTATTTGCAGGAGAGCAGCACCAAGAGCCGCGCCTGTTTGAGCTTGGCCAGTGCGACGTCGAGCTGCACCGGCGGGGCGATGATCGTGAAGCTGTCCTGGGCGAGCGTCTGCGCAATTCCGTTTACCGTGGCGCTGAGCGTGGCCGTGTAGCTCGTGCCCACCGCACCGGTCGCGGGCCAGCTGAAGAGCTTCTGGTAGGTGCTCTGCAATCCGATATTGGCGCTGTCCGCAAATTGCGCCATCCCCTGCTGCGTGGTCAAATTCATCACCGTCACCGAGAGCGGCAGACCCGTGATTGCCCCGAAGCCGACATTCATCACGGCGAGGTTGAGAGCCACCGGATTGCCCTGCGGTACTTGCTTCGGAATGGCCGCGAGCGTTCCCGTCACCCGCGTCACGGGCGGGGCTACCGTGAACGCGTCCTGCGCCAGGATGAGGGTCGCTGTGCCGACTGTCGCCGTTAGCACCGCCACATAGGTCGCGCCCACCGTCGCGTTGGCGGGCCAAGTGAAGGAGAGCGGTGCCGATTGCCCGCGCGTAACGGTAAGGGTCACCGGGAATTCTGCCAGCACCCGTTCCGCCGCCGGATCCACGATCGTTATCTTTGCTCCCAAAGCCGCAATGTCGGCGTTGCCCAGGTTGTTCACCGCAGCGTTAAGGGTGATTGCGTCGCCGAATGGAACTGGTTTCGGCGTAGCGTTCACAGTACCCGTGAGGCCGCTGCCGCTCACTGCGCTCGACCCCACCGCGAAGCTCGTCGTGCTCGAAGCCAGGACCGTCCCGACCTCGTCGCGTACGCTCAAGGAGCCCCCGTAGTTTCCGGCCGACGCAAACCTAAGGGGCACCGCGTAGTTGAAATCCCTCAGTGCGCTCGGCACCAACTGCGGGATCAGCTCGCTTTGCGCAAAGCGCGCCGTTCCGTCGGGATTGAGCACCGTGGTGACGACGGTGACATTGTTCAACGGCTCGTTTTGCGTGGGGTTCGTCACCCGGCTGGTAACCTGTACCGTCTCCGATGGGAAGTAGGAGAGTTTGTCAGCGGTGACCTTGGCCGAAGCCGTCGCCGTGCCGGCAGTGATATTGAAGAGAGCAAGTGCCGCCGCGTAGGGCTGCCTCGTGTCGTCGAGCAACTCGGCCTTCGCGCGGTAGCCCCCGGCGAGCGTCGTGCCCGTGTTCCAGGTATCGCTCAGGACGGTGCTGGCTCCGCCGGGAAGCGTTACACCCGCATGTGTCGGAAAAGCAACGACTAGCGCACCGGTATCGTCCTCGACACGTACCGCGGCATTGAAGGTCGCGGGAAGCGTGCTCGTATTGACAACCGTAGCCGCAATGCGGACCGGCACCTGTGCACCGTAGGCAGAGGCATCGGTTGCGACCGCAAGGCTCCCGGTCATTACCGGTTTGGCTGAACCGGACACGCGATTGTTCTCTTCACGACATTCCAAAATCTGATTGGCCGAGTCAACGATTGCGAAGAGATCGTTGAGACCTGAAATGTTCAAAGCGCCCACCAGATTGACGTCTTGGAATTGCCCCGGCTGCAACGCGCTGACCGGAGCACTGCCAAGCAACATGCCACCCTGGCTCGGATCACCGTCATGGAAAGCGACGGTTGTAGCCGTGGACGGCGCGGCACCCCCGTTTCCAACGCGCACGCTCAACCGAAGCTGTCCTGATCCTAGATCGGTCAAGCGCAACACCGAGGCCGTGAGATCGCCGACCGTTGTAGGCGGCAGCTGCTGCTGGGTCAGTATTTCCAGGTCCATTATGTGGGCCCAGTGACTTCCCCCGACCACCTCGTACTTTACGAACCTGAACGTCGACAGGCTTTCCGGAATCGGGATGAAGTCGGAATTGGCCTCCGGATCGGGGCTCTCGGTGAGCGTACCCGAGGCTACCTGGGTCCAGTTGATGCTGTCGTTGCCGACATAAAGATTGTAGATATTGTTAAAGCCCAAAAAAGGGCTGCCCGAGGTCCAGATGATATCTTTCAGGAAAATGGCACTGACTTTGAAGGAGCGCTGCAAGTCGACGACCAGCCACTTCGGACTTGTGAGCGTGCCGAACGTACCGGCGTTCCACTGGGTAAGCTGGTTGCCGTCGATTGCTACCCTCGGCGCATGCGCGGAATCCAGGACGCTATTTGCCGAAGCAACACCGAAAAGGGGAGCGATATTGATCGTAGTCGGTGGGGGGGTGACCTGGCATTCCGCGGCACTCACGTTATTGAATTCGTTCCCTTCCACCACGGACTGTGCACTGTCCACCCACACCTTGATCGGGGCATCGCGGAACGGCAGCGTGCCGGCAAGAGCGATGGAAACCGGCACCGTCGCGTTAACCGCCAAGGTCTGGTCGGTTTGCGCCTCGCCCAGCAGCAGGTCGACGCCCATGTCATAGACGTTGTTTCGGTTGGCGTCGTAGAACGCAAGCACCTTGAAGCCACCGGTCGTGGTGGCGGTGCCTTGGTTGGCGATGGTCGCCGTGAGCGCGCCGCTCAAGGAGAACGACCACGGGTCGCTCGCGACCTGTTGCGTGTCGACCGACTGCACCACGAGATCGGGCGCAAACACCGCCACATCGGACTTCCGCAGATGCACCGCTCCGAGGTCAAGGTCGGTCAGCGACGACAACTCGAGGCCGAGGCTCTGGGCAACGTAACCGGTCAACGTGAAACTGAACTGGGCCTGTCCCGCCGGCAGTCCGCTAAATTCGAAGCGCCCGTCAAGGCTGGTGGTCAGTGTGCGCAGAGTGTTGCCAGCGCGCACCTCGATCGCAACGCCGGCAACGGGCTGATCGTCAACCGCGTCAAGCACAACACCTCTGATCCCGGGAACGCTGGGAAGAAACTGGACATCGCCGAGGGTAACGGGCGTCGGGAACGAGCCGTTCGGGACTGCGTTGAACGCTGCATCGAAAAGCCAGCGGGAAATCCCTCCTACTCCCAAAAAGCTGGCGACAAACAGCTCACCCCATGGGCTGAAATCCAAACCGATCGGGCCGTTGAGCCCGTTGCCTGTGATCTGCCCATTGGGGAGGGCGTTGCCCGCCGCGTCGAAGACGAACCGCGAAACGCTGTTGCCGTTGGCGTTGGCGACAAATAACTCACCCTGCGCGCTGAACGCCATGTCGTGCGGGTTGTTCAGTCCTCCGCCCGTGATGACTCCGTTCCGAACGGCGGTTCCGTCAGCGCTGAATACGTACCGATTGATTTCATTCACCCCGCAACACTCGGTGACAAACAGCTCGCCAGTAGCTGGGTTCGCGACGACGCCACGTGGGGCGCTGTTCCCAAGACCTTCTGTGATGGCCCCGTTTGCACCGCATTTCCGGCGCCATCAAACTTGAATCGCAACACGTTGTCGCCGAACCTTTGCGCGACAAACAACTCGCCCGATCTGAACGCGGCCCAATGGGGTACGCTGAAGCTCGCCGAGGTGATCGTGCCCTTGAACGAGGGTGCCCCTCCGGGATCCAAAAAGCGGGAGATGGAGCCGTTGCCCGGTGCCGGAACCCCTCGATTCACCACGAGCATCTCGCCTGTCGCGCTGAATGCGAGGCAGCACGGCCTGTCGAAGCTAGCATCGGTCAGCGTGAAGCCCAAAACGGGGGTATCCGCAGGCCCCGCAACCTCGTAACGGAACACTTGATTGGTGGATTGTTCGCCTTGGTTCGAAACGACAAAAAGCTTCGCCACTCCCGTACTCGGGACAAACAGATTGGGCGAGAACTGAATCGTGGTGTTCTGTGCGACCGTGGCGGTAGCGGTGATGCTGCGGTAACCGGCCCGGACGACACTCACGGCAATCACGCCCGTATTCAGTGGCTCGATGCGATAGTGCCCAAGAGTGTCGGTAGTGGCGCTTGCTTGAGTGGAACCGGTGATAGAGATCGTCGCGCCCGCGAGCGGCCCATGGGTGACACCGTCAGTGACAGCGCCTTCGATGGCAGGGGCGGCAGATTGCGTTGCAGGCAACAACCTCGGAGAGAAAATCAGCGTGCCACCAGCAAGCACGCTCCCGCCACCCGGGGCACTGGCGTAGCCGCTCTTGTTGGCGACGACAATCACATTGCCCGGCGCCACGTTGGAGATCTGGTAGTTACCGCCGGCATCGGCGGTGGCGAACGGCCCACTAGCCAGGCTGACCGAGGCACCGGCGAGCGGCAGATCCGTACCAGCGTCCGTAACCATACCGCGCACTGTGCCCGTCGTAGCATCGGTGTTTTTCGTCAGCGCAATCGCGCCAAAATCGACGATCTGCCCGGACGGCACGGCCGTGGCGAACGTCATCGTCCCGTACTGATTCAGCGACAGCTGGAGGGCATAGCCACCGGGGAAGAGATCCCGGAATTCGAACGAACCGGTGGAAACGGTGACCGGAGCCGGACTTGTCGGACCGGTGAGCGTAACGGTCACACCGTTCAGGCCCAGCCGCGTCTGACTGTCGATCACCTTGCCCCTGATGATCGCAAGGGTCGGGTTGGCCGGCGCGGTGCGGGTAAGCAATAGCGCGCGCAAAGCGAGCGCGGTCGAAAACGGATCGCCGCTGTCCCAGCTGCCCTCGCTTCCCTGACGCGCCACCAGAAAACCGCGCACCGCGGTGGCTGTCGGTTCGAGCGGAACGAAGTCGTGAACCGCCTCGTAGGCTGTGGCAGTGAGGAACGCGGAATCGCCCCACTGCTGAGCCCGCGACTGCTGCGCCAGAAGATAGCCCGCCGCGCGAAAAATCGTTGCTATGACATTGTTGAACTCGCTCGCATACAGTCGTTGCGCAAGCACCGCAATCGCGGTGGCTTCGACATCGGGCCGACCTGGGGCGGAGTACGAGCCGTCGGGCGCCTGCGCGAAGATTAGGTAGCCGAGCGCCGGTGAAACAGGGGCGAAGGCATTCGCAGATTTGAGCGCGATGAGCGCCCAGCCGGTATCGAGCGCGTTGCTATCGTAGCCCGGCCCGCCGCCGAAACCTCCATCGGGGTTTTGACGGGCAGACAGCGCCGAGACGAGCGCCGACGCATCCCGTCCGGCCAGGGCGAGCGATGCGACGCGGCGCGCGAGATATTCGGTGTTGCCCTCGGTCTCGCCCGCGATTGCGTCGGCGAGGTTCGCGGGAAGCGTGGAAAGCGTCTTGAGAGTCTGCGCTGCTTCGGTGCGGTTCTGAAGCGCGGTGGCGATCGATGTACCCTCGTTCGCCAGCGTACCGTCCAATTGGACCTGGCTTTGCAGCCAAGACAGCCCGCGCGAAACTTCAGGTGTTAACGCCTGAGTGTGGGCCATCGCGGCCCACAGCAGACCGAATAAGCAAAACCACGCCCGGTCAAACCGCGACAAATGACCCGACAGGGGTCGCACGGCAAAACCTCCCCGCTACGTTGTTCGGTTCTTCTCCCGGCTTGCAGCCTAGGAGAGGTAGCGAAGAGAATACTGGAAAAAAAACCGTTTGAAACCCTGTCGGTTTCTACAGGGTGTCTAAGTCTCGACAAACTGTATATACCTATAGTATTTTTCGACCAGAGTCCCCGAGTTCCAAAAGATCAACGTCTCCCGTCGTCCGGCCTGGATGCCGTCGCCCTCACGACCCCGCAACAATCACCAGCTCGTTCTTCACCGACTTCACTCCCGGAACGCCCGCCACGACCTTCGCGGCTTTTTCCCGGAGCGCCCGGTTGTTCGCCGTTCCGTAGAGCGTCACCGTGCCGTCCGAGGCCACGGCGTCGATCGCGAGGAATTTCAAGGCCGGATCGGCGCCCAGCGCGGACTTGACCTTGTTC
>Ga0137375_10007700_pt1 | contig 12813 bp, 8 predicted proteins | sample SagtaG_24_FD_104936 | JGI IMG/M metagenome (GOLD analysis project Ga0137375, IMG submission 104936) | Vadose zone soil microbial communities from Sagehorn Ranch, Mendocino, California, USA - Sage1_R_113_16 metaG | ecosystem: Environmental > Terrestrial > Soil > Vadose zone | place: USA... | reverse complement strand
TCGGTCTCGGGGCTCGTGTAGTCGAAGTCGCAGCGGTCCTCGAGCACGTTGCCGAGGCGACGGTACGTCCCTTTCAACCCGACCGTCAGGCTCCGCCCGAACAGTCGCTCGACGCCGACGGTCAGCTCGTCTTGATGCGCCCCCTCGACCCCGGCGTCCACGGCGGGGCCGCCCGGGCCGCCTCCGAAGAAGACGACACGATCCTCGTGGTTCAGAACGTTCGGGTCCTGGACGAGGCTGACCGGATCGAAGTTGTAGGTCTGGAGACCGGTGACGTCGCTGAATGCAAAAGCGGCCGCGACGGTCGGCAGCGCCCATGAGAAGCGCCCGGCAAAGGCGAAGAGCTTGGTCGAGCCGTCCCGCCATGGATCCCAGATCACGCCGACGCGGGGCTGCCACGCGTTCCGGAAACGCAAAACGGTCTGGCCGGCGTAGTTGCGAGTCTCTTCCCCGTCCCACCGGAGACCCGCGTTGACAGTCAGGCCTTGTGCCAACCTCCAGGAGTCCTGCGCGAAGACGCCATAGTCGAGGACCTGCGCGTGCGGGCGCCAGTCCGCCAGCGGTGTGGGGTCTTCCGGGCTGACCGCGAAGAAGCGATGCCTGTAGTAGAGCTGCCCGAACTCGTTCCGGAGCCAGACGATCTGGCCTCCCGTGTAGAAAGCCGTCGCGTCGGACCGGCCATCGAGATAGTCGCCTCCGGCCTTGATCTCGTGGTTCCCCGCGTAGAAGGTGACATCGCCCCGATACTGCCGGCGGGTCGAGACGTTGTGATCGTTAAAGGCGCTGACGAAGCCGTAGCCGCCGGTGATGAAGGGTTCCGGGGGGAAATCGCAGGGACTATCCGGCGTGCCGCCGGAGCAAGTCTCGTCTCGGTAGCGGATCCCGTCCGGAGCGGTGAGGCTGTTTCGATCGCGGTGGAAGGCGCCTTGGAACGTCGCGATCGCCCGCGACCCGAAGAGCTGGGCTGCCCGGACGCCGAAGTCGGTCCCCCCCTGGGCGCGGGCAGAGGACCACGTCGAAGGATCCGGATTGTCGATCGGCGTCACGTACACGCTGCCCACGCCCTGCCGGGGGTCGGCTCCCGCCGCTCCGGAGGTCGTCGACGGGTCGGCGAAGACGGTGCCGACGATCGTCGTCGAAGTCGCAACATTCCAGGTCAGCTTTCCCGAATAGAGATCCTCCGCCGCGTCGAAGGGAAAGCGGTCGTCGCTCGAGACGTGCGCCGAGGACTCCACCCGTGACACGTGGCCGTGGAGATCGACCCGGTTGTACGCGCCGAAGAACCACAACCGATCTTTGAGCAGGAAGCCCCCGAGATCCGCTCCGTAGTCGAGCCGTCGGCCGTCGGCGACGCGCATCTGGGCGATTGCCGAGTCGCCGGGCTTGAACTCGTGCTCCGCCGCGGTGTCCGAGGAGTCGTGGTAGAGGAACCCGTCTCCGTGGAACGCGTTGCCGCCCGATTTCGTGATGACGTTGACGACGCCGCCGAGCGCCCGGCCGTACTCGGCCTGATACCCGCCCGTCTTGACCTCGACTTCCTCCACGAACTCGTTGTTGATGGCCTTGCCTTGAACCCCTTTGAAGACGTTGGTCGTGTTGACGCCGTCGATGATCCATTGGTTCTCGGCCGAGGTTGCGCCATAGATCGTGAGCGCCAGCGAGCGTCCCTGCGTGTCGCCGCGGTCCGTGCTCACTCCGGGGTTCGAATGAACGATGGCGGCGTAGTTGCGCGCGACGGGGAGCCTCGAGACGACCTTGTTCGTATAGGTCGTACCGGTCGTCGTGGAGGTCGCGTCCACGAACGGCGCCTCCCCCGAGACGAGGACCATCTCTCGAACTGAAAACCGCATCTCGAGATTGGCCGTGGCGGTGGCGTCGAGGGGGACCGTGACCGACTCCTCCACGGGGTCGAACCCGGACAGGGTTGCGCGGATCGTGTAGACCCCGGGTGGGACGCCCGGGAAGCGATACCGCCCTTGGGCATCCGTCGTTCCGGTTCGAACCCCCTGCAAGCTCGGGCTCCGGGCTTCGACCCCAACGCCGGGCAGAGCGCCGCCGGACGTGGCGCTGATTCTCCCTTCGATATCGCCTGTGGTTTGGGCGACGCCCGGAACAGGGGAAACAACGAGAAATAGAACTCCCGCGAAAAGAGAGAGGAAGTCGCGCCGTCTCGACACAGCCCACCTCCTCGTTTCGCATCGGAAACGGGCGGGTCGGGCGAGTAGGCCACTCGGCGGGCCGGTCTTCGTTACGAAGCAATGTTTCGGGAATTCTCCGTCGTTTTTGTAAGCACGTCAACAGACCGCAAAAAACCGGTGAATTGACCGCGTTTTTCCGACGACTTCGGCAGCCACCCGGAGCGACGTCGAGCCGCGGAGGTCATGAACATGAAGACGCGACGGCTTCTCTGCTCGATCGTGTTCACAGGGATTCTCGCCTGGGTCGGGTGCAGCGAAGACGGTGCTCCGACGGAGCCGACCGGTGTGTTGGACTTGACCGGCGCGTGGGCCGGGACGATGACCTACTACGACTCCTCGGGATGCGCGCGCGAGCATTGCGATCGTCCTGTCGCAACAGGGGACGACAGTTACGGGGAGCTTTTCGACGAGCTACCAGGGCGTGCTCGCGGGGGGTGAACGGCGACTCCATTGTGGGAGAGCTCGTCCGGAGGCTGGACGGCCTGCGTCTCGGTCAGTTCTCCGGCACCGCTTCCCGTACGAGCGTTCGGATCTCGACGTGGCAACTGCAGCCTCGGGAAGATCGCAGCCCGCCGGAGCGGGCGGTGCTCAACGTGATCGACCTGACGCGGTGAGCGATCGAAAGCCTCATCGCAGACCCTTCACCAAGTAGAGGTTATGCTGGCAGCGCGAGTATGTGTAGACGTAGGAGCGGCCGTCCGGCGTCATGCGCAAAGGCACCCCCCCCGACTCCAGGCCGGAGCGGTCGGGAGGAGCCAGCTCCTTCCAGAGCTGCTTCTTTCCGGTGGCGAGGTCCAGCCTGTAGACAGGAATAGGCATTTCGCCATATCCGAAGGTGAAGAGGAATCGGCTGTCGGCCGAGAATACCGCCGGCTCGCTGTCCGCCGGCAGATCGTGAGGCAACGCGATCGGCTGGCCCTCGGCCGAGAAGAAGACGAGCTTCTTGGGGCGGCTGGTCATTGCGGCCATGAGCTTCCCGTCCGGCGAGACGAGACGGCCCCGGATACCGTCCGGCAAGAGAGGCCTCGGTGGGCCTCCGTCGATGTTCTGGACATAGGCGCGAATGTCGCGCCCGGGCTCCCGGCCGTTGAACCAGATGCGCTTCCCGTCCGGAAACCACCCGGCCCCCCACCAGTATTGCTCGATCGAGCCAGGCTCGAGCGTGCGAGTCTCTCCTGCCCCGGTCGGGATCAGCGTGAGCTTCGGCGGAGCGGTCAATACCCTCGCGATGGCCCGGCGCCCGTCCGGAGACAGACACCATCCGCCCGGCCCGGCGTTCTCGGCGATCCGAACGGGGGGAGAGCCATCCAGCTTGCGAATGTAGACCGCATTGTCTCCCTCGCCCCCCGTGCCGCCTTCGGTGAAGAGCAGGGTTCGGCCGTCCGGCGAAAGATCCTCGACCTGGGAACCATCGAACCAGGAGAGGTCTCGCTCGGCGCTTTCGCCCGGGATCACTCCGGCGATGCTCGTTCGACAAAATGCATTGATCAGCAGGCCGCGGCCGTCCCGAGTGAGATCGGAAAACATGAAGCTGCCCGGAACCCGCAGGACGATCCGTTTTTTACCCTCCGGGGAAACCGCATGGAGCTCCCCGTGCCTGCGCGCCTCTTGTCCGCCGACGAACCAAATTTCATCCCCGACCGGTGACCAAACGACCCCATCGATGCCGAACCATCCGGTCGTAAGGGTCGTCTTCCTCCCCTGAAGGTCCACGACCGCTATGTACTGAAGCCCATCGCCAAAAGGCTGCGGGCAATCGTCAAAAGCGATCCGATCGCCCTTCGGTGAAACCCGCACATACCAGATGGCGCCGCCCTCTTGTCCCTCGTACAGGACCTTGCCGATCGGATACTCGATGCGAGGCCGCCCGGACACTTTGTGGATGACAGCGAGCTGCGAGCCGTCCGGACTCCAGTCGGCGTCGGAGACGTTCTCGAGCACCTCACGCGCCGCGCCGCCCGCCAAAGCCGCCCGCGACAGCACGCCGTTGCGCACCAACGCCATTTCACCCCTCGAGGAGATGGCCGCGACATTGGTCTCCCGGAACGGCAGGGTCTGCGATTCGGGGTTTTCAGGACGCGTTGCGAAGAGCTGCTGAGGCTCGCCGCTCCAGGAGGCGCTGTAGACGATCGTGTTCCCGTCGGGCGAGAACTTGGCCGAGGAGATCGAGCCGCGTCGAAAGGTGAGCGGCTGGAAGCTCGGGACCAAAGGAAGCGGTTCTTTCCAGAGCTGCCTGTCCAGGAAGACGCCCGCCGAGAGAAGCGCAACCGCGGCGAGAGCGATTCCGAGAGCCCTTCGGGGCCGCCGCGCCGGCAACGGCCTGGCCTGCGCACCAACCGCCTCGGTCAGATGATCCCGCAGTGTTGTGAGGTCTCGCGCGAGGTCTCGCGTGGCGCCATACCGCTCGTCCGGGTTCTTGGCCAGGCACCGTTCCACGATCCAGCGGAGAGGGACCGGGGCGGTTGGATTGATCGAGGCGGTCGGCTCGGGATCTTCGTTGATTATCGCCGACAGTGTGTCGACGCCGGTCTTCTTCTGAAACGCCCTCCTGCCGGTCGTCATCTCGTAGAGGATCGAGCCAAAGGAGAACTGGTCCGACCGGAAATCCACTGGCCGCGCCGACGCCTGCTCCGGAGACATGTAGCCCACCGTCCCCATGACGGTGCCGGGCGTCGTCCCCGTCTCCGTCGGAAGCTGCGAGGCCTCGTCGCTTCCGGATCCCGTCCGCGTCAGCTTGGCCAGGCCGAAGTCCAGGATCTTGACCAGCCCGTCCTTCGTCACCATCACGTTCTCGGGCTTCAAGTCCCGGTGCACGATCCCGGCCTCATGTGCCCGCGCCAGGCCGTCGGCGATCTGCGCGGAGATCTGAAGCAGCCTGCGGAGGGGAAGAGCGCCGGCGAAGAGAAGCTCCCGCAGGATCTTCCCCTCCACCAGCTCCATCGCGATGTAGGAGACCGAGCCCTCCGACCCGATCTCGTACACGGTCACGATGTTGGGGTGGTTCAGCGCCGAGGCGGACCGCGCCTCCTTCTCGAACCGATGAAGGCGCGAGGAGTCCGACGCGACCTCCGCCGGCAGGACTTTGAGCGCCGCCTCTCGGCCGAGCCGTGTGTCCCGCGTCCGGTACACCTCTCCCATACCGCCCGCGCCGAGAGGGGCCAGGATCTCGTACGGACCAAGGCGGGAGCCCTGCTTCACCGAAGACCCGTTACCAAATACAGGTCGTTCTGGCACCGGAAATACTGGTAGGCATAGAAACGGCCGTCCGGCGTGAAGCGGACCTTATTCATGCTCTCCAGCCCCACGCGATCCGCCGGGGCGAGCTCCTTCCAGAGCTGCTTCTTGCCACTCGTCAGAGCCAACCGGTAGACGGGCGTCGGGATCTGTGCCCATCCGAAAACGAATAGAAAGCGACCATCCGTCGAGAACACTATGGGCTCGGTTCCGGGCGGCAAGTCGTGCGAGACCTGCAGCGGCCGACCCTCTGCGGAGAAAAAGAAGACCCTTTGCGCGGAATCCACGGCGGCGATCATCGTTCCGTCCGCTGAAACGACCCGCGCCATCATGCCCTCCGGGAGGAGCGGCCTCGGATTGCCGCTCTCCATGTCCTGGACATAGGCACGGCGCTCGTGTCCGGACTCCCGCCCGTTGAACCACAGCTGCTTTCCGTCCGGAAAAAATCCCGCCCCCCAAACGTACTTCTCGATCGCACCGCGAGGGAGGGTGCGAGGTTCGCCGGCTCCCGTCGGGAGAAGGGCGATCCTCGGCGGAGAGGTGTCGAACGTGACAACCGCCCACCGACCGTCGGGCGAGAGCGCGTAGGCGGAGCCCTCGCCGATCCGCACGGCCGGGGAGCCGTCCAGCTTGCGAAGGTAGACGCTGTAGTAGGTCGAGTTTCCTCCCTCGCCCGACTCGTTGAAGAGAAGCGTCCGGCCGTCTGCCGAGAGGTCCGCTAGTACTGAGAAGTCGAACCACGACAGATCCCGCTCGGCCGATTCGCCGGGAACCACACCAGCGATGCTCGATCGACAGAGAGCCGTCACCGCCAGGCCGCGGCCGTCGCGTTTGGTCTCGTAGAAGTCGATGCCACCCGGGGTCCGCAGGACGCCCCGCTCCTTTCCGGAAAGGGAAACGGCATGCAGCTCCCCTCCCCTGAGGCCCTGGCGCCCCCCGCTGAACCAAACTTCGTCGCCGGATGGCGACCAGACAAGCATCCCGAGCGACCACCAGCCGACCGAAAGCGTCGTCTTGCGGCCGGAGAGATCGACGATGGCCACCGATCCCCGGTCGTCGATCTTAAGCGGCGAATCGACGAAGGCGATCCGATCGCCGCCCGGCGACAGACGCATATCGTGGATACCAGCGCTCGGACCAGCTTCGTAGACCACTTTTCCGATCGGGTATTCGATCCGGTCGCGCCCCTTGACATGGTGGACCACGGCGAGCTTCGAGCCGTCCGGGCTCCACTCCGCCTCTGCGATGTCCTCGAGGATCGCTCGCGCCGCTCCTCCCGAGAGCGGCGCTCGCGAGAGAACGCCGCCGGAGAGCAGCGCCATTTCCCCCTTCGCCGAGATCGCCGCGACATCTGTGCCTGGGTAAGGCAGGATCTGCGACTCGGGGCTCTCAGGCCTCGTGGCATAGAGCTGCTTGCGCTCGCCGTTCCAGGAGGCGCTGAAAACGATCGTGTTTCCGTCGGGGGAGAACTTGGCGGAGAAGATCGAGCCGCGACGAAAGGTCAGCGCCTGAAAGGTCGGGGTCAGGGGAGGCGACTCCTTCCAGAGACGTCTACCGGCGAAGGCTCCGGCCGCGAGGACAGCGACTGTAGCGACTGTCAGCCCGAGCGCCCTTCGGGGTCGATGTGCGGGCGCCACGATCGCTCCCGCAGTGACGGCCTCGGTCAGATGATCGCGAAGCGTGGCGAGATCACGCGCGAGGTCATCCGTCGAGGAGTAGCGCTGCCGGGACTCCTTCGCCAGGCAGCGCTCGACGATCCAGCGCAGCGGTGTCGGCGCCTGCGGGTTGACCACGGCGACCGGCTCCGGCTCCTCGTTCAGGATCGCAGACATGGTGTCGACGGCAGTCTTCTTCTGGAACGCCCTCTTGCCAGTCGCCATCTCGTAAGGGATCGACCCGAAGGAGAACTGATCGGACCGGAAGTCCACCAGCTCCCCGCTCGCCTGCTCCGGAGACATGTAGCCAACCGTCCCGACGATCATCCCCGGGCTCGTCCCCGTCTCCGTCGGAAGATGCGACGCCTCGTCGCTTCCCGAGCCCACATACGTCGGCTTGGCCAAACCGAAGTCCAGGATCTTGACCAGTCCGTCCTTCGTCACCATCACGTTCTCGGGCTTCAGGTCCCGGTGAACGATTCCCGCCTCGTGAGCCCGGGCCAGCGCCTCGGCGATCTGCGCGGCGACTTGGAGCAGCCTCTTCATCGGCAGAGGGCCGGAGAACAACATCTCTCTCAGCGTCTTCCCGTCGACCTTCTCCATCGCGATGTAGGAGACGGACTCCACCGACCCGATGTCGTAGATCGTGACGATGTTGGGATGATTGAGCGCCGAAGCCGATCGCGCCTCCTTCTCGAACCGCTTCAGCCTCGAAGGATCCGAGGCCACCTCCGCCGGCAAGACCTTGATGGCCACCTCGCGGCCCAGTCGCGTGTCCCGCGCTTTCCAGACCTCTCCCATCCCTCCCGCCCCCAGCGCAGACAGCACTTCATAGGGACCGAGCCGCGTACCGATGGACAGTGCCATACAATCTACTGTGAAGATTCTATGTCCGGCAGGTCTCTTCTCCGGGTCGACGAGACTCAGTTCATGGTCGGGTTCACCCCGGCTTGAGGTACTCGATTGGGTAGGTAAAGCAATCTGGTTTTCGAGCCAGAGCCTCGAAGGCGGCTACGAAGTCTCCGACCGTCATCGCTTTCTGATGCCGCTGAGACCAACGGACCATCCGGAAGGACCTCGATTCTCGGAGCCAATCGCTTCCGATTGCGTCGAAGTCATGGTCGGTGGTCACGAAGACTCGTCCCTGCTTGGAGGCATAGGCGAAAAGCACATCATCCGCCGTGCCGGGGTCGAAGACATCGATCGCCCCGACGACGTCCCAGCCCTGCCGCCTCAGCGCTTCGACGAGCGCTCTTTCGATGTTCTCGTCTGTGAAGAGTGGGAAGCGTCCTGCCACTACCTCGCCGGGCCCGAGCCCGGGTCACGCATTGTCTCGTGCTCAGCCTTCGCGTTCTCGTCACTACGAAGATCCGCCTCGATCTCGTCTCTGTGGTCGTAGTAGTACGCAAGAGCCGAGTGAACTTCCGCGAGCGTCAGCGGACGCGACGAGTAATGCTTGAGCATCCTCTCCGGCGGGAGGCCCCGATCGAGGAGAGTGACGATGTCCATGACTCTGATGCGCGTCCCGGCGATGCAGGCCTTGCCTCCGCAGACGCCTAGCGTCTTCGAGATATGAGCGTATGTGGCTACGGTCGCTGTTGACACAGAGGTATTCTACCAACCTGCTGATCGAGTCGGCGGAGAAGAGCAGGCCCGGAGCTGCTCGGGGGATTTCCACCGTCGCGGTGCCGTCGAGCGGAACCGTCGCTGTCTTTTCCGCGGGACGAAACTGACCCAGCACCCACCGGCCCATACGCCCCTCTCACGCGGAAGAGGCGGGTCGGGCATCGACCCCGCTCGGCGAGCCAGTTTCGCTGTGAAGCGGTTTGTCTGAGGAAATTCTGTGCCTTTTGCGTGAGCCGGTCAGGCGGCAGGCAACCGGCGGCCGGACCCCGGAGCTTTCCCCGGAATCCCCGAGGACTCGCCGGGACTCGCCTCTCTAACGTTCGAGACGGAGGCGCGCCATGAAACGGATTCGATTCCTCATCCTCTTCTCGACTCTCACACTCTCGGGTCTCGGCGCCTGTAGCGACCGAGGCCCGACGCAGCCGGCGGCCATCGTTTCGCTCGCCGGCCACTGGTCGGGTACGGTGACTTCGCTGCAGGACTCCAGCTCCCGAGGCACCGGAGCCGTCTGCGTCTCCGAGTCGATCTCCGCCGATGTCACTCAGGCCGGCGCCAGCGTCAGCGGCCGCATCGTGACGTCCTGCATCGGGTCGCTCGATCTGACGGGGACGGTGGAAGGGGACGCTCTTACGGGAGTCCTGATCCGCAACTCGAGCGGGTTCACCGGCGGGCGTATCAGCGCGGCCGTCACATCCTCGAGGATTCAGATGACGGTCGGCCGCTCCACAAAGCAGGACTTCATTCCGGTGCTCTCGATCGAGCTTCTTCGATAAGGGCCGTCCACGGCTGCCTGCGATCCCTGGCCGTCGTGGGCAGAGAGAGAATCCTCAAGAGTCTCCGCGGCCCTCCCGTTCGGCCGTGTCGGTTGATCCCGACAGGGGAAACACGCGGAAGGTCATGGGCACGGAGCCCAGGCTGATCTTGTCTCCATCGGCGATCGGGGAGGGGCCTTCGGCTCTCTCTCCGCGGAGGAAGGTTCCGTTCTTGCTCTGAAGGTCTTCGATGATCGCTCCCTCGCCGGAGATAACGATGCGCGCGTGGCGTCGGGAAACGCTCGTGTGGTCGATGAAGACGCCGGCAACCGGGTCGCGCCCGAGCACGTTCTCGCCTTCCTCGAGAGGGATCTCGCGAGAGCGCCAGAAGAGCCGGTAGGCGAACGCCGCGCGCCGCCGGCCCGGCGGGCTCGCGCTTTCCGGCTCCGCCGATCCGGAGAACGCATATCCGAAGCGGTGGACGGTACGAATCAGGTGAGTCTCGGGTCCCGTGTCGCCGATCGCGGATCGGACCTCCGCCAGAAGGCTCGTCAGTGTTCCGTCCGAGACGAACGTGTCGCGCCACAGCCTCTCGTGGATTTCCGATTTCGAAACGGCACGCGGGCGGCTCTCGATCAGGATTTCCAGCAGCTCGAAGGCCTTCGGCGTCAGGTGAACCGTTTTGCCGCTGACGGAGAGCTCCCTCGTCTCTGAGTCGAGCACGCAGTTTCCGAACCGGACCCGCATCAGCCCTCCCGGAAAAAACCCGGAACTCTCCCGGGTTCTCGCAACGACTTCGTTCGAGCGTGGGCTCATTTTGATTATCGCGCAAACGGACCGCCCGCGAGACAGGCGCGCGGCCCGGCGCTCCGAAAGGAGTTGCTCATGGTTCGTCGCGATAGAGCGCGAGGAGGATTCGAAGAGCCGCGAGGACCCGATGGAATGACCGCCCTCGAGAAAGTCATCGAGGTGCGGCCGATGAGTGACGCGGCGCCCCGAATTGCCGGCGGAGGCCAGGACATCCTGGCGGAGGCGGAAACTCTCGGAATCGCGTGGCGGGCCATCCTCTCCAACGAGATCTTTGCCGAGAAGATCTTGCGCGACTCGGTCGTGAATCTGGACGGGGATTGGCCGCTGGCCTGCCTCTTCTCTCTGCTCCCCAATTCCCTGCTGCAGTCCTGGCGTGCCCGGGAACGCATCCACGCTCTCTCCTGGGAAGCGCGCGTCGAGAGGTCGCGGACCGCCGCCGCCCAGCTGCGGTCGGTCTTCCTGCACCTCGCGGGGAAGCGCGCCCCCGGGGCTCCGATCGATTACCTTCTCGCCAATCACCTCGGATTCGCCTACCAGCGCGTGCTGCAACTGCTGAGGATCAGTCGGGCAGCGGAGAGGTGCAAAGGAACCCGAGCGAAGAGAATCGAAGCCGTCACGGGTCGGACGCATTGCAGCAGCTCCGACGCCGCCTGGGCGGTGGACCGGGCCGACTCGCGCAGGAGTCATCGCCTGGATGACGCAATGCGGCGAGCGCGCGAAGAGGGCTTCGAGCTGCCGGTGGCGAACTCGGAGCTGATCGCGTTTACCCGCCTCAAGAGATTCGTACAACGGCGTCCTTTCCTGCGCGCGAGGCGCAAGTTCGCGCGGTCCCCGCGCCGGGGCCAACGCTGGATCCCGTCTCTGCAGATGACCGCGCTCTTCCCGGAGAGAGAGTCGCCGGACAAACAGGAACAACGGGAACAAGGCTCAATGGCGACACCGCCGGAGATGGCGAAGTCATGAAGAGTCCGAAAACCGGATTCCCCGCATCAGGATTCACTTTCCCGTCGAAGTCATCAAAATTCCGGATTCTTTCCACAAATCGTGAACAGCGCAGGCCTCCACAAGTTCTCTGAACAATGCGCTTGACTGAAAAACCACCCACGAAAGCGCTGGCAATGACGTTGCTCTCTAGCTCCGCCCGGGGAAAGTCCGAGTTTTCGAGTTCTTTAGTTTAAGGAGGCAGGAATGAAGTTTCGAAACCGATTTACTCTGTTGCTTTCGGTAGGCCTCCTCGCGGTCGCGTCCTTTGCTCTGGCGCAGACCACGGGGGAGATCAGGGGACAAGCCAAGGACAGCACTGGTGCGGTTCTCCCTGGAGTAAGTGTCGAGGTAAAGAGCCCGGCTCTTCAGGGAACCAAGACCGCCGTCACGGGACCGGACGGAACTTATCGGGTTTCCTTGCTCCCGCCCGGCGAGTACACGGTCACGTTCTCCCTCGCGGGGTTCGGCCCGGTGCGGAAAAACGTGGCCGTCCAGCTCGACAAGACGGTCGTGGTCGAGGGCACCCTCTCGCTCTCCACGACGGCCGAGGTGACCGTCTCAGGCGCGGCGCCCGTGATTGACGCAACCTCGTCCTCGACGGGCGCGAACTTCACGTCCGAGTTCGTCAAGACTCTGCCGGTCGGCCGTGGGTTTCAGGCGATCGCGACCAAGGCGCCCGGCGTCATCCAGGGGTTCGGCTCGGATTCCACGAACTTCAACGTCCAGGGCTCCACCGGAGCCGAGAACAGCTTCATCATTGACGGCGTTGACACGACCGAGATCCAGTACGGCCGCCAGGGTAAGGCGGCCCCGAGCGAGTTCATTCAGGAGGTCGAAGTCAAGGTCGGCGGCTACCAGGCGGAGTACGGCCATGCCCAGGGCGGCGTCTTGAACGCCATCACCAAGTCGGGCGGAAACGCCTTCCACGGCGATGCGTTCGGCTACTACCAGGGACGCAACAACGACGCCGACGGAGGCAACATCTGGGCCGCCGAAGACAAGCACCTCCAGAATAAGGCGGACAGCCTCACGACTGTTCGAGCCCAGACGGATCCGATCCGCAACACGCTGCGGGCGGATTTTGGCGCGGACCTGGGCGGCTACGTCTGGAAAGACCGGGTCTGGTTCTTCGGCGCCTACGACCGCGTGCACGATGGCGGGAAGAACTTCCTGAACAACCCGGTAGGCAACGGGAACATCGACGGCAGCGCGGGGCCCGGCACGGGCAAGCTGACCGGCGACACGACGGCGAGGATCTTCAACCAGGACCTCTACGCGGGCAAGGTGACCTTCCGCCTGACCGAAGGCCTCTCCCTCGTCGGTTCGGTGTTCGGTGACCCGAGCTCGCTCGGCCCGAATATCTTGACCCCGACCGCGGGATCCGATCCCGGGACGTACCAGGGGACGACCGAGCAGGGCGGCCTGGATTATACGGGCCGTCTGTCCGGAGTCGTGGGCTCGAGCTTCCTGTTCGAGTTGCAGGGGGCCAAGCACAAGGAGAAGACCATCCAGACGCCGGCGAACGACGTCGACCGGCTCTTCCTGACCATCACT
>Ga0137375_10007686_pt1 | contig 12820 bp, 9 predicted proteins | sample SagtaG_24_FD_104936 | JGI IMG/M metagenome (GOLD analysis project Ga0137375, IMG submission 104936) | Vadose zone soil microbial communities from Sagehorn Ranch, Mendocino, California, USA - Sage1_R_113_16 metaG | ecosystem: Environmental > Terrestrial > Soil > Vadose zone | place: USA... | reverse complement strand
TGCTCGGTGGAGGTTTTGGCGCAGTCGTCGGAGCCATCGCGGGAGGAACCAGCGCGTTGATCCGGACGATACGTGCCCTTGTGCCACGCGAACCACCTCCTGGGAAGGAACGGGCATCCCCGCCGGGATAAACCCGGCGGCTCGTCATGGCATCAACGAGCGGCGGGGTTTATCCCCGCCGTCTTCTCAACCGTTGCGCCCTCTACCGCCGTTCGTCCTCCCTTCGGAGACTTTCCCGAATTGCCCGGCTTTCCAGGTCCGCGAAGGGCGTCCGCCTGCGGCCTTGAGGCCGGCAACACAAGCTCCGGCGATGGGGTAAACCGCGCCCGGTCGTGGCGCCGTCGAGTGGCGTGTCAAGGCCAACCGCGGCTGGCGGCGAGAAAATGGGTTGACTGGATCTCAATCCCGGTCAGAATGATTAGATAGAGGCCCTCGCTGGGCCGCCCCGCTTTCCTCCCCAACAACGCTCGCCCGCATCTAGGCTGTGTAGCCCCGAGCCGCCTGGGGCAGATTCTTCTCGAGAAGGCCCGACCCACGCCGGGCCGAAAGGATCGTTTTCATGCTCAAATCGAAGTTCCTGGGACTGCTGGCGCTCTTCTTCCTGATGGGTCTGCGTGCCCAGCCAGTTCGCGCCGCCGATGAGAACAAATCGACACCCTACGTCATCATCGTGGGGATTGACAAATATGCCGACGACAAGATTCTTCCCCGCAAGCACGCCGAGGCCGACGCCCGCGCCCTCTACGACCTGTTCAGCAACAAGGACTACCTCGGCGTTGATGCCAAGCATGTCCGCCTGCTCCTCGGCAGTGAGGATGCCAAGCGCAACAGTAAGCTGGCCACGCGCGCGAACATTCTCGAAGCGTTCAACTGGGTCGCCCAGAATGCCGGCCGCGACGACCTGGTGATCGTGGCCCTGCTCACGCAAGGCGCCGCCGTTGGCGACCGGGCCTGCTACTTCGCCACGGATTCGACGTTCCAGAATCGCGCCAAGGACGCCGTTGCCAGCGGCGACCTTGAGAACGCCCTCGACAAACTCAAGAGCCAGCGCCTGGCCGCCTTCCTCGACGTCAACTTCGTGGGCGTCAAGCTCCCGAAGGACAAGGCGCCGGATCCCGACCTCAACAAGCTCTACAAGGAGTTCCAGGGCAAGGATGACGACAAGGCCCCCGTCGGCCGGGTGGTTTTCCTGGCCAACAGCGGCCTGAAGCCGACGCTCGACCTCAAGGACCACGGCGTTTTCACGAAGGTCGTGATCGACGGCCTGAAGGGTGCCGCCGACAGCGAAGGCTACGAGCCGGACGGCGTCATCACGGTGAGCGAACTGGCGACGTACCTCCGCAAGCAACTGCCCGCGCTCGCTCGCCAGCACGGCAAGACCGACGAGCAGAAGGCCCAGTTCCCCATCGTCCTCGAAGGGCAGAGCAGCGACTTCGTTCTCGACCTCAACCCGGCCGTCACCGCCACCGTCACCCGGCGCGTCGCCGCCTTCGACAAACTCGCCGCCGCCAACAATCTCACCAAGGACGTCGTCGGGGAGGGCCATAATCTCCTGACGCGCATGCCGAAACTCGATGCCCAGCAAGGGCTGCGCAAGGCGTACCAGAAGCTGGCCGACGGCAAACTCGCCCTGGCCGACTTCCGCACCGAGCGCGATCGGATCCTCGCCGGGATGCGCTTGCCCGAAGCCGACGCGACCACGTACGCCCGCATGGTCCTCCGTGCTACCGAGGTCGTCCGCGAGGGATACGTCAAGGCGGTCAACCAGGGCCAACTCGTCGATTGGGCCATCAAGGGGCTGTACAAGCGCCTCGACGAAAAACTGCCCCCCAGCATCAAGGAACGCCTCGACAACGCCAAGAGCCTGTCGAAGAGCGATTTGCTCAAGATCCTCAAGGAAGCCCGTCAGCACCTCGGCAAGCGCGAGGATCTGGCCGAGAACAAGGACATCACCCTCTCGTTGCATCCGATGCTCGGCAAACTGGACAAGCACACCGATTACTACGATGTCGAAACGGTTGAGCGTGATAAGGTCCATTTAACCGGCCATTTCTCCGGAATCGGCGTGCAGATTCGCAAGAGCAGCACCAAGGACATGCTCCAGGTGGTGACGCCGATCAAGGGCAGCCCGGCGTACCAGGCGAAGATGTACGCGGGCGACATCATCACGCAGATCATCCGCGAGGTGGACAAGGACGGCAACCCGTTGCCCCAACCGCAAACGATCTCGACCAAGGGCATGAGTACCGAGGACGCAGTGAAACTGATCCTCGGCAAGGAAGGCACGCCGATCAAGTTGGTCGTCCAGCGCGAGGGGCACGACAAGCCCCTGGAGTTCCGGCTGCTCCGCGGCAAGGTCGAGGTCGAGACGGTGCTCGGCAACAAACGCAATGACGACGATAGCTGGAACTACGTCGTCGATCCGGAGAACAAGATCTGCTACGTCCGCCTGACACAGTTCTCGCGGAACACGCAGCGCGACCTGGATCGGGTGATGCGGCAGCTGTCGAAGGCGGGCATCAAGGGCTTCATCCTCGACCTGCGGTTTAACCCGGGTGGCCTGCTCGACAGCGCGGTCAAGATCTCCGACATGTTCATCGACGACGGCATGATCGTGACGATCAAACCGCGCAGCGGTGCCGAGACGTCGTACATCGGCAAGAGCGACGGCAGTTACCTGACCTTCCCGATGGTGTGCCTGGTGAATGGTTACAGCGCCAGCGGCAGCGAGATCGTGGCGGCCTGCTTGCAGGACCACGGCCGGGCGATCATCATGGGCTCGCGTAGTTACGGCAAGGGCAGCGTGCAGACGATTCTGCCGTTCGAGACCGGCGGTCAGCTGAAGCTGACGACGGCGACGTTCTGGCGGCCCAACGGTCAGAACTTGAACAAGGCCAGCACGCAGGGCCGGCCTGAAGATGTGTGGGGCGTCTCGCCGGACCGAGGTTTCAACCTGGAACTGCCGATCAAGGAGTTGAACGACTTGATGGACCATCAGCGCGACCGGGAAATAATACAACGCCCGGACCGGCGCGCGGAGAACGGCAAGAACGGGCACACGTTCGTTGACCGGCAGCTGGATATGGCGCTGCAGTACCTGCGTGGCCAGATCCGCACCGCATCGCAGAACGGCGGCAACAAGAAGGCAGGCTGATCCGGTCTGTCCAAAGCCCTGGAGCGCGGGCGTCCCGCCCGCATCTTGGTCCCTCCGAAGCGGGCGGGACGCCCGCGCTCCAGGGCTTTCTCCACACACCCGGCCAGGGGTTTCGCTCACTATTTCCTGGGGGAAATGTGAACGAGAAGCCTGGCCGGGTGCTTCGTTTTCCTGCCTCGTGGTCACATTCCTGTCCCGCCCCCGCACAGCGTAGGCCCGATTCCGCACACCACGAGCCGTATGCCAGGCATTCACGACGACAACTTCTTGCTCGCGCCGCCAGGCGACGACGTGGCGCAACGTCGAGGAAGGGCTGGCTCGCACGAAAAGCGAGCGGTCGGTATCGAAATTGCCTGGAGAGGGGTGCCCTAGCAGCCCGTGGAAAAACCCCTCCCCCGGCCCCTCCCCGCAGCGGAGAGGGGGGGCAAGACAGCAAACTCTCCCCTCTCCGTGGCGGGGAGGGGCCGGGGGAGGGGTTTTTCCACGGGCTGCTAGGCAAAGCCGGATAACAGAACTGAAAGGAGGTGTGTGATGACGCGAACAGAACCGTCAGTCGTCGCGGCCCTCAGCCGCGCGCATGCGACACTTCTGGAAGACTTGCAGACGTTGGGGGACGCCGTTCGTCCGGGCTCAACGGAGGAACCCGCGGGCGTGCAGTCACGCCTCGATGCCACCCAGCGCCACCTCACCGAGCATTTCCGTTTTGAGGAACACAACGGCTACATGGACACGGTGCGCAGCCGTGAGCCGCGCCTGGAGCATGCCCTCCAACAACTTGTCGAGGAGCACCGTCAGTTGGCGGCATCCCTGGACGCGCTGCTCGCGCAAGCCAGGGCAGCGACGGCCCTCGACGACACGTTTCGCGCGGCCGTCCGGGCATGGATCGAGTGTGTCCGGCAGCACGAGATTCGGGAAAACGACCTCGTTCAAGACGCCTTCACCCTGGACATCGGTGCCGAGGATTAGAGCGATCGGACAACGCCGCTGAGCGAGCAGCAAACGGCGCGCGCACGCCCTCCTTGACACCCGGTCGCGAAACCGCGACGATGACCAGACACCCCGAGGGCCGCTTGATGCCACGCACCGCTCGAATCCAGCGCGAGACCGCAGAGACGCAAATCGACCTGAGCATCGACCTCGATGGCGCCGGTCGCGCACGGTTGCAGACCGGCGTCGGCTTCTTCGACCACATGCTCACGCTGCTGGCCCGGCACAGTCTGATCGACCTGAGCGTCGAGGCCCGCGGCGACCTGCACGTCGATCCGCACCACACGGTCGAGGACGTCGGCATCTGTTTCGGCAAGGCGCTGGCGCAGGCCCTGGGCGACAAGGCAGGCATCCGGCGTTACGGCAGCGCTACCTTGCCAATGGACGAGGTGTTGGTAACGGTGGCGCTCGACCTGAGCGGCCGCCCCTTCTGTGTCTGGCACGCGGACATCCCACTGGAGATCCTTGGCACCTTCAACGCCCCGCTGGCCGAGGAGTTCTGGCGCGCCGTCTCCTCCGCGGGCGCGTGCAACCTGCACGTGGTCTGTCACCACGGCAAGAACACCCATCACATCGTCGAGGCCATCTTCAAGGCGGCGGCGCGGGCCCTGCGGCAGGCCGTCGAGTCCGACCCGCGTATGCCCGGCATCCCATCGACCAAGGGTGTCCTGTAGGTCAGTGACGGCGGGAAAATCCGAAATCCGAAACTCGAAATCCGAAACAAACTCGAAATCCGAAGAAGAAAACAAAGCCCCGGAGCGCGGGCGTCCCGCCCGCATCCTGGCGACTTGGCAGCGGGCGAGACGCCCGCGCTCCCACGGATTTTCTTCCATCGGGTTTCGGATTTGTTTCGGATTTCGAGTTTCGGATTTCGGATTTGCCACCGCCACCCTGTCACCTTGTCTGTTTTCAGGGCCGTTTGTTATACTGCTTCATCGACGACGAGATTGCGGCCGCTCCCCGTCCCCTGATCGGTGCAGGGAGGCGGACCTACAATGCACTCACCGGGTTGCGCGTACCCTCTCCGGCGTGGACGTCGGCGGCACGGGCGCCGGCCCCCAACGCAGTTACATGACCTGCAGGCGAGGAGAAAAGGATGAGAAAGGGAACGATCCGGGGCCGGCTCTGGCTGCTCGGCGGACTGCTGCTGGGCATCGTCGGTTGCGGCGATGATGAGCAGACCTGGGTAATCGCGCGGACGAAAGATCAACTGACGAGCGTCACCAGCAAACTGACCGAGGTCAAGGGACTGCTCAAAAAAGCCGTCGATGTGCAGGCGGAAAAGAAGCAGCCCATCAGCGTGACTGATGAAAGCGTTCTGCAGGCGATTGCGACTGTGAAGGACAAGGAAAACGGCTTGCGCCGGATCGGCGAACGGCTGCAGCGCGTCAAGGAAATCAGTGAGCGCGCCAAGGATAAGACGACGGCGGAGTACAGCAAGGAACTGCTCGACAAATATCGCAGCGGCATCCAGGAAAGCCTTGTGAACCTGGAAAAGGAGGAGAAAGCCCTGCGCGCGGTGCTCGCACAGGCCCGAGAGGCGGCCGATCAGGGCGGCAAGGGGAAGATCGACGAGCTGGAAAGGGAAATCAAGAGTGGCATCGACGCGTTCGAGCTGCTGACCAAGCAGCGTTAAGGCGCCGGGCAGGACATAACCTCCCCCCTCGCCCCCGAGTACAGGGGCGAGGGGAGACTTATTCCCGCCGCTCGCCTAAGGATCGCTGCGAGCGGGTCAGGGGGCAAGAAACAGGAGCATTTCCGACCGCGAGGGATCTGACATGAAGACAGGGATTGTCTGCGTCACCACCCTGCTGACGGTGGTCATGTTGCACGCCGCGGGTGAAGGTGAGGGTGGCAGTGGCAAGCCCTCTCCGCACGAGGCGGTCATCAAGGACATGCTTGAGACCCTCGGGCAGATCAACATGGTCCTGACCAACATCAAGGATGAGCCATCGGCGGACGCTGCCCGCCCGGAACTGAAGAAGGCCGCCCTGCGCATGCAGGATTTGCGCAAACGCGCCAAGGAGATGAAGCAGCCGAACAAACAAGAGAAAGACGCTCTCGAACGACGCTACAAGGACAAGTTCGACGATGCCCTGAAAAAACTGCGCAGCGAGTCGTTTCGCGTCAAGGGCATTGCGGGAGGCGCCGAGGCGGTCAAGGAAATCGCTGTCGTCGATGAGAAAAAAAAGAAATGACGCCCGGAGCGCAAGGGAGGACCGATGAGGCCGGGGGCGGTGCTGTTGGGTGTCCTGATGGCGCTGGTTGGCCTTGCCGGTTGCGGGCCCGCGCCGCCGCCGCCCCGCCAGAGCGACCCAGACGCCGAGGCACAACTCTTGCAACACCACCGCGCCCTGTGCCAGGAGATTCTCCAGACGCGCGAACAACTTGTCGCGATTCTGGCCGGCGTCAAGGACAGGCTGTCGATGGCCAGTGCCTTGGCGAAGGTGGTCAAACTCGACAAAACCGTCAGCGACCTCAGGCGACAAGCGCTCCTCCGCGCTCCCCCCCCAGCGATGCAGCAACGCCTCCAGGATGAGTTCGGCGCCCAGCTTGTCGATTTGGAGCAGCGCCGAGAACGTGAAGCTGTCCGCATCCGCGCCCTGCCTGATGGACCAAACTTCTTTCAGGCCATCGAGCAGTTGGCCAAAGAAACAACGCCCTGAGCAACGCCCGAGTGCGGCCAGCCGAGGAGTGTGCCATGAACCAGAGGCGATTCCTGTTCGTCTGTTTCGCACTGACCACCGTGCTGATCGGCTGCGGCGACAGCCCGCGCGTCGTCATGCGCGACATGGTCACCTCCTGGAATGAACTCGCCGACTTGCTGGCCCAGATCCCCGATGACGACACAGCCGAGGAGATCGCCGAAGCACTCTACAACACCAAGATCGAGCGGTTCCAGAAGGGGAGATGGGCAGACGTCGGCAAGCGCTTCAAGGACTTCTCCAAGTTAGACAAGGATGAGAAGTATCAAGTCGTTGACGCGGTCGAGGCTCTCAAGGAGGAAGCCCATGCAGCCCTGGCCCGCCTCGCGGGCCAGGCGGGCGGTTACTACCACCCTGCCCCGAAGCTCGCCCTCCGCAACGATACGATCCGTGCCGATGAGTTGAAGCAGGTCCAGCCGGGAAGGCTGAAGAAGAAGGGGAAATACCTGACGAAGTGTGTGGACATGGTCGATCAGTTCATGATCGACCTGCCCGCAGGTAAGGGATTCGAGAAGGTGTATGAAGTCGGGCGGTGGTGGATCCCGGCGCGGGGATCGGGAGGAGGCCCTCCCAAGATTCCGACCAACCCGAATGTGACCGCGCCGGGATCTTGACGGCACGGCGGCCTCAGCGGAACGCCGGCATGACGTGCCGGGCGAAGAGTTCCTGCGTCTTGATCACCTTCCAGTGCTCCAGGCCGCCGAAGTTTGTGACCAGCGCCAACTCGGTGACCGGCGCCTGTTCGCGCAACCTGCGGATCTGCTCCACGACCTGCGCCGGTGTGCCGATAAAACCGATCTCCTGACTCAGAATATCCTCATAGCTCAACCGCGTCAGCGACTCGAGCGCTCCGCTGGCGTAGAAACCATATCCCTTGGCGCTCAATTCCTCCTTTGACGGCAGGCCCTTGACCGCGCTGGCATTGAAGGCCAGGAAGTTGAGCAGCGCCGGCTTGACCTCGCGCTCGATCTGGGCGGGGTCGTCGCCGAGGTAGACCGGGCGAATGTAAACGATGTCGGGTTTCTGCTTCGCCTTGCGCGCCGCTTCGAGGTAGGTCTTGATGCACGGCTCCATCGCCTGGAACGGCAACAGCGGCGGCAGGAACATGCCCCAGCCGCGCGTGCCCGCCATCTCGTACGTGGTCAGGCTGGTGCCGCCGGTGAACAACGGCGGGTGAGGCCGTTGCAGCGGTTTGGGCACGACGGTCAAATCCTTGAAGCGGTAATACTTGCCCTCGTAACTGAAACTGTCCTCGGTCCACGCCCGCAGCAGGATCTCAATCGCCTCCTCGAAACGGCCGCGACTCTCGGCGAGATCGACGCCGCTGCGCTCGAACAGCCAGGCGTGGCCGCGGCCCAAGCCGGTCTCCAACCGGCCGCCGGTGATGATGTCGGCCGCCGCGATCTCGCCGGCCAGGCGCATCGGGTTACACAGCGGCAGTGTGTGCAGGGCGACGCGAAAGCGAAGGCGGTTTGTTCGCTGGGCGACAGCGCAGATCATCGCCAGCGGATTCGCGGAGGTCGAAAACTCCTGAAAAAAGTGATGCTCGATGATGGAGTAGACATCGAAGCCGACCTGGTCGGCGTGCTCCATCTGCCGCATGATGTCGCGGTAGAGTTCGGCGTGTGGCTTGTCCGGCGGCGTCTGGAGTTCGGCGTACAGGCCGAAGCGGAGGGACATGGGGTACTCCGGGGCGGATCAAGGAAATTGCCCGCTTGCGGGTTAGCAGTGCCCAGACTGCTAACCCGCAAGCGGGAAGACAGGGGGCGTTAGCGCTTCTTGCTTTTCAAGTTGCTGTAGGAGTACAGCGGCGTCCCGTCGAAGAGGTTGCGCGGCCGCAGGCTGAAGCCGGCCCACCCCACAGGCGTGACCCCGACGAACTGACCGTCGATCACCTTGCCGTCCTCCGTGCGGGGCTCATGGTGCATCGCCGCGCTGTGCCAGAGCACCACGTCCGCGTCCATGATCGACTCGCCCCTGGCGGCGTACTTCGGCACCTCGGGGTACTTGATTTCACCCGGACGGGCGCAGGTGACCCAGAAGTCGTGGTGCGTGCAGACCTCGCGGTCGCCGCCGTAGTGCCGAGCATTCCCCGCCCGCAGCGGCATCAGGTCGTAGGTGAGCGGATCGCCGCGCTTGTTCTTGCGCTGGTCGTTGACGACACGCAGCATCGTGAACTTTTCCGCGTTCCAGTCGGCTGCGCCTTCCTTCCCGCCGTTGAACGGCGTCACGACCGACTTGGCCCGGATCTTGTCTCCTTTGAGGTCGCTCAACGGTTCGATGTGCTCGACGAGGTAAACCGAATTTCTCGGCCCGTCCAGGTTGACGTCGATGCGCCACAGGCCGTTGTGCATGTGCCCCTGGGTGGTCGCGCCAGTCAGGTTGCGCCCCGTCGAGCCCATGCGGAAGGTAACGCTGCCGTCGTCCTGGAAGCCGTACTCGATGATGTAGCGGTAGTTCGCCGCGAGCAGGCAGCCCCAGACCACCAGCTCCTGACCGCGCCGTGCGCGCTCTTCCCCCGAGGCGGTGATACCGCGCCAGATGAGGCCGCGGTCACGGACCTCCTGGACGACGGTGGGATACTCCCCCGGTTTCGACCGCAGCAACTTGCCGAAGGGGCCGGCGTCCTCCGGGGTCATCTGGCACAGGGGGAAGTTGTACGACACGTCCCAGTAGCGCGGGCTGCCGGGGTGATACGGGACGAAGATTTCCGAGAGCCGGGCGTCGCCCAGCACCTGGATCCAGGGTTCGGTGGGGCCGGGCTTGAAGAAGGCGTCCTTGATGAAGACACCGTAGCCCTGGACCGTTCCCCAGCGGACCTTCCAGGCGGTTTCCATCTGGCCGTTGCTGGGGAACTCCTGAATGATCTCGTCGCTGATCTTGTCGGCGACCGGGGGCGGCTGCTTGACACCCTTGGCCGGGTCTCCTCCCTGGCCGGCCACGGCCATGACGGTGACGCTAATGCCGATCAACAGACAGACGGAAACGCGCACAGGCAACATAGACGATGCTCCAAAATCCGAAACTCGAAATCCGAAATCCGAAACAAATCCGAATATCGAATATCGAAATCCGAAACAAATCCGAATCTCAAAGCAGAAAACGAAGGCGGCACTGTTTTGGGTTTTCTGCTTCGGATTTCGAGTTTGTTTCGGATTTCGGATTTCGAGTTTCGGATTTCTTCATTGTACCGGGCAATGGCCGTCACGCCAGGATATTCACCCGCCCGGTGCCGCCATCGACGCGGAGACGCTGCCCGGTGCGCAGCCGCCGATGCACCTCCGGCAGACCGGCGACGGCGGGCAGGCCGAACTCGCGCGCCACGATCGCCCCGTGCGATAGGACGCCGCCGGTCTCCATCACCAGGCCGCGCGCGTGGACGAACAGCGGCACCCACGCCGGGTCGGTGGACGGGCAGACGAGAATGTACGCCTCGTGCGGCACCTGCGTCTGTGTTGGTTCATTCAGCACCAGCGCTGGCCCCTCGACAACGCCCGCCGACAGCGGCACTCCTTGCAGCATGTCGGCGCTGCCGGCCTGCGTCTCGCGGTCGATGGCTTCCAGGTCATCGCTGAACAGCACCTGCGGGACGTACAGGCTCAGCGCCACCTCACGCCGCCGTTTCCGCCGTGCGATCAGATCGCGCACCTCCTGCCCGGCGCTCGTGCCCTTGACGAGCGCGGGCAGATCCTCGGGCGTGAGGTAGAAGATACCGCCGCCAAGATCGTAGCGCCGATCCAGTTCGACAAGGATGCGGCGGAGCAGGGCGTACCCTTGCATCAGGTAGTGCTTGGCGCTTTCGCGCAGACCGAGGTAGGTATGCAGCGTCTGGACTCCCTCGGCCAGGGCGGTGCGCTGCGCCGGCTGCAACCCGGCCTCGGCAGCGACCCGCACCAGCGCATCCACTGGCGCCGGCACCTTCCCTTCCGGGCCGGTCCCGGCGGCCTGAATCATGTGGTCCAGGGCGGTGTGATCCTCCGACCAGCGCGGCTGGGCCAATTCCATCTCCTGGCTGCCGCGGTGGCCGAAGCGCACGAGGAAAGTGCCGCGGTCGAGCCGTCCCGCGGCGAGGTCGCGCACCGCCGCGGGCAGATCGGTTTCCACCTCGGGATGGACACCCATCACCAGTTCGCGCAGGGCAGCCTTGGCCCGTTCCAGTCCCGCTAGCGGATCCGCCATGCCGGCAAGCTGCAGCACGCGCGCCAGGGCTTTCTCCAGATCGACGAGGGCCATCCCCGCCAGGGCCGTCGGTTTCAGGCTGTCGCGCGCAAAGTCGTCGAGCGTGTACTTCGCCCAGAACTGGAAACGGTCGAGCAGGGCGGGCGCGTCGAGTTGTGTCAGGTCGCGCCCCGTCTCGGGAACGAGTTCGGCGAGATACTGCGGTACGATCACCGTGCGGAAACGCTCGGCGAAGGTGCGGCTCAGTTTTCGCAGACGGACGGCCTGGCGCCAGAGCTTGAAACTGATCCAGGGCAGCAGCAGCCAGAAACGCCAGCCGGCGCGGGCCGGGTTGAGGACGACCTGCGGATAGACGGCCTTGCTCGGATCGGCCTTGAGGACGGCAAAGGGATGCTCGAAAGGCAGCTTGCGGTACTGCATCCGTGGCTCGCGGCTGAGGTTGCAGTACGGACGGCCACAAACGAGATCGAAAATGCCTTCATCGTCGAGGGCGGGATCGGGGTCGAAGCCGAGGTCGCGATACATCAGGCCGAAGCCGCCGCCGCCGGACATGAAACGGCGCACGACGGCCCAGGTCATCGGCGTCGGCGCTGGCAAAATCTCCGAGAGGTTGAAGCGACTCCAGACGGTGCCGTCCGGAGCCGCCATTGCCGCGAGCGCCGCGATCTCTTCACGCCGCACCTGCTCGCGCTCCGCCTCGGTCGGGCCTTGTGTCACGGCCGCAGCACGCTTGATCGGACGCGCCTGCAGGAGATAAAAGCGCCCCTGCGAGAGCGCCCATTCGATGTCGCAAGGGGTCTTGAAATACTCCTCGACCCGCAAGCCCAGGGCCGCCAGCTCCGCGAGTTGCTCATCGCTCAGCGAGGCTTCTGCGCGCGTGGCTGTCTGGGTCTTGCCGTCGCGCGCCAGCGTGGCGATGACGTGCTCCTTGGCGCCGATGGCACGCTCCAGAACGTGGCAGCTGTCGCGGTCGAGAGTAAAGCGATCGGGCGTGACCTTGCCGAGCACGACCGCCTCGCCCAGGCCGTACGACGATTCGATGACCAGTCGCGACACGTTCGGGTTGACGGGGTCGGCGGTGAACATGACGCCGGAGACCTCGGCGGGACACATCGCCTGCACGTTGACCGCGGTGCCGAGCAATCCCTCGATGCGATGATGACGCCGAAACGTCACGGCCCGCTCGCTGTGCCACGACGCGAAGACGGCATTGATCGCGGCACGGAGCATGTCCCACGGGTCGGTCGGCATGTCCTGCCCAGTATGGCGGCGATAAGCGTCGAGGAGACGTTCGCACAGCGTACACATCTCGTCGGCATCGAGATCGGCCTCAGCGGACTTGCCGCTATCGCGGAGAAGCTGGCTCAAAAGATCGCTCAAGGCGGATTCAGGCAGACCGCCGACGGTGCGACTGAACATCGCGAGGAAATGGCGATACGCTTCCCAGGCGGCGCGCGGGTTGGCGGTGCGTTCGGCCTGGGCGGCGACGCAGTCGGGGTTGAGGCCGACGTTGAGCACAGTATCCATCATGCCCGGCATGGACTGGGCGGCGCCGGAGCGTACGGCGACGAGGAGCGGGTCGTCGCCGCGGCCGAAGGGACGGCCGGTCAGTTGCTCCAGTCGGGCGAGGTGCTTGCGGACCTCTTCCTCCAAACCAGGGGGCCACTGCTGACCGGCGCGGAAGTAGTGATCGCAGCACTCGGCGGAGATGGTGAAGCCGGGGGGCACATTGAGGCGGGCGCGGGTCATCTCGGCGAGGCTGGCGCCCTTGCCGCCGACGAGGTGCCGGAGGTCG
>Ga0137375_10007677_pt1 | contig 12827 bp, 6 predicted proteins | sample SagtaG_24_FD_104936 | JGI IMG/M metagenome (GOLD analysis project Ga0137375, IMG submission 104936) | Vadose zone soil microbial communities from Sagehorn Ranch, Mendocino, California, USA - Sage1_R_113_16 metaG | ecosystem: Environmental > Terrestrial > Soil > Vadose zone | place: USA... | reverse complement strand
GCCGGAACGCGACAGCTCGGCGTACTACGTCGTGACCACGATCGACGGCCGTGGACGGCTTGCGGACCGGTCGCCGCTGCGGATCCTGCAGTGGCGACCGGGGCTTCCAGTCGCCGTGTCCGTGGTTGCCGGCGCAGTGGTCATAGTCCCCCAACGCGGCGGGCGGGAGAAGATCACCCGCCAGGGACACCTGCGCCTACCCCTCCCCGTACGACACGCGTGCCACTTCAAGGCCGGCGACCGCCTGCTCCTGGCAGCGTGCCCGGACCGCGGCCTCCTGGTGGCATACCCGATGTCCGCACTGGACGCGATGGTGTTGGCCTACCACGCCACCCTTGTCAGCGAGGCATCGCCATGACAGCGCACGCCGACGCTCGCGCCCGCGCCGAGATAGAGGCGGCTCGCATCCTGCTCGCGCGCTTGGGCATCACACCCGAACAGCTCCTCAACAGCGCGACGAGCCACACAGCCATGCCCACGTTCAACGAGTACATCGACCGCGTGTCGCAGGCCGTCACCAGCGGAACACGGCGCGTCTACACCAGCTACTGGAGACGGATAAGCAGCGCCTGGGGCGACCGGCGCCTGGACGAGCCGACTCCGCTGGAGATCACGCAGCTCGTCGAGCGCGCCAAGAGCCAGGTCGTCACCAGACGCAACTCCCGAGGAGGCCGGACAGCGGCCGAACACCTGATCTCCGCGCTCCGGTGTATCTACCGCTACGCCGTCGCCGACGGCTTGATCCCGGAAGGCGACAATCCCGCCACGCGGGTGGCTAAGCCACGCCGCCTCGCCAGCACCCGACGTGCCCTGCCCGACCGGCAACTGGCCCAGATCAACGAGGTCGCGGCGACTACGGGCAACGATCCCGAACTGGACTCGCTGCTATTGAGACTGCACACCGAGACGGCATGCCGCCGCGGCGGCGCGCTCGCTCTCCGACCCTGCGATCTCGACACCGACCAGTGCCTCATCCGGCTACGCGAGAAGGGCGAGACCGTGCGATGGCAGCCCGTCTCACCCACCCTGATGCGCCACCTGCTGATCCACAGCGAGGAGCGCGGAAATGGTGACCCGAACGACCAGTTGCTGCGCTACCGCAACGGGAAACCAATCACGACCCGCCGCTACGACCACCTGTGGCAGCGGCTAGGCAAGCACCTGCCCTGGGTAGCTACCCAACAGATCAGCACGCACTGGCTCAGACACACCACGCTGACCTGGGTCGAACGCAACTTCGGCTACGCGGTGGCACGGGCATACGCCGGACACAACGGAAAGAACAATGCAGGCACCACCACGACCTACGTCCGTGCAGACGTATACGAAGTCGCCTGCGCCTTGGCAGCCTTGACAGGCGAGCCCCACCCGCTTGCTCTATCACCCGCTCGCGATCGCTCGGACAGCACCGCCGCAAGCCCCTTTACCACGGCGACGACGGATGGTTAGGTCAGCGCATGCACACCCGTTTTGAGCGGGTCCCCCCTCGGACACCGGTTTTGGTGGAATTTCACCACCGGGTTCTTGATCCAAGTTGGTACGCGACCCGGACCCGCGGTCGAGCTGATCCTGGTCGTCGGGTCGTTCCTGCTGCCCGGTCTGCATCGCTCTGGGTAGTCGATTTCGCTATCAGCGAGTATCCGTTTCATGCCGAGTAGCGGATGTACGTATGCGTACGCTCGCGAGTCGAACTGGTCGATATACGCGGCGGGCTGTTCCGTGGGTGCCGGCACCTCTGCCGCCGAACCTCAACTGCTATTTGCCGGGTGTAGCAATAGTCCGCGGCTACCCCTGGGCTGGCAGCGGTCGTCGTTAGTCTGTTCGGGTGGTGAGACACGAGCCGGTGAGCTTTGCGGCGGAGACGCTGATCTACCACGAGCTGAAGCGGTTGCGCGTCGCCAATCGGTTCCACGTGTTCGAGGAGCTTTGCCTCGACTTCGCCAACGCGCGGCTCGGCGGCCATTTTGTCGCGGCGACCGGGCCGGTGGCTGGCGGCGGGGACCAGGGCCGGGACTTCGAGTCCTACCTGCGACTGCGCGAGACGCTGGACGGGCCGGCGACAAGTGTCCGCGCGGTTGGGGTGTGCACCACGCAGGAGGGCGGCCTGGACCGTAAGATCCTGTCCGACCTGCGGAAGGTCGTGGCGGGTGCCCCGGTCGAGGCGGTGTTTGTGTTCCTCACCGCCGACCTGCCCATCGCCCGGATACATGCGTTGCAGACGGCCGCCCGTACCGAGCACGGCGTGGAGCTAGAGATCTTCGACGGCCTTCGGCTGGCACGCTTGCTCGCGGCGGCCGATCTGGTGGACCTGGCGTTCCGGCGGCTGGACTTGGACTCGCGGCTGCTGCCGGCGACGGTCGCCACGGACGGGCACCGCCCGGCGGGTGGCGGCAAGGACCCGCAAGACGTCCTCGCCGAGATCCTCGCGGACGGCTTCACTGGGCGGCGGTGGCTGGTGGAGCGGGTGGACGCGTTCCTCGCCAGCCGGCCCGGTGGCTTCATCTGGATCGAGGCCGAGGCTGGCCTCGGCAAGACCGCCCTGGCCGCCCACCTGGTGCGGGAGCGGGGCTGGCTGTCCCACTTCGCGCACTACGCCCGGGGCGGCAGCGCCGCGGTGGCGCTGCGCAACCTGGCCGCCCAGCTCGCCGCCGCCCACCGGCTGTCCCTGCCGGAGGACGTCGTCACGCCCGAGGACTTCGAGTCGCTCCTGGCCGAGGCGGCCCGAGTCGCCGTGCGGCCGATCGTTCTCGTCGTGGACGGCGCAGACCAGGGCGAGCGGGTAGGCGACCTCCTGCCGTGGGGTCTGCCGCGGCTGCTGCCCGAGGGGGTCTTCGTTGTCGGCACGTACCGCACTGGCGCCCCGCCGGGCCACGTCGACTCCCCGTCCGTCGTGCTGCGCATCGACGCTGGCGACCCCCGTAACCGTGAGGATCTCGCCCGGCACCTCGACCGCATGGTCGAGCGTGACGACCTAGCGGTGCCGCTGGCCGCGGCAGGCGTCAGCGCTGCAGAGTTCGTGCGGTCCCTGGGCAAGCGCTGCGGCGGCGTGTGGGTGTACCTGCGGTACGTCCTGGCGGAGATCCGCCTCGGGCAGCGCAGCGTCGACGACCTGACGACGCTGCCCGCCGACCTTGGTACGTACTACGCCCGGCATCTGGAGCGCTGGACTGAGCCGGGCCTGCGAGCGTTCCTGGCGACGCTGGCGGTGGCGGGCGAGCCGATCCGCGTGCCGACGGCGGCCGCGTTCGCGGGCGTCGATGAGGACTCGGCCCGCCGATGGTGTAACGACATACTTCGGCCCTTCCTCGCAGGCTCGGCCGAGCTGCCACGCCGGTTCACGGTGCTACACGCGAGTCTCCGCGAGTTCCTCACCGGGGCGCTGGCGCCCGACGCGGGCGACGCTGCCTGGGCGTGGGCCGAGGCGCTGCAGCGCGAGGCCGTACTGGCCCATCACCGGATCGCCGAGCACTATCTGCGGGCCTTCGCGTCCCTGGCCGACGACCCGGCCATGGCCCGGGTGGACGACGGCTACGCGCTGCGGCACGTAGCCACACACCTGTGCCAGGCCGGCCGCTTCGCCGACCTGCACGAGCTGCTCGGCCGCACGCGAGTGACAGGCGACGGCGAGGTGGAGAACGTCTGGCTGGCGGCCAAGGGGTACGACCCGTCGGGATTCCTCGACGATATCGGGGACGCCGGCCGGGCAGCGCCAGACGCGGGCTTGGCGCTGCGGTACCAGCTGATCGGCGTTGCGGTCGACATCCGCGGCTACCTTCTTCCGGGCGAGCTGCTCGTGGCGCTACAGGAGTACGGCGTGTGGTCCGCCGACCGGGTATTCGCCAACGCCCTGCGCGCACCGCGGACGCTCGGCCCACTTGCCCCGCTCGTGTCCCGGGATCGGCTGCCTACCGCGCTGGACGCGGTCCTGTCGATAGGACAGGACTGGGTGGAGGCGGAGGCGCTTGCGGAGATGGCGCCGCATCTGCCGCCAGAGCTGCTCGCCCGCGCGCTGGAGCACACCGCGCAGATGCGCAAGACGGACCACCGGGTCACGGCGCAGATCGGCCTGATGCCGTATCTCACGCCGACACAACAGGAAACGACGCTGCGGACGCTGCTCGTCGACGTCGAACAGGTCAAGGTCTACCCCGGCCACGTCGCGCGGGTGCGGCGCCTGGCCCAAATCGTCGACGAGGGTCTGATCGATCTGATGGCGCGATTCGTCGTCCTCGTCTCCGGCCTGGACGACTGGCGCCGCTTCGAGATTCTGCTGGACCTGGTCGACCGGCTGCCGAAGGGCATGAACCACCCGTTGCTCGACGCGCTCGACATCAGCGCGAAGTTTGACGCCATCGACCGGATCTGCGTCGGCGCCACCATCGTCCGGGAGCGCGGCGCGGCGCAGGTCGCGCAGGCCCTCGATGCGGTCCTGGCGCTGCCCGAGCCGAAGCGGCGGGTGGATGGCCTCGTGCGGCTGGCCCCCTACCTGACGCGCGCGGAGGCGAACCGGGCGCTCGACATGGCTACAGTGATGGAGCCCGGATTCGACCGGCTCCGGACGATCGCCGCGCTCGCTGGCCGGGCGGCGCCGGCCCCGCGAACCCACGCCTTCGCCCTGGCGATGACGGACCTCGCCGACAACCTCTACGCCGAAGACACCGTCGCGGACTTGCTCGCGCACACCCCGTCCGGGCCACTTGACTTGCTGTGCGCGGTGGTCGACCGCGCCAAGCTGATGTGGCACCAACCCACCGCGGAACGGATGTTGCGCGCCGCCGTGGCCGCGGCCGCGCCGGACATCAAGGGCGCGGTGCTCGACCACGCCCTCCGCGCGATCCGGGGCCAGTCCACGCACCAGGCCCGGGCATTGGTGGACCTGGTCGCGGTGGCGCCGCCTGAGCGCCGACGTGACCTGGTCGACGAGGCGCTGGCGGAGGTCCTGAGCAGCCGCTTCGATGCGGGGGAGATCGAGGCGGTACTGCGGTCGATCGGTGCACACGCGGCGAACGAGGCACGGGCGACGGCCGATCGCCCGCCATCGGCGGGCAACGTCGACGAGGCGCTACGGATCGCCAGGGAGGGCCGGGTCGGACCGCTAATGCGCCTAGCCGGGCGATTGACCGCCCCGGAGCGCGCCGCACGCGTCGCCGCCGGTGTCCCAGCCGACTACGACCGGGGCATCGCACTGGCCGTGCTGAGCCGGAAGATCCCGGCTGGCCCGCGTGCGGCCTTCGTCGATCTGGCCATGGACGCCGCCGACCGCTGCCCGTCGGCCGCCCGCCACGTCATCCTCGCCACCATCGCCCCAGTGATGACCGAGGCGCAGGTGGCTCGCGCCCTACGCACCCTGCGCGCGCCGGGCGCGCCCGCCGACGCGGCGATAACCCTCGCCCACCTGGCCGACCACTCCGCCTCTGCGCTGGAGCCTGAGGAAATCCTCGACACCGTCGCCGCGATCGACGAGGACGTGCTACGCGCCCAAGCCCTCGCCGCCGTAGCGCCGCACCTGTCCGCCGCGGCGGTGGACCGCGCGACCGGCCTGGCGCGGGCTCTGCGACATCCAACGCTGCAAGCGCTGGCCCTCCTCCGGCTCGCCCGCGCGTCCGCCCGTCCGGACCTGGCCGTAGAGGGCCGGCATGCCGCGTCGACCAACGCCGAGAGCGACTATTTCGTCGTGGCCGTACGCGATCCCCAGCTGTCCGACGGGACCTACGACAACTTCGCCGACTGCGGCGTAGCGCAGCTCTACCGCGGCGGCGACCTGAGGCCGCAGGTCCTGCGAGCGCTCGGCGACCTCGGGAGCCCGGACGCCGATGCCGTACTGCTGGAAGTGCTGACGCGCGAGAACGACGTCACGTCGCTGCTGCGGCTGCTCGATGCGGCCAGCCCGTTCCTGCCCCGGGTTATCGGGCCCGGCGGCGTCGGCGAGGTGATGCTGACCCTGCACGACATTCGGCGCTGGTGGCCGTAGCCCGCATCGTTCGAGGGCCGCGCCGCGCGGCGGGCCCGACCGCGCCGCCGTCTACCGCGACCTGGCGAGCAGCCGAAGCCCGGGTGCAGTAAGGGTTCGGATCGTTTCGGATGCGGCACGCGGTGCGGGCGGCGATCTTGCGTCCGGGACGGCCTTCGCGAACAGGTCGACGGTCCGGGTGGCAGCCGGTACCAACGTGCGCTCATACCCGTAGACCGTGCGTGACCATGAGCCGGTTCAGCTTCGCCACGCTGCGTGGTGTCAGGCGGGCTCGTCTCGGAGTTGGTCGAACACTGCTGTGGTGAGCGTTTGGGGGTCGGTGCACTGGCCTGCGCCGGCGAGTGCGCTGGCGGCGGCGGCGAGGTGTGCCAACGGGTCGGGTAGGTTGAGTTCGGTGGCAACGCGCCTCGCGCGTCGCATGCCGGCGGTGACGATGTCGACGGTTGGGTCGCCGAATCCGAGCAGCGCGATCTGGGCGAGCATCTGTGCTGCCGCATCGGGCGGACGTACCGCCTTTGCGAGTCCGGCCATGGCGGCGTGCTGCCAGTCGGGCAGGGAGGTTGGTGCGTGGGTTGACACCCGTTGGTAGAGGATCAGCAGATCTCGGGTGGGCTGCGGCTGCCATGCCCACCAGGACGCCCGTGCCAAGACTACGGCTCCGGCCCGTGGGAGCCATCCATCGTGCTCGGCGATGTGGAGCAGATCCTGCAGGTGGAGGGCGACATCGACGGTCATGTCGAGTGCGAGGTCCCGGTTGTCGGCCGCCGTCTGTTCGAGGATGGCGTTGTGGGCGACGGCGGTGGTGGCGTTGTCCAGCCCGCGGTCTCGTAGCGCGTCGATGAGGGCCGGGGTACCGAAGCAGGCTATTCCGGCGCTGCGGGCCAGTCTGCGCAGGCCCAGGTCATCACTCCACAGGGCGGCGCCTTGACTGTGGGCCAATTGGATGGGGTGAAGCCAGGACGCGTGTTTGGGGTCCTGCATCAGCTCGCTGAAGAGGCTGAAGTCGTTGAGGGTCCGCACGGTGACCCGGCGGGCGAGATCCTCCAGTGCCTGCGCGCGGCGTAGCTGTCGGCCATATTCGTCCTCGCTGAGCGGGTAGAACACCATGCCGTCGAGGTGTCGGTTCCAGCTTGTCGAGCCTGGGCTTCCGGCCAAGGCGCGGATCTCGTGTGAGGCCCGGTAGATGTCGCGCATCGCCTCGGCGGGCAGCTCAAGTACGGGGAACTCGCCTTCGAGCCGTGCGGCCGACGACATTCCGGTCAGGACGAGCAGGGCCGAGGCGTCCACTACGGTCGGCATGTCCAGCGCGTGTCGGGCGGCATGGACGTCGAGGGCGTGTTCGTCGTCATCGGCTGCGCCGCTGATCAGGACGCCGAGCGAGCGCTGCACGAGCGTGGTGGCGTAGCCGCGGCCCTGTACCGTGGCGACGAATCCGAGCGGTAACCAGGCGTCCCGTACGCGACCGAGTATTTCCTCGACGGAGGCCGAAGCGGCTGCCGTTTCCTGCATCGTGGCGAGCATCTGTCTGGCCAACTGATCGGGGTCACCATGCAGAATGGTCACGCCAGTTGCTTCCCCGAACCTGCCGACCAGTTGCTGGATCGCGTTGAAGGCTTGCCGGTGCAGCTCGGCGGGCACGACTTGTTGTGCGCTGCGCCGCCGCTCCACCAGGTCGTCCGCCGCATCGGCCTCGACGTCGACTTCCGCTGCTGCGTCGTCGGGGACCCCGTGCGTGCCGGTAACGATATGGGTGAGCAAGGCCGTGGACAGACGGGGATCGTCGAGCCGCTGGGCCAGCATGAATGCCTCGGACGCGATCGCCTCGTTCCAGGCGACCGCCACGTGGGCCCGCAGCCACAGGGTCCCTTCCTCGGAGTTCGTTACAGCTGGTTGATGCTCCGCGATGGTTCTAACCGCGCGATGAAGGTGGCCTTGCTCGACCTGTGCGAAGACCAGCCGCCAGACGTCCGCTGAAGCTGGATGGGCGCACAGTCTCAACGCCTGGCCAAAGTGGTCCTCGGCGGCGCTCCATTCACCGCGCCTGGCCGACTGCACACCGAGATAGGTAAATAGCTGCGCGCGCTCAATAGGAAAGCTGGACGTGGAAGTTACGGCCTGGCGGGCAATCGACTCGGCGTGGTCGGCGTCCGCGCCGATAACCAACTGGGCCTCGGTGACAAGGAAGTAGGGATCCGAGTCGCGCTCGTAGAGCATGTGGCAGAGCGCCGCGGCTTCCTTGCCTCGGCCCTGTGCTGCAAGCCAGTGCACCACGTGTCCAGCACATGTCGCATCGCGGCGCGCCAGGCTACGCAGCGTTGGTAGAGCAGTATCAAGATCAGCACACGCGGATACCAGCGCGGCGACGAGTTCAAGGTAGATGCTGGCAACGATGGACCTGTCGACCAGAGACCGAAGGCTGTGGCGTTCGTCTTGGCCGAAGAACGCCAGCGCAACGGCCGCGACCACAACCGCCTCGAAGTCGTCATCGGCCAACGCTCGCCTGAGCTCGTCATCCCACAGGCGTTGTTGCTCCTCGGGCGTCAAGCGCAGATGTCCTGTTTGCAGCAGGGCGATCCGATCCTGGACTGAGTCGCCGAGCGCGGCGGCGACGTGCTCGGTGATATCGGGGCGGCCGAGGGCGTGCGCGGCATAGAGCGCCCCGCGTCGAATCTGCGGATGCTCTGCCTCGTCCGGAGACGCTGGTCCGATTGGCCCCGGCAAGCAGCGCTGCAGCATCAGGTCGAATTGACCGCCGTGTACGTACGCCTGAAGTAGTGCTAACAGCGGGTCAAGGGTGGGGCCAGCCCACCCGTGCCGTTGCTCGATCGCCTGCTCCAGCAGGCCGATCGCGGTGGAGAGGTCATCCTCTTGACGCAGGTTGGAGCGCGAGCGTCGGACCAGCGTATTGGCGCGCATCGCCATCGTAGAGCTGTCGTCCGGGTCCGCTTGCAAGGCAAGGTGGGAGTGGTGGCACGCCTTGTCGAGATCACCAGATCGGATTGCCTGATCGCTGAGGAAGTTCTGCACCACTTGACTTGTGCGGATCGCGCCGTTGTCGGCAAGGAGCACCGGGTCGACACGGCAAGCTCCGGCATCGCCATCCGGATGTTCCAGCAGCGCGCGCACGATCGCGACCACCAAAGGAGCATCACCGACCGCGTCAGCGGCCGCGACAAGCCGCCGCGAACGAGGGCGGTCCAGCGGCAAGATGTTGAGCGCCGCCGCCGCGAGCAACGCACCGTACCCCGGTTCCTGTCCAGCGGCGGCCCGCTCGAACGCCTCGGCGCTGAGGTCACGTAGGTCGTGCTCTGCGCTGTACGAGGCGATCGCCCGCCACGACCACGACGCGTGCCGAGCAATCCAGTTCGGCGAGACGGCCAGCAACGCCTCCACCGTGTCTCGGGGGTTGCCACGACCCTCTGCAAGATGAAGAGCGAGTAGGGCAGCGTCCGGACGTTCCGCAGCCGGCCGCTGGTTCACCACCCGACGGACGCCTGGCGGCAGCTGGGTGAGAGTGAAGTCCCATCGCTCAACCGCACGTAGTTCAAGCCCGCTCGCCAATTCGGTCCACTCCGCGTCGGCGTCCTGGAGTACCTGGGACGCCGTGACCTCAACCTTGTAGCCCTTACCAGTGGAGACCACGGTGCGACTGCAAATGCGTTGCCAGTAGGCAACTCCGTTGTCGACGTCGGCGAGCACAACGAGCACCGGGAGGGCATGGCCCAGCCAGAGCTTCGCTTCTCTGCTGTCAAATCGAAACCACCAGCCGTTGCCGGTGGCCTCCCTGAAGTAGCTGGGACCGCTCTTGATCTGGAGGGCGAGTAGGCGTCCTGTGCCCACCTCCTCGGGGGCCTTCTCGACGACCGCGTCAACGCCCTGGTCGCTCACGTGCTGCTCGCGGAAGAACCACTCAAGCCTGAGACATTCGGTACTGACCAGGTTGACACCGCGTCGGTTCACAAACTCGCTCATCGAGACCTCTCATCTACCATCCGGTCCATCCTCGTCCCGGTGAGGTCAGGAGGCGTGGTGTTGGGCGGTGGTGGTTTCGGCGAGTTTGCGGTGAGTGCCAGCCAGTCCGCGGGTTTGGGCGATGCCGGTGTAGGGGTCGCGGCTGTCGGGTTTGACGAGGTCGCCGCGGCGTACCCACACGTCGGTGGGTCTGATCAGGTAGTTGGTGGTGAGGACGGTGGCGTTGTAGGCGAGGAGGTATTCGAGGATGCGGTGCAGCTTCTCGCTGTTGCGGGAGTACCGGCTCAGCGCCGAGGTGCACAGGACGAAGTCTGCGCTGGTTGCCTTGCGGAGTAGGTCGAGCAGGTTCTGGTCGAATCGTGGATCGATCGCGCTGAACACCGTGGCGCTCTCATTGCGGGTCGAGGACGACGCGGTGGTGATCTCGTCGCCGGTGGGAAGGTCCGGGATCGGGGCGACGGGTAGCCGTAACGGCTGCCGGCCGCCTACTGCAAAGGTTTCGGTCAACGCGTCCAGGCATGCCCAGGCGCGGGGATAGCGGGTAGCCAGCCCGGTGAACGGGTTCGGGCCTTGGTAGTCCACCGGTTTGCGTCGCCGCGCGGCGAGGAAGTGCGAGAGCGGGCCGGCGGCGTACTCGGTGATGGTGATGATCCCTGACGTCAATGGTCCGTCGTGGTGGGCCTGTTCCAGCAGGCTGTTGCGTACCACCAGGGTGACTTTCGCCTTGAGGTCCAGTGGCGAGTCGAGCGGCTTGTGGTCGAACACCTCTTCGACGAAAGGTGCGATCAACAGGTCCTGATCCCGTGGGGACAGAGTGGCCAGTGCCTCGGCCCGGTGCAAGACATCGGCGCCGATGCGGTGGGCCAGGTCGCTGTCCACCCCGCAGGCGGTGGTCAGCAGGTCGGGCAGCATCTGACCGCAGTAGGTGATCATGTGGTTGGGGTCGGGGTTGGTCATCTCCTCCGCCCGGCGTGCTGTTCGCTGCTCCACCCATCAGGATCGCGGATCCGAGGATAACCGTTCATCCAGTGTAGTCCGGGGTGGACGCGCGGTGTTCCCGCCGTGCCCCGATCGGGGCGTTCTTGCCCACATTTCCAGGGGCGACGATGAGTGGCATGAGATCGACTATGCAGCTACCTACCCGGGATGCCGAACGGTTGATCGGTGCGCTGATCCCTACTCCCGTCGGGGATCGACCGCCTCCGGTACCGGCCCGGTTGCCGGCCCTGCCCGTGCCGGGGCTGCCGGAAGGTGCTGGGTGCGAGGCGTTGGTGGTGGAGACGGCGCGGATGGATCGCTCGGGGCGGGTGTATGCCCGCCATGTGTTGGGCGCCCTGGGGTGGGGGCCGGGTCATCGCGTCGATGTCGCCGTCGTGGGCGGTGTGCTGCTGGTCGGGTCGGTAGCGACTGGGCTGCATGTGGTGGGCAGCCGCGGCGAGTTGGGCCTGCCGGCCGCGGCACGCCGGATGTGCGGCATCACCCCGGGCCTGCCGGTACTGCTAGCCGCGTCGCTGTCGTACGGGGGTGTTGATGGTCCACCCGACGGCTGTAGTGGCGCGGCTGTTTGGCCGACTGGTACACGACCCTCATGGCGGGCTGCGATGGTGGCTGACCCGGCTCGTGTCGCGGCGGCCCGCCGGCTTCTGGCCCGGCTCGGCGTGACCCTCGCCGACCTGCAAGACAACCCAGACGCTCCTCAGGTACCGACGGTGGCCGAGTACCTGCCGCAGGTTCTGGCCGCGGCCGGGCCGGGAGCGCGGCGAACCTATGGCAGCTACTGGGCGCGGATGACTGCGGTGTGGGGCACCCGCCGGTTGGATGAGATCGCGGCCAGCGACATCGAGGCGCTGCAACGAGAAACGGTCGCCGCTGCGCGGTAGCGGCGGACCAGCCGGGGGCGGACGGCACGCCGGGGAGCACGTGATCGCCGCGGCCAGAGCCATGTACAACCGGGCGATCGCTGATGGCCTGCTGGAGCCCAAGGCGAGTCCGGCACATCGGGTCGCCAAGCCCTGGCGACTGCCCAGCACCCGGCGGGCGCTGACCCCAGATGAGCTGGAACAGATCAACGCGGTCGCGCGGACCAGCGGCAACGACGTCGTCCTGGATGCGTTGCTGCTGCGATTGCACACCGAGACCGCCTGCCGCCGGGGTGGCGCCCTCGGGCTACGGCTGATGGATCTCAACGTCGAGTACGGCCTGGTCCGCCTGTGCGAGAAGGGCGGCACGCTGCGCTGGCAACCCGTCTCCCTCAACCTGGCGACCCGGTTGGCCGAGCACGCCGGCGTCCGGGGTGCGGTGCTGCCCACCGACGCTCTGCTGCGCTTTCGTGACGGGCGGGCGGTGACCAGCCGCCGCTACGACCACCTGTGGTACCGCCTCGGGCAGCAGCTGCCGTGGGTGGCCGTCCAGGGCATCTCCACCCACTGGCTACGCCACACCACCCTGACCTGGGTCGAACGCCACTTCGGCTACGGCGTCGCCCGCGCCTACGCCGGCCACACCGACAGCACCGGAGCGGCCACCACCACCTACATGAAGGGCCAACTGCAAGAGGTAGCCACCGCGCTGGCCGCGATGACCGGCCAACCCCACCCCCTCGCCAACGCCACCCACGACGCCGCGAGCCTATTACGAGCAACCAGACCGTAGGAGGGTCTGCCGTCAAAACCTTGCGCTGTCACGCTTTCGAGCACTTGCCCATCGGGACAGGCCCGGCTACCTTCAACGCATGCACACCCGTTTTGAGCGGGCGTGCTACGCGTGGGGGTTCAGATCCCCCCTCGGACACGATTTCCCAGCATCCCTGCTTGATTTGACGTACTGGTGGTTGAAGGCACTTGACCACCCTGTCGCCGCCCCTGCGGTTCCGTCGGTGGCGGTT
>Ga0137375_10007675_pt1 | contig 12830 bp, 16 predicted proteins | sample SagtaG_24_FD_104936 | JGI IMG/M metagenome (GOLD analysis project Ga0137375, IMG submission 104936) | Vadose zone soil microbial communities from Sagehorn Ranch, Mendocino, California, USA - Sage1_R_113_16 metaG | ecosystem: Environmental > Terrestrial > Soil > Vadose zone | place: USA... | reverse complement strand
GTGGAGTTCGGCACCGGGCGCTCGGCGCCCTACGAGCAGATCGGGATGGGGATCGATCCGCGCAACACCCGCGCCATGTGGGAGGAATCGCTGCGGATGATTCCCCGCGTCTGGGAGGATGGTCTGTTCTCGTGGGAGGGCCAGTTCTGGAACGTCCCGCCACGCGAGGTCCGCCCCAAACCGTTGCAGAAGCCGCACCCGCCCATCTGGGTGGCGGCGCTGCAGCCGGCGACGTATCAGCTCGCCGCCGAGCTGGGCATCGGCGTGATGGCGCTCAGCGTGGCCGCGCCCACGTATCTCGCCCCGCACATCCGGCAGTACAAGGACCGCGTCCGCCACGCCAAGCCCGTGGGCAAGCTCATCAACGACCAGTGGCTGAGCGCGACCATGGCCGTCTGCGACTGGGACGACAAGGCCGCCCGCGAGATGGCCGCCAAGTCGCTGCGGACGTTCTTCGGTCCGGACCGGCCATACCTGAAGGATCAGACGCATCTCTACGAACAGCTCGTCGCGTCCTGGGGCGGCGTGCCCGAGCACCTGACCGCGAACTTCGCGCGCTACCTCAAGAAGGACGGGCCCGACGGCGCGCCCGAGGTGGATCTCTCCGGCGGCTCGGGGCAGATCGCCACGGCGCTGTGGAACCAGATCGACGCGGACACCCTGGTCGACCGCGGCGTGCTCGTGGCCGGCGATCCCGACAGCTGTCTCCGGAGCATCGCCATCCACGAGGAGGCGGGCGTCGACGAGCTGCAGTTCCTCATGGCCACCGAGTCCGTGCCCCACGACAAGTGCATGTCGTCCATCGAGATGTTCGGCAAATATGTCATCCCCGAGCTGAAGAAGAAGACGACCGCCAACAGCACCCGCTGACCGACGATTATCGATGCTCCTTGGGGTCCTTGCTGTCCATCAGTCGCTGCACCATTCTGCGAGCTCGCATCTTGTCCCACAACCTGATCCCCAAATAAATCAGATACCCACACGCCACAAGAATCAGGAGAAAGACCAAGACTTCTCCCGCACCGACAACGAGCTTGATCATGCCTCATTTTCCTTGTTCGAGCCGGATGAATGGAACACCGCCACTGCCCATATAGGTCGGGAGCTTTCCATCCCACTTGTCGAGCGCCTTCATCTGGAGCACTTCCGGCGAGCTCTTGAGTGATTCCTGAAGCAGCTTATTGGCTTTCGCCTGTCCTTCCGCCAAGGCGAGCTGTGTCTCCCCTTTCTTGATCGCCTGCTGGCGAACGAATTCTTCCTTCTGAACGTTCTGTTCTTCGACCTGTTTCTGCTCGATGGCGTGACTGAAATCCTGAGAGAAGGTGATATTGGTGATGGATACTGCTTGCACCGTGATCCAATAGGGTGACAATCTCGCTTTCAATCCCTCTTCGATTTCTTTTTTCAACTTGGGGCGTTCTTGAATGACTTTTTCGACAGGAAACAGTGCCGTGGATGCCTTGGTGACCTCCTCCACAGCAGGAAGGATGATCTGTTGCACAAAGTTCGCCCCGACATTCTTGATCAATTCATGGCATTTACCGCCGTCGACAGCGAAGTTCACGACAATCGCGGTGTTGACGTTCTGCAAGTCTCGACTGGACGCATCTGCTTTCACTTCAAATTTCTGAACCTTCACGTCGACATGGTAGACCGAGGTCGTGAGCGGATTGTACAGGTAGAACCCTGCTGGGTAGCATTTCGGATCGACGTCGCCAAATCGAGAGAACACAACGGCTTCACCCGGAGACGTCGAGGTAAACCCGCAACCGGCGACAAGTAATCCGGTCATCGCCGTGAGAAGGACCAGCCTGTTCATGGAATCTCCTGAACCTGGCGCGACACGTGCGGTGATCGCGGTCATCCCCTTCGTTGTCGAAGAGACGTTCACTCCTTGATACCTCAAGTGAGCGTGGGGAACGGTCGTCGCGTCCCGGCGAAACCGTGGCCTCCTCGAACCCCGCCGGTGGTTACTGCGGAACGAAGAGGACCGACGACACCTCACTGAACTCCCGCCAGAGCTTGCGCCACGTGTCCCCGCCGTCGTCGCTACGATAGAGGTAGCCGTAGCGGCTGGCCGCGAACACCGTCTCGGGCGCGAAGGCGGGGATGCTGACCGTCCACACCGCGGAGTTCGGCTGCGCGGGCAGCCCCAGATTCGTCCACGTGGCGCCCGCGTCCGTCGAGCGCATCACCGTGCCCACACGACCCGGCGTGGCGTCGCCGAGCGTGAGGAAGACCGTGCGCGGGTCGTCGGGCTTGACCGCGATGCCCCGGGGGTAATGCCACGGGAAGACCTGCCGCGCGTGCGCGGCCTGCCAGGTCTTGCCGTCGTCGACGCTGCGCCAGATGTCGTCGTTGACCACCGTGAAGACGGTCTTCGGGGGGCCCGCGACCACGAGGACGTTGTGGACGTCACGATTCGGAATCTGTCCGTTGATCGCGGCCCACGTCTCACCGCCGTCGGCGCTGTGCCGCACCCCGTCCACCTCCCAGCCGACCCAGACGTGCCGCGGGTCCGTCGGGTCGATGGAGATGCCCGTCGGTCGAGGGATGCCGACGTTCGGACATTCCGCGGCGATCTCCATGGGCCGGTGCTCCCAGCTCTTCCCGGCGTCGCTGGACCGATAGACGCCCGGCTTGCTGGGCGTGCCGACGCCCGCGAACATCACACGGGGGTCGGTCGGGTCGGCGGCGAGGCTCCAGACCATCGAGCCCTTCATGGGAGTGTCGAGCAGCTGCCACTTCGCTCCGCCGTCGTCGCTCCGGTAGAGTCCCATGTCGGTTCCCGCGTAGACGGTCTCCGGGCGCCGCGGGTCCGAGAGGAGAGCCCGGACGATGCAGTCGGAATGCATTCCCTGGCGCACGCTGGCCCGGGTCCAGCTGCCGCCGTCGTCGGCGCTCATCATGACGCTCTGGCCGATCGTCCCGACCAGGATGGTCCCCTTGTTCGCCATGGCTCACCTCCGTGCCGCGTAGCATACTTGACTCGCGCGCGTCCCGCAGACGATCATTCCTGCACTCCACGAGGCGTTCGAGAGCCTACTGAGAGGTGGACCGTGAGCAAACCGAGGATTCGCCACATCGCGCTGAACGTCCAGGACCGGGATAAGCTCGCCGAGTACTACAAGGAGATCTTCGGCCTGGAGGAGAAGTACCGCGGGCCCAACGGCACCGTCTATCTGTCCGACGGCTTCGTGGGCATCGCCCTGATCAGCCGGCCGGACCAGCCGTGGGGGATCAACCACTTCGGCTTCGTGGTCGACGACGTCGAGGCGATCGAGAAGGCCGCCGAGACGACGGCCGAGTCGAACGTCTTCGGCGCGGTCGCCGAGAGCTGGATCCGCGACCCCGAAGGCAACCGCGTCGACATCGCCCAGCATGGCTGGCCGATTTGACCGCAAGGAGGAAATGATGAAAGCGCGTCCCGCAGCGAAACCCAAGAAGGCGAGCGGCCCGAAGGGGAACGGCAAGGCCGCCAGTCCGTATGGCTATCCGTTCTGGGACTGGGTCGCGAAGGAAGATCCCGACTACATCAGGGCGCGAGAGCCGGTGAGCGAGCTGTCGCTCGGCGAGGGCAAGGAGCTGTCGGTCAAGCACCGCGAGATGGTCATCATCGGCATCCTCGCCTTCCGCGGCCGTGAAGGCGGCGTGGTGGCGCACATGCGTCGGGCGATCGAGCACGGCGCGACCAAGCGCGAGCTGCTGGAGGCGATCCAGTCCGCCGCCGTTCCCGGGGGTGGGCCGACGTTCAGCACGGGCGTGCAGGCGCTGATGCAGCTCGATCGCGCCGGCGTGTTCGACAAGCGCTGAGCTCACGATGGGTGCGATCACCGTCCTGAATCCCCTGGGGAGGAACCGGCAGCCCGAGGGCATCCACGTCTACGTCGGTAAGGGCTTCTCCGTCGAATGGGCCGGGGCCTCCAGCTCGTAGGTGTTCATGTTGTAGGCGAGCACCGCATAGGAGGCGATCAGGTTCGTCAGGGTCATGGTCCCGCGTTGCCCGAATCGGGCGGTGGCGGCCTCGAAGGTCGGCCGGCTGACCTTCCGGTTCTGGAGAAGCTCGCGGGTGAAGTCCACCACGGTTTGCTCGTCGGAATCGAGGCCGGCGAGCGCGCGCTTCTCGCGGATACCGTCCACGGTGTCGTCCCGTACTCCGGCCTGCCGGGCCGCGGCGGCGTGCGCGTACCAGATGAAGGCGCAGCCCATCTCCCGGGCCACGGAGATCATGACCAGCTCCTGCAGCTTCGGCGGCAGGCTGGCCTCGTCGCGGAGGTAGGTCCGCAGCGCTTCCAGCCTCTGCGCCAGCTCGGGCATGTGCAGGAGGAGCGTGTACGGGCCGATGTTGGGCCGGTTCGCCCGGCTCTGCATGAAGGCGTCGTACGCGGGCTTTTCCTTGTCGGCGACCTGCTCTCGGGTCACGAGCGGTATGCGGGCCATGGAACCTCCTACTTGCCCTTGAGGCGAAGCTCCTCGTAGGGGGCCGAGCTCGACATGTAGGTGATGAGGCCGATGGCCGACTCCGCGACCCGGGGCCCGTAGCCGGCGACATTCGCGACCTCCAGGAGCGGGGCGTACATCTCCTTGTCGTGGATGAGCTGCTGAGCCTTGTGCAGGATCATCTCGCGCTTGCCGCGATCCGGCTCCAGGCCTTGTCGCTTTATCAGATCTTCGATCTCGGGATACGTTCCGTAGGTGAACAGGCCGCTCGCCGCCACGAACGCGTCGAGCCGCGTCGCGGCGTTGCCGAAGGCCGCGCTCGTGCTCTGGACGATCTGCTTGAGCCGCTTGTCCTGGTACTCCTTGAAGAACGCGCCGCGCTCCATCGGCCGGATGGTGACCCGGATTCCCACCGCCCCGAAGTAGCTGGTCACGGCCTCGGCGAACGAGGCATTGGCGAGGTCGACCGTGATCGCCCCGGCGTCGAAGCCCTTCGGATAGCCCGCCTCGGCCAGGAGCTGTCGCGCCTTCTGCGGGTCGAACGGATAGGGCGGCGCCGGCCAGGAGAACTCGAAGTTCCGCGGGATGATGCTCGCCGTGACCTTCGACAGCCCGAGCGTCTCGGCCTGGTTCACGGCTTGACGATCGATGGCGAGGTTCACGGCCAGACGCACCCGTCGGTCCGCCCACGGCGATTTCGGATCCCACTGCTCCGTGAAGACGTACCAGACGGGCAGGGCGAGGTAGTAGGGCTTGAGCGTCAGTCCCGGACTCCGCTTCAGCTCTTCGGCCAGGGCGCCCCGGAAGACGTAGGCGATGTCGGCCTCACCGCGCTTGAGCATGGCCAGGCGGACGGACTCGTCGGGGATCGATCGCAGGACGAGCGTCTTCACCGACGGGGTCTTCCGCCAGTAGTGCTCGTTGGCCTCGAGGACCAGCTCGAGCCCGGGCTTGAACGACACGACCTTGTACGGGCCCGCCCCGACGGGCGCCTTCTTGAACCCCTCCTCGCCCACGCTCTCCACGTATTTCTTGGGAACGATCCAGGCGGCCCCGGTCGCCGGACTCGCGTAGAAGGTCATGAAGTCGGGCCACGGCCGCTTGAGCCGGAAGCGCACGCGCTGGGGATCGACGATCTGCACCGCGGCGACCTGCTCCTTCAGGGTCCGGGCCGACGCGCCCCGGTAGCGCTCGAACGAGAACTTGACGTCGTCCGCGGTGACAGGATCGCCGTTGTGGAAGCGCACGCCCTTGCGCAGCACGAACTCGTAGGTCAGCCCGTCCCCGGAGGCGGTCCAGGACTCCGCCAGGCACGGCGCCATCGCGTTCCCGGGCATGGGCTTCACGAGGGCATCGTGCAGCGCGTAGTAGAAGATGAACGGCGTCACCAGCCCTTCCGACTCGGCGGGATCGAACCACCGCGGCACGATCGAGATGTTGTAGACCAGCGTCATCTGGCCCGACGGCGCCTCCGCGCTGACGGCCGACGCGCCGACCGGAGCGAGCGACGCGACCGCGAGCAGGACGAGCACGCGGAACGATCGGCTCGAGGTATGTTTACCTGGGCGCATGCCGCCACACGATAGCACTGCCCGGCGCCGCGCCGTGAAGCTAGAATCAATCGACCGGGCCAACTCGCAGGAGGGATCAGCGATGAGTGGGAACTACCAGGACCTCGAGTGTCTCGCCGGCATCCGCGTGGTCGACTTCACCCAGTTCGAGGCGGGGACGTCTTGCACCGAGGCGCTCGCCTGGCTGGGCGCCGACGTGGTCAAGATCGAGAACCCGAAGACGGGTGATCCCGGTCGCCGGCTACGGCCGGGGAAGCCCGATGACGACCCGTGGTATTTCCACATGTTCAACGCCAACAAGAAATCGCTGGCCATCGATCTCAAATCGCCGCGCGGGCTCGAGATCGTCAAGGCCCTGCTCGCCAAGGCCGACGTCACGGTCGAGAACATGGCACCGGGCACGATCGAGCGGCTGGGGCTCGGCTACGACGAGGTCAAGAAGATCAATCCCCGCATCATCTTCTGCTCGATCCAGGGGTTCGGGACCGGCAGCAAGTACGAGAAGGGGCTCGCCTTCGACATGATCGCCCAGGCCGCCGGCGGCACGATCAGCGTGACGGGCGAGCCCGACCGGCCGCCGGTCAAGCCCGGCCCGAGCTTCGGCGACACCGGCACCGGCATGCTGATGGCGGTCACCATCCTCGGCGCCCTGCTCGAACGGCAGCGGACCGGCCAGGGACGGCGGCTGCAGGTGGCCATGCAGGACGCGATGATCCACTACATGCGCACCTGCTTCGCCAACCAGGCGCGCACCGGTAAAGCGGCGCCGCGCCGAGGCGGGAAGACCCCCGGCGGCAACAATTCTCCCTCCGGCCTGTATCAGTGCCGGCCGTTCGGCCCCAACGATTGGGTCTACATCACCACGAGCCGCGGCAATCCCGAGCACTGGGGGCGGCTGATGCGGCTGATCGGACGCGAGGAGCTGATCGAGGACCCGCGCTACGCCACCGGCGCCGACCGATTCGCGCGCGAGGCCGAGGTCGACGCGATCGTCACCGAGTGGACCCGCAAGCACACCAAGGAAGAGGTCATGCAGCTGGTCAGCGGCGTGGGCGTGCCGGCCGGCGCGGTCTTCGACACGATGGAGCTCCAGAACGATCCGACCTTCGAGGAGCGCGGCATCATGCAGACGATGGAGCACCCGAACGGGCCGTTCAAGATGCCGGCCTGGCCGGTGCGGGTCGACGGCAAGCCCCCGCGCATCAAGCCGTCGCCGCTGCTCGGCCAGCACAGCGCCGAGGTGCTGAGCGATTGGCTCGGCATCGCCGCCGACGAAGTCGCGACGTTGAAGCGCGAGGGGGTGCTGTGATGGCTCGAGTGGCCGCCGCGACTCGAAGTCTCCCGGCGTCTTCCCAGCGGATCGTCCCGGAGAAGTTCGCCCATGTCGTCCTCAAGACCGCCAACTTTGACGCGGTGATCGCCTGGTATGCCACCGTGCTGCAGGCGCGCGTAGCCTTCCGCAACGAGTTCATCGCCTTCCTCACCTACGACGACGAGCACCATCGGGTGGCCGTGCTCAACACCCCAGGGAGTCCGGCTCCGGATCCGGCCGCTGCCGGCGTCCACCACATCGCCTACACCTACGCTGGTCTCGGGGAGCTCCTGTCGACCTACCGGCGGCTCAAGGCCGGCGGGATCGAGCCCGCCCGCTGCATCAACCACGGGCCGACCACCTCGATGTACTATCGCGACCCCGACGGCCTGAGGGTCGAGCTGCAGATCGACAACTTCGCCACCATGGAGGAGGCACACGCGTACCTGACCGGCCCGGACTTCGCCGAGAACCCCATCGGCGTCATCTTCGACCCGGAGCAGTTGATCCGCGATTACGAGACCGGCCTCGCCGTCGATGACCTGGTCCGGCGCCCGCCGCTCCCGCCCGGCAAGACGCCGATGGATATGCGCGCGGAAACTCCCTGCGCCTGAGGCCGCATCTGCGCCGGCCGACCTCTGCGGCGCTGGACGACCGACATCGCTACCTGAGCCTCGCGACGTATCGCGCCAACGGGGCCGCGGTGGCGACCCCGGTCTGGTTCGCGTCGGTCGACGGCACGCTCTACGTCTTCACGGGAGGCGACTCCGGGAAGGTCAAGCGGCCGCGGCGGTCGCCGCGGGCGCGCGTCGCGCCATGCGATGCCCGGGGAACGTTGCACGGCCCCTGGCGGGACGCCTCCGTACGCCTCGTCACCGACGCCGCGGAGATCCGGCGCGCGCAGGCCGCGCTCGGCACGAAGTACGGCTCGCAGAAGTGGCTGCTCGACCTCGGCTCGTGGCTGACCGGCCGCATTCGCCGTCGCGCATGGATCGCGATCGACGTCTGAGGTAGACAGCGACCGTTCAGCGTCGAATCACCTCTGGTAGCCGAAGAGACGCCAGCGGCCGTTCTCGCGACGGGCCACCTCGAGCTCGCGCTTCCACGAGGCCACCGGGGTCGTGCCGCCAACCACGCGCAGACGGCCGGTGACGTCGCCGCTCGAATAGACCCAGGCGAGCTCGCCCACGATCCGCACCGCGTCGATGTGGACGCGCGCCCTCACCTGGTCGTGGATCGTGAAGACGGCCCTCAGCTGCTCGGCGATGCCGGCTTTCGTGAGCGCTCCGGTCCGGTACTGGTCGGACACATGAGCGAGCACACCGCGCTCGTCCATCGCGTCGAAGCTCGAGATGGCCGCGTCCATGGTCTGCTGGATCTCCGCGACGATATTCGGTGACGCCGGGCTCCCGGGGAGCGCTTCAGGAGACGACGTACCGGTGGGTCGGTCCTGGGCGGCGAGCGCTACCGCGACCGGCAGCCAGGCCAGCAGGGGCAGCACGAGGTAAAAGCGTCGACACATCAGCTCCATTCGAGCACGCCACGATCGTGAAACGCATATCGGCCGGCTTCGCCACCACCGGAGGTTCATTCCTCCAGTGTCGCCGACGCCGCAATGTGGATGGCCCGGCAGGAGGGACCGTCTAGGGTTCGCGACGGTCGCGACTAATCGAAATGGTGTGGCCGACGTTGCCACACGTCTGGCACCGCTCGTGTGGTTCTTGCTTGACGGTCACTATCTTGCCGATGTGTTCGAGGTGGGCCCTAACGCTCGGCATCCCCATCTCGGTCTTCGCGGCGATGCAGTCGAGGCACGTCGGGCGGTCGAGAATGAGAACGGTGATGAGTGCAGCGTGTTCGGACATCGTGATCCCCCGGCGTGTTGGACGTGCACGTCGGATGGTGCATTCAGCGGCGGCGGCGCTCAGGGTCGGATAGCGTCCTTCGTGGCCCGATGCCGTTTGAAGTCTTGACACTCCATCCCCGTCACGACCTGCCCGAGGGCCTTGCCAGTTGTCCAGCTCCTTCGGCGCCGGCTTGCCCTTCGTGTCGCCCGGCTTCGGCGCGACGTCACTCCATCGTACGGACGCTCGACCCGACGGCGAGGTTCATCTCCGTCAGCGCGATCACTTCCTGCGGGGTGAAGCCCGGGGCCACTTCGTCGAGGACGAAGCGGCTCGTGTCCCAGCGGAGGAGCGCCAGGTCCGTCACGACGTAGCTGACGCACTGCTTGCCGGTCACGGGATAGGTGCACTCCCCCCGCAGCTTCGGGCGGCCCTTGCTGTCCACGTGCTCCATCACGATGATCAGGTCTCCCTTGCCGGACAGGAGGTCCATGGCGCCGCCGATGCCGCCGCGCTTGGCGTCCGCCGTGCTCCAGTTGGCGACGCTGCCGTGCTGATCGACCTCGTAGGCGCCGAGAATCACGGTGTCGATCTTGCCGCCGCGCGCCATCTCGAAGGACGTGACGCTGTCGAAGAACGACGCGCCGGGATTCAGCGCTACGAACTGGCCGGCGGCGTTGTAGATGTCCGGATCGATCTCGTTCTCGTCCGACACCATCCGGCCGTAGCCGAGGACCCCGTTCTCGGCGTGGAGGATCACGTCGCGGCCCTCGAGATAGTTCGACACCATCGTGGGGATGCCGACGCCGAGATTCACGTAGGTGCCTTCCTTGACGAGCCGGGCTGCGTTCCTCGCGATTCCCTCGCGCGTCAACGCCGGCTTGCCGTGGTACAGGCGCGGCTGATCCGCCGGCCGTCGCACCGGCCGGCGCCAGGCCTTGCCGTCGACGGCTTGGGTCGTCTTGACGACGCGCGACACGAAGATTCCGGGCAGATCGATCAGCTCCGGGGCGATCTCGCCGGGCTCCACGATCTCGTCGACCTCCACGATTGCGACCCGTGCGGCCTTGGCGAAGCTGGGATTGAAATTCTGGCTGCCGCCGCGGAACTGGACGTTGCCCAGACGGTCTGCCCGATAGCCCCTCAGCAACGCGTAGTCCACGTGTATCGCGTACTCGAGGACGTGGCGTTTGCCGTCGAACTCGCGGATTTCGCGGCCGGCCGCGAGGTCGGTGTCCACGCCTGTCGGTGAGTAGAACGCCGGAATCCCGGCGCCGCCCGCGCGGCAGCGCTCGACCAGAATCCCCTGGGGGACCAGCTCCACCTCCAGCTTGCCGTCGGCGATCTGCACCTCGCTCGCCGTCGGAGTGCCCGGCCGCACGGAGAACGCCGCGATCAGCTTCTTCACCTGATTGTTCTCCGCGAGGATCTGGCCGCGCGTCGCCCCGGGATCACCGAGGGAGTTGCAGACGAGGGTGAGCTCCTTCGTCTGCTGATCGCGTAGAGCGCAGATCAGGCTCGTCGCAAAACGGTGCCCGACACTGAACCCCGCGATGGCAACCGTCGCTCCATCGGCGATGTCCGCGACGGCCTGTTCGGGCGATGCAACGATCTTGTTCATGGCCTCCTCACCTCTCGAGATTGGTTCGGACCCGTCGGCCCCGTAGCGGTTACGCCTTCTTCCACACGATCATCGCGGTGCCGCTGATCGTGAGCGTCGTGCCGAGCTTGTCGCACCGGCGCATGATCGGCTCGACCGCCTCCTTGTCCTGGCCCGGAGCGCAGACATAGGTGGCGTTGCCGTCGTCGTGGCGCACCAGCGAGAACGCGACCTCCACGAGCGCTCTGTCGTCGAAGGTGAGGCGGGCCAGCATGCCGACCCAGTCGCCGTGGGCCCGGCCGCCATGTCCGGTGTGGAACGAGAAGCTGCCGAGGCCGTAGAAGATCGGCTTGCCCCGATACATCTCGACCGCGCACGCGTGGTGCGGTCCGTGACCCATGACCACGTCGGCGCCGGCATCGATCGCCGCGTGGGCGATCTCGACCTGGTAGTCGAGCACGTCCTCGAACAGTCCCCAGTGATGGGAGGCGACCACGAGGTCGGTCCGGGCGCGCAGCGCGCGCAGATCACCCGTGAACTCGGTGAGGGACGTGGCGTCCGCCCAGGTGAGGATCACGGGGGGAAGGCCGGGGCGGTTCGCGGGCGGGATACCGGGGCGCCGCGTGTGGACCATCGGCTCGTACGCGGTGTGTCCCGTGAGGATGGCGACACCGGGGGACGTGTCGGTGGCCTCGTGACCGGTGGGCCAGTAGACCGAGGTTCGCTGCAGGAAGCCGAAGCGCAGACCCTCGTGGGTGACGATGGCGGGGGCGCGCGCGGCCTCCCGATTCAGCCCCGCTCCGGTGTACCGAACGCCGATCTCGTCGAGGCGACCGAGCGATGACCGAATCGCTTCCTCGCCGTAGTTCACGTTGTTGGCGTTGCCCACCGCGTGAAATCCGCCGATGACGAGGGCCTGGGCGGCAACGAGCGGGGCCTGGAAGCCCTCGCGCTCCACCGAATGCCCGGCGACAGGCTCGTGGAAGCAGCACTCCAGATTTCCGAACAGCACGTCGGCCTGGCGCAGCGTGTGCTCGACGCGCGCGAACGGCACGTGGGGATCGGTGACGTTCATGAGGTTGATGTCGCCGGTCAACATCAGCACGCGTTTCATCGTGATCGTCATGATAAGGTCGGGCAGGAAATCCGGTCGACGAAAGTGCAGCAAAGGGGGGCGAGCGATGGGCATCAAGGGCATCGACCACTGGGTCATCGTCGCGGGCGATCTCCAGCGCACCCTGGACTTCTACCAGGGACTCGGCTTCACGATCGCCTGGGAAAAGCGGCCCGGCCGTCCGGACATGGCGACGATCCGGATCAACGACGCGCAGAAGATCAACGTCCACGGCCCGGAGGCTCCGGCGCGCCCGGGCTACCTGGGAGCGAGGAAGCCCACGGCCGGAGGCGCCGACTTCTGCCTGGAATGGGACGGGACCGTCGACGACATCCTCAGCCTGTTGAAGCGTAACGGCGTGACGCCGGAGGCGGGACCAGGACCACGCAGCTGCGCGCGCGGTGTGTCGACGAGCGTCTACTTCCGCGACCCCGATGACAACCTCGTCGAGTTCACCGTCTACTGACCCGCATGGGGGGCCTAGCCACGGGCCCCCCAAACCCCCCCAACGCTCGGAGGCGCCCCGGCAAAGCCGTGGCGTCCCTCGAAATCCCGAACGTGTCCACCTGAGCGTCGCCGAGGCCCGCGCGCTGGGGGAGCGCGCCATGCGCGGGATCGGGTACGAGCCCGAGGAGGCCTGGATTCTCGCCGACCACGTGATCGACGCGGCACTCTGCGGCTACGAGTATTCCGGCCTGCCGAAGCTGCTCAACGTCGCCGACCATCCCCGTTTCAAGGAGTCCCGCAGCCCGATGCGCGCGCTCAGGGAGACGAGCGTGTCCGTCCTGTTCGACGGCGGCAACCAGAGCGGCATGCTGGCGATGTACCACGCGACGCGCGCCGTCATCGAGCGGGCACAGGCGCACGGCTTCGCCCTCGTCGGCGTCAACAACATCTGGATGAGCGGCCGCAGCGCCTACTACGTCGAGATGGTGGCGCGGGCCGGCCT
>Ga0137375_10007659_pt1 | contig 12846 bp, 7 predicted proteins | sample SagtaG_24_FD_104936 | JGI IMG/M metagenome (GOLD analysis project Ga0137375, IMG submission 104936) | Vadose zone soil microbial communities from Sagehorn Ranch, Mendocino, California, USA - Sage1_R_113_16 metaG | ecosystem: Environmental > Terrestrial > Soil > Vadose zone | place: USA... | reverse complement strand
TGATGATGTCGATTTCCTCGATCGCGTTCTGCCCCACGTCCCCGGCGTACAGGTCGCCCGTGACTCGATCGAACGAGAATCGCCAGGGATTGCGGAGGCCGTAGGCATAGATCTCGTCGGCGCCCGCGACGGCGCCGAAGAACGGATTGCTCGCAGGCGACGAGTACGGCCTGGGAGGGTCCGGGTGGTCCACGTCGATGCGCAGCATCTTGCCGAGGAGCTGCGTGATGTCCTGCGCCCGGTTGCCGGGGTCGTTGCCCGAGCCCCCATCGCCCATGCCGATATAGAGAAAGCCGTCGGGGCCGAACTCGATCATGCCGCCGTTGTGATTGGCGAACGGCTGCGCGATCACCAGCAGTGTCGTCTCCGCCGGATCGGCGACGTTCGGATCGCCGGCGGAGACGTGGTACTCGGCGATCACCGTGGCCCCGTCCGGCTGCCGCGTATAGTTCACGAAGAACCGTCGATTCGAAGCGAACTGGGGATGGAACGTGAGGCCGAGCAGACCCTGCTCCCCCCCGAAGAGTACCCGGGACGTGATGTTCAGGAACGCCGCGGCCGACGTGCTCGCCGGCTGAAAGACCTTGATGACGCCGCCCTGCTCGACGACGAACAGACGACCGCTTCCGTCCCGGCTGCTGGTCACCAGGACGGGCGAGGCCAGGCCGCTGAAGAACGGAACGAGCTTGATCGGCGCCGCCGCAGCTTCATACGAAGCCACGGATGTCGCCAGGGCCGAGACAACCGCGAGGCCGACGAGCGTGCGTGTCATCAGCGCGCCCATTCTCTGGCCGGTCACGGGGCGTCAGCGGATGCAAGAATCTCGCCAAACGGGATCGCATGCGCGTCAGCGTTGAATGGCGGGAGGCGGCACCTATGAGGGATTCCTCCTGCGCCGCCAGCCTGCCCTTCGGGCCGTTCGCGAGGGTGCCGCTGGGACCGAGTGGGTGGCGGAGCTGTCGAGGCTCGCAGGTGGCGACGCGGCCCGAGCTCGTGCGCCAGCCGCTCTCGGCACGCGCCTGAATCGCCCGCGCGCTACTGGGTCGCCCAGATCCCCGGCGCCACGATCCCGAGACCCATGCTGCTGAGCACGCTGCCTCCGTTCATCCGCCACAGAATCACGTTTCCGGAGGCATCGCGCCACAGGATATCGGCGTGGCCGTCTCCGTCGAAGTCGCCCAGCCTTTCGATCGTCCACGTCGTCGCCACGCTGCCCAGCCCGACGGCCGACGTGATGGCCGCGCCATTCATCAGCCACAGGGCAATGGCGCCGGACGAGGCATGCCGCCAGAGGATGTCCGCCTTGCCGTTGCCGTCGAAGTCACCGACCTGCGCCGTCCACGCCAGCGGCACGTTCCCGAGACCCGTGTTGCCGACAACCGTCCCGCCGTTCATCTGCCAGAGGGCGAGATTCCCGGCGGCGTCCTGCCAGAGGATGTCGGCCTTCCCGTCGCCGTCGAAGTCCGCGATCTCGAGTACCGTCCACGCCGTCGGCACCGTGCCCAGACCGAGACTGGCGGCGACGGCGCCCCCATTCATCAGCCAGATCGCCACGGCGCCGGAGATCGTGTTCCGCCACAGGATGTCCGCCTTGCCGTCGCCGTCGAAGTCCCCCACCCTGGCGATCCACGTCGTCGGCACGTTGCCGAGCCCGGCGGTGCCGACGAGGGTGTTGCCGCTCATCCGCCACAACGCGACGTTGCCGGCCGTGTCCCGCCAGAGGATGTCCGCATGGCCGTCGCCGTCGAAGTCTCCGATCCCGATGATCGTCCACGTGATCGGCACCACACCGACCCCGAGACTGCCGGTGACGGCGCCGCTGTTCATCAGCCACAGGGCGAGGCCGCCCGAGGTGTCCCGCCACAGGATGTCGGTCTTGCCGTCGCCGTTGAAGTCGTGCTTGGTCTTGGGCGCGCTCGGCGGCGGCGATCCCAGCTGGACCGACACATCGAAGGACGTCGCGGCCGCCGACAGGACCGAGACGGTGATCCCGTTCGCCGAGTCGACGAACGATCTTCCCGGTAACCACCAGGCGGCAGCGTCGTTCGGGTTGAAGTTTCCGTCGGGATCGACGACCTGCGCATTCCGGTCGCTCAGAACCGGGTTCACTCGATGCAGCACGACCGCCTCGGCGGGCAGCTTGTTGTCGTATCCGGCGATGCGGCGGGTCTCGACGGTATAGAAGGTCGCGCCGCCGCCGATCGGAATCTGCGCCATCAGATAGCGGCTGCTGGACGTCGGCTGGCCGATGCGCTCGAGCGTGATGGTGCGCCTCGAGTTCGGCGTCGCGACGTATTTCTGGGCGGGGGGAATCCAGCCCAGGATGTCCTTGTGGTAGGCGATGGTGTGCGGCCCCACGCAGCCGTACGTCGGGTCGTAGGGCGGGCAGCTGTCCCAGATGTCGCTCATCACGTCCCACCGGGAATCGTACGTCGCGGTGTACGGACCCGAGGAGTGGTGAAGCCCGAACCCGTGCCCCATCTCGTGGGCGATCGGGCCCTGGTTCTCGTATCCCCACGGCGGGACCCAGGTCATCCGGTAGTTCTTCACCACGCCGTCGCGCGTGAGCGTCCAGCTTCCTCCCCAGGCGTAGCCGTCGAGGTCGGCGTTGAACATCAGGTTGACCCCGACGAAGCTCGGAAAGAACACGTCGGCGTCCGCCACCCCCGTGCAATCGGCGGCCGCCCGGCCGGCGTCGAGGGCGGGGGGCGAACCGTATATGTAATACGAGCGCGGCTGCGGTAGCGTGTACCAGCCTCGGACCAGGCTGCCGGCGAGGTTGACGTTGTTGAACGAGAGCTCGCGCCAGTAGTGATCCACCCCGGGCGGCACGGTTCCCAGCATCAAGGTCTCGAACCACGACAGGGGGCGCGGGATCGTCGTGATGTCGCCGAACCGGCAGAGCAGGGTGACCCACGGCTGCGCTCCACCGACCGCGCCCGCGGCGGCGACCGCGGCGGCCGTACGCGGCGCTCCGTGGAGCTGAAGCGTCTGCACGACGAGGAGCGGCGCGGCACTCAGCGCTCCCGTGAGGGCCGGTTGAGCCGCCACCGTGACGCGCTGATGGTTGATTGCTCGGGCACCGCCCAGCGCGTGCAGCGTCGGCTCCTGCACGATCAGCTCGCTCGCCTGACCCTGGTCATCGACGAGGACGTAGCCGAAGACGGGGGGGACGCCGGATCCGGACGGTGCGTCACCGAAGATGACGTGAAACACCCCGGAGTGCGCCTGCATCGGCCCGAGGCTCCACGACGGTCCGCCCGCCTGCCGTGCCGCCGCGGACAACCCGGCCCGGATGTCGATGCTGCTGTCGTGGGCGCGCGCGCCGTCGGAGAGCAGGACTGCGGCGGCACAGGCGGCGATCACGACCAGCGTCTTGAGCGCCCGCGCGTGTGGGATAGGCCTACCTGGGTCCGACTTCCAGGTCGATCGACAGCACCCGGACGACCGCGGGACTCTCGCTGACGCGCTCGCCGACGACGGTGACCCGGTGCTGATTGAGCGCACTGGTGCCTCCGGCGGCCGTGAGCACCGCGTCGTCGATCTCGAGACGGGTCGCCAGGCCACGGTCATCGGCGAGCATGAACCGGGGCTCGCCGTTCCAGATCACGTGGAACCACCCGGACAGCGAGACGCGCGCGAACGCCGTCGTCGCGATCGATGTCGACTCCGCGCCGCTCGGCGCGACGGACAGACACTGCACCGCCAGCACCGTCAACGCCGCTGTCGCCAACGGCCAGCGCAGCCCATGACGTCGATGTTCCATATTTGCCCTCGCCACACCAAGAAAAATCGCCCCGCTACTGGGTCGTCCACTGAGTGGCCACCGTGCCCAACGCGCTGGTTGCCGTCACGGTCGTCCCGTCCATCAGCCACTGTGACAGCGCCCCCGAGCTGTGGCGCCACAGAATATCCGCCTTCCCGTCGCCGTTGAAGTCCTTCACCCGATCGATCCTCCAGGTGGTCGGGACGTTGCCGAGGAAGACCCTGGTCGGGGTCGCGGCCCCGTTCATCAACCACTCCGCCACGTTGCCAGTGTCGTCGCGCCACAGCAGATCGCTCTTGCCGTCCCCGTTCAGGTCGCCGATCCCGGCGACCGTCCACGCGAGCGGCATGTTTCCGAGGCTGGTCGTACCCATCACCGTGCCGCCGTTCATCCACCACAGCGCGAGATTCCCGGAGGTATCCCGCCACAGGAGATCAGCCTTGCCGTCGCCGTTGAAATCCCCGACGCCGGCGACCGACCACGCCGTCGACACCACTCCGAGCCGGATACCGCTCGCGATCGTGGTGCCGTTCATGATCCACAGCGCCAGGTCGCCGGAGCTGTGCCGCCAGAGAATGTCCGCCTTTCCGTCGCCGTTGAAGTCGGCCACGCCCTGGACGGTCCAGTCCGTCGAGACGTTGCCGAGGAAGCGGTTGTCGACGACGACGCCTCCGTTCATCAGCCACATCACGACATGCCCCGATGTGTCCCGCCACAGCATGTCCGCCTTTCCGTCACCATCGAAGTCACCGACACCGACGATGCTCCAAGCCGTCGAGACCGTCCCGATGCCGAGGGTGGCGGTGACGCTGGGCCCGTTCATCAGCCACATCGCCACGTCGCCGGCGGTGTCGCGCCACAGGAGGTCGGCCTTGCCGTCACCATTGAAGTCGCCGACGAGCCGCCTGGTCCCGGCCCCGGTCACGACGTAGATCCGCGCCTCATAGGGCGCAAACGTGTCGCTCCACGACGCGCCGGTGACGGGGAAGGACTGCCCGCTCTGGGACTCCTTGACGCTCGTGACCGCGCTCTGCCACGTGAACGTCACCGGCTGCTGCACGTTCGTGTAGTTGTACGCGAACACGTAGCCGACCCCATTGACGATCTTCGTTCGCGTCCGCACCTTGGCGGCCCAGGGCAGCAGCGGTGACTTGGATATGTCTCCTGCCTTGAGCGCCGTGATCTCGTCTTGGTCCGCCTGCACCCGGGAGTACACCGTCTCCACCGCGATGTTGTGCTGCAGCTGTGCGATCCGCCCCGCCACCGGATCGCTGAACCGCGTCGTGTTGCCCACCAGCGCGCCGTCGGCAGCCGCCGCCAGCAGCACCGGCTCCAGGCCCGCCAATTCGGTGGTCAGGGTCTTGAGGTAGCTCATGTAGGTCGAGACGGTGCTCGAGTCGAGCTGGCGCAGGCCGTTGACGCCGATATCCCACCAGAAGAGCCCTTGCGCGGCTTCCACCACCGCCATGACCGCGTGGGTGCGCAGCTCGCCCTGCGTCGGCATCCGCGAATCGGTCGTGAACTTGAAGAACTGCAGGACCGTCCAGACCGGGCGATTGCCCCGCGCCGCCGCCCGCAGCCTGGCCGTGAAGTCCGCCACGATGAAGTGGGGATAACCCTGCTGGACCTCGGGCCCGTAGAGCGGGTACGGATCGATCGCCAGCACGTCGGCCGCGTTCACCCACAGCGAGGGGTCGCGATAGGCGGCCGCCAGGTTCGTAGCCAGGGCGATCCCCTGGGGGTCCCACGACTTGAGCTGCTGGTAATGCTGCTGCGTCTCCGAGATCAACGAGTCGTCACACTCGTCCATGATGTAGTACCCGAGCGCCGCCGCATGCTGGGCGAACTGCTGCACGTAGCTCTGGCTCGAGATCGAAAAGCCCGTGGGGCCGTAGCGCAACCAGCTACCCGATCCGAAGCAGTTGCCCGTCTGCAGGTACATCATCCCGTGGCTCTGCAACACATCGAGCAACGCCTTCGTCGCGTCGATCGGCATCGCACCAAGGAAGTAGTTCAGGTAGATGTTGAGGGGAAAACCCTGGAGCCCCCGCGGCCCCGACGGGGAGAAGATGGCCTTTTCCCAGAACGCGGGATCGGTCGAATAGCTACCTCCGGAATCATAGACCCCGAGGGCGAAGCGCGGCGTGCCGTGCATGAGGAGATGCCCGCTGCCATCGAATCCGCCTCGAGTCTGTCCGTGGGCCACGGACGCCAGCACCACGAACCCCAACATTCCTATGATGACCAGCGGGAACCGTCGCATCCAACCTCCTGGTGTCGGCGGACAGATTTATAGAGGTGGAACTCTTTTTTCCAGGCCTTCGGGCCACGCAATAGCCGTGCCAAAGCTGAATCCGATACATCTCCACGCCGGCATGCGATTTGGTGATTCTATAAATTGGTACGCGTCAGCCAGGGTGACGGTGCCGTGACACCGAGTCACAGGGTCTGCCTGAACGGTCAGGGCCGTCGAGACAACGATTAGCCGTCGGCGAGGAGCGCGCTCACGATGCGCTGGGCGGCATGGCCGTCGCCGAATGGGTTGACGGCGCGGGCCATCTGCGCGTACTCGGCGGGCTCGTCGAGCAGACGCGTCGTTTCACCCACGACGCGCTCGCGCGAGGTGCCGACGACCCGAGCGGCGCCCGCCGTCACCGCCTCCGGGCGCTCCGTCACCTCTCTCAGCACCAGGACCGGCTTGCCCAGTCCGGGCGCCTCCTCCTGGATACCGCCGGAATCGGTCAGCACGAGATAGGCCCGCTTCATGAGGTGCACGAGCCGGAGATAGTCGAGCGGCGGGACCAGCGCGACATTCGGCACGTCCCCCAGGAGTCGGTAGGCCGCCTCCTGGACGTGCGGGTTCAGGTGCACCGGGTAGACGACCCGCACCCGATCTCCGTATCGCGCGGCGAGATCGCGGATCGCCAGGCAGATCTCCTGCATGGCCGGCCCGAAGCTCTCGCGTCGATGGGCGGTCACGAGGAGGAGCCTGGTCCCGTTCGGCGGGATCAGGCGATCCAGATCGGCAGGCGCGGGCAGCTCCGACACCCAGTGCAGCGCATCGATCACGGTGTTGCCGGTCACGAGGATGGTCCGCTCGTCGATCCCTTCCCGGACGAGATTTTGTCGCGCCAGCGCCGTCGGCGCGAAGTGGAGATTCGAGAGGGCATCGGCGATGCGCCGGTTCATCTCCTCGGGAAACGGCTGCGCCGGGTTCCACGACCGCAGTCCGGCCTCGACATGCGCGATCGGCGTCCGGTGATAGAAGGCGACGAGCGCCGCCGCCATCGCCGTCGTCGTGTCCCCTTGCACCACCACCCAGTCCGGCCGCTCGGTGGCGATCACGGCGTCGAGTCCTGTCAGGGCCGCCGCCGTCACCTCGGTGAGGGACTGGTCCGCGCGCATGATGGCGAGGTCGTGATCCGGGACGATCTCGAACAAGTCGAGGACTTGATCGAGCATCTCCCGGTGCTGGCCCGTCACACAGACGCGGACGTCAACGCGCGATGGATGTTTCCGGAGCTCCCGGATGACCGGGGCCATCTTGATCCCTTCGGGCCGCGTACCGAAGAGACAGAGGACTTTCACCGGCGCGGGACGGTGCCCACTCGCCGTTTAGGCCGCTCAGGCATCGACGGGCGATGCGAGCGGCCTCGAATCGCGGCCGATCAACTCCCGGTATTGGCGCACGACGTCCTTGGGGAGGCCGACGGCCACGATGCGCCCCTGCACGAGCAGCGCCGCCCGATCGCAGCGCTCCTCGACGAACGGCAGCGCGTGCGTGGCCACCAGGAAGGTGCGACCGGCGTGCCGGTCCTCGTCGAGCCGGCGCAGGCATTTCTCCTGGAAGTGCTCGTCGCCGACCGACAGGATCTCGTCGATGAGGAAGATCTCGGGCCGCACCTGGAAGGCGATGGCGAACCCGAGGCGGGCCTCCATGCCCGCCGAGTAGTTCTTGGTGGGCACGTCGATGAAGCGGCCGAGCTCGGAGAACGCGATGATGTCCTCCTCCGCCGCCCGGATCTCGCGGGTGGTGAAGCCGAACATCGCGCTGCTGAGGTAGATGTTCTCCCGGCCGGTGAGCTCGGGATGGAACCCCACGCCGAGGGCCAGCAGCGGCGCCAGGCGCCCGTGGACATGGACCGCGCCGGTGGTGGACCGGAAGATGCCGGAGATCAGGCGAAACAGCGTCGTCTTGCCGCTGCCGTTGGGACCGATCACGGCGAAGGCCTCGCCACGCTCGACCGCGAAGTCGACGTCGCGCAGGGCCCAGAAGGTCTGGCGATGCTCGCGCAGATGCGGGCGCAGCATGGCGAGCGCACGATCCTTCAGCAAGTACTGGCGGTTCTCGCGGATCACGAAGCTCTTGCTGACCCGCTCGCATTTGATGATGGGCGGCATCAGGCCTCCTCGGCGAAGCGGTGCGCGAAACGGCCGAATACCCATGTCCCGCTGACCGCGGTGATCGCGATCCAGAACGCCATGAGGCCGAGATGCGTCCAGGACGGGCCGTGGCCGTCCAGCAGCGCGGCCCGCGTGCTCTCGATGAACGGGGACAGCGGGTTGAGCGAGAGCGCCGGTCGGAGAAAGCCGGGCGCCATCGACAGATCGTAGAAGATCGGGGTCGCCCAGAAGAGCACGGGCAGTCCGACCTCCAGGATGTCCCGGGTGTCGCGGAAGAAGACGCCGATGGTCGCGAGCAGGAGCGCCAACGCGAGGCTGAAGCTCACGAAGGCGATCAGGATCACCACCGCCCACAGCAGATGCCAGCTGAATTGGGCCCCCCAGAAGAGCAGCATCAGGGGCACCGCCAGTCCGAGCGCCACCACGTGGTGGAACAGGTGGTAGAGCACGGATGCCACCGGGAGCACCTCCAGGGGGAAGGCCGCCTTCTTGATCAGCGAATCATTGTCGATCACGCACATCGCCGCGGTGGAGACGGCGCGGGCGAAGAAGATCCACATGAGGAGGCCGACCAGGAAGAACGCCAGGAAATTGGGGATGGCGACGCGGAAGATGTACTGAAACACCACGAAGTAGATGACGATCGTGATGAGCGGGTTCATGAGCGTCCAGGCGACGCCGAGGAAGGTGCCTCGCGACTTGACCTTGATGTCCTTGAGGACCAGGTACTTCAGGAGCGTCCGGTACTCGATCAGCCGCGAGAATCGATGCATTCGCCGTCCGTGGGTCTCCGTCATCCACGCATCATCCGAGGCCACCTCGAACCCCCGGCACAGCAGCTTAACACGGCGTATTCCGGCACACATACCGTCACGATCGCGAGAATTCGCGTAGGCCTGCTCTTATCCGTTCTGAGCAGACGCGGCCGAGGCATAGAGCCTCCGCCGTTCGCGCCTGTCTCCCCGCAGCCGTCGGATTACCTTAGTGATTGCCCAGGCGTACATTCCATGTTCCAGCCGCTTGTAGAATGGCTCTCGTACGGAGAACAACGCCTTCAGCTGTTCTCGCCTCTGGCGTCTGAACGTCCCCGGCTCAGCGTCGTCAGGAATGTAGAGATCGATCTGCTCGCGGTATTCACTCTGCTTCGCAGCGCGGATCGTCTGCCAGACATGCTTGAGTGTATATCGGTCGGCCGATGGCGCATGTGCGACACGTGCGTCCGGGGCTACGACGATGGCGTATCCGAGCCGCTGGATCTGGGTGGCGGCCACGAGCTCTTCGCCACCTCCAAAATCGGTGCCGTGTCGTCCGTAGCTGGCGCGAAATCCTCCGATTTCTAGCAACGCCTGCCGCGTAGCGCTCCAGTTGCACCCCCAGGGGAATTCCCACCAGTTCTCGACCTGCTTGGTCTCGACAAACGGCGGCACGTTATGACTCCACAGATGTTCCCAGCCGGGCTTGAGCCATTTCGGGCAAGGCTCGGGCGGGTGGAGAAGAATCGTTCCGCCGACCACTCCAGCCCTGGGGAATGCGTCGAACGCCCGCCAGACCTGCTCCAGCCAGTCGGTGAAGGCGACGGCGTCATCGTCAAGAAAGCTGATAACTTTCCCTTGCGCCTGCGCGATCCCAATGTTGCGTGCAAACGACAAGCCCTGAAACGGGCAAGTGACGAGCCGCAGCCGCTCTCGCCGGTCCGAGAACTCGGACCGGCGCAGCGCGTCCACAATTTGACCGGGAGAAGAGTCGACTGGATCGTTGTTGACGACGATGACCTCGTAGTCCGACTCCGGAAAGGTCTGCCGCGCCAAGTTGCGGACAGCTTCCGCCAATTGGGCGCCGCGATGGTACGTACTGATCACCACAGAAATCTTGACTATCGGCGGAGATGGGCTGGCAATCTCGGCCAGCAGGCAGGTCAGATGCGCCGATTTCACGCGGATGTCGATCGCTGTGCACAGCGCGGCGACGTCCGAGACACCCAGCCAGCCCTGTCGAGGCTGACTCAGTCGGGGGAGCGATACGCAGGCCGCTGTCGCAATACACATCTGCCAGGCGGGCGAGACGTCGCCGGGGAGCGCAACATCGCCGGCCATCACCAGAACTTTGTAGGCTCGTTCCGGCAGCTTCGGGATCGCAGCGCTCGCCCGTGGATCCACGGTCACCCGCACGGCCACGAGTGGGAACCACAGGGTCTGCATCTCCTCCGGGTCGAGGGGAATCCGGTCGAGAAGGATATGCCGGGCAGCCGCAGCCCAATCCCGCAACCGCGCGGCCAACTCACGCGCCGGTGGGCTGCCATCATCCTCGATGGTCCAGGCGAGCGGGGTCTGATAGAAATCCCGCCGAGCGTCGTCGAAGACCATCAGACCTTCCCGGCTACGGGTGATGCCCAATTCGTCATCGCGGGCGGTGAGGGAGGCCGAATGGAAGCGGACGTCGTATAACGGCTCGGCGAAATCGGCATGGCGCAACGTGAACAAGGAATTGACCTGCATCCAGTAGTCATAATCTTCGGTGCCAAAGCGGAAGCGACTGTAGTCACCCAGCAAGAAATCTACTTGGTTCCGATACAGGAATGCGGCCCCCACCGTGTTGTTCGCGACGACATTCAATTCCAACGCGTCGGTCGGCAGGGCGATGTGTTCGCTGCCGGGTGGGGTCTGGTAACCGCTGTACCACGAGGAATTGCGCAGAGGCTTCCCATCATCGCCGATGATGTCCAGATTCGCGAAGACCATATCCCAATCGGGGTGGCGGCGCAGACAATCGACAAGCTTTTCCAAGCAGCGGGGCTTGAGGCGGTTGTCCGCGCTCGTCCAGGTCAGGAACTCCCCTCGGGCGACACGAAACCCATGAGAGAGGGCGTGCGGCAAACGGTGGTTGGACTGACGGATGACGCGGACCCGGGTGTCTCGGCGGGTATACTCGTCCAGTATCGCGGGGGTGGCATCGGTAGAACCGTCGTCGATGACGATCAGCTCGAAATCTGTGTACGTCTGCCCCAAGACGCTGTCGATCGATTCGCGCACGTAATCGGCACCGTTGTAAACCGGCAATACCACCGAAACCAGGTCGTGGACCGCCGGGCAGCGGAGGGCGCCCAGACGAGGGGAATGGCGGAGCTGGAAGGAGCGTTTGAAGCGGTACAAAGCATACGCCTGCCAGGAGACCAGGGGCCGCCAGCGCCAATCGTGCAGCCCGCGCGAGATGCGTCGCATCACTGTTCGCGTCGACTTTCCCGCAGCGCGATGGCTGAGCGTACCCTCGCTATCCGTTTCGACCTCGTACTGCTCGGTGACCGCTCCCGCGCGATTGCCCACCATGCCAAGTCGCGGACTCCTCACAGACTCGCGATCGCGCCGATCCGCGTTCCGACGCCATCGACATGCTGAACTCTGATACCGGGCAACGCAGGGAACCGGCGAGTCACGTGGGCTGGGCATGGAGCGACGGCCACCGCGAGGACTCTACGTGCTGGGCCGGCAGCGTGTCAAGGCGCCTTCCTCCGCATCGCGGCGGTGGCGAGGTGAGTACGCAACGGTTGTGCCGTAATCTCAGTCTACGAAGTCAGGTTAATATTAGCCATGGCATCGGGCCGACCCACGACGATCGCCGCAAAGGGCTGACGAGCCTGTATGCCGCGCTGAAGATCGCCAGCGGCCGGGTCATCGGCGATGGTCGAGGTGGTTCGGCGTGCTCACGCGCAAGTCGGTCCGGCGCGGCTCGTTCGATACCGTTCGCGCTCTCATCATGACTTCACGGACGGAACTGCAGGGGGCCTTTCTGTGGTCCTCGCTCAGACGGTTCAGAGATGATCTCCGTCGGCTGACGCCGGCTCCCATCAGGCGGGCGATTCGCGCTGCTGTATGCCGTCTGTCCTTTGCGCCGATCCGTGGTCTCCTGGCAGTGAGGGCCAAGCGTCTGACATCGAGACGGAAACCCGGCGCATGGTACGATTCTCTTCGCATCAGGCCTCGGCTTCGGGACAACGACGTCCCGACCATTGTCTCGGCTCGGTCGCCGGCCGACTCGCTTCGCCGTCCTGACGTCATCTGCTTTTCGATCATCGATTGGACGTTTCGCTATCAACGGCCACAGCAGCTCATGTCGCGGTTCGCGGCACACGGCCATCGCGTCTTCTACCTGAGCATCTCCCGGTTTGGGCCGTCGTCTTCCGCCTCCCGCATCGCGGTGAAACCGATCAAACACAACGTCTACGATGTCTCCCTCGCCGCACAACGTGTTCCCAGGTTGTATGGCGAAGTCATCGAGGGCGAGAACCGGGCGGCGCTGCTCGCCTCGCTCGACGAGCTGCGCCGGGCGTTTCACATCGACGAGGCCATCGGCTACGTCATGATCGCTTCCTGGGGCCAACTTGCGCTCGAGGCACGCCACCGCTGGGGCTGGCACATCCTCTACGATTGTATGGACGAATGGGACAACTTCCCCGGTATCGAACCGCCCCTGTTGGAGGCGGAGGCTCGGCTGGTGGAGACGTGTGATCTGCTCGTCGTCACGGCGCAGCGCCTCTACGACAAGTGGCGGACGTATGACCGTCCCACGGTGCTGGCCCGAAACGGAGTCGACTACGAGTTCTTCGCAGACCGCTGTCAGCCGAACGTCAGGCTCTCGGACGTTCGGCATCCGGTGGTGGGGTACTACGGCGCGATTGCCGA
>Ga0137375_10007657_pt1 | contig 12851 bp, 9 predicted proteins | sample SagtaG_24_FD_104936 | JGI IMG/M metagenome (GOLD analysis project Ga0137375, IMG submission 104936) | Vadose zone soil microbial communities from Sagehorn Ranch, Mendocino, California, USA - Sage1_R_113_16 metaG | ecosystem: Environmental > Terrestrial > Soil > Vadose zone | place: USA... | reverse complement strand
CCCACGGGAAGCCGCGGCTGGCGAACATCGTCGTACCATTGCCCGTGCACCCCGACATGATGTTCCCGCTCTGGGCGACGAGGTTCCACTCGATGCCGTCTACGCTACGCAGGATGCCGTTCAACACCGGCAAATAGAAGACGCCGTTCTTGGCGCGGTACATCTGCCCCGCGCCGTGTCCCTGCGCCGTCTTGTCCGTGACCGGCGCCCACGTCTTGCCGGCGTCCGCGGTACGCCAAAGCCCGTTCGACTGCGACCCCCACAGCCACGTCTTGCCGTCGGCGAGGAAGTAGACCGCCTGCCCTTCGCCGCCCGCCCAGGCCGCCTGTCCGTCGATGATGTGCCACGTCCCGCCCGCATCCGTGCTCTCCGCGAAACAGGCCTCCGGATGCGGCGCCGCGCACTTCGCGTGCCACGTCACGAGCAGGTGGTTGTGGTCGCCCGGATCCATGGCGATCCCGCCGACGAAGTTGTATTCGACCAGCTTCGCGAGCGCCGGATCCGCCGGCGGCCACAGCACCTCCCAGTCGACGCCCCCATTCGTCGACTTGAACGCGCCGTTCGACATGTTCCCGTACCCGCTGTTCGTGTAGATGACCTTCGGGTCGACCGGATCGATCACGAACGTCCACTGCCGCCCGCCGTCCAGCGCCGCGCCGTTCTTCCCCGTGTTGACGTGCACCCAGCTCGCCCCGCAGTCGATCGATTTCCAGATCCCCTGGTTGCAGCTCCCGACGTACACCATCGCGGGATCCTGCGGATTCATGACGAAGTGGCCGCCGTACGGACAAGGCTCGTTGCCCGCGAGCGGCTTCACGGGCGGCGTGACGTTCTCCCACTTGCCGACCGCGCCGAGCGAGTCGCACTTGCCGACCGGAACCGCAACCGTGCCGCCCGCGCCCGTGCCCGCAGCGCCGGTGCCAACGCCACCCGCGCCCGCCGCGCCGCTCCCGGCCGCGCTCGTGCCTGCCGGGCCGCTCCCGGCCGCGCTCGTCCCCCCCGCGCCGGTGCCCGCCCCGCTCGTCCCGGCGCTCGTGCCCGCGCCGCCGCCATCGCCACCGCGCCCACCCGGCGACCCCGAGCAAGCCAGCAGCCCGCCGCCGATAAGAAGGAAGAGCGAGCCCGCCCGACGCGTCTCCATCGTCCTCTAGGTGGACCGACCGCGAAACCAGGCTCAGCAAAAACACCGCGCCCCGGATACCGAATCATCACAGTATGTTCGAGACCGATCGGTCTGTTGGGTCGGCCCGGATCTCGCGGCCGGCGGCCCAGCCGCCTACGAACCGCTGGCAGCGATGCCTATGGCACCACCATGCGCGCGACCCCACCCGTGAACATCGAGGCGTACAAGACGTGGTGGTCCTCGTCGTACGCCAAGAACGGGATGCCCCCGGCGGTGCTCTGGGCGAGCTGCGGCGGTGTCGTCAGGTCGGTCCACACCTCATCGGCATCCAGGTTGGCCGCCCTGATCGTGGGTTGCCACTGATTCGAAGCGAAGATCCGCCGCGAGGCCTGCGCGATCATGACCATCACATCTTTGCTCGTCGAGATGTGTTCCCACTGCGCGCCGTCCTTGCTGCGCAGCACGCCGCTCCGGCTGCCGAGGTAGTAGTTGCCGTTGCTCGAGGGCACGAACGCGCGAATCGTGTACTCGGCTTCGCAAGACCCCCCACCGGAAAGCGCGTTTCCCGACCAGGATTGGCCCGCATTCGTCGTCACCAGCATGTTCGTGCCGCACCAGAGCCAAAGCCCACCCTTGACCAGCACGATGCCGCCGCCTTCCGCCCAGGGCTCCGGGGCCTTGAGGGTGCGCCACGTCTTCCCGCCGTCTTTGGTCTCCGCGATGCAGCTCGGCGCGTACGGATCTTTGCAGCCCCCGTGCGTCGACACAATGAGGTGCAGATGGTCCGTCGGATCGAGCGACACGTTGTTCACGAACCGGTAGTCCGCGACCATGTCGTACTCGCTCCCCTTGAGCACGTCGGTCCAGCTGGTTCCGCCGTCGGTCGTCTTCCACAGGCTCTGCGCGCCATAGCCGGAGACCGCATAGAGCGTGCCCTCCTGCTCCGGGTCGAGCTGCATGCTCCACTGCGCGCCGTCGCCCACGCCGCCGAACGTCTTTCCGTCGCCCACGCTGCCCGGGCCGGTATTGACCCGCGTCCAGCTCGCGCCGCAATCGTCCGACCGCCAAATCTCGTCGTTCTCGCCGCCCGTTCCGAGCCACACCCGCCGGGTGTCGAACGGATCCACGATGATGGCCGCGGCCACGGTCCCGTTGATGGCCGGCGTCGCGGACGTGCCCATCGGCGTCACGTCTTCCCACTTTCCCGCCTCCGGCAAGGCGTCGCATTTCCCGACCGGACCGGGCGGCTTCATTCCACCGGTACCCGAACCGCCGGTCCCGCTCATGCCTTGCCCCGAGCCGCTCGCGCCACCGGAACCGCCGGTGCCCAGGTTCGAAGTCCCCGCCTTCGAGCAGCCACCGAGAGCGATCAGCAGCGGCAGCGTGGAGCGCAGGTTCACGCAACTACGGTAACGCGTTCGCGGCGGGGCCGCCAAGCCGATCGCGCCGCAGCTCCCGCTGTGCCAGATCTTCGGTGATCGACACGTCGCCTGGCGGTTGCCGGCGTCGCTCAGCCAAGTAGAGCCGCCCAGGTCGATGTCAAGGGCGTCGCCTCCGGCATCCACATCCGCCCGATAGCTCGCACGAACACTTTGCCCTTGAAGGATCGAATCCCTGACGCAGGTTCAAAGCACCCGGGCCATCGAGGCGATGCTCGAGAAGACCAGTATCGACACGTTGAAGAAGGCCCACGCCGGGCAGCGCGACAGGATTGCCCGAGCTCCATCGTCGCGAGGAGGAACTGCCATGGCGAGCTTGTACAAGGAGATCTCGATCGACGCTCCACCCGAGCAAGTCTGGGACGCCGTTCGCGACGTCGGAGCGCTGCACACGCGCCTCGTTCCAGGGTTCGTGGTGAAGACCGAGCTCGAGCAAGACGCGCGCGTCGTCACGTTCGGCAACGGGATGGTCGCACGCGAGCCCATCCTCTCGATCGACGATGGCCGCCGCCGGCTGGCGTGGGCGGCGACGGGTGGCGCCACGACACACTACAACGCAGCCGTACAGGTTTTGGCGGACGGTCCGGGGACGCGTGTGGTTTGGATCATTGACCTCTTGCCCAACGAGGCGGCCGCAGCGGTCGAAGCGATGCAGGCGCAAGCACTCGCCGTGATGAAGGCGACGCTGGAGCGGAAGCACTGACCCGAGCGTCACGCGCGAGTCAGGCGCGCGTCCGGGCGGCGCCACGTGCCCGGAGCGCATACACGTTGACGACCAGCGCGACCAGCAGAATCACGCCGCGTAGCCACAGGCGAACGAAGATGTCGAGCTGCAGCTGATTGAGCCCGTTGTTGAGCACGCCGAAGATCAGCAGCCCGATGATCGTGTTCTTGATTCCGCCTTCGCCGCCGAAAAGGGAAGTGCCGCCGAGCACGACCGCCGAGACGCCGTCCAGCAACATGTCGTCCAGGCCATAACTCTGGGCGCTTCCGAGCCGGCCCGTGTTGAGCATGCCGGCCGCGCCGGCGGAGGCTGCGCAGATGGTGAGACAGGTGCCCACGATCCGTCGGGTGTTGATCCCCGAAAGCCGAGCCGCCTCTCGATTGCTGCCCGTCATGTACACGAGCCGTCCGAACCGGGTGTAGCGGAGGACGACGTGACCGAGCGCGAGCGTCGCCGCCCCGGCCAGGACCACGACCGGGAGTCGCCACGGATCGCGGGCCCCGATGTAGGCGCCGCCCAGATACTTCAGCGAAGGCGGGATGACGTAGAGGATGTTGCCGCGGGTGATGTATTGCGCCAGGCCCGACGCGATCTGCATGCTCGCCAAAGTCGCCACGAACGACGGCAGGCCGATGTGCATCGTCGCCAGCGCGTTGACGAGCCCGAAAATCGAAGCCGCCGCCAGACCTCCCGCGATCGCGATGGGTTGGGGCAGCCCGACGACGCCGAACAAGACGGAAGTGATCACGCCGGTCATCATGGCCACCGCCGCGATGCTGAGATCGATTTCGCCGCAAAGCAGAACGAAGGTGACGCCGGTGGCGACGACCGCGAGCGTGGCGACCTGGGCGAGGATGTTTCGCAGGTTGACGAGATTGAGAAAGCTATCGGTGGTGACGGCGAAGAACGTCACCATCAGGACCAGGGTCGCGAGCGGCGCCAGGTTGCGGGCCTGACGGCGCACCCAATCCGCGAAGCGGGCTGCTGTCGCGGGTCGGCTGGCGCTGGTTTCGCTCGGCGCGGTCTGTCCGCTTTCGTCCCGTTCCATGTCGCGCGCCTCAGGCGGTTTTCATCAGGTTCGCTTTGGTCAGCGCGGCCCCGGCGAGCTCGGCGGTGAACCGGCCCTTGCGCATCACCAACGCGCGATCGGCCAGCGACAGCACCGTCTCTGGCTCCGTGCTGATGAGAAAGATGGCGACGCCTTGCGCGCGCAGCCGCCGAACCACGCCCAGGACCTCCTCCTTGGCGCCCACGTCCATGCCCCGCGTCGGCTCGTTGAGGATGAGGACACGTGGCGTCTCGGTCAGCCACTTCGCGAGCACGACCTTCTGCTGGTTCCCGCCGCTCAGTGCCCCGACCGGCAGGTGCGGGTCGTGGGGACGGACCCCCACACTTTTCATCTGGGTGTCGGCGATCGCGAGCTCGCGTGGCTCCCGCAACCACCACGGCAGGATGCGCGCGAGGTGCGCCACCGTGATGTTCTTGAAAATCTGCTTGGACATCATGAGCGCGCTCCGTCGGTCCTCGGGCACGAACGCGATGCCGGCGGCCCTTGCCCGCGTCGTGCTCGTCAACCGCAGGACACTTCCGCCCAGGACCACCGTTCCAGCGTCGGCGCGATCCGCGCCGAACAGACAACGGCCGAGCGTCGTCTGTCCGGCGCCCATGAACGCGAAGCAGCCGAGGACTTCGCCTTGCCCGAGCGACAGCGAAATATCCGTGAAGGCCCCGCGCTTGCTGAGTCGCTCGACCCGCAAGACCTCGGGTGCACTCTCGGCTACCGCTACGGCTGCGGCGCCCCGCGCCCCCGCGGACGACGTGGGGCTCGATTCGTAGCTGAGGTTCAGGCTCGACGAGTCGGCCCCGATCATGAGCGCAACCAGCCGGTGCTTGTCCGCCTCGCCCGCGGCGAGCGTGGCGACGCGACGGCTGTTCTTGAGCACGGTGACGCGGTCGGAGATCTCGAGCACGTCATCGAGAAAGTGCGAGATGAAGACCAGTCCTCGGCCTTGTGCCTTGAGCGTGGTCATGAAGTGGAACAGTCGTTTCGTCTCCGGAGGCGAAAGCGCCGACGTCGGCTCATCGAGAATGATCCAGCGCGCGCCACTGAAGATGACGCGCGCGATCTCGACCAGCTGCTGGGTGCCCACCGGGAGGCTCCCCATCCTCGACGTGACATCGATGTCGAGACCGAGCTCGGACAAGTGTTGCCCCGCGATCCGGTTCGTCGCGCGCCAACTCACAAAGCCCCGCCGCGTCGGCGGGTGACGGCCGAAGATGTTCTCGGCGACGGTGAGGTGCGAAAATGCGGTCAGCTCTTGATAGACCATCCCGATGCCAGCGGCCTGCGCGTCGGCAGGCGAGGCGAAGCGCCGCGGCTCCCCGCCGACCGAGAGCTCACCGTCGTAGTCCGAGTAAGCGCCCGCGAGCAGCTTCATGAGCGTGCTCTTGCCGGCGCCGTTTTCGCCGACGACGCCGTGAACCTCGCCCGGACCGAGATCGAAGTCGACGCCGTCGAGCGCCAGCACGCCGCCGAAGCGTTTGCGCCCGCCCCGAAGCCTGAGGAAAGGCTCTGGCGTCAAACAGCCTCGATCAAAGCAGGTAGTTGGCTTCCATGAAGGCCACGCCGTCGGCGATTTCTTTCGTCACGACCGGACCGTCGATTTGAATGTACTTCGGGATGTCTTTGGCGCCGGTCGCGGCCAAGGCGCCAACCACCAGCGCGCCCCAATGGATGCGCGCCGACGAGTTGCGCACCGAGACCATCAATCGGCCGTCGCGGATGGCGCTGATCGCCTCGGGCATGGCGTCCACGCTTCCGAGCTTGATGTCACGGCCGGCATTTCGGATCACCCGGGATGCCGCGAGCGCCATGTCGTCGCTGTGGAAGAACGCCGCGTCGACCTTCGGGAACTTGACCAGATAGTCCTCCCACAACTTGGCCGTCTTGTTGACGTCCCACTCGGCGGTGTCTTGGGCGAGGAGCTTGACGTTCGGATAGCGCTTGAGCGCGCGCTCGAACCCCGCCGCGCGCTTCTGCGCGCCGCTGTGGCCGAGCGCCCCCTGGGTCATGATGACGTTGCCCGCGCCGCCCAGCGCCTTGAACAGCGTCTCCGCCACGGTCTCGGCCATCGCGATGTTGTCGGGCTCGAGGAACGTGACCACGCCGGGATCGTTCTTGGCGATGATCGTGTCCATCTGCACCACCGGGATCCCACGGCCGATCATCTGCGACACCGGATCCACGAGCGTGTCGATGCCGAACGCCTGGATGGCGACGAAGTCCCAGGTCTTGGTCGCCATGTCGTCGACCGCCTTGCGCTGTTTGTCGATCGACAGCCCGCCGTCGTACCAGGTCACGTCGATGCCGAGCCATCGGCCCCACTGTTCGGTGGTCGCCTTTCCTTGCGCCGGCCACGAGTTCGCGAGCCCCGCGTTCACGAACGCCGCCTTGAGTGGCCGCCCGAACGGGTGCGCGCCGCCAACCCCCGGACCATCGCCGGCCGTAGGCGCGCGCGCCTGACCGCGGCAGCCGGCGAGAAGCGCGGCGAGCACGCCACCGGCGCCGATGAGCTCTCGGCGGGCGAGGCCCGAGTCTGGCGCAGGGCCGGGCGGGAGGCCGGCCTCCGCTTCGTCAGCACGCGTGGTCATGACAATGTCCAACCTCCATCCACCATCAGCGTCGTTCCGGTCACCAACGACGCCGCGCCCGACGCGAGAAACAGCACCGCGCCAGCCACGTCCGACGGCTCGCCGATGCGCCCGAGCGGAATTCGCGACACGACACTTTTGCGAAACTCGTCGTCCTCGAGCCACTTCCGGGTTCCGGGGGTTCGAATGAAGGTTGGCGCGACCGCGTTCACGTTGATGTTATGGGGCGCCCACTCGAGCGCCAAACACTTCGTGAGGTGCGCGATCGCCGCCTTCGTCATGCAGTAGACCGATTCCGTCGCCAGCGCCACGAACCCCGCCTGCGAGCTCATATTGATGATGCGACCCGTGCGGCGCGGAATCATCGCGCGCGCCGCGGCCTGGCTCGCGAAGAAGGTGCCCTTGAGATTGACGGCGACGGTCAGGTCGAAGTCCGCCTCCGAGACGTCCTCTGCGCGGTTGGGCGGGCCAATCCCGACGTTGTTCACGAGCACGTCCAGGCGCCCCCGCCACGCGGCCGCGTTTTCGACCCCCGCTCGAATCTCGGCGGGACGCGCCATGTCCATTTGCAGCGGGAGCGCGCGACGGCCGAGCGCCTCGATTTCCGCCGCGAGCTCGCCGTCGTCGTTGCGATCGTGCAGCCCGAGCACCAGGTCGGCGCCGGCGCCGGCCAGCGCCAACGCGCACGCCCGACCGATCCCGCGCGCCGCCCCGGTGACGAGCGCGACCTGACCTTCGAGCGAGAAGTCTGGAAACGGCCCGGTGATCGTCATGCCGGCAAACCCTTCCTTGCTTGAAGCCGCGGCGGTTCTCTGTGTATCACCAATTCCCGGAGGACGCGACGCCGCCGAGCGCGGTCCGCGCGCCACCGTCAAAGAGCTAGATCGGGCACGCGAGCAACGACGCGAGCCGTGACGCGACGGCCAGGTGGGTGCGGTCCGCGACCTCCTGCCAAGAGCTTGTGCCGAGCCAACCATGTGCGCCGAGCTCGCTCTGCAGGTGTTCCGGCAGCGCGCTCGGCGCTGCAAATGGACACGGAGCGTGGATGGCCTTGCGGAGCTTCCGCCCGACCTCGGCACCGCCCTCGGAACAACACCACTCGACGATCTGCCAGGCGAGCTCTGCGTGGGACGATTCGTCGCGCGCGATGATCTCGAGCGCCGCGCGAGCGGCCGGATCGCCCGCGCGGGCAAACGATTCACGCGCCACCTCCGCACCGATGCCCTCGTTGAGACAGCCGTCGATGAGCGATTCTTGGGCGAGCTCCGCGAGCGACATCGCGGTGACCGCGGGCGCATGGCGCAGCTCCACCAGCGATCCGGGCGCGGCGGCGGTGTCCGCATAGGCTCCCGCCAGCGCGAACGCCAGCCGCGCGTGCTCGATCTCCTCGAGCGCAGCGCGGTGCGCCGCCTCGACGAGGTGTGCCGGCGCGCCGAACGACATCAGCGTCAGCGCGAGCCGTGAGAACGCGGGGACGGAGGCGTGTTCGGAACGCGCGATCTCCGCCCACCCCGCCGCGAGCGCGACCCGCGCGGGAAGCGAGAGCTCGCGCGTATCGGGTCCCGGGCCGGCGCCCGTCCATCCCTCGCTGTCAACCACGTCGGCCTTGACCACCCGGCCGCGCACACGAAGTGGACGTCCTTCGACGGTACGCGACGTCCCCATCCTGCTGGTGAGCAGCAGGGCCGCGATCAATCCGGCGAGCAGAATCCCTCCGATCCCGGCGACGATGGCGGGCGTATCCGTCTCTACGATGCTCGCGCTCGAGACCTCTGCGAGCGGAGCCTCGACGACGCCTCCATTCCTGAGCGTCCCCTGCAAGACACCGTCTTGGACACGAATGACGTCGAACTGGCCGCCGATGCGCTCGCTCGGGAGATCGAGAAACACGCGTGCATTCCGGCCCACCGCCACCCGTTCACCGGAGAGAGTTTCGAGCTGGGGCTCGCGCGCGTTCGGTGCCTGCGTCCCGAAGCCATCCAGCCGTTCGAGCTGCTGGGGGCCAACCACGCTCGTCGTCGTACAGGCCGCAGCCGCCAGCAAGGAAACCACCGCCGCTGCCCTCGTTCGCCGGGACGCCGTCACGCACCCGTCTCGTGCAATTGTCGTGCTGAGCCGCAAAGGCCTGCCTTTCCCTCCTCGCCCGCCGCCAACTGCGACCTTCGTGTCATAGCCGGTCCTCAGTCGCCACCGGGTGGCGGCGTCCAGCCTACAGCGCATATGTCGTCGAGAGCTCGAGATAGAACGGGATGAGCGGCAAATACACGCCCTGGTCCTGCCGGGTGAAGAGGGTGCCGAGGGCGAGGGCGCCCGACCAACCGCCGCGGAAACGGTGACTGGTCGAGACCCCGAGCCGGAAACGCTCCGATGTGAACCGGTACCAGCCGTCCTTCGGTCCGGCGATGCCGGTCACGCCCGGAGGATAGCGATCGCCGAAGGTCCGCCGCGCGAGCGCCGAGCTCTCGACGTGTGTGGCGAGCGTCTGCTGCCAACCGAGGTCGAGGCCGAACGACCAGGAGCCTCGAACGTGCGATGGTTCGCAGCGCAGCTCGAGGCCGAGGCCGTAGAGTGTCGCGGCATCGTTCTCGGCGCGCGCGAGGTATGGCAGCGCGCTGCACAGCCCGCCCCAGCGTGCGCTCGGGCGGTAGCCCGCCGAGGCGATCAGCTGCACTCGAAGGTCGCCGCTCGAGATCGACAGCGGGGGCAGCTTGACGCCGCCTCCGAGGAGAAACGTCGCCCCAGGCGGGCCGAGCGGCAGCGGGTGGAGGTACGCGGCGTTCACGACCGGCTCCGGTTCGAACGCCACTCCGGCCAGACCGGACGCCTCGGGCGTCTCGAGCCTCGGGACGAGCTGCGCCATTGCCGGGCGCGACGGCGCCAGCGCCAGAGCTGCGCCCAGCGCCCCCACCGAGGCGGCTGAAACGCGTGTTCTCCGGACCGGATCCGTCACCGCAGGTTCCCATCCAGGAAGCTTCGAATCGCAGCAACTGTCGCCGCCGCGTGCTCGAGGAACAGCGTGATGTGGCCGGCGCCGTCGACGGTCGCGGTCTCCGCGTGGGGCAGCGACGCGAGGTTGAACGCGGTCTGGAACGGGCTGCCGAGATCGCCGCAGGTGCCCGCGAGCAGCAGCGTCCTGCCCATGTAAGCCTCGATTCCGGTGCGATAGTCGAACCCGTTCTCCTGGTCGGTGACCGCCAGCAGCGAATAGGCGCCGAATCGCCAGATCGGATACTCCTCCGCCAACTGCCCCGGGCAGTAGGAGCTTTGACTCGCCTCGCGTAACGCGCCCAGCACGCGATAGTCCGCCTGGGCGTGATCCTGCAGGCTCAGAACCTCGTCATCCCACAGGATGCCCGCCAGCGTCGTCAATCCGCCGAGCGCGCCGCCCTGCCGGTTCTCGCGCGCGTGCTGGGTAAGCGGGCCGGGCTCGACCAGCACGAGCGCCGCCACCGCGTCCGGGTGGCGGGCGGCGTACCGGGTCGCGATCGAGCCCCCGAAGGAATGGCCGATGAGGGCGAGCTTTTGGCCGGGGGCGAACATCGCCTGCATCGCGGCGATTTCGGCGTCGAAGCTGTCGAGGCTCAGGTCGTCCTTGCGCGAGAAGCGCTGCGAGAGGCCGCTGCCATGCTGGTCCCAGATGACCACGAAGTAGCGGTCGGCGAGCTCAGCCAACGGAAGCAACAGCCGAAAATCGGCGCCCGGGCCGCCGGGCAGAACGAACACAGGGGAGTTGCCATGCTGTCCGAACGTCACGACATGGAGCCAGGGCGTGAGCCCACCGACCGCCACCTGCACGCGCGGCAGCGCTTGGTCTTGATCGGCGGTGGGCGGGACCAGCGCCCCGAGCTGCTCAGTCGGCGCGCAAGCGCCGACCAGGGCGAGTGCCACCAGCAACCGCGCCGGCATCGAGATCTGGGTCACCCTGACCTCACGAGAAACATGCGCCGCGCCTCCGCGATGTCAACGGCTCGAGGCCTCATGGGTTGGCGGCGCCCTCGTGCCTTCAACGACGCGCGCGGATCGCCGAGCCCGCTCCTAGCCGCCGAGCATGACCAGATGCACCAGCGCCTGGTCGTCGGTCACCCGCCGCGCGAGCTGATACTGGAGCGCGAACGGCAGCACCCAGAGCGTGAACACCGCCGTCAGCGAGCCGCCGACCGCCGCGTGGCGCGTGGACAACCTTCCTTCGAGGGCGCCGGTCGCGAACAGCCTGAGATCGATCTGGCGGAGGAAGAAGGAAGGCAGCAGGCCGAACGTCGAGGCCGAACCCCAGTCGATGATGAAGGGGTATCGGTAGCTGAGGTCCGCGACCGCCAGTCGGTTGGTGGCGATGCCGTGGTCCTCGAAGCCGCGTAGGTACTCCGTGAACGGCTGCTGGGGCGGGGACAGCGGCGGAACCGAATCCGTCGATTCGACCCGGTTGCTGCGGCGCCAGAGCAGGCCGGCGAGGTTGCCTCCCGCCAGCAGCAGCGGCGCGGCGTCGGGCAAACCGACGAGCTGCCGGCCACGGACATCCAGCGTCAACCGCTGCCGGAGCGAGAGCGGCAGCGGAACCACGAACGTGATCTCTCCCCGCAGGTCGCTGAATCCCGACGCGGCCGTCGTCCAGGCGGTCGGGTACGCGGCGAGGTAGGCGCTCGCGGCGAATGCGCGTCGCACACCGGTGTACGGCGTACTTTCAGCGCCCACGTACTCCGCGAACAAGTAGGGCCCCGCGAACCGCTGCAACGGATAGAGCGGCAGCGCGGGATCGTCGGGGCGGTAGCTTTCGACCGCGGAGAACCCGACCTCGACGGGGTTGTCGTAAACGAACCGCGCGACCGAGAGCCGTGCCCATCGCTCTCGGCGATAGAGCACAACCTCGGTGAGCGCGATCGGGGGCGCCATGGGCGGCCCGACGAAGATGTGGGCATGACCCGCGAGCTGCGCCGCGGAGAGGCTCACCGTGACCGGCGCGAGCTGGCGGTTGGAGTACCCGATTTCGACGCCTGGCAGGCGGCCCTCGAGCTCGTAGGTGCCCGTGATCGCCCAGCGGTGGATCGCCAGCCGGTCGTTTCCGGCCAGGACCAGGCCCAGCAACGGGCCAATCGTGTCGGCGGCGACCAGCGTGGGTCCGTAGAGCCGCGGCACGAACAGGTGATCGAGCTGGCTCGCGGGCTTGTCGCTCTCGACGTGAGCGGCGGGGTCGGCAATGGGAGTCACGGCCACCGAGGCCGAGGGCGCGGGGGCCGGGACGGCGTCCGGAGCGGTCTCGGGCCGAGGCTCCTCGACGACGACGGACGGGGCCGGCGGCGCTTCGGGCTCGATCGGCGCGTCGGGTTCGGACGTAGCCAGGGGCGACGACGGCGTAGGCCGCGCGGGTGTGGGCGGCGCGGGCGGAGGCGGCGCGGGCGCGCGCGCCGGCAGCGAAACCTCGTCGAGCGTCCACTTCCAGCCCTCGCGGTTGAGAAACCGGACCGTGCGCCCGCCCGCGGCCTGCGGCGCGAAGGTGAGGTAGGGCGCGCGCGTGACCTGGACCGTGCCGCCGCGCTCGAGATCGTGCAGGTAGACCTGGAACCGCCAGTCGGCCGCGCTGGTCCCGAGGTACACGATGCGCTGATCGTCGGCCCACGCGGGCTCGTGAACTGGACCGCCGCCGGTCGGCAACACGGCCCGCCGACCGCCCGTCGCCGCGTCGAACACCGTGATGCCGAACCGCGCGCCGTCGAACACCATCGCGGCGATGCGGGTTCCGTCGGGCGAGAACCGCGGCTGCGCCACGTACGCGCCGTGGGGCTGGACCGCCAGCACGCGCACGACGCCGCTCGCGAGATCGAGCTCGGCTAGGTCGTGGTGATCGCCGTCGGCGCGCGGGAACGTGTAGCGCGCGCCGTCTGGGCTGATCGAGCCGCCGACGCCGCGCAGGTCGGCATGG
>Ga0137375_10007656_pt1 | contig 12852 bp, 7 predicted proteins | sample SagtaG_24_FD_104936 | JGI IMG/M metagenome (GOLD analysis project Ga0137375, IMG submission 104936) | Vadose zone soil microbial communities from Sagehorn Ranch, Mendocino, California, USA - Sage1_R_113_16 metaG | ecosystem: Environmental > Terrestrial > Soil > Vadose zone | place: USA... | reverse complement strand
CGGTCGATCAGCACCGCCAGCAGCAGCGGCAGCAGGATCGTCCCCGGGAGGAACATGAGCGTAAACTCAGCCGCGCGCAGCAGCCCGCTGTACATGAGCGGGTCGGCCAGCGCGTTGCGGTAGTTCTCCAGCCCGACCCAGCTGGCCGGCTCGGGGCGCAGGTATTTGTAGTCGGTGAAGCTGATCCACAGCACGCGTAGGATCGGGTAGGCCTGGTAGCCGACGAAGAAGAACAGCATCGGTATCAGAAACACCCAGTTGCCGGCGCCGCGCAGATCGACCGCGCCCCGGCGCGCGACCGACCTGGCCGAGGTTTCGGTTTGGATAGTTGCCATTGCTTTGTCAGTTGCCAGTTGTCAGTTGTCAGTTGTCCGTAGAAGCAACCGACAACTGACAACTAACAGGCATAGTAATTAGCCGGCCTTCTTGACCTCAGCGGCGACGGCGTCCTTGGCGGCCTGCAGGGCCTTTTTCGGGTCGGGCTCCTCGCCCTTCAGGAACTTCTCCCAGAACGGCTTGCCGATCACGAACTGCTGCAGGCCGAACGGGTGGTTGGGAATGGCCTTTGCGATATCTAGCTGCGCACGGATGAGCGCGACGAACGGCTGCATCCAGCTCGGCTTTTCCGTGTTCCACTTATCGTATAGCGACTTGTACGGCGGCAGCTGGCCGGGATGCGCAGTGGGCGTGCCGGCGATCGAGTCCTGCCAGATCTGCTCGTTGTAGGTCAGCGCCTTGAGGTACTCGGCCGCCTTATCCTTATTCTGGCCATACTTGAGCAGACAGCAGCCGGTGGTCCAGAAGACCGTCGAGCCCTCGCCGTTGGCGAACTTCGGCAGGCCGGCCATCTGCAACTTGGTGGGGTCGGGCCAGTTGGCCGCGAAGCGCAGCGGCGCGTTGAAGTACTTGGTGTAGTAGGCCACCTTCTGGGCCGCGAAGGCCACCTCGTCGGGCGTGCCGTTGACCCCGGCGTCGGTCGCGCCCTCCAGCAGGATGTCGGGATGTGACACGTCCATGATTTGCTTCATCAGCTTGAGCGCCTCGACCGCCGCGTCGCTGGTGAAGTCGAACAGCCCCTCGGGCGTATAGACCTTGGTGCTCATGCTGTGCGTGTAGGGCGCCAGCGAGCGCCAGCCGTGCGAGTCGAACGTGGCGCCATAGGTCGCCGCGCCCGAGTCCTTGACCTTCTTGGCGTCCGCCAGGTAGTCGTCCCAGGTCTTGGGCGGGTTGTTGGTAATGCCGGCCTTGTCGGTCTGCTCAGAGTTCCAGCCCATGCCGATGATGTCGAGCAGGAACGGCCAACTGTACAGCTTGCCGTCGACCGTACATTCCGCACGGATGGAGGGGATCAGGTCGTCGATCACCTCCTTGGGGATGTAATTGTCCCACGGCTCGATCGTGTCGGCCTTGATCAGCTGGGTCATCTCGACGAACGGGGTCATGCCGACGTAGACGTCCCAGGTGCTTTGCTTGCTCTTGGCCTCGGCCACGAAGCGATCGATGCTGAAGCCTGCAACCGGGGCGATCTGGTAGTTGAGATCGGGGAAGGATTTGTTTACCTCCTTGATACTGGGGTGCAGGCTGTCGATCCAGTCATAGAACGTCGGCGTCAGCGGGCGGTTGGCGGTGCCGGCCGCAGGTGCGCTGGTGGCCGCCGCTGCCGGAGCGGCGGTGGCAGCGGCGGCTGGTGCTGCAGTCGCCTGGGCCGCCGGAGCGCTGGTCGGCGCGCCGCCGGAGGGCTGCGCCGCGCCGCCGCATGCGGCCAGGATGGCGCTCGCGCCTACGCTGCTGGCCATAAAGCGCAGTAGCTGGCGTCGGGTCATGGGCGCCTGCCTTTCCTCTGGTGTTCGGTTACCCATTGTGCTTTCTCCTTTGTGTGTCATAGGCTCAACACTACAAATAGTGCAAACAATGTGCGGTATCGGTCGTCAGGCGAAATCTAACTGCCATAATTCAGCTTCAGCAAGGGCAAAAAGCGAGATGCTGAGTTGATGATGTCCTATCTCCTTGATCGATCGCCGAGCGCAGCGAACGATGCCGCGCTGGGGATGGTGCTGAGAATCTGTTCGAGCGGCAGCGCTTGCGCCTGCGCCCATGCGGTGGCAAAGGCGTCGTTGCCGAGCGCTGATCGCGCTGTCGCCCGCACCTGCTCCACCGCGGCGTGATCGACTGGCCGCACCGGGGTACCCATCTGCGCGCGCAGCGCCGACGCCGCAGCCAGCAGCCGGGCGGCCAGCTCCGCGCGTCCCTGCGCGACCACCACGCTGGCTAATCCCTCCAGGGCCGCCGCAACGAACAGGCGCGGTCCCACGGCCCACGCCAGCCGCAGCGCCTCGCTCAGCGCCGCGTTTGCCGCCGCCGCATGCCCCTGCGCCCGTAGGATATGCCCCTGCGTAATGAGGACCTCCGCAAGGCTCGAGTAGGCTTTGAGGTCACGAAAGAGCGTGACACTTTCGTCGATCAGAGTGAATGCCTGCGCCAGATCGCCCTCGACATATGCCCCCTGTGCGAGATTATTGAGCGCAAAGCCAAGCATCCATTGGATGCGCAACTCGCGGAGAATCGAGACGCTTTCCGCACCATACTCCCGCACCCGTGCCGCATCACCCTGGTCGCGTGCAACATCGGCAAGCCCGGCCAGGCTGAAAGCCACCCCTTCACGCTCGCCAAACCTGCGGTACATGGTCAAGCTTTCTTCGAGCAATGCGGTAGCCTGCGCGAAGTCGCCCTGCTCGCGACGCACCACGCCCAACACACGAAGCACCTGTCCCAAGTCGAAGAGCTCAAGCCCGAGATCGACACTGCCCTGGTGTATCCGCTCTCTCAGCTCGCTGTAGCGCGATAACGCATCCTCCAACGCTGCCGTCGCCCGCTGGTACTGGCCCTCCGTGCGCGCTTGACGTGCCGCGTTGACGAGCGGATTCGTCTGGCTTGTCGTCTCCCGGAGGGCGCGGCGCAGTAGCATACTCTGTTCAAGGAGGCGCGTGGCCTGTGCGTCATGGTGCTGCTCGGAGGCTAACCATGCGGCTGCTTGCAGGCCACTGAGCCGTGCGACTAGGGTGGTGGCATCAGGATGCGGATCCTCCAACGTCAGCAGCTGATCGAGCCAGCTGCGCCCCTCGCTGGTATACCCATAGCCCTGCCAGAATTTCCACAGCGCCCCGGCGAGCTGAAGCCCAACGAAGTAATTGCCGCTGTCGCGCGCCCATTGCAATGCGGCGCGCATGTTGTCGCTCTCGCGATGAAGCTTTGCGATCCATGCGTCAACCGTTGGAGTATACCATTGGGCCGCCGCTTCAGTTGCCAGCGCCAAATAGTAGTTCGCGTGGGCGCGCCGCAACGCCTCTGCCTCACCGCGTGCCGCCAGTTGTTCCAGGGCATACTCACGAAGCGGCTCAAGCATGACGAAGCGCGCCTCAGCTGCGGCACCCGGCTGTGTCTGTCTATCGCTCAGTCGCACCAGCGACTTGTCGACCAGCGCGGTGAGCGCAGGGAGTGTTGCCTCAGCCACCTGCTGGGCGGCGTCCACCGTCCAGCCGCCGCGGAAGACCGCGACATGGCTGAACAGCGCCCGCTCCGCCTCGCTGAGCAACCGCCACGAGTGGTCGAACATCGCGCGCATGCTACGATGCCGCGCCGGCACATCGCGGCGGGTGGTTGCAAGGATGTCCAGGTTCGCGCGGACCTGCCGCTCGATTTCGGCCAGCGGCAGGGTTCGCAGGCTCGCCGCAGCCAACTCGATCGCTAACGGCATTCCCGCGATGTGCTGGCAGATACGCACAATCGTCGTGAGGGTCGATTCAGATAGGGCCAACTCTGGCTGGACTTGCCTGGCCCGCTGCACAAATAATTGAACGGCGCCGTAGCTGGTCGGATCCGCCAGGCGTTGCGCTGTGGCCGACTCAGGCTGGTCTTCCGGCGGGTAGGCGAGCCCTTCGACATCGAACAGCCATTCGGTCTGGAGGTTCAGCCGCTCGCGCGAGGTCACCAGGATTGTGACCTGTGGCGCATGGGTCACCAGGGCGGCGACGAGATCGATGTCCGCAAGCAGGTGCTCGAAGTTGTCGAGAACCAGCAGCATGTGCCGCTCGCGCAGATAGCCAAGCAGGTGCGCAGTGGGGTTGGGCTGCTCAGCAAACGAGAGACTGAGCGCAGCGCCGATCATCGAAACGATCTGGTTTGGTGTCTCGACGGCGGCCAGCGCGACAAACGCGACGCCGTCGGCGAACGCGGTGTTGTGAGTGGCCGCGACTGCCTGTGCCAGGCGCGTTTTGCCGATCCCACCCGGCCCGAGCAACGTCAGCAGGCGACATGCCGGATCGGCCAGCAGTCGGGCGATCGCGGCCAGTTCGGCACTGCGACCGATGAACGAGGTCGGCTGGAACGGCAGGCCAAGCACCACGGTCGGGTCGCCGCTCGGCCGCGGCGCATCATCCGCCCTGTCAGCCGCGCCGGCGCTACCCGCTGGCGTGCGCTCGGCGGTCCCCACTGGCGCCGGGTAAGCTGGGCTCCCAATCGCCGGTGTGCGCTCGGCGGTTCCCGCTGGCGCCGGTTCAGTTGCGCTCCCAATCGCCGGCGTGTGCTCGGCACTCCCCGCTGGCGCAGCGCCCATCCTATCCACCGCACCGAGGGCGCGCAAGGTCGCTCGCTGGGCGTCGGTGAGACCCGTGGCCGCGGTGATATTCATCCCCGCGTATGGCTGCTCGCCGCGCAGGGTTGCAATAGCTTGGCGTGTCGGCAGATCCCAGAGCGTGATGAGACCGTCGGCCCCGCCGCTGGCAAAGGTGCGCCCATCACGGCTGAAGGCCAATGCATAGATCACGCCGGCCTGCGGGTTGAGCGTCGCCAGGCTGGAGCCAGCGCCAGCCTGGCGCGCAGTTGAAACATCCCAGAGCCGCACAGTTCCGTCAAAGCTGCCGCTGGCGAGGAGCGCCCCGTCTACACTGAAGGCCAGCGAGACCACTTCGCCGTTGTGCTCGCTCAGAATCGCCTGGCATACACCGCTTGCAACCGACCAGAGCCGGATCGTCTGGTCGGCGCTGCCGCTCGCGACGAGGCTGCCATCTGGGCTGAAGGTGACCATTCGCACCGGAGCAGTGTGCCCAATGAAGGTCTGGGTCGGCTCCCGGCCCGCGACCGCCCAGAGCCGAACGGTACGATCATAGCTGGCGCTGGCGAGCAGCCTGCCGTCCGGGCTGAACGCCAGCGCACGCACCGCGTCGCTATGCGCGCTGAGTGTGGCCAGGCTGGTCGCGCTCGTAGGCGACCAGAGCCTGATCGTCCGGTCGAGGCTGCCGCTGGCGATGGTGTAGGCATCGGAGCTCCATGCCACGGCCACGACAGGGCTGCGATGCTCGACGAGCGATGCTAGACAGGTTGTGCGCGCAACCGACCAGAGCCGGATGCTGCGGTCATTGCCGCCGCTGCCACTCACCAGCAGCGTGCCGTCGGGGCTGAACGCCAGGGAGTAGATCGCGCCGGTATGGCCGGCAAGCCGCGCCAGCGGCATACGACGAGCGGCCGACCACAACCGGATCGTCCGGTCGAATCCGGCGCTGGCCAGGGTTGCGCCATCAGGGCTGAAGGCCAGCGCGAGTACACCACTGTTGTAGCCATACAAGAGCGCCAGGCACTCCTTGCGCGCCACCGACCAGAGCGCAATGGTCTGAAGCTCGCCGCCGCCCGCAAGGGTATCGCCGTCCGGGCTAAAGGCCACGCCGTTCACAGGGCCGGTGTTTTCGGCCAGGGTTGCTCGGCATACTCCACTGACCGCGTCCGCATTGATGACAGCCTGCCCTGCCCGCAATTGCAGCGCTGCAATGTCCCAGACTTTGACGGTCTGATCGAGGCTGCCGCTAGCGAGTGTCGCTCCATCGGAACTCCACGCCACCGAGCGTATCCGGGCCGTGTGTCCGCGCAGCGTCGCGCTGTGCGTGCCCGTGCCGACCGACCAGAGCCTGATCGTCAGATCGGCGCTGCCGCTGGCAAGCAAGCTGCCGTCGGGGCTGAACGCCACCGACCAGATGTCGGCCGTATGCCCGACCAGAGTCGCCACGCACGCGCCGCTGGCGACGTCCCAACACTTGATCGTTGGATTGGGATCGTGGCTGCCGCTGGCGAGCAGCGCGCCATCGGGGCTAAACGCGACGGAAGCCACCGCGGCGCTATGCTCGGCCAGCGTCGCCAGACATGTGCCGGTCGTCACCGACCAGAGCTTGATCGTCTGATCGTCGCTGCCGCTGGCGAGCAGCGCGCCATTAGGGTCGAACGCTACCGACCAGACCCGACTGCTGTGGCCGCTCAACGTCGCCAGGCGTGCGCCGTTCGCTAGTGACCAGAGCATGATCAACCCATCGCTGCTACCGCTGGCCAATATACGGTTATCTGGACTAAAGGCGACGGTATTGACCGGCCCGGTATGGCCCTGGAACAGCTCGACCTGCTGGTTATCCGCGACCCGCCAGAGCCAGATTTCGCCATCAATGCTGCCGGCTGCCAGATAGCGGCCATCAGGGCTGAACGCTACCGGCACGATCGTTTTGAAGGCCTCGCTGAAGCGCGATCCAGTGAGGTCGGCGCCATGAAAATTGACCTCCGGCAGCTCGGCATTGGCCAGATTCGCCTGCCAGACGTTCAGATCCGAGAAGTCGTGGCCGCGCAGATCACAACCGAGCTGGACCAGCAGATTGAGGACATTCCCGCCGCCGTAGCCCTGCTCGACGCGAGGCAGAACGCGCACCGCCCCAAGCACCTGCGCGAGATGCGCCTCGACCGTCTGCTTGATCTTGAGGCTGTTGCCGAGCTGGGCCAGCAGTGGCTGGACGAGCACGCGCTCCTGGCTCTGGCGCACATATTCGGGAGCTTGCGCCAGCAGTACAGCATAGCGCCGCATCGTCTCCGGCGTGCAGGCAACAATTTCTTCCAGCATGCGCCCAATAAGTTGTGTGGTGACGTACTCCATCACGACCGGCTGGAGCGTGAAGACTGCTCCGGCTTCGCCGCGCTCGATGAGATAGCGCCGCCGCAGCGCCTCGATCGCTTCAAGCCATTCGCGCGGCCCCGCCGTCAGCGCGCTCCGCGAGCGCAGTTCCGTAATTCCGACCGGCTCGCGCCCGATTGCCAGCCAGTTCAGCACATCCTGCTCGATCGTGCTCAGACGACTAAGTTGCTGGTCCAGGAGCCGGTCAACACCATTGAAGAACGCATCGCCCGCCGTCAGAAAGGCGCTCACATCACCACCAAACAACTCGCGAATCGGCTCCGCTGCCAGATTAAGCGCCAGCGGGTTTCCTCCATAGAGCCGCGCCAGCGCGCTCATGTCAGGCGCCGTCCCGCTGATATCCTTCGCCACCAGGATGCTCTGGCAGGCGCGGTCGTCCAGGCCGCTCAGCTGCAGCGTTCGCACCGGTGCGGTGCGACCTTCCCGCAGCCCAAGCTCGGAGGGCTTCTCGCGGCTGGTCAGCAGCAGACAACTCTGGTGCGCACGCTCACTCAGCGCAGACAGCAAGGCGCCATACTCGGCGTAGCCCGTGCGATAGGTTCCGGTGAGGGCGGCGGGTTGGATGAGCGATTCGAAATTGTCGAGGATCAGCAGGCAGCGCCGCTCGCGGAAAAGCTGCACCAGCTGCGCGATCTTGTTGGGCACCAGGTCCGGGGGCGTCGCCTGCTGGTTGGAGACGGCGCGAATGGTCTGGTCGAGCACCTCCGCGAGCGGAGGGCCATTTTGCAGCGAGCGGAACACGACGACATCAAACTGGGACAAGACGCTGCGGGCAACAGTGATCGCCAGACTCGATTTGCCAATCCCGCCCATACCGACAATCGCGACCACTCGGCAGCGGTCCTCCACTAGCCATTGCTGCAGCGTTTGGAGCTCGCCCTCACGGCCGTGGAGTGTGGAGACAGCGATTGCCTCACCCCAGTCAATGATCGCGCGGGGTATGTCCGGCTGGACTGCTGGAGCTGGCACCGAACCATGTGCGTGCTCGAGCTCGCGGTCGACCGGGACGGGCGCGGCGGTGTGGAGCGCCAGCGTGCGTGCAAACCAGACCTCATCGAACGCGGGGAGCGGATGCGGCCCATCCTCGGCGGCTTGATTCCAGAGTGCTTCTGCTTCCTCACGCTCCTGTCCTGCTTTGAAGGCCTGGTGGCGGACAAGCACCGCGATCAGGCGTTGCAGTGTCTCGGCCTTGGGATACGACTCGCCGGTCTCCCATTTCTGCACGCTGCGCCGATGCATGCCAATCTGCTCCGCCAGTTCGATCTGGGTGAGCGCCACCCACGTCCGTACGGTCAGGAGTTGGTGGCCAAACGCATATTTGTGCTCGCGATATACGCGATGTGCGCCCATGGGTCGTCGCTCCTTCTCCATGCGCAGCTCCCCTCCACTCGGTGCGGTGCGATGCACACTGATGCACACGGGAAAAGCACAGCGCTGCGTACTGACATCTCCCGTCAAACGGTGTAGTGTAGGCACAGCCGCGACAGAGCATGGGTGCAGAGATGAAACGATGTAAGCGGACTAATCATACCACTACACCGGCGCTTTGCCCAACTGGTTCAGCTCAGATTTCACCGCACGAATCTGGTGCGCACGGCGCCCACCTGAGCCGCCCGGAGATCGCGGCACGCAGCGCATCGGCGGCTACAGCAGCGGAACGCCGGCGTTGGCAGGTGATCGGCCTGCTGGCCGACGGCACACCGCTGGCCGAGATCGTGGCCGCGACAGGCTACCGGCCACGGACCATCCGGCAGATCGCCCAGCGCTACCGCGCAGCGGGGCCGGCAGGGCTGGTGGATGGACGGCAGCGCAGCCTGGGCGCTGTGCCGCTGCTCTCGGTAGAGCAGCAGGACGAACTCAGGGAGGCGCTCCTGGGCGCGCCGCCAGACGGCGGGCGCTGGGCGGTGGCTGGTTGAAGGAGCGCCGCTGCTCGCTCGTGAATAGCGCTGGCCTGGCTGATCTGCTCGCGCGCCAGCTGCAGCGCCACGGCCAAAAAGCCGAGCCCGAACACGAGTGCCAGCCGGCTGAGACCGTGCGCCGCGAGCGGTGCGCGCTGACCGATCGCAGTGCGCGGAAGCAGCGAGAGCAGCCACAGCCCGGCCAGCAAGTGCAGGCGCCACTGCGCCGTATCTGCGACGAGCAAGCCATACCCCAGGAAGGCCAGCCCGAGCGCTGCACCGATCCAGGCCACGATGCTACGATGGCGTGGGGTCATAGCACCCTCGCGCTCTTCTGAGTGGCTGAGATCCGCAATAGCATGCCGACCATCGCAAAGTTGATCAGCGTGGACGAGCCACCGTAGCTGACGAACGGCAAGGTGATGCCCGTGAGTGGGATGAGATTGGTCGTGCCAGCCGTGATGATCAGCGCCTGGGCCACGACCGCCGTGGTGAGGCCGACCGCCAAAAGCTGTTGAAAGCCGTCACGGGCGCGCTGGGCGATCTGGTAGCCGCGCAGTGCAAACAGCACGTAGCAGAGCAGCAGCGCCAGCGCGCCGACGAAGCCGAGCTCCTCGCCGATAGAGGTAAACATAAAGTCGGTGTGGCTCTCCGGCACCATGGTCGGATCGCCGCTGCCGAGGCCGGCGCCGGTCACTCCGCCGCTGGCGAGCGCATACAGCGCCTGGACCATCTGGTAACCGCTGCCGAGCGGGTCGGCCCATGGGTCGCGCTAGGCGTCGACGCGCAGGCGCACATGGCCAAAGATCGGGTACAGGGCAGCGGCGCCGGCGGCAAAGGCGAGCAACCCCGTCGTCACGTAGCTGGCGCGCCCGGTCAGCACGTAGAGCATCGCCAGGAAAATCGTGAAGAACAGCAGTGCCGCGCCCAGGTCTTTCTGGACAATAATCAGCCCGATCGTTAGCCACCACATCAGCCCGATTGGGACGAGGTAGGGCAGTGGCGGGAGCCGCACGCCCTTCAGATAGTAGCTGGCGCCGATCAGGTGACGCCGCTCGTCAAGATAGGTCGCCAGGTAGACGACCAGCAGAATCTTGAGTAGCTCGACCGGTTGGAACTGGAACGCGCCCAGGTTCAGCCACAGCCGCGCGCCGTTGCGCTCCACACCGAAGATCGCGGCGACTGCCACCAACAGCAGGCCAAGTAGCAGCCAGCTATAGCGATAGTGTTTGAGCCACCTCAAACGCCAGGGCACAAAGCTCACCACCGCCAGCACGAGCGCGCCGCCGAGCACCCAGACAACCTGCTTCAGCGCAACACCCGCGTAGACAGTGCCGTAGCGGGCGGCCAGATCGGGTTCCAGCCGGCGGATCATCACCAGGCCGATCCCGGCGAGGAGCGTTGCGAGCGGCAGCAGGATTTGGTCCTCACCCCAGCCGCGCAGCGCCAACGCGCGGTTGATGCTGAGGAATAAGCCCACAAACGCGCCAGCGATCGCCAGATCCCTCCAACGAACCACGCCGCCGGCACCAAGAATCAGCGCGCCGAGGCCGACCAGCAGGAGCAGGCAAGTCGTGATCAGCAACTCGAGCTCGAGTGTGCGCCCGGCAATACGGCTGCGCAGGGTGTGGATCATGCTCGTTCCGATCGGTGCTTAGTCGAATTGCACCGAGAGTGGCAATGTCAGGCCGCGAGTCTTAGCGAGCGCTTGTACGCGCTTGATCGTCTCGACCATAAAGGCAGCATCGATCGTGCCATCGTGTGCCCCCGCTAACAATGTCTGTTGCATCGCCGAGAAATGTCGCACTGCCGTCTGCGCATCGCCCGCCGCGAGTGCCTGCTGGGCGCCGCTCAGCTCCGAAAGCAATTCGTCGCGGTGCGTGCCGGCTTGGCTGGCCGACGCGCCCGCCTCGATCAGCACGCGAAAAGAGGCTAACCGGTCGACGGTATTTCACGTTGCTTACACTATCATGATACATGCCTCGCGCTGAGCAACGTACCGTCATCATGTCCATCACGCCAGTGGCCGCCTGGTGGTTACGCTTGCCACGCTGGCTGGTTCAATTCTCAGGCTGATCGCGGTGGGTATCGAACCAGACCTTGACGCCAGCCAGCACTGGCACGAGCAGCATCATTGCGATCCAGATGAGCCAGAGCATCGGTGTCCTCCTCGGAAGGTTACGAAGACAGGAGCGCGCCGTACCTGCGCTCCTGTCTTCACGGCCGTCAGCAATTGCTAGTCGTCGCCTTTGGCCTGGAGCGCGAGCACGCCCAACTGGCCGAGCTGGACCTCGTACCGCGTTCCTGCCAACTCAGGGTGCAGCTCAAAACGCGCACGCTCGAAGTACTGTACCAGCCGCCCGTCTTCCATCTGCGCCTCGCCGATTGGCAGTCCGAAGATCGCTAGACCGCCGCGACTGCGCCAGAAGCTGCGGAACGGCGCGCCGATCAGGTGTCCGGTCGCCGGGAAGTACCAGACCAGTTCGGCGGTGCTGGTTGGTGCGGTCGTCGTGGTCACTGGTGTGCTGTGACCGAGCTCCACGCCCAGCAGCCCAATCAGCACCGCGTAGCGGGTGCCGGCGAGGTCGGGATGGAACTCCAGCCGCGCGCGTTCGAAGTACTCGACGATGATGCCGTTTGGCTGAACGATTGCCTGCGTCAGCGGCAGGCCGAAGATATCGAGTCCGCCGCGGCTACGCCAGAACCCGGCGAAGCGCACATCGATCGCGCTCAGTGAAAGGCGCTCGATGATCACGACGCTCGTCCCGCTGATCGGCGTGGTCCCGCTGATGGGTGCGGTGCCGCTAATCGGCGAGGTTCCGCTGACCGGCGTGATCACAACCACCGGCTGGAATGTGATGGTTTGATTGTCAAAGCTCAAGGTGAAGTGCGCCCGGATCTTGATGTCCAGCTCGCTTTTCTTGGCCTTGAACTTGATCTTGACCTTGACCTTGCCGCCGCCGCCGTTGATGACGTTATTCTCGCCGAGACCGATCGTCACCTGCGTTGGCGTCAGCTCTTGCACGAACCCCGTACCGTTGAGGAAGCCGACATCGGCCAGATCAAAATCGTCGCCGAAGTCGGCCAGGTTCAGGACTAGGAAACAACCGCCTGCCCGCCCACCGGTGTTGACGATCGTGATCTTGATATTGACGAACAGTACGCCATCGATGCGCTCGATCTCCTGCTCGACATCGCTGTCGCGAATCACGATCACCGCCGGTTTCTTCTGCTTGTGCTCGCCTTTCTGGAAGGTGACGACCACATGGTCGGCGGTGGCGTTGCCGCTCGCGGCCGGCGCCTGGAACTGCAGCTGGTTGAGTGTCGTGACGCTGAACGTGCTCGGCAGTGGCACCGACACCAGCTTCGTGCCGCTCGCGGTTTTCAGTGCGATCTGGGCCATGTTGCCGGCGGCCTGCTTCAGGATCAGGCGCGCGTCCAGGCTGACAGTGCTGCTAACCGCGTAGCTCAATCCGATCGGGCTGCCATTCCGGGTCAGCGCGCCATTCGGGCCAAAGCCGAACAACTCAAAGGTATTGGCGCCGGCCAGCAGGCTCAACGATGCACTGGTGGTAGTGCTGATACTGGTGGTGAAGTCGCCGGTGATTCGTACTGTGAGTGTACCTTCCGAATTCGTGGGTATCGCGCCAGGATAATTGCTCCACTGCATGAGCGCGGTGGCCTGTCCGCTGGCGCTCTCAAGCTTCAGTGCGCGGCCACCTGTCCCATCCGCGATGGTCACCGTTCCAGCCTGCGGGACAACCGTGCCCTGCTCGACAACCAGCGGGCCGCTCAGCGGGCCAAGGGTCGCCGCATTGAACTCGCCACGGAAGAGGGTTGTCTCGGGTGCATTGGCCAGAGCGTTGGGCGCCGGCCCGGCCAGGAGCGCGGTGAAGATGAGCGAGACACCAGCCAGGATGGATGTGATCCGTGTGAACCAGCGTGTGGTGCGAT
>Ga0137375_10007645_pt1 | contig 12863 bp, 9 predicted proteins | sample SagtaG_24_FD_104936 | JGI IMG/M metagenome (GOLD analysis project Ga0137375, IMG submission 104936) | Vadose zone soil microbial communities from Sagehorn Ranch, Mendocino, California, USA - Sage1_R_113_16 metaG | ecosystem: Environmental > Terrestrial > Soil > Vadose zone | place: USA... | reverse complement strand
GGAAGAAGTAACCGCCTCCCGCTCGTGAAGATCCGGAAGCTGCTCGTTGCGAATCGAGGCGAGATCGCCCTGCGCGTGTTCCGCGGCTGCCGCGAGCTCGGGATCGCCACCGTCGCGGTAGTCGCGCCCGACGACAACGGCTCGCTGCACGCCCGCTCGGCCGACGAGACGACCGAGGTCGCGAGCTATCTCTTCTCCGAGGAGCAGATCCGCGCCGCGAAACGAGTAGGCGCGGATGCGATCCATCCAGGCTACGGTTTCCTCGCGGAAAACCCGGACTTCGCCCAAGCGGTGCAGGCGGCCGAGCTGACCTGGATCGGTCCCTCGCCCGAGGCGTTGCGCGCGGCCGGCGACAAGCTCGAGGCGAAGCGAATCGCGCGGGAGGCCGGCGTGCCGGTCGTCCCCGACGGCGAGCCGGAGGAGATCGGCTTTCCGCTCATCGTGAAGGCGGCGGCCGGAGGCGGCGGCCGCGGAATGAGACTCGTCCGCGCCCCGGGAGAGCTCGACGAGGCGCTGGCGGCGGCGCGACGCGAGGCGAAGGCGGCGTTCGGCGACGACACCGTCTTCTGCGAGCGATACGTCCGGCGACCGCGGCACGTCGAGATCCAGATCCTTGCCGACGCCCACGGCACCGTCGTCTCCCTGGGAGAGCGCGAGTGCTCGATCCAGCGGCGCCACCAGAAGGTGCTGGAGGAGTCGCCCTCGCCGGCGCTGGACGCTGCGCTGCGAGCAGAGATGAGCGAAGCCGCCGTCGCGTTCGCGCGCGCGATCGGCTACGAGAGCGCCGGCACGGCCGAGTTCATGCTCGACGGCCGCGAGTTCTTCTTCCTCGAGCTGAACGGCCGGATCCAGGTCGAGCACCCGGTGACGGAGCTCGTCACGGGCGTCGATCTCGTTCAGGCTCAGCTCCGGATCGCCGCCGGAGAGCCGCTCGACCTCCGCCCCGATCCACGCGGCCACGCCGTCGAGGTGCGGCTGTACGCGGAGGATCCGCGCACGTTCTTCCCGCAAACCGGGAAGCTCGAGCGCCTGCGGTTTCCGATCGATATCCGCGTCGACAGCGGCGTCGAGGAGGGCGACGAGGTCGGCCTCGCGTACGACCCGATGATCGCGAAGCTGATTGCCCACGGCGCCACGCGCGCCGAGGCGTTCGACCGCCTGCGGGACGCACTCGCCCAGACGGTGGTGGAGGGCGTGACGACGAACCTCCCGTTCCTGCGCTGGCTCGTCGCCCATCCATCGGTTCGCGCGGGCGACACGACGACGGCGTTCCTGACGGAGCATACGCCGCTCTCGCTGCCGCCCCTTCGAGCGCCCGAGCCGCCGTGGCGCGAGCCCTTCCGCCTGAACCTACCGCCCCCCGCGCCGGCCCCAGCGCCGGACGTCGACGCAGCCGCCGCCGAGCCGCACGGGCCCGGCACCGAGCAGAGCACGGTCACGGCGCCGATGCCCGGAACGGTGATTCGTCTCCTCGTCGCCGCCGGCGACGCGGTCAAGGCGCGCCAACCGCTCGTCGTCCTGGAGGCGATGAAGATGGAGACGCCGTTGAGCTCGCCCTACGACGCAGTCGTCCGGGCCGTCAACGTCACGGAGGGCGAGCAGGTCGCGGGCGGGGCCGTTCTGGTCGAGCTCGAGGAGTAAGCGGGGCCCTGGCGTTACCGATGCCAGTGGCGCAGCACGGCGTACGGGGTGACTTTGTGGATGAGCTGGTCGATTGCAGACATGGCCGCGCCGGGGACAGTGCGCCAGTACGGGCCGATCGACTCGTTGTACGGCGGCACGCGGCTCTACACCGGCAACGCTGAGCGGGGTCCGTGCTGCCGCTGCGGCCTCAGAAGAGCTTCTGCAGCTTCATTGCGGCGCCCATGTCGCCTTTGACCTTCAGCTTGCCGGTCATGTAGGCGCTCGTGGGGTTCTGGTCGCCGCTGACCATCTTCTCGAACGTCTCCTCCGAGGTGGAGATGACGGCGTCGGCGTCTCCGCCGCCCTCCGTGACGCTGACGTTCCCGTCCTGCACGTCGACCTTCCACAGGCCGGCGCCCTCGATGTCGAAGAGGTAGGAGTTGTTCATCCCGGCCGTCTTCGCCGTGTCGACGCGGCTCTCCAGGGTCTCGAAAAACTCTCGTGCGCTCATGCCGCGGAGCCTACCGAAGTCGCCACGACCGTCAGCCAGCAGCCAAGGGCCGAAAGCTAGAGCGGGCGAAGCCGGTCTAGCTTTCGGCCGAACTGATGCGGGCGGGGACGCGAAGCGCCACCGCCCGCACTGCCGGAAGCAGTCACCGACCAAGAACTAATGAGAGCACGGGGCTTCGCCCCGCGCGTTCTCCGCGATGAGCGGCGTACCCAGAAACCGAGCGAAAAGCGAAGCTTTTCGCTCGGCGGCCTAGGCCGCGCGGATTTCTGCCTCGGGGAGGTAGCGCTCGATCAGCGCGTGCGACAGCTCCCACTGGGCGCGCACGAGCTTGATGCGATTCCGCTCGAGCCGTGCGGTGGTGGCGCCGTCTTCCCGAAGCTGCTGCCGTTCGGCCGTCAGGGCGCCGATCTGTCCGAGCAGGTCCTCCACAGTGGGGCGGGAGTGACCGCGTCGAAAGCGCGAAGGGCGCACGGGCCGCAGTGCCGTGGCATTCATCTCGTTGACCATCATCGGCATTTAACGTCGGAAGTTGAGCCGAGTTAGGAACAATTCGTAAAGACACCGTAAAACCCTGCTCGGATAGCATCGCTGCCCGATGCAGGAGGTGAGCGTCGAGGTCAAATTGCCGGGCCAGATCGAGCCGGACGTGCTCGCTCTGGCCGTTCCGGAAGGCGACGAGGCCGCAGTCTCCGACGGCCGCAAGATCCTCGACGAGAAGCTCGCGGGACGGCTCCGCCGGCTCGTCGAGGACGGCGAGCTTCGCGGCGAGCTCGGCCGGACCGTCCTCCTCCACAGCGACGGGGAGCTGCGCGCGCGGCGGGTGGCGGCGGCAGGCATCGGGAAGATCGACGAGGTCGACGCGGATGCGCTCAGAACGGCTGCGTCGTCGGTCGCTCAAACCATCCGGGACGTAGGCGGCACGGTCGCCTGGCTGCTCGACGAGACGCTGCCGTTGCCTTTCGAAGAACAGGCCCGGGCGATCGTCGAGGGGACGGTCCTCGGCTCCTATAGCCCTGCCCGCTGGAAGACGGAAGCACAGGAGCGGCGGCCGATCGAGCGCATCGTCCTCTGCGCCGCCGACGAGCCGGGGCTGGCAGAGGCGGGGACGCGCGCCGCCACCGTCGCGCGCTGGGTCAACTTCGCGCGCGATCTCGCCAACGCACCCCCGAACGAGCTGACGCCGGCGGGCCTCGCCGAGCGAGGGGCCGGCCTCGACCTGCCCCACCTCAGCTCCGAAGCCCTCGAGCCCGGACGGATCGACGAGCTCGGCATGGGGGCGCTCGCAGCCGTCGGACGGGCGAGCGCGAACGGACCCCGCTTGATCGTCCTTCGCTACGACCCGCCGAGCCCGGCCCGAGCCGCCCTCACGCTCGGGCTGGTCGGCAAGGCGATCACGTTCGACGCCGGCGGGATCTCGCTGAAGCCGGCGCTGAAGATGTACGACATGAAGGGCGACATGGCGGGCGGCGCCGGCGTGATCGCCGGGACCGCGGCCGTCGCGGAGCTTGGACTGCCCGTGCGGATCCTGACGGTCGTCGCCGCGGCGGAAAACCTCGTCAGCGGCGAGTCGTTTCGCCCCGGCGACATCATCCGCGCCGCCAACGGCAAGACGATCGAGATCACGAACACCGACGCGGAGGGCCGACTCGTTCTCGCCGACGGTCTCTGGTACGCACGGCGCGAAGGTGCGACGCACCTCCTCGACCTCGCGACGTTGACGGGTGCGATGGAGCTCGCCCTCGGCGACCTCTACGCGGGGATGTTCGCGAACGACGACGAGTGGCGGGACGCGGTCCTCGCCGCTGCCGAGCGGAGCGGCGACCACGCGTGGCCGTTCCCGCTCCACCGCCGCTATCGGCGCTACGTCGACTCCGTCTACGCGGACCTGAAGAACTCCTCCGAGCTCCGCCAGGCTTCGCCCGCGCTGGCGGCGGAGTTCCTGCGCGAGTTCGCTGGGGAAGGCCCGTGGGCGCACGTCGACATGGCCGGCCCGGGATTTCTCGAGCGCTCACGCGGCGACTACCTCAACGAACGCGGCGGCACGGGCTACGGCGTTCGCCTGATCGTCGAACTTGCGCAAAGCCTCGTAAACGAGCCTTTGCGCTAGCTGTCGTGCGTCGAACGAGCCCGAGGATCCGAGGCAGAACAGCTAGCGGTTTCGGCCGCAGGTCCGAAACCGCATGAACTTCGATCTCGACCACGAGCACGAGCTCGTCCGCTCGACCGTGCGCGAGTTCGCCGAGCAGCGGGTCGCGCCCGTCGCGGAGGAGCTCGACCGCGAGAGCCGCTTCCCCTACGACCTCGTCGCGGAACTCGGCGAGCTCGGGTTGATGGGGATGACGATCCCCGAGGAGTACGGCGGCGCGGGTGCGGATACGGTCTCGTACGCGATCGCCGTCGAGGAGCTGACACGGATCGACTCCTCCGTCGCGATCACGGTCGCCGCGCACCATTCGCTCGGCACCCTGCCGATCTTCTACTTCGGGGACGAGGATCAGAAGCGGGAGTGGCTTCCCGATCTCACTTCCGGGAAAAGGCTTGCGGCCTTCGGGCTGACCGAACCGGAGGCGGGCTCTGACGCAGGCGCCGCGCGCACGCGAGCCGAGCTGCGCGACGGGCAATGGGTGATCGACGGTTCCAAGATCTTCATCACGAACGCGGGCACCGACGTCACGGCCTGCGTCACGATCACCGCGCAGACGGGCGACGGCGAGATCTCGAACATCATCGTCCCGAACGGAACGCCGGGGTACGAGATCTCGGCGCCGATGAAGAAGCTCGGCTGGCACGCGTCTGACACGCGCGAGCTGTCCTTCAAGGACTGCGCCGTGCCCGAGGGCAACCTGCTCGGCCCGCGCGGAGAGGGCTTCCGGCAGTTCCTCGAGATCCTGGACGGCGGCCGGATCTCGGTGGCCGCGATGGGCGTGGGCCTCGCCCAGGGCGCCTTCGACCTCGCCCACCGCTACGCGCAGGAGCGGAAGCAGTTCGGCCAGCCGATCTCGAGGTTCCAGGCCGTGCAGTTCCGCCTCGCCGACATGGCGACGGAGCTCGAGGCCGGGCGCCAGCTCGTCTATCGCGCCGCGTGGCTCAAGGATCAGGGGCGTGACTTCGGCCTGGCGGCCGCGCAGGCGAAGCTCTTCACCGGCGAGCTGTCGAACCGCGCCGTCAACTGGGCCCTCCAGATCCACGGCGGCTACGGCTACATGGAGGAGTTCGCCATCTCACGGCTCTATCGCGATCAAAAGATCCTGGAGATCGGGGAGGGCACCAACGAAGTCCAGCGGATGGTGATCGCGAAGCACCTCGGTTTGTAGCCGCGCGAAGGCTGCGCTGCCGTCGGCCCTCTTTGGAATGGAATCTGAATGTGCCGAATGTGTGACGTTTCTTCCACAAAGGGACTGTCCCTGGACGTGGCTCTTACGGACATGGCTGAGTCGAGACAAAAGCGTGACAACTGCTCCACAGGCTGGCCCGTTCGCCGTCACTTCTTCGGTGGGAAGATCCGCCGCTCGGCGTCGAAGCCGAAGTAGCGGTGTTCCATGAAGTGCGCCGTTGCCGTCATCGACAGCTCGCGCGGAAGCAGCGTCCTGGGGTCGAGCCGGACCCTGAACCACGCGGGGACGCGCCGGTTCAGGAACGTCACCGTGACCTCGCGCGCCGATCGCGAGAGGACGTAGGCGTTCGAGATCGGCCCCTCCCAGATCGCCGTCGGCTGCGGCAGCGCCGAGTACGACGTCTCGTCCCACGGGCCGCCGCGTACACGGTCCCAGCGGCGTCCCCCGATCACGATCGCCGAGGGGCCGCCGTGGATTCGATAGGAGAACCGGTTCGGCGCCTCGAGTGTGAAGTCGGAGACGATGCCGTTCCGCGGGCCTGACGCGAGCCGCTCGACGTAGCTGACGCTGCGAATGCGCTCGAACGCCCGCGTCAGGCGTGCCACGAGCGCGCCGGCCGGTCGCGGCGGCCACCGCGACGGAACCGGCAGGACGACGCGCCGTCCGTCCACCGAAACGCTTGCGCGCCCGGACGGTGGAGCGACGTCCGCTTCATAGCAACCCGGCCCGCACACCGCGGTCGGGTGACCAGCGATCGTGACGTCGAGGCCGTCGACGCCGCTACCCTCCGGCCCGATCACGGTCGCACGGACGCGCCGAGCCTCGATCGCGAGCGCGACCGCGCGATCGCCGTCCTCGCCCGCGACGACGAAGGCGTCCTTCGAAGGTAGGGCAGAAGCTTCGGGCGGGAGGGCGGCAATCGCCCCGCGGTCGCGGCCCGGCCGGGTGTCGGTGAGAAACGCTACAGCTACGACGAGGCCCGCGAGCAGCACGAGCTCCACACGGACGGTTCCGGCGAGAGCCCCGAACGCGCGCCGAGGCAGCAGCCGGTACCGGTTCACCCAGCCGAGCCCGACGAGCAGTGCGAGCAGCGCGGTCTTCACGACCAGGAGCCGCCCGTAGCCGGTCGACCAGACCTGTCCCACGGAGTCGAGCTCGGCGAACGCACGGGCGACGCCGGTCGCGGCGAGACCGACAACCGCGCCGAGCGCAAGCACCGAGAACCTCCGCGCCGAGTCCGGATGGCGCCGGAGCACGAAAGCGAGCTGCACGAGCCCGCCGACCCACGCAGCCGCCGCCGTCACGTGGAGGACGTCGACGAGCACCTCGATCCGCGGCCGCCGCGGGTCGAGGGCGTGGCCGGCGAAGGACGGGGCCGGCAGGACGAGCAGTCCGCAGGCCCAGGCGGCCGAGGCCGCGCGGCCGTCGACGGTCGCGATCGCGGACGCCGTCGCCCCGAGCGCGGCCGTGAGCGTCGCCACGCTCACCGCCAGACCGAAGCGGCTCGACAACGACGCATGGTCGCTGAGCAGCCCCGTGCCCCCGAAGAAGGCCAGCAGGAAGCCGGCGAGGAGGACGCGCTCGCGACCGACGCCGACGACGAGCCGGAAGAGCGCTCCGCCGCCCGCGACGAGGATTCCGGCTAGAAACAGCCAGCGCGCGATCACCTCGGTCGCCGTCGGCCCGTTGCCGGCGGCGAGTGAAGGGATCGGGGGCGCGCGCCCCGCCCCCACCGCGAAGGCGATCACACCGGAGATCTGGTGGCCGTCGTCGGAGACGACGCGCCACAGCACCGTGTAGTCGCCGTCGCGGAGGTCGGGACGCAGCGGCACGACGAGTGTCCGGCCGCCGACGACTTCCGCCTTCCCCGCCAATACCGAGCCGTCGCCGTTCCGCACCGCCTCGATCCCGGAGGCGACGGTGACCCGGTCGTCGAAGAGGAAACGCGCCTCTCGCGGCGCCGCAGCGAGCACCGCTCGGTCGGCCGGCGTGCTCCGGAGGAGCTGCGCGTGCGCCAGCGCCGCTCCGGGCAGCGCGAGCGCGGCTGCCGCGACGACGACAACGGCCCCGCTGTGCCGCGAGCGCATTACTTCAGGAAAGCTAGCGGGAGCGGGTGTTACGTTCCCCCGGTGGTGTTTCGCCAGTTCGTCGACGACGATCTCGGCTGCGCCTCCTATCTGATCGGCGACCCAGGGGCAGGAGAGGCGCTGGTGGTCGACCCCGCGTACGCGATCGAGCAGTACCTCGAGGCGGCTGCGGACGAAGGCGTCCGCATCGTCCGTGTCCTCGAGACCCACACGCACGCCGATCACGTCTCGGGCCACGGCCGCTTTGCGCTCGAGCACGACATCCCCGTCTCGATCCACCCCGCGGCCGAGCCGGAGTATCCGTTCGACCCGCTCGAGGACGGTCAGGTGCTCGAGGTCGGGGCGCGGCGGGTCCGCGTCGTCTACACCCCCGGCCACCGTCCGGAGCACTGCGCCTTCGTCGTCGACGAGCACGCCGTGCTCACGGGCGACTCGCTCTTCGTCGGCGACGCCGCTCGACCGGACCTGGCGGTCGAGGCGCGCGAGGGCGCCCACGGCCTCTTCCGCTCACTGCGACGGCTCGTCGAGCTGCCCGATGCGACCCAGATCTATCCCGGCCATGTCGCGGGATCGCTGTGCGGCACGGCGATGAGCCCGGCGCACTCGTCCACGATCGGCGCCGAGCGCGCCTCGAACCACGCGCTCGCAATCGAGGACGAGGAGGAGTTCATCAACGAGTCGGCGTCCGTGACGACCCCGCGCCCGCCGACCACCGCGCGCGTGGTCGAGCTCAACCAGGGGCCGTTCGTGGGCGCGCCGGCGCCGGTCGAGAAGCTCGAGGGCCCGGGCGGCGCCACCGTCCTCGACGTCCGCCCGCCGGACGACCACGTCGCCGGCCACCTGCACGGCGCGATCAGCGTCCCGGTCTCCGGTTCGTCCTTCGCAACGAGGGCCGGCTTCCTGCTCGACCCGGACGAGGGGGTTGCGATCCATGCGTCTTCGCGCGAGGAGGCCGAGCTCGCCGCTCGGGGGCTGCGCGCGGTGGGCTTCCTCGAGCTCGCCGGCTTCTTCACGGACGGGGAGGACGCGACCGAGCGGAGCCGCTCCGTCGACATCCGGGAGCTCGAGCAGCTGCTTGAGGACAGGTTCGTGCAGGTGCTGGACGTGCGCGAGAAGTCCGAGCGCGACGAGGGCTACATCCCGGGCACCTTGCACATCCCGTACCGGCTGCTACGGGCTTGCGCCGGCGACGGCCTCGACGCCGATCGGCCGATCGTGACGATCTGCGAGTCGGGAGCTCGCGCCGGCATCGCGGCGAGCGTGCTGGTTGCGGCAGGCCTCGATGCGCGCCCGGTTCTCCACGGGGGCATCAACGACTGGCCCGGCCCGACGGTCGAGTTCCGCCGCTGCGGCTCTTAGCTCACGAAGAACAGGGCGGCCCGTGAGGCCGCCCTGTTCTCCATGCAGTCGACCCGAAGGTCGGGCCTGCGCCTAGCGAACGTGGAAGATCGTGCGATTGGCGTCGACGCCCGAGGTGGGAGGCTGCACGATGTAGTAGGTCGTGTAGCCCTTCGTCGTGGCGATGCCTTCGAAGATCCCTGGCGGCGCACCCGGTCCGTGGCAGCCCACCGTCAGGATGCCCTGGCTACCGTCCGAGAACGCGATCTTGAGGACGGCCGTACCGTTCGTCGGGGTGCCCTCATCGATGTTGTCGACGAAGGGGCTCCCCGTTTGGGGGCCGGCGGACGCCCAGCTGACCAGCGACGTGACCTCGTAGGTGCCGCTCCCGCCACTGGAGGTCGTCCAGGTGCCTCCTCCGGTCGCGGCACCCGACCCTCCACCACTCGCGGGCGCAACGAACGTGCCCGACCCGGTGAGCGTGATCGTGTCACCACCGTTAGGGGCGGTCGCGGACGCGTGGCCGCCCGGGTTGATGGGCCCCGGAGGGTTGCCCCCGACCAAACTGATGATGTCCCAGCGGACGTGCTGGGCGCCGCGGGGCGCCGCTGAGGCGAAGGTCGTTAGGAGTATCAGCGTGGCGCCGAGCGCCAAAGCTGTGGCAAGCGCCCAGAACCGTGCGCGGATTCGCATGTTCGCTCCTCTCTCCTAGTGGACGCTGATGTGTCCCGTCAGCACGTGCTCGAGCGAGAACGTGAAGACGGGCGTTCTCTCCCCCTCTATCTCCCGGGCGCGAAGCTACTCGCCTCCGGGCGGCAATGCAAGCCGCCAAGAACAGCACTCTTACGGGCGTTACCTCAGCCGCTCGACCGTGTAGCCCTGCTCGGCCATTGCGGCAAGGAGCCGTTGGCAATGCTCCTCGTCTCGCGTCACGAGCGTGAGCTCCACTTCTGTCTCCGTCACCGGCACGTCCATTCCCTCCCGGTGGTGCTCGACGGAGATCAGGTTCCCGCGCTCCTGCGCGACGAGTGCGAGGAGCTTGATCAGCTCGCCCGGCCGGTCCGCGAGCTGCGTCCTGGCGACCAGATATCGCCCGGCGGCCGTCAGGCCGTGACGCATCACGGAGATCAGCATCGTCGCATCGATGTTGCCGCCTGAGAGAACGGGAATCGCCGGCCCGGAACCACCGGCCCTTCCTGCCAGCAGGGCCGCGACGCCAACCGCACCGGCGCCTTCGACGACGAGCTTCGCGCGCTCGAGCAGGAGGACGATCGCCTCGCTGATCTCCTCGTCCGTCACCGCGACGATGTCGTCGAGCAGGCCCTCGAGCAGCGGCACCGTGAACTCGCTCGGCACCTTGACCGCGATGCCGTCCGCGATCGTGTAGCCGTCGACCCCGGCCTGCACGCCGACCAGCCGCACCTCGGGCAGCAGCGCACGCAGCGCGATCGCGATCCCCATCGCCAGCCCGCCGCCGCCGACAGGGATCAGCACCGTCCCCACGTCCGGGGCCTGCTCGGCGAGCTCCAGCCCGATCGTCCCCTGGCCGGCGATCACCAGGAGATCCTCGTAGGGATGGATGAACGTCGCGCCGGTCTCCTCGACGTCCGCGAGCGCAGCGGTGAGCGCATCCTCGAAGTGCGCGCCGGTCATCTCGGTCTCGGCGCCGTAGTTGCGGCAGGCCTCGACCTTCGCCATCGGGGCGTCGAGCGGGACGTAGATCCGGGCGCTGACTCCGAGCTCGCGCGCGGCCCACGCGACCGCCTGCCCGTGGTTGCCCGCGCTCGCCGCGACGACGCCGGCCTCCCGCTCGGCCGAGGAGAGGGTCGCGAGCTTGTTGACGGCGCCGCGGATCTTGAACGCACCGGTGCGCTGGAGGTTCTCTGCTTTGAGCCGAACCTCGCGCCCACAACGGCGCGAGAACGTCTCCGACGGGTAGATCGGAGTGAGGGTCGCGATTCCCTGGAGACGCTGCCGCGCCTCCTGGAGATCAGCGAGCGCTGGTGCGGTCTTCTGGATCGCCAAGCTTGAACACCCGCCCAAGTATCTCCCGAACGGCGGAAAGGGGATCCAGCTCGCGGCGCTGCACCTCGTCGAGCAGGCGCCGCAGCTCCGGATCGTCCTCGACCGCCCGCTCCAGGTGCGCCTTGGCGCGGCCCGATGCGACCGCGAACACCTCGCCCGCGAGGTTCTTGCGCCGCCGCTCCTCGAGCAGGCCCTCCGACTCGAGATGGGCGCGATGCTCCACGATCTTCGCCCACAGCTCTTCGACGTTCTCGCCGCGCATCGCCTCGGTGAGCACGATCGGCGGCCGCCAGGCGCGCTCGCGGTCGAGCGACAGGATCGACCGCACCTCGTTCAGCATCGTCTTGGCGGCCGGGTGATCCATCTTGTTGATGGCGATCACGTCCGGGATCTCCATGATCCCGGCCTTCAGCGCCTGTACGGAGTCGCCGGAGCCCGGCATCAGCACGAGCACGACCGTGTCGGCGATCCCGATCACCTCGACCTCGCTCTGGCCCGCACCGACGGTCTCGAGGAAGACGAGCTCCTTGCCGGCGGCGTCGAGCACGAGCAGGGCCTGCAGCGTCGCCTCGGCCAGCCCGCCGAGATGGCCCCGCGTCCCCATCGAGCGGATGAACACGTCCTTATCGAGGAAGTGGTCGGCGAGCCGGATCCGGTCGCCGAGTAGCGCACCGTGCGTGAACGGGCTCGACGGATCGACGGAGATCACGCCGACGCTCCGCTCCTCCCCGCGCACGTGGCGGACAAGGCTGCTGATCAGGCTGGACTTGCCCACGCCCGGTGGGCCGGTGATCCCGATCGCATACGCGTTGCCCGTCTCCGGATAGAGGTCGCGGACGAGCTCGTACGCGAGCGGGTCGGAGTTCTCCACAAGCGTGATCGCGCGCGCGAGCGCACGCCGGTCGCCGGAGCGGACGCCCTCGAGGAGGGTTTCACGCGTCCAGTCGCCTCGGCGGCTCACAGGCCAGGCACTGGCCTGTGAGCGGGGGAAGGGGCACAAGGGGAAACCGGGAGGTTTCCCCGCTGCGGCAGCGGCCACGCCAGCAAAGCTGGCATGGCCTCTGCAGCGACATCGCAAGCGATGTCGCCGTCCTCAGCGCACGCGGCGTCCCTTGCCGCGCGCGAGCTGAGGCGTGCCTTAAAGAAGGGGGCTCGTGGGGGAAACATGGTTTCCCCCACGGGAGCGAGCCGCAGGCGAGCGACGGTCACCGGTCGACCTCGCCCATGACCGAGTCGAGTGAGCCGACGACCGCGATCAGGTCGGCGACGAGCGCGTCTGTCATGCAGGTCGCCGTCGCCTCGAGCGCGACGAACGAGGGCGCGCGGAACTTGACGCGCCAGGGCTTCGGTCCGCCGTCGGAGACGACGTAGCAGCCGAGCTCTCCGCGCGGCGACTCGACCGTGACGTAGACCTCGCCCTCGGGGACGCGGTAGCCCTCGGTGACGATCTTGAAGTGGTGGATGAGGGACTCCATCGAGGTGTGCAGCTCCTCCCGCGGCGGGAGCACGACCTTCCGGTCGTCGGCGATCCAGGGACCGCTCGGCATCCGGCGGAGGGCCTGGTCGACGATCCGCACCGACTCCCGCATTTCGTCCAAGCGCACGCGGTAGCGCGCGTAGACGTCGCCTTCGGAGTAGACGGGCACGCGGAAATCGACCTTGTCGTAGGCGAGGTACGGCTGCTCGCGGCGCAGATCCCAGTCGACGCCCGACGCGCGCAGCACCGGGCCGGACTGCCCGAGCGCGATCGCGTCTTCCGCCGAGAGCAGGCCGATCCCCTGCGTCCGCTCGAGCCAGATCGGGCTGCGATCGACCAGCCCCTCGTAGTCGTCGATCGCCTTCGGCATCACCTCGACGAACTTGGCGCACTCGTCGAAGAAGCCCGGCGGCACGTCCTCGGCCAGCCCGCCCGCCTGGAAATAGCGCGTGTGCATGCGCACGCCG
>Ga0137375_10007638_pt1 | contig 12868 bp, 8 predicted proteins | sample SagtaG_24_FD_104936 | JGI IMG/M metagenome (GOLD analysis project Ga0137375, IMG submission 104936) | Vadose zone soil microbial communities from Sagehorn Ranch, Mendocino, California, USA - Sage1_R_113_16 metaG | ecosystem: Environmental > Terrestrial > Soil > Vadose zone | place: USA... | reverse complement strand
CGTGCGCATCTGGCACGCGGGCTGCGCCACGGGCGAGGAGGTGTACTCGGTCGCGATCCTTCTCCGGGAGGAAGGGCTCTACGATCGCTGCCGGCTGTACGCCACCGACATCAACGACGCCGTCCTGCGGCAGGCCCAGCGCGGCGAGCTGCCGCTTTCGTCGATGCGCGAGAACACCCGCCATTACATCGAGGCGGGAGGGGGGCACGGCTTCGCCCGCTGGTACAAGACCCGCGACGGCCGGGCGGTGCTGGACCCGGAGCTGCGCCGCAACATCGTGTTCGCGCAGCACAACCTCGCCACCGACGGCTCGTTCAACGACTTCCACCTCGTCGTCTGCCGGAACGTGCTCATCTACTTCAACCGCGCCCTGCAGGACCGGGTCCATCGCCTCCTCTACGACAGCCTCGTCCGTTTCGGGTTCCTGGGGCTGGGCCTGAAGGAAACGACGCGGTTCACTCCACACGAAGCGCATTACGAGGAGCTCCCCGAGCGCCTCTACCGCAAGGTGGCTTGAGATGAGCGGGCCGCCCGAGGTGCAGGTCACGGCGGACCCCATGGAGGAGACCCTGGGGGCGCCCCATCCCGCCGACGACCGCGTCAACATCCTGCTCGTCGACGACCGCCCGGACAAGCTGCTGGCCCTGGAGGCGATCCTGGGCGACCTGGGCCAGAACATGGTGCGCGCCTACTCCGGGCGCGAGGCGCTGCGCGCCCTCCTGCAACAGGACTTCGCGGTCATCCTCCTCGACGTGAACATGCCGATGATGGACGGCTTCGAGACGGCGGAGATGATCCGGGCGCGGCCACGCTCCCAGCAGACGCCGATCATCTTCTTCACCGCGATGCACGAGATGGAGGCGCACGTCTTCCGCAGCTACTCCCTGGGCGCGGTGGACTTCATCCGCACGCCGGTGGTCCCGGAGATCCTGAAGGCCAAGGTCTCCGTCTTCGTGGACCTCTACAAGAAGACGGAGCAGGTCAAGCGCCAGGGCGAGCAGATGCGGCTGCTGCAGGAGCGCGAGCACCGGCAGCAGCTCGGGGAAGCGGTCAACCGGCTGGAGGCGGAGACCAAGCGGAACCGCTTCTTCACGCTCGCCCTCGACATGCTGGCCATCGCGGACTTCTCGGGCACCTTCAAGCAGCTCAATCCGAGCTGGGAGCGGACCCTCGGGTTCAGCGACGACGAGCTGACGGCACGGCCCTTCCTCGAGTTCGTGCACCCGGAGGACCGCGAGGCCACCGGCGATCAGCTGGCCTCCCTGCGCGCGGGCGCCCCCATCACATATTTCGAGAACCGCTTCGCCTCCAAAGCCGGCGGCTACCGGTGGCTGGGATGGACGGCCGCCCCCTTCGCGGCGGAAGGGCTGGTCTACATCTTCGCTCGCGACCTCACCGAGCGCCGCAAGGCGGAGGAGGAGCGCGTCAAGCTCATCCGCGAGCAGACGGCCCGCGCCGCGGCCGAGGCCTCGGAGCGGCGGGCCGCCTTCCTGGCCGAGGCGGGGGTGGCCCTGACCTCCTCGCTCGACTTCGGCGAGACGCTCTCGAAGCTCGTCAACCTCGCCGTGCCCGTCCTCGCCGACTGGTGCCTGATCGACGTGCTCGACGAGCACGGGCGCGCGCGGCGGCTGGCCGTGGCCCACGCCGGCCCCGAAGACGCCGCCCTCGTCGAGGAGATGAAGCACTTCGCACCCGCCACCGATGCCCAGACTCCGGCCGCGCGCACCTTGCGGCCCGGGGAGCCCGCGCTGCTGATGGCGGACACGCGGGATCGCCTGGAGGAGTTGGCCGAGGACGAGAGCCACCGTGCGCTCCTCGAGCGATTGGGCCTGTGCTCGATGATGGTGGTGCCCATCGTCTCCCGGGAGCGGACGCTGGGCGTCATGAGCCTGCTCAGCACCGTCTCCGGACGGGTCTTCGGCCGCGACGACCTGGATCTGGCCGAAGAGCTGGGGCGAAGGGCGGCGCTGGCCGTGGACAACGCGCGGCTCTATCGCGCGTCAGAGGACGCACGCGCGGCCGCGGAGAAGGCCAACCGCGCCAAGGACGAATTCCTGGCCACGCTCTCGCACGAGCTGCGGACGCCTCTGACGCCGATCCTCGGCTGGGCGGTGATGCTGCGCTCGGGAACCCTGGACTCGACGTCGATCCACCGCGGCCTGGAGGTCATCGAGCGCAACGTGCGCGCACAGACCCAGCTCATCGGCGACCTGCTGGACGTCTCGCGCATCATCACGGGCAAGCTGCGCCTGGAGGTGAGCCCCATCGCGGTCGTCCCCGTCGTGGAGGCGGGGGTGGAGGCGGTGCGTCCGTCCGCGGAGGCCAAGGAAATCGCCCTCGGCCTGGAGCTGCCCGCCGAGCTGCCGACCATCATGGGCGATCCCGACCGCCTGCAGCAGGTCGTGTGGAACCTCGTCTCGAACGCCGTGAAATTCACGCCGCCGTGCGGACGCATCGACGTCAGGCTGCGGAAGGAAGGCTCCTGCCTGAGCCTGTCCGTCACCGACAACGGCAAGGGGATCGAGACCGAGTTCCTGCCCCACGTCTTCGAGCGCTTCCGCCAGGCGGACAGCACGAGCACGCGCGCGCACGGCGGGCTCGGCCTGGGCCTGGCCATCGTCCGCCACCTCGTCGAGCTGCACGGCGGCAGCGTGCAGGCGGAGAGCGCCGGCCTCGGCCACGGCTCCACGTTCACCGTGCGTCTGCCCCTCACCGCGCCCCTGGAAGGCACGCCGCGGCCGAAGCCGGCCGCGGAGCCCGTGGATCCGGACGTGCGGCTCGACGGCGTGCGCGTGATGGTGGTGGAGGACGAGACGGACGTGCGCGACTTCCTGCGCATCTCGCTCCTCCAGTACGGAGCGGAGGTCACCGCCTTCGCCACCACCGCCGACGCGCTGATCGCGGTGGAGGCGGAGCGGCCGGACGTCCTGGTGAGCGACATCGGGATGCCGGGCGAGGATGGCTACTCCTTCATCCGCCGCGTGCGCGCGCTGGGGCCGGACCGGGGCGGCCAGGTCCCGGCCGCCGCCCTCACCGCCTACGTCAAAGGCGAGGACGGCCAGCGCGTCCTCTCCGCGGGCTTCCAGGTGCACCTGCCCAAGCCCGTGCAACCCGCCGACCTGGCCAGCGTGGTGGCGACGCTGGCAGGGAGAGCCAGGTAGCGGGGCTGGAGTATTAAGTCAGGGGGGGAGTCTTGCTTAGTCAGGGGGGGCACTTGCGCACCATCCGCGATGGGCGCTGCGCGACCCCCCCTGAAACCCCCCTCGCACATCGCCGCCGCTACGCGGCGCCGCTGTGCTCTACGTGCCCGCCGAGCCCCTTGGCTTGACAGCCGGAGAGGCTCCTCCGCATAATTCCTTCGGGTGGAACCGATGGAAAAAGCCGACCCGGCCAGCGGCGAGGACGTCAAGCGGATGGTCCAGGACCTCGGCACGACGATCCAGCGCACGCTCGCGGAGTCTCCCCAGATCGCGCACTGCCTCAACCGCATCAAGGGCGAGGGATACGAAGTCTCCCTGGTGCTGGAGGCGACCATCGGGTTCAGCAAGAGCGGCAGCCGCGAGGCGGCGGAGGTGTCCACCTTCGACTTCAAGGTCGAGAAGAGCGATCCGGCGCCCATCAAGATGACGCCGCTGGACAAGAAGTTCCTTCGCTCCCTCAAGATCTCCGTCGAAGAAGAAGAGTAGACCCTCAGCCCCGCCCGCGGCCGATCACTTCTCGGCCACCGCCTCCAGCAGCGCCCGCCGTATGGCCTCGCTCTCCAGCGCCACCTCCACCCGGCGGATCTCGAGCGTCGCCGTCGTCTCCTCCAGGTCGGCTTCCAGCCGCTGGGCCAGGATCGCGGCCGCGCGGCCGGATTGGAAGTGGGCGAGGAACTCGTAGATGCGCGGCATCTCGGTGAGGGCCGGCTCGACCGCGCGCACGTAGATGAAGCTGCCGGCGTGATGAACCGCTCGGCGGAGCCCGGGCACGAGCGTATGCGTCGCCATCACGCGGAACGCCACCCGGGGATCGGAGCTGCGGATGCGGAACGAGACCATGCCGCCCTTTTCCGGCGTGGGCGCGGCGGGGGCGGCGGCGGCTGGGGCCGGCCCCGTACGCCGCAGGGCGCGGTCGAGCGCGCCTTCGAAGTAGGCCGGCTGCAGGCCAGTGGCCCAGCCGGCGACGCCGCGGAGCGTGCTCTGCGTCGTCTCCCGACCCGTCTGCACCACCTTGTCGCCGCTCGCGGAGACGAACTCCACCCAGCCCACCCAGAGGCCGGCGGGCTGACGCTCGGCGTAGACGAGCACGCGCCGGAACGGGGTACCTCGTCCATCGTGCAGCTCGAGCAGGCGTTCGTGCACCAGCTCCTTCATCTGATTGCTCCTAGCGGGGATAGATACGAGACTCGTGCCGGACATGCTTGTCAGCTCAAGCATATACTTGAGCGCTCATGCATGGGGCCTTCCGGTATCTGCCGATGGCTCAGGGGCCGGGCGGGATGGGGGCGGGAGGCGGGTGTAAAACGTCGTGGGCCGGACGGCGGACGACGGCGGCGGCGGTGGCCGCGCGAAACGGCTTGGCATTCCTACATCGCGGCTGGAGGAAATGTCAGGATGGACAGGAATGACTGCCGACGCGCGCCGTCAGCTCGTGACGCGGCGCTGCCATGTGTGCGAGTGGCAGGGAGAGCGGGTCGAGACCATCGATGCGGACATGGACTGTCCCTGGTGCCACGCGCCGACCCGACGCGTCAATGCCATCGCGCTCGTCGAGCGGCGGCGTCCGCTCGGGGTCAGCGTCCATGCCGCCGCCCTCGGACGGCGCGGCGGCTTGAAGGGCGGCCGCGCCCGCGCGGCGGCCCTGCCCGCGCAGCGCCGGCGCCAGATCGCGCAGATCGCCGCGCGCGCGCGCTGGAGCCGCCGTTCGAAGCGCGACGGCGGGGCGCGTTGACGCGCTATTTGCGCGGGTTGAGCGCGGACCGTCCCGCGTAGCGGGCCATGGGGTCGATCTCCTCCTCGATGCGGAGGAGCTGGTTGTACTTGGCCACGCGGTCGGTGCGGGAGGCGGAGCCGGTCTTGATCTGCCCGCAGCTCGTGGCCACCGCGAGGTCGGCGATGGTGACGTCCTCCGTCTCCCCGCTGCGGTGGCTCATCATGCAGGTGTAGCCGGCGCGCACGGCCAGGGCCACGCAGTCGAGGGTCTCCGTGAGGGTGCCGATCTGGTTCACCTTCACGAGCACGGAGTTCGCGATGCCCTCCTCGATGCCGCGGGCCAGGATCTCGGGGTTGGTGACGAAGAGGTCGTCGCCCACGAGCTGGACCTTCCCGCCGAGGGTGTCCGTGAGCGCCTTCCAGCCCGGCCAATCCTTCTCTCCCAGTCCGTCCTCGAGGGAGACGATGGGGTAATCCTTCACCCACTTCTCGTACATCGCGACCATCTGCTCCGACGTCTTGACCGCGCCCCCCGACTTCTTGAAGACGTACCTCTTGCCCTCGTGCAGCTCGCTGGCCGCGACGTCGAGGGCGAGCGAGATCTGCGTCCCCGCCTTGTAGCCCGCGCCCTTGATGGCCTCGAGGATCGTCTCCAGCGCCTCCTCGTTGGACTTGAGGTCGGGCGCGAAGCCACCTTCGTCGCCAACCGACGTGGCCAGGCCCTTCTTCTTGAGGAGGCCCTTCAGGGTGTGGAAGACCTCCACGCCCATGCGCAGGGCTTCCGCGAAGGTGGGCGCGCCGTGGGGCACGATCATGAACTCCTGCGGGTCGAGCGTGTTGTCGGCGTGGGCGCCGCCGTTGATGATGTTCATGAAGGGTACGGGCAGCGTGCGCGCGTTGGCCCCGCCCACGTAGCGGTAGAGGGGCTGGGCGGTGGCCTCCGCCGCCGCCTTGGCCACGGCCAGGGAAACGGCCAGGATCGCGTTCGCGCCCAGGCGCTCCTTGTTGGCGGTGCCGTCGAGCTCGATCATGAGCGAGTCGACGAGAGCCTGGTCCAGGGCATCCTCGCCGAGGAGCTCCGCGGCCAGCTCGTTGTTGACGGCTTTCACCGCCTTCAACACGCCCTTGCCGAGGTAGCGCTTCTTGTCCCCGTCGCGCAGCTCCACCGCCTCCCGCTCACCGGTGGAGGCACCGGAAGGGACGGCCGCGCGGCCGCGCGCGCCCCCGTCGAGCTCGACCTCCACCTCGACGGTGGGGTTGCCCCGGCTGTCCAGGATCTCGCGCGCGAAAACGGATTCGATGGTGGTGCTCATGCGCTCCTAACCTGCGAATTTCGGGTCGACGTAGCACTCCTCGCCGGCGGTCACGACGACGACGCCCCCGTCGGACACGGTGTGGCGGCGGCGATCCTCCGCGGGATCGTAGCCGATGACCGCGCCCGCGGGCACCTCGACCTCGCGGTCCAGGATCGCCTTCTTGATCTTCGCGTGCCGGTGGATGGTGGCGTTGTACATGAGGATGGAGTCCTCGATGTCGCAGTACGAGTGCACGCGCACCCCGGGAGAGACGATGCTGTGCCGGATCTCGCTCCCGGAGACGATGCAGCCCATCGAGATCAGGGAATCGATAGCGAACCCCTTGCGCCCGTCCTGGTTGAACACGAACTTGGCGGGCGGGAACTGCGGCTGGTACGTGCGCAGCGGCCACTCCGGGTCGTACAGGTTGAAGGTGGGATCGATGGCGATGAGGTCCATGGAGGCCTCGTAGTACGCATCCAGCGTGCCCACGTCGCGCCAGTACTTCGAGGTCTTCTTGTTCTCGTCCCAGAAGAGGTAAGCGTAGACGCGCTCGCCGGTGGAGACGAGGTGCGGGATGATGTCGCGCCCGAAGTCGTGGGTGGTGCTCGCCTCCGCGTCGCGTGCGAGCTCGCGGGAGAGGACGTCGAAGTCGAAGATGTAGATACCCATCGAGCCCAGGCAGCTGTCCGGGTTCCAGGGGGTGGCGGAGGCGGTGGCCGGCTTCTCCTGGAAGCCGGTCACGCGGCTGTCGTCGTCCACTTCGAGGACGCCGAAGCGCCGCGCGTCCCCCAGCGCGACCTCGATCGCCCCCACCGTCAGCACCGCGCCCCGCGCGATGTGGACGTCGAGCATCTTGCCGTAGTCCATCTTGTAGATGTGGTCGCCGGACAGGATGATCACCCAGCGCGGGCGTTCCTGGGAGATCGAGTAGAGGTTCTGGTAGACCGCGTCCGCGGTGCCGAGGTACCAGTTCTCGCCCACCCGCTTCTGCGGCGGCAGCACGTCCACGAACTCGCCGAGCTCCGTGTTGACGATGCTCCAGCCCATGCGCACGTGCCGGTTGAGGCTCTGGGCCTTGTACTGGGTGGCGATGAAGATCTTGCGCAGCCCGGAGTTCACGCAGTTCGACAGCGTGAAGTCGATGATGCGATAGGGGCCGCCGAAACCGACGGCCGGCTTGGCCCGGTCCTTGGTGAGCGGGTACAGGCGCTCGCCGGCGCCGCCGGCCAGAAGGACGGCCGCCACGTCGCGCAGCAGCAGCACGTTCACGAGGAGCAGCCCCCGGCGGGCATCGTCTTGAGCATGGCTGAGAGCGCGGCGCTCCTGGCGCGGGAGAGTCTCCCGGGATGGCGAAGCGGTGCCCTGCCGTTATAGCACAGCGGGCGCGCCAGAAACCCGCGCGGACTACAGGAGAGGATGCGTCAGCCTTGACACCATCCACCCCCGCTGATAGCGTGAAACCTGCCCACATGTATCCGATCGACCGAGGGCAACGGTGAGACCGCTCTCGCGCGGCGTCGCGATCGTGGCCACCCTGCTGGCCGCTCCCACCCTGCACGCGGAATCGCCGGCGGGCGGCCTCCTGGGCTGGATCGAGGACGCCCATGGCTCGCCCATCCCGGGCGCGGTCATCTCCCTGTTCGGCCGGGGCGTGGGCTCGATGGGACTCGTCACCTTGTCCGACAGCACCGGGCGGTTCTCGGTGCCGTCGCTCCCGCCCGGCGCGTACACCCTGCGCGCGCTGCGTGACGGGCACACCCCCGCACCGGCGCGGCGCGTCCTGATCCTTCCCAACCAGGACGCCACCTTCACCATCAGCATGTCGCCCGTCGGCGATGCCGCCGCCCACGATGGCCAGGACGCGAAGTCGGCGGCCAAGGACAGCGACGCGAGCGCGACGCGGGACCTGCAATGGCTGATCCGTCACAAGCGCCGCTCCGCTCTCGAAGATCGGGCGGACGGCGCGCAGACCGCCGAGACGGACGCGGCGCCGACCGGCCTCCTCGCCTCCCTGCTGCCGGACCTGGCCGGGACCCTCCAGGTGGTGGCGAACCCCAACTTCGCCGACGTGGCCGACGAGGCGGAGCCGAACAGCTGGAGCGTCGTGAAGCTCAACGGGCGCATCGCGGATTCCGGCCGCTGGAGCCTGGGCGGCCTCGTGGCCGAGCGCGAGAGCGCGACCTGGCGGATGGCGGGCGAGTTCGTGTTCGAGCCCGGCGGCGGCCACGAGGTGGAGGTGGCCACCGGGTACGGCACGCGTGCGCTGCGCCCGATGGCCGTGGGGCGCGACGCGACGCACCTGGATCGCGGCGTCGGCGCCGTCTCGTTCCAGGATCACTGGCAGGCCACGGATCGCATCGCGACCACGGTTGCCGGCCGCTACTCGTACGCCGGGTTCCTGGAGCGGTCCAACCAGCTCGATCGGATGTTCGCCGTCGAGTTCCGCAGCGACGAGGACGCGCGGCTCCGCGGCCTGGTGCGCAGCCACACCCTCCTGCCCGGAGGGGACGTCCTCACCGTGTCCACCATCTCCTCCGCGCCCGCCGTCGCCCTCTCCGTGCTCGACGAAGGCCTGCGGCCGGAGCGCATCCTTCGCTACGAAGTCGCCTTCGACCAGGAGATGGGCGACTTCACGGTCGAAGGGCACGCCTTCTACGAGACCATCCACGATCAGCTCGTCAACGGCTTCAGCACCGCCGCGCGCCTGCACACGCTGAACGTGTCCAACGGGGGGTGGATGGGCACGCGCGGGATGGGAGTGAAGGTGTCGCGCCGCTTCGGTGACGTCCTCCAGGGCTCGATGACCTACACCTACGGTCACAGCTGGCGCCCGGAGGCGGTGGCGGCGCAGCCCATGCTCGCGTTCCGCGAAGGCGACTTCCACGACCTCGCGGCGCGTGTCGAGACGATGATCGAGGGAACGGACACGCGCGTCGTCGCGTTCTGCCGCGTGAACCGGCTCGCCTCCGCCGAGCTGCGGCCGGGCTCGATGACCAACACCCGCTTCGACGTGCAACTGAGCCAGGGCCTTCCCTTCCTCGGCGCGATCACACGCGCGGACTGGGACGTGCTCGTGGCGGTGCGCAACCTCTTCTACGAGGCCTCGGAAGGGGGCGTCCTGGACGAGATGGCGGTGGCCCATCCACCCAAGCGCGTCCTCGGCGGGATCTCGGTTCGCTTCTGACGGCGGGCGTGGCCCGCACTCCCCACTCCAACAAACCGGATCGGCGATTCGCGTTCATGGATCAAGGGTCGGCCTACGGCCCTCAAATCATTGAACATGAGTAGGTTTGGGCTCGGCGCGGCGGGCACGTCATTTGCTACCGACGAGCACGAGCCCGTGTCGAACGTGTGCCCATGAAGCGCCCCCCTCTCAAGAACGTCGCCGTCCTCGCGGTGGCCCTCGTCCTGGCCGCGCTGGGGAGCTACAACATTTTCTTGAAGGCGACCTGGACGCTGATGGACGACGGCGTCCTCTGGGTGCAGGGCGCGCAGGGCGTGTACGCGGCCCGCGTCGCGGGCGGCGGCCCCGCGTCGCAGGCGGGCATCCACGTCAATGACATCGTCCTCGCCCTCGACGGCGAAGAGGTGCTGAGCTCGCAGCAGATCGAGAACCACCTCGCGCGCCGTCCGCCGGGCGCCCATCTCGTCTACGACCTCCTCCGGGCGGACGAGAGGCGACCGCTCGAGGTGACGGTCAAGCCGCTCTCACAAGGCAACGTCAGCCTCTTCTACTACCTCTCGCTGGTGGGCTTCTTCAGCCTGCTCGTGGGCACGATCGTCATGCTGCGACGGCCGCCGGACCGCGCGGCCCTGCATTTCTACGCGATCTGCCTGCTCTTCTTCCTGATGTACTCGACGTCGTACACCGGCAAGCTCAACTTCGCGGACTGGACGCTGCTCTGGACGGACACCCTGTCGATCCTCTTCCTGCCCGTGGTGTTCCTCCACTTCTGCCTGGCCTTCCCCGAGCGGAGGTTGTCGACGTCACGCGCGTGGGTCATTCCCGCGGCCTACATGCCGGCGCTGGTCCTGGCCGGAGCGGCGGTGGCCAGCCAGGTGCTGTTCGTGACCAGCCCGCCCGGGCACCGCGAGGTCCTCTGGCGTATCACCTCCATCATCGACGCCTGGAAGCCGCTGTACTTCGCGACCCTGTTCGCGGTGTCCTTCGGCATCCTGCTCGGGTCGTATCGCCGCACGCGCAGCCTGACCGCGCGCAAGCAGATGAAGTGGCTGGTGTGGGGCACGGGCGCGGGCGTGATGCCGTTCTTCCTCTTCTACGCGATCCCGTTCGCCCTGGGCGGCGAGCCGCGCCAGGCCATGGAGCTGGCCGGCTACATCCCGCTGGCCCTGATCCCGCTCTCCCTGGCCTACGCCGTGGTCAAGCACCGGCTGATGGACGTCGAGCTGATCTTCCGCCGCACGCTCGTCTACATCCTGGCCCTGGCCGCCATCCTGGGCATGTGCCTGCTCGCGGTGAACCTGTTCCAGGTCCTGCTCGCCTCGGACCAGGAGCCGCACGTCACCGTCATCGCGATCCTCTCCACGATGGTGGTCGCGCTGCTCTTCAGCCCGGTCAAGAACCGGATCCAGGAAGGCATCGACCGCCTCTTCTTCCGCGAGCGCTACAACTCGCGGCGCGCGCTGCTGCGCCTGTCCCAGGACCTCAACGCGGACCTGGACCTCGGACGCATGGCGGAGCGGCTGCTCGAAGGCGTGCACGACGCGCTGGGCGTGAGCTCGCTGGCCCTGTTCCTGCCCCATGACGACGGCGGCTTCTGGATCTTCAAGGACCTCGGCTGCACGCCCGCCGCTTGCCTGGCCCACCTGCCCCCGGGAGGCTCCCTGGTGCGCGCCCTGTCCGCGGGCGAGCCCGTGCTGGCGGAAGCGCACGCCGAGCTGTATCCGGAAGCGGGACCGCTGGACCTCTCGCACTACTTTCCCTGCCGGGTGAAGGGGGAGGTCATCGCCATCCTCGGCGTCGGCCGCAAGGAGATGTTCGACCCGCTCAACAGCGAGGAGGTCGACGTCCTGCAGGCCCTGGCCGGGCAGGCCGCGACCGCGGTGATGAACGGCCGGCTGTACCACTCGCTCCGCGAGAAGGCGAACGAGCTGCAGGAGCTGACCGAGTACAACGAGAACATCATCGAGAGCATGGACTCGGGGATCCTGGTCCTGAACCTCGACGGCAAGGTGGTGCGCTGGAACCGGGCCATGGAAGCCCTCTACCGGCGCCAGCGCGACGAAGTCCTCGGCCACAGCCTGGACGAGATCTTCCCGGAGGCCTTCCTGGACGCGCTGCGCGGCAGCCTCGTGCTCGGACGCAACGAGGAGATCGCGAACATCTACAAGCTGCACCTGCCCTGCAGCGACGGGCGGGCCCTGCGCGTGAACGTCTCCGTGGCCCCGTTCAAGGTCGGCTCCGGCGAGCGCTGCGGCACCATCGTGATCGTGGACGACGTGACCGTGCGCATGGGCCTGGAGGAGCAGCTCCAGCACTCCGAGAAGATGGCCTCCATCGGCATCCTGGCCGCGGGCGTGGCCCACGAGGTGAACACGCCCCTCACCGGCATCTCCTCCTACACCCAGATGCTGCGCCAGCAGATCAAGAACGACGACCCGCGCTCCGCCCTCCTGGAGAAGATCGAGAAGCAGACCTTCCGCGCGGCCAAGATCGTCAACAACCTGCTGAACTTCTCGCGCTCCTCCAAGGCCGAGTTCGAGAACCTGGACACGAACAAGGTCCTCCTCGACGTGCTCTCCCTGCTCGAGCACCAGCTCGAGCGCGGCCGCATCAAGGTGCGCAAGGAGCTCAGCGACCTGCCCCTCGTACGCGGGAACGAGAACCGCCTGCAGCAGGTCTTCTTCAACCTGATCCTCAACGCCCGCGACGCCATGCCCAAGGGCGGCTGGTTGACGCTGGCCACGCGCGCGGAGGACGATGCGGTCGTGGTCGAGATACGCGACACCGGTCACGGCATCAAGCCGGAGCACGTGCGGCGGATCTACGATCCCTTCTTCACGACCAAGGGCATCGGCCGCGGCACCGGCCTCGGCCTCTCCATCTCCTTCGGGATCGTGCAGGAGCACGGCGGGGCCATCTTCGTCGAGAGCGTGCCCGGCCAGGGCACCACCTTCCAGGTCGCGCTCCCCTCGATCGCCGCCGCCGAAGCGGCGCGTCGATGAGCGCTGGCCTCAAGCCACGGGCGGCGGCGCGGAGCGGATTCACTCCGCGTAGCGACGCAGGGGGGGCGGAGGGGGGGATGCGGCGCAGCATCCCCCCCCTCAATCTATGAGTCAAGAGAACGTCCTCGTCATCGACGACGAGGAGGTGATGCGCGACGTCCTGCAGAGCCTGCTCGAGGAAGCGGGCTACCGCGTCACCCTCGCTCACGACGGCATCGAGGGACTGGCCCTGGCGCGCAAGCAATCCTACGAGGCGGCCATCGTGGACGTCATGCTGCCGGAGATGGGCGGCCTGGACGTGCTCGAGGAGCTGAAGAAGGTCGATGCCGACCTCGTCGTCCTGATGATCACCGCTTTTGCCTCCGTGGAGACGGCCATCCAGGCCATGAAGAAGGGCGCCTTCGACTACGTCACCAAGCCCTTCAAGCACGAAGAGGTGCTGCACATCCTGCGCAACGGGCTGGAGCAGCG
>Ga0137375_10007636_pt1 | contig 12868 bp, 8 predicted proteins | sample SagtaG_24_FD_104936 | JGI IMG/M metagenome (GOLD analysis project Ga0137375, IMG submission 104936) | Vadose zone soil microbial communities from Sagehorn Ranch, Mendocino, California, USA - Sage1_R_113_16 metaG | ecosystem: Environmental > Terrestrial > Soil > Vadose zone | place: USA... | reverse complement strand
TTGCGCGTGCGGGGGGAGCAGCCCGCTCTACCGGCCGCCGCCCCGGTCACCCCCACGGCGACGGTGCCCTCGGGGGTCGTCTCCAGCGCGGCCGCGGCCGCGCCGCGCGCGACCGAGGTCTCGGAGGACAAGGCGCGCGAGTGGATCGCCCGCGTGCGCGATCGCGAAGCCGACGTCCAGGAGGCGCAGGCGAAGGTCCGCCGGCAGGAAGCGGAAGTGGAAGCACGGCGTGCTCATGCCGTCGCGGTGGCCGGCGACGTCGATGCGCACGACAAGGCCCAGCGCGACGTGACGGATGCGCTCGAGGGCCTCGAGAAGGCGGAACGCACGCTGTCCGAGAAGCAGCGGGACCTGGACGAAGCGAAGATCAGCGCGCGCGCGGCGGGTGTGCGTTTCGAGAGGTAGGGAAGAAGCAAAAAGAACGACAATCGATCGACTCGGTTAGCAGATAAAGAGGCTGTGGCCAGGTCGGCTCGTCCCCTAGCGAACGATCATCTGCCCCTTCGGGCCGTGGCGCGGCGAGCGCCCTCTCGAAACACGCCGCCGCGATCACGGACGAAACCCAAGGCAGCGAGGATCGCTTCGACATCCTCTGCCGGGCAACCCGCTACGGTCGCCAGCAGCGCCACCTCGACCGGTTTTCCCTCGCGATTTCTCTTGCGCGCTTCCGCCGCGAGCCTCTCCGCGCGATCCGCGCGCACGGCACGTGGACCCGCCGGCACGTAGCCGCAGGCGACATAGAAGGCCGACGGCACGCGGGGATCGATGCGCACCGACGGCGCGCCCGCGAGCAACGGGACCGAGCCCGCGTCGCGGTGCACCGACCACAGCAGCGCGCGCAAGCGCACGGCGTCCGGGCGCAGCAGGACCGGCGCGAAGATCGCGAGCCGGCCCAGGCTGATCCCACGACGCGACAGCTCGCGGCGGTCGGCGGGCGTCAGCGCCGCGAGCTGGGACGACACGTCCCGGCGCGCCACCGTCCCCAGTCCCGCGCGCCAGGCGAAGAGGAGCCCGCGCAGGGGCGGCGAGAGCACGGCCGCATGCTCTTCGGGCGCGAGCGAGGGCAGCCGCGCGCGCAGCGCGCCGTCCACCCAGGCGGCCAGGCGCCGGCGCACGCGCTCGCGCGGCGCGGGATCGAGCAGGTCCGACGGCAGGGGCTCGACACGCGGAGAGAGCGGACCGTCCCCCGCCAGCAGCCGGCCGACGGGCGCCCCCCGCCAGAGGACGTGTCCTTCGGCGCCGAGAGCGAGCGTGGAGTCCGGTTCCTCCGCGAAAGAGCGCACGCGTTCGCCCATGTGGGCCCGTAGCGCGCGATTGGCAACGGCGCGGAGGCCGCGGGCCTCGCTCAGGCCCGGGTCCGGGTCGAAGCGGAAGCCGAGCAGGCGGCCGACGGCGAGCCCCTGCACGCGCACCTCGCCGTCCTCCGCCACCTCCACCACCGCGCCCTCGGGAGAGATGCGCGACACCACGGCGGCGCCGCGCTCCACGAACTGCTCGGTGAGCCGCTCGTGCAGCGTGTCGGAGAGGCGGTCCTCGACCGCGCGCGTGCGCTGCTGCCAGTGCGCGGGATCGGCCAGCCATCCGCGGCGATGCGCGACGTACGTCCACGTGCGGATGTGGGCGATGCGCGCAAGCAGCGTCTCCACGTCGCCTTCGGTGCGGTCGAGGGCCGCCACCTGCGCGGCCACCCAGTCCTCGGGCAGACGCCCGGCCGGGGAGCGGAGGTGCCGGAAGACCTGGGCCAGGAGACGCGTGTGCGCCTCCGTCATCACGTTGCGGAAGTCCGGGACCTGGGCCACGTCCCAGAGCAGGCGCACGGCCTCCGGCGAGTCCACCTGTCGCCGCACGTCCCCATCGGCGCTGAGCGCGGCCAGCGCGCGATGGTCGTCCGCCTCGCGCATGCGCACCAGCACCGGCGAAGGCGGCCGCCGCTCCAGACTGGACAGGAGGGCGGCCGGCGACGCGAAGACGAGGTCCGGGTTGCGCCAGAAGAGGCGATCGAGCGGCTCGAAGTGATGGTCCTCGACCGCCTCCACCAGCCGTTCGTCGAAGGGGCCGAGGTCGAGGGTCGGACCGAAGGTGCCGTCGCGCGTGTGCCGGCCGGCGCGACCGGCGATCTGGGCGACTTCCGCCGGACGCAGCGGACGGGGGCCGCGTCCGTCGAACTTGCCGAGCGCGGTGAAGGCCACGTGGTCGATGTCGAGGTTGAGGCCCATGCCGATGGCGTCGGTGGCCACGAGGTAATCCACCTCGCCTGCCTGGTACAGCGCGACCTGGGCGTTGCGCGTGCGCGGCGAGAGCGCTCCGAAGACGACGGCCGCTCCCCCCGTCTCGTGCCGCACGCGCTCCGCCATCTCGTAGAGGTCGGCTAGCGAGAACACGACGATGGCGCTCCGCCGCGGCAGCCGGTCCAGCTTCTTGTGCCCGGCGTAGGTCAGGGTCGAGAGGCGCTCGCGCGCGATGAACGCGGCCTCGGGCACGAGCCGGCGCAGCAGCGGCTTGATCGTCTCCGCGCCGAGGAACATCGTCTCCTCGAGGCCCCGCGCCCGCAGCAGCCGGTCCGTGAACACATGGCCGCGCTCGCGGTCGGCGGCGAGCTGGATCTCGTCCACGGCCAGGAAATCGACCTTGCGGTCGAGCGGCATCGCCTCCACCGTGCCGATGAAGTAGCGCGGCGAGGAGGGCACGATCCGCTCCTCGCCCGTGATGAGGGCGACCGCCTCCGCACCCCGGAGCTCCACCAGCCGGTCGTAGTTCTCGCGGGCCAGCAGGCGCAGCGGGAACCCGATCATGCCCGTGCGATGGGCGAGCAGCCGTTCGACCGCGTGGTAGGTCTTGCCGGTGTTCGTGGGTCCCAGGAGCGCGATCACGGCCGGCATGCTCCATTAGACCGCGCCCGGGCCCGCTTTTGCGTGGGGGCGGCCGGCCGCGCGTAGAATCGGCGCCTCCGGGAGGTGTCATGGCCGTCTGCCCCGCCGTCCTCTGCCGCCGCGCCGCCGCACCCCTCCTCGCGCTTGCCCTCGTCCCCGCCGCCGCCGTCGCCGCCTCCCGTCCCATCACGGAGACCGACCTCTTCCGGCTCACGTGGGTGGCTGACCCGCAGGTTTCGCCGGATGGAAAGCGGGTCGCGTTCGTGCGGGTGACGGTCAACGACAAGAAAGACGGGTACGACATCGCGATCTGGACGGTGGACACGGAGGGCGGCCGTGCGCCCCGGCCGCTCACCACGGGAACGCAGGACCTGGCGCCGCGCTGGTCGCCAGACGGCCGCCGGCTGGCCTTCACGCGCGCCGTGGAAAAGGCGGGCAAGCTCCAGCCGCCGCAGCTCTACCTCATGGCGATGGACGGAGGCGAAGCGCGGGCCCTGACCGACGTGGCCAAGGGCGCATCCTCCCCGGTGTGGTCTCCGGACGGCCGCGTACTCGCCTTCACCAGCACCGCGAACCCGAAGGACCTCGAGCGCGCGGCGCGCAAAGGGGGCGACGGCGCCGAGGAGCGCGAGAGCGACGTCAAGGTCGTCACCCTCGCCGTCTACCGCAGCAACGGCCGCGGACTTCTGGACGCGAGCCGGCCCGGGCACATCTGGACGCTCGACGTCCCCGACGCCGGCGACCGGGCCACGCCCCGGCAGGTCACGTCGGGCGAGTTCGAGGAGTCCTCGCCCGCTTTCGCGCTCGATGGCCGGACCCTCTACTTCGTGTCGAACCGCGTGAAGGAGCCCTACTACGCCACTCCGGACAGCGACGTCTTCTCCGTGCCCGTCGGTGGGGGCGAGATGTCACTGGCCGCGAGCATCGACGGCACGATCGGGGAGTTCGCGCTCAGCCCCGACGGCAAGCGCATCGCGTTCCAGGGCGTGCCCCGCGGCGAGCCCGTGCGCTCCTACGACCAGCCCGAGCTGTACGTGGCGGACCTGGGATCGAAGGCAGCCCCGCGCCTCCTGACCGGGACCTACGACGGGGACGTCGGCGGCGGGCTCACCGGCGATCAGCGTGCGCCGCGCGGCCGCCTGCCCGCGGGCCCCGTCTGGAGTCGTGACGGAACGTCCATCTTCGTCCGCACGGCCGATCACGGGCGCGCGAACCTGCAGCGTGTCGACGTCGGAACCGGAAAGATGGACGCCCTCACCACCGGCGACCAGGAAGTCGTCGCCTACACCGCCACGCCCGATGGCGGGCGGCTGGCCCTCGTCCTCTCGACCCCGACCGAGGTCGGGGACCTGTTCGTCCTCGGCCCCGGCGTGGGCACGCCGCGCCGCCTGACGCGCGTCAACGAAGCCCTCTTCTCCGAAGTGCAGGTCGGCGCGCCGGAGGAGATCGTGTACCCGAGCTTCGACGGGAAGAGCATCCAGGCCTGGATCCTCAAGCCTCCCGGCTTCGATGCCCGGAAGCGCTATCCGCTGATCCTGAACATCCACGGCGGTCCGCACGCCGCCTACGGTGCGACCTTCGACCACGAGTTCCAGTGGATGGCGGCCAGGGGTTACGTCGTGCTCTATCCCAACCCGAGGGGCAGCACGTCGTACGGCCAGGACTTCGGCAACGTCATCCAGTATCACTACCCCGGCGACGACGCCAAGGACCTCATGGCCGGCGTCGACGCGCTCGTGAGGCGCGGCCTGGTCGACGAGGCGCATCTGGGCGTGACCGGCGGAAGCGGCGGCGGGGTGCTGACCAACTGGCTGATCACCCAGACCACGCGCTTCGCGGCCGCCGTGTCCCAGCGCTCGATCGCGGACTGGGCCGGCTTCTGGTACACCGCGGACTTCACCCTGTTTCGTGCCACCTGGTTCAAGGGCGCGCCTTGGGAAGACCCGGCGGATTACGCCGCGCGCTCCCCCATCACCTTCGTCAAGAACATCACGACGCCGCTCATGCTGATCGAGGGCGAGGCCGACCTGCGCACGCCGCCCGCCGACGGCGGCGAGCAGCTCTTCCGCGCCCTCAAGTACCTGAAGCGCCCCGTCGTGATGGTGCGCTTCCCCGAGGAGAGCCACGAGCTGAGCCGCTCCGGCAAGCCCTGGCACCGCGTCGAGCGCCTGCGCCACATCGTGGGCTGGTTCGACAAGTACCTGCTCGGGAAGACGGCCGAGGGGTACGACGTCCCCTAGCCCGCGGCCTTGCCGCTCGTCCACGGGCGGGGTAGGCTACGCGTTTGGTCGTGCCCGCGGCTCTCCGGCAGAGGCGTCGGGGCGCCGGCCGGGGAGGGGACGGGAATGAAGTTGCGCAACGTTCGGACAGCCTCGCTCGCGGCCCTGGTGGCCACCGCCTTGTCCTGCTCCGGTGGATCCACTCCGTCCGCTCCCGCTCCGGCGCCTTCCGCGACCGTCGCCGCTGCTTCCCCCTCTCCCACCGCCGCGCCCTCCGCTCCCGCTTCGCCGGCCGCGACCGCCTGCAAGTACGGCAAGGGCGATCCCGACACGTTCTGCGCGCGACGCAACCCCGCCCTGCTGGGTGACGTGGATGCCGCCGTCGACCGGCTCGTCCAGCAGCACCCCGACTACTTCATCCTGACCGATCAGAACGGGCCGGGCGGCTACAAGGTGCTCAAGCCCCTCGAGTACCACCAGGGCGTCGTGTCCGCCCTGCAGACCGCGGGCTTCTGCGCGGAGACGGACACCACGACCGTCTCCGTGCGCAACGGCATCGACTTCAGCGAGGACTACGACATCCTGCTGGCCACCGGACACATCCGGCGCGGCTCTGGCAGCTACCGGCAGACGTGCACGCCTCCCTCGTTCCCGCTCGACTTCGCCGATGTGATCTCCTACGTCCGCGTCGCGTTCTACAGCATCCGCTGCGAGGCCGGCATCGAGGCGCCGCGCAACGGCGAGGACAAGCTCCCCGTCGGCTGCACCGGCTTCGTCACGGCCACCCCCAAGACCAAGGACAACCTGGACGTGAAGGAAGGGCTGATCGGCAACCGGATCGACTGGACGTTCGAGCAGGAGGGCGAGCACGTCCGCGTCAACGATTTCCCGGACGTCTCCTTCAACAAGATCCTGACCGCCGTCAATCCGGGGCACTGGCTGCTGTGCGCAGAAGTAAAGGGAATCAAAGGCTGCCAGTTCGGAGAAGTCGAACCCGACCCCCGGTAGGTAGGTTGGTTGACCGACCGCAGAGCACGGCGGCGCGCGCAGCGCGGCGCCGTGCGAGGGGCGTTTCAGGGGGGGTTCGCGAACGCCCATCGCGGATGGTGCGTGAGTGCCCCCCCTGACTCAAAAAGCTAGGGCTTGGGTATGTGGATCGTCTTGCTGATCATCAGGGACCCCGATACCGCGTAGAGCAGGACCAGCGGATGGAAGTCCCATCCCGCGAGGCTCACGATCCCGCCGGGCAGCGCGCGGTCCACTGCTCCCCGCCAGGCCAGCACCATGACCGCCAGCACCAGCAGGATGCTGGTGGGGATCGGAGTGCCCTCGAAGTAGGTGACCTTGCCCGCCTCTTCGGACATCTTCTCCGCCGTGATGTTGTAACGGGCCAGCCGGCTGATGCCGCAGCCGACGAAGTACAGGAGGACCAGGCAGTCGAGCAGGCCGGTGAGGCCGACGGCGAAGCCCAGGCAGGCCGGCGCCACGCCGAAGCTGATGATGTCGGCCAGCGAGTCCAGCTCGCGGCCCATCACGGAGGCCTGGTGCCGCCAGCGCGCCACGCGCCCGTCCATCACGTCGAAGAACAGGGCGAGCACGATGAACGTGCCTGCGGCGTAGACCTTGCCGATGGAGCCCGCGCGCACGTGGTCCATCGAGAAGAAGATGGCGGCGGTGCCGGAGGCGCCGTTGGCGAGGGTCAGGAAATCCGCGAGGTGGAAGTCGCGGATCATCGAGAAATGCCGTTTGCGCGGCGCGGAGTCGGTGCTCATGATGGCCTGGCTTCCAGGCTATCATGTGGGATTCGACACCTCGCACCCATGGACGCCATCTACGGTAGCGACATCAATCGCGACGTGCCTCCGGCCCGGGCCGGCGAGTTCTCCGCCGTGCCCATCGGCCCGCTCCGGGTCTGGCCGCCGGTCGTGCTCGCGCCCATGGCCGGCGTCACCAATCCCCCTTTCCGCACGCTCTGCCGGCGGTTCTTCATTGACGACCCCTCGCTCGGCCCACCTTTCTTGAGGCGCCTCGCCGGGAGTGAATCCCGGCTCGTCGGCGAAGGAGACCTCGCTTTGGTGTCGAACGCCGGCCTCTACGTGAGCGAGATGATCACGGCCCGCGCCCTCGTCGAGGGGAATCGCAAGACGGTGCTCATGGCCACCTTCGGCAAGGAGGAGACGACGCGCAGCCTGCAGCTCTACGGCGTCGATCCCCGTTACGTGGGCGAGGCGGTACGGCTGCTCGTGGGCGAGGGCCGCGTCGACCACGTCGACATGAACTTCGGCTGTCCCGTACGGAAGGTCACGAGCAAGGGCGGCGGCGCCGCCATCCCGGCCAAGCCGCGCCTGCTGCGCGCGATCGTGCGCGCGGCCGTGTCCGCCGCGGGCGCGGTGCCCGTCACCCTGAAGTTCCGCATCGGCATCGACGAGCGCGTCCAGACCTACCTCGACTCCGGGCGTATCGCCCAGGACGAGGGCTGCGCGGCGGTGGGCCTGCACGCGCGCACGGCCGCGCAGCTCTACGACGGGCAGGCGCGCTGGGACGCGGTGGCGCAGCTCAAGCAGGCGGTGACCGCGATCCCCGTCCTCGGCAACGGCGACATCTGGGAAGCCGAAGATGCGCTGCGCATGATGCGGGCGACGGGCTGCGACGGCGTCATCGTGGGCCGCGGATGCCTGGGCCGGCCGTGGCTGTTCCGCGACCTGGCCGACGTCTTCGCGGGCCGCGCGCCCGCCAATCCGCCCGACTTCGGCGGCGTGGTGGACGTGATGCTCGAGCATGCGCGCCTGCTGGCCGCCTGGCTGGGCGAGACGGGCGCGATGCGGGCGTTCCGCAAGCACAGCTCGTGGTACACGAAGGGCTTTCGCGGCGGGGCGCCCCTGCGCGAGCGGCTCATGCGCGTCACCAGGCTGGACGAGCTGGAGACGATCCTCGCCGCCGTGGACCGCGGCCAGCCGTTCCCGCCGGACGCCATGCGCGTCGCCCGCGGCAAGACCGCGGGCACCCAGAACGTGGCCCTTCCGTCCGGTTATCTCGACGATCTCGACGACGCCACCCCGCCGGGCCGCGACGCGGAAGCGGCGGACTCCGGCGGCTGAGCCCTCAGCGCTTCGCCGCCACCTCCACCGTCTCCGGAACGAGCAGGTTCATCTTGCGCGCGGCGGCGTAGCGCTGGCTGACGTCGTCCCAGTTCCACAGGTTCCACACCGCCTCGAAGAACTTCGTCTTCTCCGTCTTGTACTGCAGGTAGTAGGCGTGCTCCCAGGCATCGATGACGAGCAGGGGCACCCCGGCCTGGGCGAGGTTCGACTGGTGATCGTAGATCTGGGAAGTGAGGAGCCGGCCCGCCATCGGCTCGTAGACGAGCGCGCCCCATCCGGAACCCATGATCGTCCCCGAGACCTCGTTGATCTGCTTCTGGAAGCCCTCGAAGCTGCCGAAGTCGCGGACGAGGGCCTGGGCCAGCTCTCCCTTTGGCCGGCCGCCGCCCTTCGGCATGAGGTTGCGCCAGAACAGGGAGTGCAGCACGTGGCCGGAGAGGTTGAAAGCCAGGGACTTCTCGAGTCCGGCGATGCGCGTGAAGTCGGACTTGTCGCGCGCCTGGTCGAGCTGTTCCACGGTCTCGTTGGCCTTCTTGACGTACGTCGCATGGTGCTTGTCGTGGTGGAGCTGCATGATCTGGCCCGAGATGTGGGGCTCGAGCGCGCCGTAGTCGTAATCGAGGTCGGGCAGGATATAGGGCATGGTCTGTTCCTTTCCGAATGGGTCCCGCTTGGTGGGGCCTATTCCCATCCTATCGGCCGCGGGCCCAGTGGGGACGAGGACGGCGTCGAATCTCGGAGAGATTCGCTGCCGGCGAGGCCCAGGGCCTGGAGGACGGGCGTGGCCATCGCGGTCGTGACGAGGGCCATGAGCACCATCATCGAGTAGACGGGCGGCGTGAGGACGTTCAGCTCGAGGCCCGCGCCCAGGATGACCAGCTCGACCAGGCCGCGCGTGTTGAGGAGAATGCCGAGCCCCGCCGCGTCGCGCCAGCCCATTCCGGTGGCGCGCGCCGCCACCATCGATCCGCCCAGCTTGCCGCCGACGGCGGCGAGCAGGATCAAGCCGAAAGCGGACCAGGCGGCGGCGCCCTGCAGCCAACCCACGTCGAGGCGCAAGCCGGTGGAGGCGAAGAACAGGGGGAGGAGGACGACGGAGGTCACCGCTTCGAGGCTCACTTCCAGCGCGTGGCGCAAGTCGTCACGCCGCGGCATGGCGATGCCGGCGAGGAAAGCGCCGAAGAGCGCGTGCACGCCGATGGCCTCGGTGGCCGCCGCGCAGGCCAGCAGGCACACGACGGCCAGGGGCAGGAACGCGGCCGGCGACCGGGTCAACCGCCTCTTCAGGACCGGAGGGAGAAGGAGGAGGACCGCGGCCGCGAATGCCGCGAGGAGAAGCAGGGTGCGCGCGAACGAGCTGCTTCCGGCGGCGGCCCGGACGTAGGCGGTCACCCCCGCGAGCAGGCACCAGGCGGTCACGTCGTCCACGGCCGCGCACGCGATCGCCACCACCCCGATGCGCGTCCGGGCCAGCCCGCGTTCCTCCAGGATCCGCGCGAGCACGGGGAACGCGGTCACGCTGAGGGCCAGGCCCATGAACAGGGCGAAAGGGAGGGGCGAGACCTCGGAAGCGAATCGGGGCTGGATCACGGCCCCCACCAAGATGCCGAGGCCGAGCGGCACGACGATGCTGACGGGGCTCGTGACGAGCGCGGTGCGCCCGGAGGCGCGCAGCATGCCGAGGTCGAGATGCAGGCCGACCAGGAACATGAAGAAGAGCAGGCCGAGATGGCTGACCGCGAGCAGCACGGGGAACGTCGCGGGAGGAAAGAGCCAGGCGGAGATGCCGGGGGCGAGGCGTCCGAGCAGCGAAGGGCCGAGCAGGAGGCCGGCGGCGATCTCGCCGACGACACGCGGCTGACGGAGGCGGGCCGCGAGCGCGCCCACGAGGCGCGTGGCGGCGACGATGACGACGAGCTGGGCCAGGAACCGTTCCGGGTCGAACATGAGCGGGCAAGCCTATACCGAGGTGGTTGTACACTGGCGCCGCCTTTGGAACCGACACGATGCGACGAGCCGTCCTGATCCTCGTCCTGACCGCCAGCGCCGCCGGACACATGCGGGCCGGCGATCGCCAGGGGGTGTCGTTCCCGGAGGTGCTCGCCCTCGAGGCCCCACCCGCCGATGAGCGCATCGCGTACGGGCCGGGGCCGCAGCAGCTGGGCGAGCTGTGGCGGCCGCGCGAACCCGGCCCGCATCCCGTCGCCATCGTGATCCACGGCGGCTGCTGGTCCGCAGCGTACGGCGAGGGGCACATCCGGCCCGTCTGTGCGGCGCTCGCGCAAGCGGGAGTGGCGGCGTGGTGCCTCGAATACCGCCGCGTCGGCGACAAGGGCGGCGGCTGGCCCGGCACCTTCGAGGACGTCGGGCGCGGCGCGGACCATCTGCGGGAGATCGCACCCTCTCATGGGCTCGACCTCACGCGAGTGGTGGCCGTGGGCCATTCCGCGGGCGGGCACCTTGCGCTGTGGCTCGCGGCCCGCGCGCGGTTGCCCGAGGCGGATCCGCTCCGCGGGAAGCCGCCGCTGCCGCTGCGCGGTGTGGTGGGCCTCGCACCCATCCCGGACCTCGCCCGCGCCGCGGCGGAGATCGTGGTGACGATCGGCCCCAGCGTGACGGCCGGATCCACGTTGGACGTTGCCCATGCCAACTGGACCCGCGCCCACGTCGGCGAAGTGCGGACGCCGAGCGGGCTGCCCCGCCAGGCCCCGTATGCGCGCTGCCCCGCCGGCCTCGTTCGCGTCTCCGTCGAGTGCATCGAGCGTCGGTCGGGTGGCATGAGTTCGTACTATGGATTCGAAGGGTATTTCGCGAGCCTCCTCGTTTCCGTGGACGAGGCCGCCGTCTGGGACGCGCGCGGTGAGCCGGCGTCCTAGGCGCGCTGCGAGAGCGCGAGCGTCGCCTCAGCGCTGGAAGGCGTAGGACAGCTTCAGGAAGAGCTGGCGGTCCTCGCGCTCGAAGGTCTCCTCCTCCGACAGGGCACGGTTGTCGCCGTAACCCAGGAACAGCACGGTCTGCCAGTTGAGCTTGTAGGCGAAGAGGGCGGAGCCGCTGAAGGACGCGTCGCGGCGCGCGGTCTCCCTGATGAACAACGCGGGGTCGCGGCGCGTGTCGACGTACTGTGCGATCAGGCGCAGGAAGACCCGCGACGTGAAGGTGTAGGTGGCCCGCACGCGCTCGACCTGCGCGGTGAACAGACGCCCCCCCGGCCGATCGGGGGGCTCCACGTCGAGCCAGCGGCGGCTGGTGTTGAGGCGCAGCTCGAGGTGATCGCTCGGCCGCAGCGTTCCGGAGAGACGCACGTCGGCGCCCGTTCCCGTGCGCGCGTTCGCGAAGTCCGCCTCCTGCCCCACGAATCCTTCCAGGGCGACGCCGTTGAGCCAGCGCGTCGGGCTGGCGTTGATCGTGTAGTACAGGCGCCGCCGCGGAACCGTCACCGTCCCCGCGCGCACGCGGGAGAAGCCGTAGCGGAAGCGCATGAACGAATTGAACCGGCCGTCCATGCCCGCGCCGAACGAGTACTCGCGGTTGATGAGCGCGTCCGCGCGGTCTTTCTGCGCTTCCGCGATCGCGAAGGTGCGGATGCGGCGCAGGAATCCCTGCGGCCGGAACGTGAGGCCGGTCTCCGCGTAGCCGGACCGGTAGCCGACCTGCGGCACGAACCCGTTGTAGGCGCGGAACTGCTCCGAGAAGTCCTTGACGTCGCCGAACCAGTCGTGGCGGCGCGTCTGGTGGCTGTACCAGAGGTCGAGCCCATGGCCGGCCAGCTTCTGGCCCGTCCATTCGTCGGCCAGGTCGGGCCGGTCGGGCGTCCGGGTGCGGCTGAAGAGGAGCTGGCCGGTCACGAGGTCGCGGTCGTTGGGCCGCCACTGGAAATCGGGGCCGAGCACGCGGTTGTATCCGCCCCCGCGCACTTCGCGATCGGTGGCGAGCACGCTCACGACCGAGCGGCCGATGTCCCGCCGCACGCGTCCCACCGCGACGTAGGAGCGGAAGTCCTGGTTCGCGAGGTCGGACTCGTTCGGGCCGGGAAGAACGACGCTGCCGCCGCCGCCGTCCTCGACCACCAGCCCCGTGTACGCGGCATGTCCCCACTTGCCCGTCCCGCGCACGCCCCAGCGCGGCGACGTGATGGTGCGCGTGTAGACGGCCTGGATCGGCGAGAGGAGGAGCTCGCTGCCTTCGAGGAAGAACGGGCGCTTCTCGGGGAAGAAGAGCGCGAAGCGCTCGTTGGCCCCGATCTGCGCGACGTCGGATTCGATCTGCGAGAAGTCGGGGTTGATCGTCGCGTCCACGGCCGCGCTGGCGTTGGGGATCCACTTGAGGTCGCCGCCGACGTGCCCCCTGACGTGCCCGCTGACCAGCGGCGTGCCCAGGCCGTCGCGCGGGCTCGCCATCTCGCTGGTGTTCACGTAGGGCGCGACGACGACGTGGCCGCCGGCGGGCAACGACGTGAGGCCGCTCATGGTGTTGCGGCGGCAGACGAAGCAGTTCCCGCCGCGCGGGAGGCGGGTGCTCATCATCTGCGTGCGGTATTGGCGCGGGTAATTGCGATAGAGCATGACGCCCCAGGTCATGGGGTCGGCCTTCGGGTAGCGCAGGGAAGAGAACGGGATCCGCATCTCCAGCGTCCAGCCGGTCGCGGTGACGCGCGCGGCCGCCTGCCAGAAGAAGTCGG
>Ga0137375_10007631_pt1 | contig 12871 bp, 9 predicted proteins | sample SagtaG_24_FD_104936 | JGI IMG/M metagenome (GOLD analysis project Ga0137375, IMG submission 104936) | Vadose zone soil microbial communities from Sagehorn Ranch, Mendocino, California, USA - Sage1_R_113_16 metaG | ecosystem: Environmental > Terrestrial > Soil > Vadose zone | place: USA... | reverse complement strand
GAGCTAAAAGTAAGGGAGCGATATGCCGTCCCACAAATTCAAAGTCGGAGAGATGAGCTGGATGCAGGCTTCTTGATCCATCTGCTCCTGATGAAGAGCGGCAACGCCGAAAACGGCGGCTCCAAGGTTGTTTTCCCTTCTATTTTCCTTCTACTTTAGAATCCTCAGTCGAGTCCAAGGTGACCGGCCACTCCGCCTGCCAAATGCCGCCCTCGACCCCGGGCGCCCGCGCGAGCGCGGTCTGCACGGCCTCAACGAGCCTCTGCTTTAGCGCATCGTCGATGCTGTTTGTCGAGCCGTTCCAGCCCGCCACAACGAACGCATAGCGGTCGCCGATGTCGCGGCAACTGCGCGCGACTACATCCTCGGCGCGCATGATCTGCGAATTGGCCGATTGCCGATAGAACTCGAACAGCACAAAGCCCATCGCGGCGGCGGATGTGGCAAGCATCAGCCAGAGCGCGAGCAGACGCGTACGCAGGGAGCGCATGGATCAAATCTAGCAGCGATTTTGCGCGGCGATACGGTCGATTTCCTTCGGGAGCTTATTTTGTTCAAGTGAGCATTTGATCGATTATTAAATGTCGCCACTTGCGTGGCGGCAATCCGTCGTTGGGCCAAATAGCTGCCGTTCTTCCCACCACAAATGCGGCCGACTTGTGTGTCAACCGAGTTGTCAAGCTTGTCAACTTGTCAAGTTGTCAAGCTTAATTTTCATCGACCGTGGCTAGCGGCCTCGCGCCCGGCTGCCCCCGCACCATTTTTGGCGCCAAGAAGGACCCGCGCGGTGCGCCTTCATAAGAATCGGAACGAGTCGACTCGCAGATGAGAGCTGCTTGCTTTTGCTGTGAGTTAGAAGTTGAGCGCCTGATCGCGCCGACGGAGTTCCCATCGCTGATCTTTATGAGATTCTTATAACGTTGCTCCCGCGTCCCCCTCGAATTCATATGCGAGCAGTGACAGGTAAAAGCGCCTGCTGCACACCTGCGCTATTCATCGCTCGGAGCATCCAAATGCTGGACGTCATCATGCTGGCCGTCGGGCTCGGCTTCTTCGCGCTGTCGGTGCGCTACACGATCGCCTGCGATCGGCTCTGAGGAGGCTTCCATGATCTTCGACTATTCGCTTGCCGGACTCGTGACCGTGGGGCTGATGATCTACCTCGTCTACGCGCTGCTGCGGCCCGAGCGGCTCTGAAAGGGTCGCGACCATGACCGTCATCGGTTGGATTCAAATCCTAATCTACTGCGCGATCGTCGTCGCGCTGGTGATTCCGCTCGGCGCCTACATGACGCGCGTCTTCAACGGCGAGCGCACACTCCTTTCGCCGGTGCTTCGACCGGTGGAAGCGGCGCTTTACTGGATCGGCGGTGTCGACGAGCGGCGCGAACAGCACTGGGTCACCTACACGGTATCCATGCTGTTCTTCCATGTCGGTGGATTTCTGATCCTCTACGCCTTGATGCGTCTTCAGGCGCTGCTGCCGTTCAATCCGGCCGAGCAGTCGGCCGTGGCCCAGGATCTCTCGTTCAACACCGCGGTGAGCTTCATCACCAACACCAACTGGCAGAACTACGGCGGGGAAAGCACGCTGTCCTATCTCGTGCAGATGCTTGGTTTGACGCATCAGAACTTCCTCTCCGCCGCGACCGGCATCGTGCTGGCGGTGGCGCTGATCCGCGGCTTCGCGCGCGCATCCATGCGGACGATCGGCAATTTCTGGGTCGATATCACGCGCTGCACGCTCTATATCCTGCTCCCGATCTGCGCCGTCTATGCGCTATTCCTGGTCTGGCAGGGCATCCCGCAGACACTCGGCCCCTATGTCGAGGCAACTACCCTCGAAGGCGCCAAGCAGACCATCGCGGTGGGGCCGGTCGCCTCGCAGATCGCGATCAAGATGCTCGGCACCAATGGCGGCGGCTTCTTCAACGCCAATGCCTCGCATCCGTTCGAGAACCCGACGGCGCTCTCGAACTTCGTGCAGATGATCTCGATTTTCGCGATCGGCGCCGCGCTCACCAACGTGTTCGGCCGCATGGTCGGCAACCAGCGCCAGGGCTGGGCCATCCTCGCGGTCATGAGCGTGTTGTTCATCGCGGGGGTCACGGTGGCCTACTGGGCGGAGGCGCATGGCAACGATGCGTTCACCGCGATGGGCCTCACCGGCGGCAATATGGAAGGCAAGGAGGTCCGCTTCGGCATCGTCGCGTCCGCGCTGTTTGCGGTCATCACCACGGCTGCCTCCTGCGGCGCCGTCAATGCCATGCACGATTCCTTCACCGCGCTCGGCGGCATGATCCCGCTGATCAACATTCAACTCGGCGAAATCATCGTCGGCGGTGTCGGCGCCGGGATGTACGGCATGCTGCTGTTCGTCATCCTTTCGATCTTCGTGGCCGGGCTGATGGTCGGACGCACCCCCGAATATGTCGGCAAGAAGATCGAGGCCAAGGAAGTCAAGATGGCGATGCTCGCCATCCTGATCCTGCCGCTGATGTATCTCGGCTGGACGGCGGTCGCCACCGTTGTTCCTGTCGCGGTTGCCGCAACCAACAATCCGGGGCCGCACGGCTTCTCCGAGATCCTGTACGCCTACACCTCGCAAACCGGCAACAATGGATCGGCCTTCGCCGGCCTGAGCGGCAATATCCTCTTCTACAATCTCACCGGCGCGATCGCGATGCTGATTGGCCGCTTCTGGATGATCATTCCGGCCATGGCGATCGCCGGCTCGCTCGCGGAAAAGAAATTGGTCCCGCCATCGGCCGGCACATTCCCGACCACCGGCGGCCTGTTCGTCGGCCTGGTCGTCGGCGTGATCGGGATCATCGGCGGCCTGACCTTCTTCCCTGCGCTCGCGCTCGGCCCCGTCGTCGAGCATTTCGCCATGGTCGCCGGCACCTTGTTCTCATCGAATTAACCCGGAGCTTATGTCGATGGAAACCTCCCAGCTGCGCAAACAGATGCCGGTCTCGGCGCTGTTCGATCCCAAGATCGTGGTTCCGGCGATCGGCTCGGCTTTCGTCAAGCTCAATCCGCGGAGCCTGATGAAGAATCCGGTCATGTTCGTGCTCGAGGCCGTCACCGCGCTCACTACGGTCATTTTGGTCCGCGACCTCGTGACCGGGGGTGAGAACCTCGCATTCGAATTCCAGATCGTCTTGTGGCTATGGTTTACGGTTCTGTTTGCCAACTTCGCGGAAGCGATCGCCGAGGGGCGCGGCAAGGCCCAAGCGGAGTCGTTGCGACGCCAGCGCACCGAGACCCAGGCCAAGCTGCTGGCGGGACCCGGCGGGAGCGGCCACAAATTGGTTGCCAGCACCAGCCTCAAGGTGGGCGACGTGGTGCTGGTCGAGGCCGGCGACACCATTCCGTCGGACGGCGAGGTGATCGAGGGCATCGCCTCGGTGAACGAGGCGGCGATCACCGGCGAGTCGGCGCCGGTCATCCGCGAGTCCGGCGGCGATCGCTCGGCCGTGACCGGCGGCACCCAGGTGCTGTCCGATTGGATCAAGGTGCGCATCACCGCTGCGCTCGGCTCGACCTTCCTTGATCGCATGATCAGGCTGGTGGAAGGGGCCGAGCGCCAGAAGACGCCGAACGAGATCGCGCTCGATATCCTCCTGGTCGGCCTGACCATCATCTTCGTGTTCGCGACCGCGACGATTCCCAGCTATGTGGCCTATGCCGGGGGCGCCATCTCGGTGGTGATCCTGGTAGCGCTGTTCGTGACCTTGATCCCGACCACCATCGGCGCGCTGTTGTCGGCCATCGGCATCGCCGGCATGGACCGGCTGGTGCGCTTCAACGTGCTGGCGATGTCGGGCCGCGCGGTCGAGGCCGCGGGCGACGTCGATACGCTCCTGCTCGACAAGACCGGCACCATTACGTTGGGTAACCGGCAGGCGACGGAATTCAAGCCGTTGCGCGGCGTCACTGGGCAGGAACTGGCCGACGCCGCGCAGCTTGCGTCGCTTGCGGATGAGACCCCCGAGGGGCGATCCATCGTCGTGCTCGCCAAGGAGAAATACGGCATCCGCGGCCGCGACCTGGCCGAGCTGCGCGCCAATTTCATCCCGTTCACCGCCCAAAGCCGCATGAGTGGTGTCCAAGTGGGCGGCTCCTGGGTGCGCAAGGGCGCGGTGGATGCGATTCTCGCCTATCTCAACACACCGGCGGTGAATGTAGCGCCAACCGGTGCCGTGCGTGCCCTGCAGCCCGCGGTCAGCAGCGATGTCGTGCGCGAGATGAATGCGATTGCGGATGCAATCGCGAAGTCGGGCGGCACGCCACTCGCAGTCGCCAAGGATGGCCGCCTGCTCGGCATCGTCCATCTCAAGGACATCGTCAAGGGCGGCATTCGTGAACGCTTCGCCGAGCTGCGTCGCATGGGCATCCGCACCGTCATGATCACCGGCGACAATCCGATGACGGCCGCGGCGATCGCGGCGGAGGCCGGCGTGGACGATTTCCTCGCGCAGGCAACGCCCGAGCACAAGCTCAAGCTCATCCGCGACGAGCAGGCCAAGGGCAAGCTCGTAGCCATGTGCGGCGACGGCACCAACGATGCGCCGGCGCTCGCCCAGGCCGATGTCGGCGTCGCCATGAACACCGGCACGCAGGCCGCGCGCGAGGCCGGCAACATGGTCGATCTCGATTCCAACCCGACAAAGCTGATCGAGGTGGTCGAGATCGGCAAGCAGCTGCTGATGACGCGGGGTTCGCTCACCACCTTCTCGATCGCCAACGATGTGGCGAAGTACTTCGCCATTATTCCTGCGATGTTCGTCGCGTTCTATCCGCAGCTGCAAGCACTGAACATCATGAATCTGGCAACCCCGCAAAGCGCCATCCTTTCCGCCATCATCTTCAACGCGTTGATCATCATCGCGCTCATCCCGCTCGCTCTGAAGGGTGTGCGTTATCGTCCGATCGGCGCCGGCCCGCTGCTGCGACGCAATTTGCTCATCTACGGCGTCGGCGGTGTCATCGTTCCGTTCATCGGCATCAAGGCGATCGACCTCGTGGTCACCGCCTTGCACTTGGCCTGAAGGAGAAGAGCCATGCTGAAAGAAATCCGCCCGGCGATCGTCTTCATTGTCGCGCTGACGATCATAACCGGTCTCGTCTATCCGTTCATGATGACCGGTATCGCCGGAGTCATTTTCCCCTATCAAGCGCAGGGGAGCCTCATTGAACGTGACGGCAAGGTGGTCGGATCCGAGCTCATTGGGCAGGAATTCACTAGCGACAAATATTTCCACGGCCGGCCGTCCGCGACCGTCGCCCCCGACCCGAACGACTCGACCAAAACTGTCCCCGCGCCCTACAACGCGGCGAATTCCGGCGGCTCGAATCTGGGTCCCACCAACAAAGCCCTCATCGAACGCGTGCAGGGTGACGTCGACAAGCTCAAGCAGGAGAATCCCTCGGCCGCGGTCCCGATCGATCTGGTGACCACCTCGGGCGGCGGGCTTGATCCGCACATTTCCCCGGCGGCCGCGTTGTTCCAAGTGCCCCGTGTTGCGAAAGCCCGCAACATGCTCGAAGATCGCCTGCGCCAGCTTGTCGACGAACATATCGAGGGGCGTACCCTCGGCCTCCTCGGCGAGCCGCGGGTGAACGTCTTGGCGCTCAATTTGGCGCTCGATCGCGCAGCGGCCCGCTAGGTAAGGCGACCTGGCTCACATGGCAGAGAATTTGATTCCTGATGGCGGATCAGCGGCGCGACCCTGACCAACGACCCTCGCCGGAGGCCCTGCTCGAGGCGGCCCGCCGGGAAGAGCGTCGATCCGGCCGGCTCAAGATTTTTGTCGGCGCCGCTCCGGGCGTCGGCAAGACCTACGAGATGCTGCAGCAGGCCCGAGCCAGGAACCAAGATGGCTACGACATCGTCGTCGGCGTCGTCGAGACCCATGGACGCAAAGAGACGCAGGCGCTACTCAACGGGCTCGAGACCATTCCGCGCAAGCGCCTAGAATATAAGGGACAGTCGCTCGAGGAGTTGGACCTCGACGCCGTGATTGCTCGCCATCCGCAGATCGTGCTTGTCGACGAGCTAGCCCACACCAACGCGCCAGGCAGTCGTCATCCCAAGCGCTACCTCGATGTCGAAGAGCTGCTGAATCACGGTATCGACGTCTACACGACGGTGAATATTCAGCACATCGAAAGCTTGAATGACGTTGTCGCTCAAATCACGCACGTGCGCGTACGCGAGACGGTGCCGGACTCGGTGTTTGATCGTGCCGATGCCGTCGAGCTGGTCGATCTCACTCCCGACGATCTGATCGAGCGCCTGAAAGAGGGCAAGGTCTATATCCCCAAGCAGGCCGAGCGTGCACTGGAGCACTTTTTCTCTCCCCCCAACCTGACGGCTCTTCGCGAACTTGCCCTGCGCCGGACGGCCGAGCGGGTGGACGAGCAATTGCTCACGGAAATGCAAGCCCGCGCGATTCCGGGACCGTGGGCGGCGGGCGAGCGCATTCTCGTCTGCATCAGTGAGGACCCGCGTGCGGCAGGCCTCATCCGCTACGCGAAGCGGCTGGCAGACCGCCTCCACGGACCGTGGACGGCACTCTACGTCGAGAGTCGCCGCAGCTTGCAGCTCACCGAAGAGGAGCGCGATCGCATTGCCGATACCCTGCGTCTAGCAGAGGCGCTCGGAGGCGAAGCGGTCACCATCCCGAGCGCCGATCAGCGCATCGCTGACGACGTAATCCGCTATGCGCAAACAAACAACGCCACCCAGATTATCATTGGGAAGTCGACGCGCACGAGATGGTTTGAAATCTTGCACGGCTCCGTGGTCCACGATCTGGTGCGTCGATCCGGCAACATCAGCGTCCATGTCATCGCAGGCGATACTATCGCCGGCGAGCCAATCCCGAAGAAGACGGTGCGCGCTGCCCAAGGGACCGAGGCGATCGATCCCCGACCGTACATGGCCGCGCTGCTCACCGTCGCCGCGGCCGTCGGCGTTGGTGTGTTGCTCTGGCCATGGATAGGACTCGAAAATATCGGTCTCGTATTCCTCACCGCAATCGTCGGAATCGCAGTGCGCTTCGGATTGTGGCCGTCGCTGCTTGCCAGCGTTGTATCGGCGCTCTGCTACAATTTCTTTTTCACCGAGCCGTATTACGCGTTCACGATCTCCGATCCTAAGGACGTGATAGCCGTCGTGTTTTTTACGATCGTGGCCCTTGTCGTTTCTAACGTTGCAGCACGGGCGCGGACTCAGGCAGTCGCGGCGATGGGAAGGGCGCGCACGACCGAGTCGCTTTACGCCTTCAGCCGCAAGCTCGCAGGCGTCGGCACACTCGACGATGTTCTTTGGGCCACGGCCTACCAGACCGCGCTGATGTTGAAGGTGCGCGTTGTCTTGCTTCTCCCCGAGGATGGCTCGATCGCCGTGAGGGCGGGTTATCCCCCGGAAGACATGCTCGATGAAGCCGACCTCGCGGCCGCTAACTGGGCCTGGCAGAACAATCGCTCGGCCGGGCGCGGCTCGGACACGCTGCCGGGCGCCAAGCGCCTATTTCTTCCCATGCGCACCGGCCGCGGTGCGATCGGGGTAGTCGGCATCGACAGCGACAAGCCGGGGCCGCTCCTTACCCCCGATCAGCGCCGTCTGCTCGATGCCCTGATCGACCAAGGTGCGCTGGCCATCGAGCGCGTCTTCTTGGTGGAGGACGTCGATCGGGCGAAGCGCACGATCGAGGCCGACCGGTTGCGTTCCGCGCTTCTCACCTCGATCTCGCACGATCTCAAAACCCCTCTCGCGGCAGTTCTCGGGGCAGCAGGGGCGTTGCGGGACCTTTCGAGTGCGCTTACCGACGCCGAAAAGGCGGATCTGCTTGCGACCATTATTGACGAATCCGAGCGGTTAAACCGCTTCATCGCCAATCTGCTCGACATGACCAAGCTCGAGTCCGGCGCCATTGCGCCGAACGCCGCTCTTCACGATCTCGGTGAGATCATCGGCAGCGCGCTACGCCGTACGAGCAAAATCTTGGCGCGGCACCACGTCGAGCTGGACCTTGCTCCCGGGCTGCCGATGCTGAACTTGGATGCAGTTCTCTTCGAGCAGGTCTTGTTCAACTTGCTGGATAACGCTGCAAAATATTCTCCCGACGGCACGACGATCCGCATCCAGAGTTGGCGCGACCAGGATTCGGTCTGCCTGCAGGTCTTGGACGAGGGCGATGGCATTCCATCCGCGGAATTGGAGCATATCTTCGACAAGTTCTATAGAACGGAAAAGGGTGATCAGGTACGTGCAGGCACGGGACTCGGTCTTGCGATCTCCCGCGGCTTCGTCGAAGCTATGCACGGAACAATTACTGCCGGAAACCGCACCGACCGCACCGGCGCCGTGTTCGCGATCAGGCTCCCGATCCCGCCAAGGACTGAGCAGCTGGACACCGCGGCATGAGTGCTGCCCCGCTCAAAATCCTGGTGGTCGATGACGAGCCGCCCATCCGCAAGTTGCTGCGAATGGGGCTGAGCACGCAAGGCTACGAAATCCTGGAAGCGCCGAATGGGAAGGCATCCCTTGATCTGCTGACGCAGAACCCGGATTTGATCATTCTCGATCTCGGCCTCCCCGACATTCAGGGACTCGAGTTGTTGCGAATGATACGCGCGCAAAACGAGGTGGTCCCGATCGTAGTGCTGTCCAGTCGTGGGGACGAGGTCGGCAAGGTTCAAGCTCTCGATCTTGGGGCCGACGATTACGTCACCAAGCCATTCGGTATGGACGAGTTGCTTGCCCGGATGCGAGCGGCACTCCGTCACCAACTGCAGGTGCACGGGGAGCGTCCGATCTTCCGCACCGGCGATCTCGCGGTCGATCTGGTACGGCGCATCGTCAAGGTCGCCGACAAGGAGGTGAAACTGTCCCCCAAAGAGTATGAGCTTCTCCGTGTGCTGGTGCAGCATGCTGGCAAGGTGCTGACCCATAAGTTCCTGCTCGGTGAGCTCTGGGATAGTCTGACCGATGCTCAGTACCTGCGGGTCTATGTACGACAACTCCGACAGAAGATCGAATCCGATCCCGAGCGTCCGCAATACCTACTGACGGAAACTGGGATCGGTTACCGTCTGCGCGCGCCCGAATAAGAGTTGCAATGAGTGACCATTCTTGGAGTTCCTTCGCCGTCGAACGCCCATGGGGATTAAAGAATTCCTCTCCCCGACTGATGCTCTTGTCGACGTACGCGCGTCCGACAAGGCTCGGTTGTTGCAGGAGCTGGCCCGTCGAGCGGCCGCCACCCTCAATTTGGCGGCCGAGCGGATTTCTGCCGAGATTCTAAAACGCGAGGAGCTGGGATCAACTGGCACAGGTGGCGGCGTGGCGATTCCACATGCGCGCATTCAAGGGCTGAATAAGTCATTCGGTATTTTGGCGCGTCTGAACAAACCGATGGATTTTGAAGCGATCGATAGCCAGCCAGTTGATCTTGTGTTCCTACTCCTCCTTCCAGCCAACCCAGTAGGCGAACAGCTTAAGGCGCTTGCATCGGTCGCTAGGAAATTTAGAGACCCTAAGTCTTTGCGCGATCTGCGCTCTGCGAGCGGTACTTCCGAACTCTACGATGCAATGACCACATAGCCGCAGGAGTCAGGAATCCTGCACCGCTGATCAGTCTATTGATAGCCACTTACGGCGTCGACGTCGACTAGCCGCGATCGCTCAAATTGAATCGGCGCTGTTCCTGGAAGCGCGGTATCTGCGGCCATGACCAAGCACAACCGCGTCATGATCCATGGCCCCAACGCGATGGACGAGAAACGCCCTAACCCCCAAGGCTGTCCGGCTCCATCATTTCGCGAGGTTTGCCTAATGGGTCCGAAGTGCGCGGATGCTTGTCATGCAGGAAGGCCGCAAGCTGTGGTCTTATGGATTCACCCTGGGATGTTACCGCCTCTTGAAATAGATGATTTTGCACGTCTTGAGGCAAATTGCTCCATATTCGGATAACAGCCTCGCCTAAGGCACGTGTAAGCTGCTCCGCAGTCACGCTGGTGATCGGCTCCATGGCTGCCACTCCTCGAGGAAAAAGACTGCACGCCAACGCCCAACAGAACGCCGCAGTTCCCGTTCCCGCGCGCCATGTATCAAGGTGGCTGTGTCTAAGTGTCAAGGAGTCAAGGCTAATCTCGATCAAGCATTGCTGGCGACCCCCCGCGCGTTGCCCCCGCGCGGTTTCGGGCGCCGGGAAGGACCCGCGCGATGTAACAGCCGTCACGCAGTGGGGGTTGAACCTTGCGTGCGGCGCGTTTCGAGCGCCTTCAGTTGGGAAGTACTGCCCGATTTAGTTTTCGAAACTTCCTTTCTCACGCATGTTTCCGGCTACAGGCAAAGTGCTAAGGATGCCATCACTGCTTCGACGCATTTTCAAAGTCTTCGGAGCCTTAGATCGGCCGCCTATCTCCGAAATCACACTGTGACCTGCGTGCCGACCTCGACCACGCGATCGGTTGGAATCTGGAAATAATCGGTCGCGTCGTTCGAACTGCGCGCCAGCCCGATGAACAGCCTATCCTGCCAGCGCGGCATGCCGGAACGCACGGCAAGCCTGAGCGCGCGCCGCGAGAGGAAGAATGAGGTGGACATGATGTCGAACTGCCAGCCGAGCCTGCGCGCGATCGCAAGCGCCCTCGGCACGTTCGGCCTCTCCATGAAGCCGAAACGAAGTCGAATCCGCGAAAATCTCTCGCTGATCGGCGTGATCTGCACGCGCTCGGCCGGATCGACCCGCGGGAGCGGCGCGTAATCGATGGTGAGAATGATGTTCTTTTCATGCAGCACCTTGTAGTGCTTCAGGCTGTGCATCAGCGCGGTCGGCGCATAGGCCGGATCGCTGGTGAGGAACACGGCCGTTCCTGGCACGCAATGCGGCGGCTTCTTCTCAAGACTGGCCACGAGCGAATCGAGCGGCACCTCGCTTTTGCGCGTCTTATCAAACAAGAGCCGGGTGCCGCGGCGCCAGGTGTACATCACCGTCATCACCACCCCACCAAGCGCGAGCGGGATCCAGCCGCCCTCGAACACCTTGAGCAGGTTGGCACTGAGGAAGGTGAGATCAATGGCAAGGAAAGGCCCGATCAGCAGCGCGGCCGCCCAGATCGGCCAACGCCAGCCTTTGAAGACCACGACGAAAGCCATCATCGCCGTCACCACCATGGTGCCGCTCACCGCTATGCCATAAGCCGAGGCGAGTGCGCTCGAGGAGCGGAACAGCACGACGAGCATGAGAACTCCGATCAGAAGCAAGGTGTTGACGCCCGGCATGTAGATTTGCCCAAACAACGCCTCGGATGTGTGGCGAATTTCCATGCGCGGCAAGAGGCCGAGAGGGATGGCCTGCTGCGTCAGCGAATAGGCGCCGGTGATCACGGCTTGGCTCGCGATCACTGTCGCGGCTGTGGCGAGCACCACCATGGGCAGCTGAGCCCAATCGGGATAGAGCAGGAAGAACGGGTTCTCGATCGTCTTGTGATCAGCCAAGACGAGCGCACCCTGGCCAAGATAGTTGATCGTCAGTGCCGGCAAGGCGACGCTGAGCCAGGCGGTGCGGATTGGGCCTCGGCCGAAATGCCCGAGATCGGCATAAAGCGCTTCCGAGCCGGTGACCACGAGAAAAACGGCGCCGAGCGTTATCAGACCGATCAGCCCGTGGCTTGCCAGAAACTCTACGCCGTGGATCGGATTGAAGGCATACAACACTGCAAGATTCTGCGCCACGTGCCACAGGCCGGCGATGGCGATCGCAATGAACCAGACAAGTGTGACCGGCCCGAAGAAGGCCGCGACCCGGGCGGTTCCGCGTGACTGTACGGCGAATAGAGCAATCAAGATAACAACCGTGAGCGGCACGACGTAATGCTCGAACGCCGGCGTCGCCACCTTGAGACCTTCGACGGCAGACAGCACTGACAGCGCCGGCGTGATGATCGCGTCGCCATAGAACAGGGCGCCGCTGATGATGCCGAGTAGAATCACAGTGCCGGCACCACGTGCCCCGACCGCCCGATGCGCCAGCGCCATCAGCGCCAGAGTGCCGCCTTCCCCATTGTTGTCGGCGCGCAACAGAATCACGACGTACTTGACCGTCACAATGAGGATCAGCGCCCAAATGATGAGCGAAAGGATGCCGAGCACGACGGTTTCGTTCGCCGGATTGCCGGGACCAACTGCGGCCACCACGGACTCGCGGACCGCATAGAGGGGGCTCGTGCCGATGTCACCGTAGACCACGCCGATCGAGCCGAGCGTGAGCGCCCAAAACCGTGCCTTGGGCTGGGCGGCTCCGTTCCGGCCGCCCGACACTTGATTCTGGTGAGAAGTTGCGACGGTCATTTAGTGCCCATAGGAATGGCAGGCGCATTCGCCCCCTTTGCGGGTTGGCGAGAGCCAAGGCTGTCGTAGCAGGATAGTCGCGCCATGTCGTCCAGGACCGTGGCGCAACGGTGCATATGATCAACCAGCGACTGCACGGGTGCTTTCGCCAACATTCCCCCGCCGGCCAGACAGAGGTCGAATAAAAAAATTCGGCCGATGTCGATCGTCCGGATCTGATTGTTGGTGGTACGTTGTCGGAGGTCCGAAACCGGCGCTTCGGAAAAAGGTCGTTCTAAGCAGGTCGTAGGGCCCAACATGTACCTGCCAGGGGCTTCCGTAGCCCCTGACAATGCTTCCGGAGCCCCCGCGGCGGCAATCCGCCTACACCAAACCTATGGCACTGATATTGTTGTGAGAACGTCGCGCGCGCGTGCGCGCGTGCGCGCGTTATGGGGTCTTAGTGGTTGGAGAGGAAATGAAGGGATTGGTAAACTGTAACTTTCTGCCGGGAAGCGCCCGACG
>Ga0137375_10007629_pt1 | contig 12874 bp, 18 predicted proteins | sample SagtaG_24_FD_104936 | JGI IMG/M metagenome (GOLD analysis project Ga0137375, IMG submission 104936) | Vadose zone soil microbial communities from Sagehorn Ranch, Mendocino, California, USA - Sage1_R_113_16 metaG | ecosystem: Environmental > Terrestrial > Soil > Vadose zone | place: USA... | reverse complement strand
GTCGAGGTGCCGCGAGTAACGCAGATCGTGTTCGATCCGCGTGATCCCAGTCTCGTGTGGGTGGGGGTAGAAATCGATGGCGTCTGGCGGTCGGAGGACGGTGGTCGGACTTTCCAGAAGCACGTCAAGGGACTTGACACGGAGGACATTCACGGCCTGGACGTGATCTACCAGGACGGGCAGCGCTGGGTATTCGCAGTGACCAATCGTGGGCTGTTCGCGAGCCTGGACGCGGGCCAGACGTGGACGCCACGACCATTCGACGCGCCGACCCCGTATTCGCGCGCGATCACCGAGCGGGCGGACCATACGGGCGTGGTGTTCATGACGAATGGCAACGGACCGCCGGGTTCGACGGGTCGACTGCTCAAGAGCCAGGACTATGGCGAGACCTGGGTCGACGCGGGCTTGCCCGGTGAGCCGAACAGCACGCCATGGTGCATCGCGGTGCACCCGGCAGCGCCGGACCTGGTGTACACGTGTACGAATCTCGGGTTGGTTTACAAGAGCGAAGACGGCGGCGAAACCTGGCGCCAGCTGAAGCGGCAGTTTGGCGAGATTCGAGCCATGATCCTGCGTCCGCTGGAGGACTGATTGGGCTCGACCGTTCTGGTCACCGGCTGCAGCAGTGGTTTTGGCGGGCTGATTGCCAGAACGCCCGCGCGCGACGGGCACCATGTGTTTGCCACCATGCGCGACATTGACTCGCGCAACGCCGAACCGGCCGCGGCGCTGCGCGAGTGGGCCGCCGAGTACGGTGCGCGGATCGACGTGCTCGAGCTCGACGTGACGTCCGACGCTTCCGTGCAGTCGGCAGTTGATGAAGCGCTCCGCCGGGCAGGCCGGATTGACATGCTGATCAACAACGCGGGTGTGGCTGCGTCCGGACCGCTGGAGGCCTTTTTGCTCCAGCAGCCGGCGCGCACGCTGCCCGATCCGCACGAGGTCGCCGACGCGATCAAAATCCTGGTCGATCTGCCGCCTTGCCAGCGCCCCCTTCGCACAGTCGCCGGCGCAGTTTTCACCGAAGGAGTATCCGAGTACAACGCGTCGTACGAGCGCATGCGCGACCACCTGGCCGCGGTGCTGCAGCGTCCGGATCGGGCGATCACGTGGACGCCGGCAGCAGGAGATCCAGCTCGCGAGACTTGACGCCGCGGCGCACTACGTGGGAATGGCTTTCCCGCTCTACATTCCCGACGAAGGATCTGGAGCGCCTGTTGCGCCACTCACGATGCCGAGCAAGTCGGGATTGATCAGCACTGCGCAACCAAGCACGGCGATTGCGGTGCCGACGACGCGGTTGAACACCACGCCATAGCGCCAGTTCTTCTCGACCAGGAAGATCAGCGCTAACAACGCCATCCAGACGAGATTCATAAGACCCACGACGACGAGCACGGTCATCAGCGCCCAGCAGCAGCCGAGGCAGTACGCACCGTGCGAAAGGCCGGCTCGGAGCGCGCCAGGTGCACCGCTGCCAAAATTGTGCGTCATCATGAAGCTGAGCGGCGTGCGGCACGCCCGCAGGCAGACCCGCTTCCATGGCGTGAACTGGTACAGCCCAGCGACGAGCAGGGCGACGCCCGAGATGCGCGGCAGCCAGGCCACGATTGGTTGATCCCCTGGCAGATCGCGGAAGCCAAGAAAGACTGCAAGTGGCACGAGTCCGATCGCCGTCCACACCACGATGTATCCGAGCACGAATCCAACTGAGGGCAAAGCGCCGTCGCCGTGGTGCAGGGCGACCAGACGATGGGCGAGGACCATCGGCGCTATGGTCGGGAACATCATGGCAACCATCATGGTCAGCCACATCAGCATGAACACTGGCGGGGTCATCGGGTTGGGCATACGACTGCCGACCAGGGCCAAGCCGGTGACCATGTCGCTCATCCCGATGGCCTGCTGAGCAGTCAGGGCCCAGGCGACGACCGCAAGAGCGACCAATGCGACGATCGTGCCGATCGTGACTCGCCGCTCGAGCAAACCGAGAACCGCGCCAGGTGTGTCTCGATCGGCGCCAAGAGCGCTTGGCGATGCAACGTACACGCCGCTCGTCAGCTTCTCCTGACTTCTAGCTCTGGTAGGCGAACTCGGCGAGGAAAGCGTTCGTGCCACTGAGGTTCGTCTGCCAGTGGCCGTCATACCGCACGTGGTCGGCATGGCCCTGGCGGACAGGCTGCGGCAGCGCGCCGAATGGAGCGTTGCTGATCACGGGCGCTGTTTTCCCGTCGCCACCTTGTAACTCTGAGATCTCGCCCTCGATTGCGTTGCCTACCACGAGCCGGCGCTTGCCGTTCTGGCTCTCAAACGTGATCGGCGCAGGCGTCACACCCGCCACCTTACCAATCAGTGGCCCGAGCGCCGCGAGGTGCCCACCTGCTTGACCTGAGAAGATCGCCCCGAGAGCCTGGGACTGCGCCTCGTTCGCCCGCTCGTCCAGGTAGAGCGCCACCTGCCAATTGCCGTCGAGCATCCGTTTGGGAGAACGGATGACCATCGCCGCGTTCAGCCCGCGGAGATCGACGTCGTCCTGCTGGCCGTCGGTAATGTGCCAGCCGATCACCACATCACAGTGATCTTGAGTCGCCAAGCCCAGAAAGATGCAGTTGCAGCTGACATCGCAGCTGCATGATTCGAAGTAATCGCCCGCTACACGAAACGGCACGTGGCACTCCCTTCGGCAGGGCCACACTAGTTCGACTTCGGGCGGGTGTCAACCGCCGGAGCAGCTAGCACGAGCTGCAGGGCCTTAGCTGGAAGCTCAACAGGGCAACTCAATCGCAGACTCTCGGCAAGTCGGATTACTGTCGTCGGCCGCGCCTGAGTTGCTGTCCAAATCGTCGTCTACGGTGATGCGCTGGTCGCAGACGTTAGTCGAGGCTAGCATCGGTGCAAGCGCGGGTCGCTGGGTCGCCAACCAACGCATCTGCGTTAGGTGCCTGCTGCTGAACGGCCGCCCAGAGTTCTGTTGAGTAACGGTGGGGCCAAGCATGATGGTCCTCGTGCGAAGCGTCCGCGAACAGTAGACCGCCCTGGCGAACCTCGTCGTCCAGGAAATGGAACGATCCCCTCGATGCGCCACTGCTCTTGTCCCGGTTTGCTCTGTTTCCTCGTGGCGTTGTGCCCGGAACCAGCAGCCCGCGGCGGAAGTGATGGAAGTTCATGACTTCGCGTTGTTGAAGCTGCAGACTGGTCTGCGCTTGTACGTCTAGCTCACGGCAGCGAAAGGTGGGTGGCCGTGAGGGTCATTGACTCAGTCCTGATGGTCACGGTGTTCGTAGCGGCGGCCTGGTGGGCTTTCGCCAGGGGCCGACAGCCGATCGCACTCGGGGTGTTGTCGCTCGGCGCGCTCGGGCTCACGGTAGTCACGCTGCTCGCCGAAGGCCTGCACTGGCAACTCGTGCCGTGGCAGGTGCTCGCTACCGCGTGCGCGGCGGCCACCAGCCTGAGGTGGTGGCGTCCTGGCATTTCTCGGCGCTGGAACCGAGTACTCGGTCGAGTCGGCCTACTCGCAGGTGTGACGATCGGCGGCCTGGGCCTGCTGTTCGTGAGCGTCCCATCGCTGCCGAGGCCCACTGGGCAGCACCTGGTTGGCAGTCAGGTCTTTCGCTGGACCGACGCGCGGCGGCCGGAAACCTTTACCGCGGATCCGGGGGACCGACGCGAGGTCGTAGCCCAGGCGTGGTACCCCACCGACGTAACCCAGGGTCAGCGTGTGCCCTACTTCGAGGCCCAGGATCACCTACCCACCAGAATCGACGTCTACCCATCGTGGTTCTTCAACGACTTCCGGGAGGTGGAGACGCACGCCACCATGTCGCCTGCGCTCAGCGACGAGCGCGCAACCTGGCCGGTCGTGCTGTTCTCGCCGGGCTGGGGCATGTCGCGCGAGGATTACACCGGCCTGTGCGCCGACCTGGCCAGCCGTGGCTTCGTGGTCGTGGCCATGAGTCATCCTTTTGAATCAGCAGTTACTGTGCTCGCCAGCGGGCAGGTCGTCGGTCAGAGCGGCGATGCCAGCATATTCGGCGCCAACATGGTCGACATGAGTGACATCCGAGCGGCAGACAGCAGCTTCGTCCTCGACCAGCTCACCCAGTTTGCTCGCATTGAACCGACGTCGCCGTTGGCCGGGCACCTCGATCTGCAGCACGTCGGCATGATCGGCCACTCTCTCGGCGGCGCCACCGCGGTGCAGGTGATGAGCACCGATGCGCGCTTCCAGGTCGGCGTCAACATCGACGGCGTCATTCCCGCCTCCTTTGCCAGTGCCAGCCTTGATCGGCCCTTCTTGTGGCTGCAGAGCGACAGCAAGGCAGACGATCACTACGTGCAGGTCCGCGATGAGCTAATGGGCGGGTTGCGCGAGGGCGGCGACATAATCGTCGTCGGCGGCAGCGTCCACCAGAGCTTCACCGACACTCAGTCCTACTTCTCCGCGACTGGACGTGGCCTGATGGGCGACGGTGCCCGTCCCGAGGCGGTCGACGACGTCACCTGGTTTACGGGTGACGTCATCGCCGCATTCGTCGGTCCGTACCTTGGCGGTCCCGCGCAGCCCAGCCTCGATCAGGTCTTTGTCCGCCATCCCTCGGTACGCGAGGAGCGTCACGTCGCGGCGAGGACGAGTTGATCAAACGCAATTCCTGCGATGACCGCGGCAAGGATGACCGTCGTGTCCGACTGCTGGCCTGACACGAGATCCGACAGCCGCTGGACGACCCGCCTCCCCGCAATCGTCTGCGGTGCACTACGTTACCTGAATCGCGGTCACTAGAAGAGGTCGTCTCCATGGCCATATCAACGTGGCTCTGGCACACTTTCGGTGCTCGCGACGGCGGATGGCCCTTGTCATGGGCACTTCCTTCGGTGGCTCAAGCCTTTGAGGAGCGAAAATACGGGTCACTCGAGGATGTGATGGGCTCGCAGCTTGACGTTGTGCCCTCTCAGTAGTTCGGTCCAAGCTTACCTGTGTAGATGATGCTCTAGATCGGCAACCCTCGTGAGCGCACGACCCTTGCACCTCGTGATTGGCATACCCGTCAAGGGCAGAGTTGATGACCTTGTGGGGCGTGTCAGCGCTGCTCTGTCAGGATGGAGCCGCACGAAAGCTTGTACTTCGGTGGCGACTACTGGTTTTGCGGCCAAGTCGGCAACGAGGAGCTGTATCTCTTCGAGAACCGCGACGTCTTAGATGGGGAGCGATTCTATGACGACAAGCCCCCCTGCCGCTTCATTCTGCGTGTGGATCGCACGGACCGTGATCCCGACACAGTGGTGGAAGCGGTCAGCTCCGCGCTTGGTGTCACCTGCCACCTCTTCAGGCAGCAAGCATACCCCTCAAAGGGGATGCAACCTTAGGTCACCGTTACCCCAGGGACCCATCCCTGGCTGTCGTTGCATCGTGGCAATGGCCATGGAGCAACTGGGTTGTGGGGCATGTTGGATCCACCGCGTGCGCGGGGAACCTTGTGGTCCACTTCCATCACGCATAGCCCTTTTCTGACCCGATCGAGGCCGAAAGGGCTATCCCCGTTGACCCGACCGCACCCTATGCTCGAGATACGCCTCGGCAGCGCGGCGGAGCCAATCCCCTACACTCGGGCCACCTCTTCTGGACGCACCCGCATGGCGAATCAACAGACTTCATCCGTGGAAGATGCGAACGTCAGTCGACGTGAACTGCGGGTGCTCAAGTGGCTAACGGCGCTGCTGGTACCTGGCACGATCATCCTGATCTACGAGCTCGTACGGCAGGAAGCGCTCGAGCATCTGCTGCCAGCGCTACCCAGCCAGTTCGGCAACCTGGTGGTGTGGGGACTGGTGCTGCTCATCACGTACCTGTTCTCCACCTTCGTCTTTCGCGTCGTCGACAGGCTTCAGGGACAGGCACTCGCTCGTGGACGCGATGTCGCGACCATGCGTGCGGTGCTCGAGGAGCGAGCGCGCTTGAGCCGTGAACTGCACGACGGCTTCGCGCAGCTCGTTGCTTTTCTCCTCGTGCGCATCGACACGGTGACGGACCTCGTCTCGACGAACCGCAAGGTCGAGGCTTTGGGCGAGCTCGAGCGGATGCGCTCGTCCACCGACGACTTGTACCAAGACGTCCGGGAAGCGATCACCGAGCTGCGCATCGAGCTGGCTCAGCGAGGGCTCGCGGCCACCCTGCGCGATACGCCGAGGAGTACGAAGAGCGGCACGGGATCACCGTCTCCTTGCACGGCGAAGATGCCACCAGGGCGCTGTCGTCAGTGGCCGCGTATCAGCTGCTCAGAATCGTGCAGGAGGGCCTGGCGAACGTGCGCAAGCATGCCAGCGCCCACCATGCCTGGATCGAGTTCGACGCGCGCACCGATCGACAACTGCACGTGGTGATCGGCGACGACGGTCTCGGGTTCGATCCGTCTGTGACTGAGCAAAAGCCCAGGACCTTCGGCCTGGCCAGCATGCGCGAGCGCGCCGAAGGGCTCGGTGGGCAGCTCGCCATTGAGAGTCAGCGCGGCCGAGGCACCCGCATTCTCGTCGAATTGCCGATCGAGGGCACACTTGATGGAACCAGCCGAGTCGCGCTCGCGACTGCTGCTCGTTGACGATCACGCGCTCTTCCGCGAGGGTCTAGCGGGACTGTTCGCGTACCAGGACGATTTTGTCGTCATCGGCGAAGCTGAGGATGGCGCCAGCGCACTCGCGCAGGTGGCGCAACTCGGGCCGGACATCGTCTTGATGGATATTGACCTTCCGGGCGTGGACGGAATCGCGGTGACGCGCCAGCTGAAGATCGAGTTCCCCGACCTGATCGTGGTCATGCTGACCGTGCACGACGCCACGGCCAAGCTGATGGACGCAATCAAAGCTGGCGCCCAGGGCTACATCGTGAAGAGCGTCCGCAGCGTCGACTTACTGGAACAACTGCGCGGACTGCCGCCACGCGAGCCTGGCTGTGGTGTTGCTCTCGCTGGCGAGTGCGTGCAGCGGCGCTGGGCAGCCGAATGCTCCGACGCCGTCCGCCGCCAAACCTACGCCCGCCGCGGCTGCACCTTCGCCGAGCGCCCCCACCGCAGCGCCGGGTCGATGGACGTTCGACAGCGACCCCGCCGGTGGGCTGCCGAATGGGTCTCAGAGCTTCACGGGACAATGGGCCGTGCGCAACGAACCTGACGCGCCGAGCCAGCCAAACGCGCTGTGCCAGACAGGTCAGTCAGAGTTTCCCGCCTTGCAGCTCGATGCCGGCCCATACACAGACCTCACGTTGACAACCCGATTCAAGCCCATCTCGGGTCGCGAGGACCAGGCGGCGGGACTGATCTTCCGCGTCCAGGACAAGGACAACTACTACATCCTCCGCGCGAACGCGCTCGAGAACAACGTCAACTTCTACATCTACCGCGGCGGTCGACGGAGCAGCCTTCGCGGTGCGAACACCCCCATTGCATCCGGCTCGTGGCAGGAGCTGCGCGTCGAGGTCCAGGGCAACAACTTCCGAGGTTTCCTCAATGGACAGCAAGTCACCGACTCCAGTGACGATTCCTACAAGACCGGCGGCATCGGCCTGTGGACGAAGGCTGATTCGGTGACCTGTTTCGACGACATCCAGCTCGCGACTCGCTGAGATCACCAGGGTCCGTCAGATCGTCACAATGGTGCCTGCGACAGAGACGATGGTCGAAGGCGCGCACGGCTCGCGCTGCGGATTCGGTGCCGATCATTCGTCCTGTACGTCGCGCGCGTCCTGCTTGCAGTACTGATAGAGCGCGTCGCACACCACGAATCCGCGTACGAGCCGCTCGTCATCAGTTGTGCACCCGTCCCGGATCCCGTCGAAGATCGCCAGAACGCCGGGCGCCAGAGCGTTCGAGGGCTCATCCTGTGGCAGGTCCGCGGCGTGAATCACGCGGGCCATGTGCCGCAGTGCTGGATCGTCGATCTCGTATGTTTCGAGGAGGACCTCGAACGTGCACCGTCCGCCGCGGTGGGTGAGTGCGGCGCCTCGGATGTCGAATGGGATGCCATCCATGCCGCGCACGTCGCGCGTGCGCGGAACGAACTGAAAGGTTGCATCGGCATCGATGAACTTGCGGATGGCCCACGCGGTGGCGATGCGGTCAACGTGCACGCGCTCGCGGGTGATGTAGTTCATGCGGTGTGCTCCGGGTCGGTAACGGGGTGCAGCTTGGGGCTGATCCCCTGGCGGAACTCGAGGCAGCGATCGATCGCCCGAGCGGCTGCCGCGCGGCCTGGTGCGCCCACGTAGTCGCGCGCGACAACTTTCCTGAAGCGCCGCTGCAGCGCGAGCAGCTCTTTGTCCACCTGAAGACGCACTGCATGGTCGTCCGCGGGGATCAATCGACCTGAGCGACGGCTGCGGAACGCCGTGGCGTCCTGCGCGAGGGTGCGGTACTCCTCGTCGCGGTCAGCGGCCATCCGTTCGCGAATCAGCCGTTCCTCGGGCTCCGAGAGGCTCGTAACAGGCAGCACCCAGGCGTCGCCACCGAGGTTCTCGATTTCTTGAGCGATCCAGTCGAGCTGCTCCTGGAGATCCTCGCGATACGGCAGCACGGCCGCCCCGGGCGTCAGGCGCGCGGCACCCAGGCGTTGCAGGTTGCGCCAGGTGGTGACGCGCGGGGTGCTCGAGCCAGACGGCAGCCGCCAGGCCAACGCAAGCCACGCCGGCGCCCCACTCATTGACGGGAAGTGTATCCCATGTTACAGTCATCGTGAACTGTAACCCATGTTACGCACTGATCGCACCTGTACCGAAGGGAGCCGCCACATGAAGTGGGTAACTCGTGAACGGCCGAAGGTCGATCGAATCGCATGTCCGTGGCTCATCAAACGGTTCGTCGATCCCGAGGCCGAGTTCCTGTACGTACCTGGAGACCAGGTCACCACCGTTGCCGAGCGCGAAGGCGCCACAGCGTATGACATCCCGGGCGCCGAGCTCGGGCACCACGGTGACGAATGCTCGTTCGACGCGATCATCCACCGCTACGGACTTGCCGAAAAAGAGCCGGCCCTGAGGCGACTGGCGCTCATCGTGCGCGGCGCCGACACCGACCAGCGCGAGCTCACACCGGAGTCGCGCGGACTGGTCGCGATCGCCCAGGGCTTCAGCCTGGCGTTCGACAACGACCAGCAGCAGCTCGCCGCGGAGCTGGCGGTCTATGACGCCCTGTTCGCCTGGTGCAAGCAGCAGGACGGACGGTGACCGGTCATGAAACAGCAGATCGCCCAGATTGGCTGCAAACCGTGGACGCTCAACGGTCTATCGGATCGGTTGATTGTCAGCCACTACGAGAACAACTACGGGTCAGCGGTCGGTGACCTCAACGCCATTCGCGACCGACTCGCCGAGCACGATCTCGCGAGTGCACCGGCGCACGACATACGTGCGCTGAAGCGCGAGGAGCTCGCGGCGATGGGCTGCGTCACGCTCCACGAGCTGTACTTCGGCAGCCTCGGTGGCGATGGATCGGTGCGCTTCACCGGCTCGGGTGACGGGATTGGAATTCCAAAAGCAATCACAACGGCAATCGAGCAGCACTTCGGCAGCCTGTAGCAGCCCTCGCGCCGCCGGCGAGCTGATCCAGGTCGTCGACGCGCGCCCGCGTTTCCACTTCTCCAGGTCGGCGGACATGATTGAAGGCGCGGTCTATCGGGACCCCGACCGCGTCTTCGAATGGGCCGCGGAGCTGGCTCCGGACAAGCCAGTCGTCGTCTATTGCGCGTACGGCTTCAACGTTGGTTGCGCGGTCGCCGGAGTGCTGCGCGAACGTGGCTTCGAGGCGCGTTTCTTGCGTGGTGGACTCTCGGCGTGGCTCGGCATGGGTGGCGCTCGGAGCCGACCAGGCGAGTCGAGGGCGGCGGCAGCCTGATCATGGCCCTACAGCTGCGCGGTTACGTCGCCCTTCCGCCACACCGCGCTGGAGGCTTCGACCACGGCGACGTCCACAACGACAGCGGACGCGTGTTCGTCGCCCACACCGCCTTCGGGACGGTCGATGTGATCGACGCCGACCGCCTCCAATCGGTTGACACCGTGCCGGGCTGTCCCGAAGGCAGCGGCGTGCTCTGCACTGACGACACGGTGTTTGCCGCTGCCCGCGGCGCCGCCAAAGTTCTCCTACTCGATCCACAGTCGTTGGTCGTGCGGAGCGAGATCGGCGTGGGGCCGAAGCCGAACGGGCTCGCCTGGGATCCCGACCGGCGCCAGTTGCTGGTCGCGGACGTCGAAGACAACCGCGCGCGGTTGTTGGATCCGACTACAGGTGAAACCCTGGCGAAGACGCTCCTGCCAGGCCGCCCGCGATGGTGCGTCTTCGACCGCGCCCGTGATCGGTTCCTGGTGAACATTCGCGAGCCCGCGTGCGTGGTTAGTCTCGCGGGCGGCCCTGCCGAGTCCGTCGCCAGGATCGATGTCTCCGCGGCTGGGCCGCATGGGTTAGACCTGGATGCGGGTGCAGATCGTGCATTCGTCGCCTGCGACGCCGCTTCACTCATCGTGCTCGATCTCAGCCGCAATCAGGAGCTCGCACGCGTACCGATCGGTGGTGAGCCCGATGCCATCTGGTTCAACGCACAACGCAACCTGGTGTACGTCGCCATCGGCAAGCCAGGGATGATCGACGTCGTTGACTGCCGACGCAACGACGTCGCCGAGCGGGTCACGACAGAAGAAGGCGCACACACGACGGCCTTCGACGCGGTTCACCAGCGCCTGTACGTCTTCTTGCCAGGCACCTCGCGCACGGCGGTGTACGAGGAGGTCTGATGGTCGTCGCCGACGCCCCGCCAGCCGCTGCACCACCAACTCCAAAGGTGAGCTTCGGCGAAGCCTTTCAATTCTGGCTGAAGCTCGGCTTCATCAATTTCGGTGGCCCAGCCGGTCAGATTGCGATCATGCACCGCGAGCTCGTCGAGCAGAAGCGCTGGGTCCCAGAGGCTGTGTTCTTGCGTGCCCTGAACTTCTCGATGCTGCTGCCAGGGCCGGAGGCGACGGAGCTCGCTATCTACGTCGCCTGGCGCATGCACGGCATACCGGGCGGCATCGTGGCCGGCACGTTGTTCGTCCTGCCGTCGGTATTCGTGTTGCTGCTGCTGAGCTGGTTGTCCGTCGCGTACACGGATGTACCCGTCATTCGGGGCCTGCTGTACGGAGTGCAACCGGTCGTCATGGCCATCGTGCTCGACGCAGTGCTTCGGGTCGGCAAACGCACCCTCAAGCATCGGGTGCTGTACCTGTTCGCCGCCGCGGCGTTCGTCGGGCTGTACTTCTTTCACACTTCGTTTCCCGTCACGATCGCCTGCGCGGCGTTGGCTGGTCTGTTGCTGCAGCGGTGGCAACCGGCTGTGTTCCGCGCCGGCGGCGAGCATCACGCCGATGCTGCTTCAGACACGCAAGCTGATACGTCCGGCCACCGATCACTTGCGCACGCACTCAAGGTCGCGACCGTTTTCCTCGTCCTGTGGCTGGTACCCGTGGGCATGCTCCTGGCGTGGCGCGGCTGGTCGGACGTGCTGACGCAACAGATGTGGTTCTTCACGCAGGCGGCTTTCGTCACGTTCGGTGGCGCCTACGCGGTGCTCAGCTACATCTCCGACGTCGCGGTCAACGGGTATGGCTGGCTCACTGGTGCCGAGATGGTCCGCGGTTTAGGGCTGGCCGAGTCCACGCCAGGACCGTTGATCATGGTCACGGAGTACGTCGGCTTCGTCGCAGCCTGGAAGAACACACCCGGCGACATGCCGCGCGTCCTGTACGCGACGCTCGGCGGGCTGGTCACGGTCTACGCGACCTTCCTGCCTACCTTTCTCTACATCTTTGTTGGGGCGCCATACATCGAATGGCTCAGTGGCAACCGGCGTCTTCAGGCAGCTCTAACCGGCATCACCGCGGCCGTCGTCGGCGTCATCGCCAACCTTGCCGTGTTCTTTGCGGTGCACATTCTGATGCCCGAGCAAGGCGGATTTGACGTCTTCGCCGCCGTCGTCGCCGCCACCAGCTTCATGGTGCTGCGCCGTTTCGCTCCGCCGACGTACTGGCTGGTTCCTGTTGGCGCCGTGGCGGGCATGCTCTGGGTGCTGGTCACCGCATGACGACGATCGGCGTCGCGATCAGCTCGGCAACCACCGGCATCAGTCCGCCATAGCCCACGCTGCTGGCCGCGCTAGCAGCTATCACTGGGCTGCGATGCGTAAATAGCGCGACGAGACCGCGGACGAGTGCGTCCACCTCGTGCGCCGCAAGCGCTATATCGGCAAGCTGTGGTGGCAACAGCGCCGCCTGGTCGCGGCGCCGTGTCGTGTACTGCTCGAGGACGAGCCCGCTGTCGGTGATCGCCGCGACGAGCCGCGACTCATCGTCGTCTGCCAGGCGGCGCAACAAATCAGCCACCGCCGGACGCGGGTCGTCGTTCATCGATCACCTGAAGAAGCGCGGGTCGGTCGTATGTTGGGGTGTAATTGATGTCGGCGCGGGACCCCGACGATAGTTGCAAGCACGGGATATCTGATGCGTGAGAGTGCGATGAACTTCACGTGACCCGAGCCGACCGCGGGTTCGTTGGCCTGCGCACGGCAGCGTTGATCGGACTTCTGGTGGGGGCAGTCGGCTCCGTCGGGTTGTTGCTGCGCGCAACCAGTCGTAATCCTTCCCTACTCCTGGTGGTGTTGCTAGCGATCTGGGTGGCCTCGCCGTTCGTGCTCCTGCTTTTGGCAAGCATCCCTGCGAAGCGATGGTCGATGCTCACCCGGGCGGCGCTCAACGGCCTGATGCTGGTTGTTGCGCTGGGCAGTCTGGCCATCTATGTGGCGGATGCGTTGTGGCCGCGCGGCGCGCAGGGCGCTTTCTTCTTCATTATCGTGCCGCCGG
>Ga0137375_10007619_pt1 | contig 12880 bp, 11 predicted proteins | sample SagtaG_24_FD_104936 | JGI IMG/M metagenome (GOLD analysis project Ga0137375, IMG submission 104936) | Vadose zone soil microbial communities from Sagehorn Ranch, Mendocino, California, USA - Sage1_R_113_16 metaG | ecosystem: Environmental > Terrestrial > Soil > Vadose zone | place: USA... | reverse complement strand
GAGCGGCAGACCGCCAGGTCTGCCGCTGCCATTGCCCAGGGCGTGTCCTCGTGGAGGTAACCGAAGAGGTGGTAACGGCTACGCAACTCTGATGGCAGCGTGTCACGCACCTCGGTCAGCCAGGGTTCATCGGTCTCCCCGCTCACGTGGACAACTTCACATAACTCAAGGAGACTCGTAAGGTCACCTGCGATCGCGCGGTTTATGCTGCGCGCCCCTTGAGACGCGCCGATCACGAATAGCACCTTCTCTTCCGGGTCGAGTCCCAGTCGCTCGCGTCCGCCGGCGCGGTTGGCGAGCCAGAACTCTTCTCGCACCGGGTAACCGGTGACGACGCTCTTGGCACCGGGCAGCCGGCGCAGACTTTCAACAGCCGTCACCGCAACTCGCTGGGCCAGCCGGGCCGTTGCCCGAACCGCCCAACCGGGGTAGAGATCAGGTAGATAGACCGCCAACGGAATTCTGCTGGCGCGCGCCGCCAGGGCAACCGGGAAGCCGGCGTAGCCACCGGTCGAGAGGACCGCCTGGGGCCTGAATTCGTGCAGCATTCTGTGTGCCTGCACCGTGCCGGCGCCGATCTTCAGCGTGTTGGCGGCCATCTCCCACGGCATGCGGCCGCGGAGGGGGGCCGCGGGCACCGTCCGCAGCCGGATTCCCGCGTGCTCCACGATCTCGGCCTCCGCGCGACTGGCCGAGCCCAGATACAGCACATCAAGCTTGTCGCCCTGCGGCAGATCGCGCTCGAGCGCGCCCGCGATGCTTAGCGCGGGGTAGACGTGGCCGCCGGTGCCTCCGCCGCTCAACGCCAGCCTCACGTGGCACCCCTACCATAAGCGGGCCGTCTGGCGGGACGGCCCTTACGTCGCTCGCCGCTGGGAGCGACGCGCGTCTGAACTCGTTCGCTCGAGCTGTACCTTGACACGCTGAGCAGAACACCCACCGCGGCCATCACCATGATCAGCGACGAGCCGCCGTAGCTCAGAAAAGGTAGCGGCACTCCAGTCAAGGGGATGGCGCGCGTGATCCCACCGATGTTGATCAGGGTCTGGCCCGCGATCCAGGAGATGATGCCAATGCAGAGCAACATCGAGAACCTGTCGCGGGAGCGCAGGGTGACGAGCACCGCGCAGTACACGAAGAAGGCGAAGATACAGAGGATTACCATCAGCCCCACGAAGCCAATTTCCTCGCCCAGGATTGCGAAGACGCCGTCCGTGTGTGACCCCGGCACGTAGAAGAACTTCTGGCGTCCTTCTCCCCAGCCCAGCCCCAGCGGACCCCCGCTGCCCAGCGCCACCAGCAGCTGTATGATCTGGAACCCGCCGCCCTGAGGGTCCGATTCCGGGTTGACGAACGTCGCCAGTCTGTCCAGCTGATAGTCGCGTTGCAGGATCACCGCATAGCTGATGAAGCCTCCGACACCGACGAGCAACCCCAGGTGGCTTAGCGGCGCCCCCGCGACAAAGAAGAGAGTGCTCGCGGTCAAGAATATGATTATCGTCGTCCCCATATCCGGTTCGGCGATGACCAGCCCGCCCACGACCCCCAACAGCAACACAAACGGTACGAAGCCGAGCGAGAACTTGTTGATCTCCTTGCCCCGGCTGGCCAGCCAGGCCGCGATGTAAATGATCACAGCCAGCTTGGCGAATTCGCTTGGTTGGATGGAGACGGGTCCAAACACCAACCAGCGCGTAGCGCCGTTGCGCTCGACACCAATCCCGGGGAGAAGGACTGCGATTAGCCCCGCCAGTGCCAGCAAAAGCATCGGCACGCTCCACGCGCGTAACCGGTTATAGTCCATTCGCATGAAGAAGATCATTGCGCCGACGCCGAACAACGCGAATACTGCCTGACGCGTGACGAAGTAATTCGCGTCGCCGAACTCGTGGTAGCCCACCGCAAAGCTTGAAGTGTACACCGCGAGCAAGCCGGTTATGACCAGCATCGCGGTTGCTACCATCAGCATGTAATCAGGGGGCCCGGCACGGAGAGCGCCGGCCCGCCGGTCTTCGCCCATGAAGTCTAAGGCAGGGATGGCTGCGCCTCCCCTTCGGCTGGGCTCACGACGGGCTTTACCAGATGCCGAACGAGGGATCGGAAATGCTCCCCTCGCCGCTCGAAGCTGTCGTACGCATCGTAGCTCGTGCACGCCGGCGAGAGCAGGACCACGTCTCCTGAACGCGTCAGCGAACGCGCGGCTTCCACGGCCCCCGCCAGACCATCCACCCTTCGCACAACAGCCCCATCCGGCCGGCCGGCCTCCCGTAGCGCGCGCTCGATCTTCTCTGCCGATTCTCCGAAAACGACTACGGCACGGCAGCGACGAATCGCTTCAGCTGCCAGCTCTTCCAGTGGCAGGTTCTTCTCGCGGCCGCCCAGCAGCAGTACCACCGGCTCATCGAATGAGCGGATGCCGGCCAGCGCCCGTTCAGGCGTAGTCGCGATGCTGTCGTTGTAGTAGCTAACCCCCTCTACCTCCGCGACCGGCTCGAGGCGGTGGGGAATTCCGCGGAACGTCGCGACTGCGCAGGCGATGGCTTCCGGGGTGACGCCGCAGGCAGTTGCGATCGCCGCCGCCGCCACCGCGTTCGCCTGATTGTGGCGCCCGCGCAGCCGTATGGTGTCCAGGCGAAAGGCCGGTTCGACGAGGCGCCCGCAGCGGATAACCGCCCAGCCGTCCCGAACATACACGCCGTCGCCGGGCGCTGCGTCATCCAGACTGAACCAGTTGAGACGCCCCTTCACCTGCGATTGCAGAGCCCGGCACTCCGGGTCGTCGAAGCTAAGAACGGCGATGTCAGAGGCACGCTGAAACTGGATGATGCCGGTCTTCAAATGACGGTATTCTTCCCAGGAGAAGCGGTCCAGGTGGTTCGGCGTGATGTTGAGAATCGCGGCTACGTGCGGGCTGCGGTCCACAAGCTGGAGCTGCGTGTGGCTAACCTCCAGCACTGCCCACGTATACGCGCGCACGGACGACAGGTGATCAAGGAGGCCGACTCCAATATTCCCGCCCACAAAGACCGGCCGCTCGTCCGCCTCGAACATCTCGCCCACCAGCGCCGTCGTGGTCGACTTGCCGCTGGAGCCGGTGATACCGGCGATAGGCCCTGGGCATAGCTCCATGAACAGCCCCATCATCGAGTACATGGGAACACCGCGCTCGCGGGCGCGCTCCACTCCCGGCAGGTCAAGAGGCACTCCCTGGGAGATGAAAACTGCCTCGGCGTCGGCTATGTCGCTGGGGCTGTTGGACCCCAGGGCCAGCTTGAGCCCCAGGCTGTCCACCTCCTCCAGGCGCGCGCCGAGCTTCTCGCGCGACTTCGAGTCGGATACGGTGACCAGCGCACCGCGCCTGCTCAGATAGCGAGCCAGGTCCACGCCCTCGATGCCCAGGCCGACGACTGTCACGTGCTTGTCCGAGAAGTCCAGCTCTCCAGGCCGCTGACGGATTTCCATCTACACCTCCAGAGCCAATATGATGCCGACAACCGCGCCCAAAGCGCCCAGTATCCAGAAGCGTTGCACCACCTGCACCTCGCTCCAGCCCAGCTCTTCGAAATGGTGGTGGAGCGGCGCCATGCGGAAGATTCGCTTTCCGCCTGTCAGCTTGAAATACCCGATCTGGAGGTAGCTTGATGCGCCTTCGATGACGAAGACGATGCCGATCACCGGGAGCAACAGCCAGTGCCCGGTCATGAACGCTACGACCGCGAGCCCGCCCCCGAGGGCCAGCGCTCCGACGTCGCCCATAAATACCTGCGCAGGGTATGAGTTATGCCAGAGGAAACCGAGGGCCCCTCCTGTGACCGTAAAGCAGAATGCCCCCAGATACGTCTGCTCCTGCACCAGCGCGATCGCTCCGTACGCGGCGAACGCGACGGCCGCAGTGCCGGCGACCAGACCGTCCAATCCGTCTGTGACAGCCACGCCGCCCGCAGTAAGGACGACGGCAACAAGGGCGATCGCTAGGTACAGCCAGTCGATCTCGTGCGAGCCCTCATACGGAATGTTCACTCGTCGCAGGTCGAGCAAGTCATACAGTGCATATGCTGTCGCAGCGCCGATGGCGATGAACGCCAGCAGCTTCACCCGCTTGTTCAGCGCCCACTGATCGCGGCCACGCAACGAGCCGAAATCATCGATCCCGCCGAGTAGGGCGAGCGAGGCCATCACTGCTAGAGGCAAACCAATCGAGTACCGGCCGAAGAGGTTCGCCGCCAGAGTGAAGACCAGGATACCCGCGAGGATGAGTGTCCCGCCCATCGTTGGAGTCCCGGCTTTCGCCGCGTGGCGATCTGGCGCCACTTGCGGCACGTCGCCCGCCGAGCTCTCGACCGGTTCGCGCAGATACTCGTATATATCCTTGCCCAGATTCAGACGCCGCAGCAGTCTGATCGTGGGCCACCCCGCAATCGCCGTCGCTACCAAAGTCATCGCTCCCAGGCTGAGGGCATATATCATGTCTCTGTCAGCGCCGCGATCACTTCTTCGAACGCCATCGCCCTCGAGGCCTTGACGAGTACGTGATCGCCGGAGCGCAACTCTTTCCGCAGTGCGTCGATAGCGTCGCCGGTCGAATCCAGTTGTCGCACGTCCTTCGCACCCGCGTCTCGGGCCGCCAGTGCGACAATGCTTGCCCGCGGCCCCACGGCCAGCACCACGTCGCAGGCGGTTGCCGCGCGCTCGCCAACGCGCCGGTGTCCTTCCTCTTCCATCGCTCCAAGCTCCAGCATGTCGCCCAGCAAAGCAACGCGACGGCCCGGAAGCTCCGCCAGCAGGTCCAGGGCGGCCAGCATTGAGGCAGGGCTCGCGTTATAGCTCTCGTCCAGGATGGTGGAGCCGTTCGGCCCCGGCAGGACTCTGCTCAGCAGTTCGGGCCGAGCGTTCGCGAGGGCGTCGGCCACGTCTCTCAGGCTCATCCCCTCCTCCAGCGCTACCGCCGCCGCGGCCAGGGCGGGGTAGACGTGATGCTTTCCGGGCAACGGCAGGCAAACGTTCACCGAACCTCCATGCGCCTCCAGGCGGAACTCGATCCCGTCGAGGCCCCGGCTCACTACATCGCTCGCACGAAAGTGGCACTGCTGCGAGAGGCCGTAGAAGGTGACCCGCGCGTGGGTGCGGGAGGCGAGCGCGGCGGTGCGAGCGTCGTCACCGTTGAGGATAGCGGCTCCCTCCGCCGGTAGCGCCTCTGCGAGCTCCGCTTTGGCAGCGGTGATGGCGCCCATGGAGCCCAGCCGCGCGAGATGCACGGGGCCGACGTTGGTGACCACGCCGATTCTGGGCCGCGATATCTTCGAGAGTAGCGCGATGTCGCCTCGCGAGTACATCCCGAACTCGAGGACAGCGCGCTCGTGCTCCTCTGTCAGCTGTAGGAGCGTCAGGGGGACGCCTATCTCTGTGTTCAGGTTTGCTTCGCTCTTCAGTGTGCGGTAACGCCGGCCGAGCACGGATGCGATCAGCTCCTTGCAAGTCGTCTTGCCCACGCTGCCGGTCACGCCGATAACTGAGACGTCGTGGCGTGCGCGCCACCAGGAGGCAAGCTGCTGAAGCGACTTCAGCGAATCGCTAACGTGGAACGTCACAGCGGAATCCGGCGCCGCGACCGGCCTCTCGATGACTGCCCCGGCGGCGCCTCCCGCAATCGCTTGCGCGACGTAGTCGTGCCCGTCCGAGCGCTCACCTTTGACGGCAAAAAAGAGGTCATCCCGCCGTACTTCTCGCGAGTCGATGGCGGCGCGGGCAAAGGTGCGCGTGCCCGGCCCACGGCCGGCCACCAGCAGTCCCTTCATCCCCTCCCAGACATTCGGCACTGTTATCCTCCCCATATCGGTCCCTCTAATGCGAGTCTGAGACCAACGCCGTCTCAGTCGGGGCGACCTTCATGTATGGAAGCGCGGCCTCGACGATGTGTTCGAAAGCGGGCGCCGCAACCACCGTTCCCCAGGGAGTGCCCTGCGGTTCATCTATCTTCACAAGGACGGCCAGCACCGGGTTGTCGAGAGGAGCTATGCCTAGGAATGATGAGATGTAGGCATCCGGCTTGTAACCGCCGCCTTCCACAGTTAAGTTAGCCGTCCCGGTCTTTCCTCCCACCTTATAACCGTCGACATCCAGCAATGATGGCGATATTCCGTCTACCACAACGCCCATCATCTCGCGCAGGGTGCGAGCCGTCTCCGGCTTGATCACCTGCGCGCCGGCCTCCGGAAGAGCGACCTGGCTTTGCCCGGGGTAGGCGATCTCCTTGACGAACTTCGGCTTCATCGCCAGACCGTCATTCGCGATAGCCGCCGCGGCCATGACCATCTGCAGCGGCGTAGCGCTCAGCCCCTGACCGAAGCTATTCGTCGCCATGTCAACCGTGCGCCAACCTGGGTCGCTGGCGGGCGTGCGCACCTGGCCGCCGACTTCGCCTCCGAGGCCGGAGCCCGTCGGCTTCCCGAACCCGAAGCGGTCTACATAAGAATAGAACTGGTCTGGACCGGCGAGGCTGGATAGCCATGCCGCGCCCGTATTCAGGCTCTTCGAGAGGATCTGCGTGACGCTCTGGTCGCCGTTCGCGGAGAAATCCCAGTTGCGAATCGCCCAGCTGTCCACGCGGAAGACACCCTCGTCGTACCACGGTGTGTACGGCCCGACGAGCCCCAGATCAAGCGCGCAGGCCATCGTCACCAGCTTGAAGATAGAACCCGGCTCGTACGTGTCGGTAATCGCTCTGTTGCGGAAGAGTGCGACTTTCGACTCGTCGCTAAGATCGGGATTCGTCACATCAGCCGTGGGCCTGCTCGCCATCGCGAGTACCTCGCCCGTCTTGGGCTGGACGACGATGATGGTGCCGCCCACCGCCTTGTGCTTCTCGATAGTCTTGTCAAGCTCGATCTCGGCCAGACGTTGGATATAGCGGTCGATGGTGAGGACAACGTCTGAGCCCGGCTGCGCCGCCACTTCTCGCCTTTCTCCCAGCGCCAACTGGTTGCCCAGGCCATCACGCTCGTACGTTAGCGTGCCGTTCGCGCCACCGAGGACCTCATTCAAGTCCGATTCCAGGCCTGTCAGGCCCGAGTTGTCTCGTCCCACAAATCCCAAAAGTTGCGCCGCAAGGTTCCCTTCCGGATAGACGCGGCGGCTACTGGCGAACAAGCGCACTCCTGATAAGCCGAGCTCGCGGACTGCCTGCGCTTGCTCATAGCTGAGCCCGCGTGCCACTGCGATCTCATAGGCGTTGGTGCCGGCTACGGCGGCGAACATCTCGTCCGGAGAGACCCCGGAGATCTGGCTGAGGGCAGCCGCGGCTTCGCTCGCGCTCGCCGCGTCCGGCCACGCCTTCTTTTCCACCATCACATCGAACGAGTCCTGGCTCCCGGCGAGCGGGTAGCCGTTTCGGTCAAGAAGAGCGCCGCGACGGTCCAGGAGCGTGTCCTGGCTTACGTGAATGAGACGGGCTTGTGCCGCGTAGCGCTGATGGTCGACGATCTGTAGCTCCGCCAATCGCGCCGTCAGAATGGCGGCCCCTGCCGCGATAAACGCTACGACCGTCCACACCCGCCACGTTGTCTTCCACTTCTGACCGCGCATCGCAGACCTAAGGCGTCAGCCAGTCGACGACATCTTCGATGAGGGATGGGCTGTCGGGGTCCGGTTTGGATTCCTGAGGCAGGTAGCGGCTGGGGATCTTCAGCGGCTCCGGCGCGGGTGCATCCACTGCGATGTAGTGCCGCTCCGTTGGGGGGCCCATCCTGAACCTCGCCGCTGCTTCAGCTTCGATCCGGTTCAGGCTGCCCAGCCCGGCGACTTCCAGTTCCAGTGTCCGCAACCGTGCCGTCCAGTCCGTTCGCTCCGTCTCAAGTGAGCTCACCTCGCCGACCGTCGTCGTTGCGGTGCTGGACTGGATCAGCGGCAGCAGGGCGGTGAAACCAATGGCCATCGCCGCCAAAATCAATAGCACCGGAAGAGCGGGAGAACGCAAGAATCCGGCCTCGGAGGCCGGTTGTCTGCGGGCCGTGGCCATTACTTCTCCACCGGTAGCTTCTCCGCCGCGCGCAGACGAGCGCTGCGGCTGCGAGGATTGGCCGAGACTTCTGTCGGCCCGGGCGTGATCGCCTTCTTGGTCGCGGCTTTCAGTCGTGCTGTGTGCCCGCAGGTGCAGGCAAGCACCTCCGGCGGACATATGCAGTCGCGCGATTCTCGCGCAATGAACTGTTTGACGATCCTGTCTTCCAGAGAATGGAACGAGATCACGACAAGCCTGCCACCATTACCGAGCACCTCCAGGACATGGTCCAGCGCCTCGGTCAGCGCACCCAGTTCGTCGTTCACCGCAATTCGCAGCGCCTGGAACGTGCGCGTCGCCGGGTGAATGCGACGCCCGTGTTGCCCGCCTTTCGCGCGCGATACCAGCGCCGCCAATTCTGTTGTTGTCTTGAGGGGCCGCGATCGTACTATCGCCCGGGCGATGCGGCGGCTGGCGCGCTCTTCCCCGAACCGCCAGAGCACGTTCGCCAGGTCCGTTTCATCGTAGTCATTCACCATGTCGGCCGCCGTCAGTGACTGTCCGGGACCGAACCGCATGTCCAGAGGCGCATCCACCTGGAAGCCGAAGCCACGGCTCGCGTCTGCCAGTTGGATTGAGGAGAGGCCCAGGTCGAACAGGACCCCATGGACCGGGACGAAGCTGTGCTGTCGGCAGACGGTCTCGAGATCTCGGAAATTGGACTGGACGAGCTTCGCGCCGGCTCCGAAGCGAGATAGGCTTCGGGCGGCGATATCAAGGGCGAGCGGATCGGCGTCCAGCCCGAGCAATAGTCCTCCCGGCGCCGCCGCCTCCATTATCGCCACGGCGTGGCCGCCGCCGCCGACAGTGCAATCAAGATAGCGACCACCGGGCCGGACCGCCAGATACCGGACAACCTCCTCCGTCAGGACGGGCGCGTGGGTCAGGGTTACCCTGGGGGACAAATTTGCAACCACCTGTCCTAAACCTCAGGCGCCTGTTCCGTGGAGGAAGCCGCCTTCGCAGCCTGAGTCACTTCTTCCAGCCTCCGGGGGTTCCATATCTCCAGGCACTCCTTACGCCCGAGAATGATCACGGTCCCGTTGGCCCCCGCCGCCTGCCGAAGCAGTGGCGGAATCAGGATGCGACCCTGGCGGTCCAGCTCAGCGTCGAACGAATCAGAGTAGTGACCTCGCCGCGCCTGTCGACCTTCAGGCGTCGTGGGAGGCGCTACATCCACATGTATTCCAACTTGTTTGTGGCCGTCCTCGGTGTAGACGTCAATACAGCCGTCAGCGCCGGCTGTCAGGATCACGCCGGCGGCGAACTCGTTCCGATAGCGCGCCGGCAGTGAGACCCGGCCTCTGTCATCTATCGTGTGTTCGTATCGTCCCCGAAAGTCGACCAACGTTGTGCCAGTTCCTTCTTGCTTTGTCTAAGGACGGTGCTATACTTGGGCTGTCCCGCCCGCCGGAACGCTGGACGACCGAGGGCCGGTCAGGTGGGTATGGGTGAAGCCCCCACTTCATCCCATTTCGTGGGCATCATACCATCGGGCTTCCTATTGTCAAGTGCTTACACAATATTTTTCGGACTAATTTCCAACTTCGAGCCTCATGACCTTCCGCGCCGGCATCCTGACCGTCTCCGACAAGGGCGCCGCCGGCCGGCGCGAGGACACCTCCGGCGCCGCCATCCGCGAGCTTCTCAGCGAGATCGGCGCCTCAGTCGACCGCTACGAAATCATCCCTGATGAGCAGCCGATGATCGCGGCGCGCCTGAAGGAGTGGGCGGACGAAACCCGGCTCGATCTAATCATCACAACCGGCGGCACCGGCCTCGGCGCTCGCGACGTCACGCCTCAGGCGACGCTCGAAGCGATCGACTACGCAGTGCCCGGCCTCGCCGAGGCGATGCGAGCCGAAGGCCTCAAGCACACGCCGATGTCCATGCTCAGCCGCGCCGTTGCCGGCGTGCGCGGGAGCACACTTATCGTGAACCTCCCCGGCAGCCCCAAAGGCGTCCGCGAGAACCTGTCGGTCATCCTGCCGGCGCTGCCGCACGCGCTCGAGCTACTTCGGGGGGACAGCTCCGAACACAAGGCTTCGATTTGACGCAAAGACACAAAGGAAATGAAAAGACCCAAAATCTTTGTGCCTTTGTGGTTAATGAGCGTCGTTGTGGTCCTCCTTCGTGCCTTTGTGGTAAGTCGTGGGGCACAATGGGAGAGAGATGCGCATCGACATCCTGACCCTTTTTCCGGCCATGTTCCGCGGCCCGTTCGATGAGTCCATCATCAAGCGCGCCGTAGATTCCGGGGTCGTCTCCATCCACGTCCACGACATTCGTCAGTGGGCGAAGGGCCGCCACAAGGTCGCCGACGACTATCCCTACGGCGGCGGCCCCGGCATGGTGCTCAAGCCGGAACCTGTCTTCGAAGCGACCGAAGCCGTGCTGGATCTGGCGCCCGAGCGCGGGCCAATCATCCTCCTTACCCCTGTCGGCCGGAAGCTGAACCACGACCTCGCCGTCGAACTGGCGTCCCAGCAGCGGCTCGTCCTCATCTGCGGCCATTACGAGGGCGTCGACGCCCGCGTCCACGAACATCTCGCCACCCACGAGATCAGCATCGGCGACTACGTCCTCTCCGGCGGCGAGCTGCCGGCCATGGTCCTCGTCGACGCCGTCGTTCGTCAGCTTCCCGGCGCCCTCGGCTCCCCCGATTCCGCCGGCGACGAGTCGTTCGCGGATGGTCTCCTCGAAGCTCCGCCATACACGCGGCCGCCTGATTTCCGGGGGTGGAGCGTGCCGGAAGTGCTGCTCTCCGGCAACCACCAGGAGGTAGCCCGCTGGCGCCGCCGGCACAACCTCCTCTGGACGGCGCAGCGCCGTCCAGACCTGCTGGCCGGGGCTCCACTGACCGAAGAGGAACGCGAATGGCTGGCACGCAACGGGGTTGCTTCTGGCACAGGCGGGCCCGTAGACTGACAACGTTGTGCCATGGACGCCAATTCCTACGTAGACCTCAAGCGGAACCCCAACATTCCGGACTTCCGGCCCGGCGACTCTGTCCGCGTCCACGCGAAGGTCGTCGAGGGCGATCGAGAGCGCATTCAGGTCTTCGAGGGCGTCGTCATCCGCGTCCGCACCCGGGGCGCCGGCTCTGCGTTCACCGTGCGCAGGGTGAGCCACGGCGTCGGTGTCGAGCGCGTCTTCCCCTACTACTCTCCGCTCGTCGAGAAGGTGCAGGTCACCAAAGTCGGCCGCGTCCGCCGCGCGCGCTTGTACTACCTGCGGGAGAGGGTCGGCAAAGCGGCCCGCATCCGCGCCGGCTCCCGCGCCCGCTTCGAGGCCCTGACGGCGCCAGGAGCGGTACCCGAACCGGAAGAGGAGTATATAGAGGAAGAGGAGGACGCCGCCGAAGCTGCAGACGCGCTGGAAGACGAAGGCGCGGCGGCAGACACCGAGGACGAATCTGTCGTAGAAGCCGTGGAGGACGCGATCGACGAAGCGGCTCCACCGCCCGAGAGCACGGACGAAGGCGAAGCCGCGAAAGGCGAAGGGGAAGAGGCGGAAGAGCCTACCAAGGCCTGACCACGGCCAAAGCAGGGCCGACCTGCACCGGCGTCATCCTGAGCGACGAACACAGTCTTCGATCGCGACTGCATCCTCCCGCGAAGGGATCTTGGGTGGGGCAAACGTCCGCAACGGGTACTCTCGGGCACTCGGGCACTCGGCACTCGGCACTCAGCACTCAACCCCTGCCATCCCGTCCTTCGAGATAATCCCCAGCCTCGATATACTGGCCTCGCAATGCCCTTCGCTGAGGTAGCCGTCAACGCCGCCGTGCCGCTTTGCCAGACGTTCACCTATAGCGTCCCGGACGGCGTGCCGGTCGCGCCCGGGCAAGCCGTCTACGTGCCGTTCGGCTCGCGCACGCTACAGGGCATCGTCCTCGACCTCAGCGACCATTCCGGCATCCAACAGACCAGGGACATCGCGGACATCATCGATCCTCGGCCTCTGCTCTCGCCCGTCCATATCGAGCTAACCCGCTGGCTTAGCGACCACTACCTCGCGCCCCTATTCGACTGCGTCTCGCTCATGCTGCCGCCCGGCTTCAAGCGCCGCCCGCTCGTCATGCTCCGCCCCCTCGCCTCGCTCGAGGAGATACCCCACCTCAATCTCACCGAGCTCCAGGCCGCCGTTTTGCGCCGCGCTATCGAGCTGGGCGAGATAGAAGCGGAGGAGTTGCGCCGGGACCTCAAGCTGCGCGGAGCACCCGCGGCCATCTCGGCCTTGATCAAGCGCGGCTTCCTCCAGCGCTCGTACCGGCTCGCGCGGCCGCAGATCGCGCCGAAAGTCGTCCGCCAGCTCCGGTTGACGGCGCCTGAGCCCGATGTTCTTGCGAGGGTGGAGGAGCTGCGGCAGGACGGATCGCCACGCGCCCTCCTCCGCGCCCTCCTCGTGGAGGCCCTCATCGACGAAGGCGCCGTTTCGCTAACCCGCGCTCGAAATATCGGCCTGACGCCGGCGTTCCTTCGTGACCTGCTGGCCGAAGGTCTCGTCGCTGTCGAAGACGTGACTGTGATTCGCGACCCGCTGGCCGGCAGGTTCTATCCTTACCGGCAGCCGCCCGAGTTGACCGAAGGCCAGCAGCGGGCCTGCGCAGCGATCGCGGCCGCGCCCGAGCCGAAGGCACTGGAGCGTGTCCCGCACACATTCCTGCTGCATGGAGTCACCGGCAGCGGCAAGACAGAAGTGTATCTCGCCGCGCTCGACCGCGTCGTCGAGCTGGGTAAGCGGGCGATCGTGCTCGTGCCGGAAATCTCCCTCACGCCGCAGACGGTGCGCCGCTTCGCCGAGCGCTTCCCGGGGCAGGTC
>Ga0137375_10007607_pt1 | contig 12888 bp, 12 predicted proteins | sample SagtaG_24_FD_104936 | JGI IMG/M metagenome (GOLD analysis project Ga0137375, IMG submission 104936) | Vadose zone soil microbial communities from Sagehorn Ranch, Mendocino, California, USA - Sage1_R_113_16 metaG | ecosystem: Environmental > Terrestrial > Soil > Vadose zone | place: USA... | reverse complement strand
GGGTCAAAGTGGAATCTATTTGTACAATCAAATCATCGCATTCCAGAAGGGGACCCGTCGGCATCCGGCTATGAGAGGCATCGCACGCGAGCTGACGGAAAATGAAATCCGGGAAATTGTGGGCTGCATGACGTTTGCAGCTGCGCGGAGATGGGCCATGGCACGTGGAATCTTTGTCTTCACCCAATTCACGCCGCCTCATCGATCAACGTCGGATCGTCATTCGGTGCGCGCGAGCTGTTCACACGCCGGGCCTGGCCACAAATTCGTTCGGCTCTGTGATGATCATCGCACATGATCTCAGCTGCTCCGCGAGCAGGCCGCGCGTCTTGATGGCACCTAGAGAGCGGTCCCGTTGCACATAGGAAAAGTTGTCGCAAGCGGCGTGGTCGCGTTGCTCAATCAGATTATTCGGAACGGGCATGCCGTCCCATTAATCGCCAGCTACGGCTTAGTGGCTAGTTTTTCGATGTTGGTCGCATTCGCGAGTGAGAAGGTGTGGAAGTAATCCCAGGTTGGCAAATGTATCGGAGCATTTTGCGTTCCGAATAACTTAAACGATTCTACAAGTTCGGGCTTAGTTGAGACAGCGATGAGGGGCATGATTTTTTTGAAATAGTCTTGCGATTCCGCGCGCGCAAAGATTTCAAAGGGTGGGGCGTACTCTGCATAGAATACTAGCGTTTCAGGCCACCATCGAGGATCACGCTCTTCTCGATGCGATGTGAGTGCGTCGTAGAACCATAGCACAAAATCAGCCTGCATCAGTCCATGCCAAGGAATGCCGGATGCGTGAGCGCGTTCCTTCAACATGTCGGCTAGGACAGACAATCGATTGAGCTTGAGCCGCTGATTTCGGTGTTTAAGTGAGCTCATGTAGCCACGCATGACGTTGTATGGTCGCATCGTCTGGCGATTGTCGTCCATTGCGTCGCCGACGTAGTAACCTTGCGACATGAGTCTATACACGGCACCGAACCGCTCATATTTTAGAAAGATGGCGACCGTATACAAGAAAAGCTCGTGCACAATGAATTTGAAATTGTCGAAATCCCATTCTTGCCAACTATTCACTGATTTTGGCCGCTGTGTGAACGGGATCACCTTCTCAAAAAATCTGCGAATAAGTGTGTCGTCATCGATGCTCGTGTAGCGCGCAAGTGTCGATATGACGGTTATGAATTCGTCTCGATATGGCAGAAAGGCCCCAACGCTTTGGACGACAGCGTCGTCAAAGGTGTTCGCGTCATTTTTGTCTCTTGCAATTCGAAGCTCTTCGAAGCTATCGCCGAGCATGGTCAGATAATCGTCCAACGCTATTGTTGCCTGAGGCGATCCAGACTTTATTTGATCAATGGCCCTCAGCGCGCGTGACCGCGTTGGCAGTTGGATAGCATGATCGTCCAGGTATTCCGGGCGCTTGCCGAGTGCTGGTTTTGGATGTGCTGGCTTGTCGTATACCCACCGGACTAGTTGCTCGAAATTCGTCGCGTAGATATCACCTTGGCTGAGATTGATGTAGATGCGTGATCGATAAAAGGCTGGCGTGAACGGCTTTCCATCTTCACCTACCTCGGATGCCACACCGCAGAATTTGTTCTGATCTTCCTTTGCATAAATTTCCGGTGAAATAATCTGCGTCTCAGTTCCGACGCCGCCTTGCCGACCATCGGCCTTTTCCGCATACGTTCGATTCAGTACGATAATGACCTTCTTGATTTCAGGATCAGTGACCATCTTTTCCATGAAAGCGATCGCATCGTGGCCCTCTCGCAGGTCCCACTTGTCGATGGTCACGTCCACACCATTCTCGCGCAATTGGTTGGCGAGGTCTAAGACCCAGTTCTGATGTGTCGGCGATGTCCAAGCGTATGAAATGAATGTTTTCGGACCGGTAGCCATGAATCACCTAAGGATGTGAAGTTCGCGGTTCGCAATCCTGGATTATAGGCAGTCTCCGCCGGGAATTGAAATTGGAGGACGGCGTGTGGCTGCTTGCCGTCGGGCGTGTCCTCCCACTCGTAGTAGCCGGACGCCGGGATGAGGCATCGCCGCCGCTTGAAGGCATCGCGAAACATCGGCTTCGTCGCGACCGTCTCCACGCGCGCGTTGAAGGTGGCGAGCTTCATCTGCTTGAGCGGCTTCTTCCAATGCCACGGGACGAGCCCCCAACGCATTGGGACCAGCTCACGCTTGCCGTCCTCGGTCGCCCGGACAGTGTCTACGGTGTCGGTCGGACAGACGTTGTAGCTCGGCTGGATGTTGGCCGGGGTGGACGTAAGCCGGTAGAGCCGGACCAGTTCCTCCCAGGTGTAGTGACGTGTGAAGCGACCACACATAAGCGCCTCTACCCAAAACTTCGGAGGCACCAAAAAAATTGGTGACAGTCAGGTGGTTGTCACTGAACCCGCAACCAGGGTTGCTCTTCGAGCCAAATCGTCAAGTAGTTGACCGCCAGCAGCAGACCTATCCCGGCAAGGATACGCCATAGCCGCACGGATAGGGCAGGGAAACTCAGGCGAACGTCAGCCAACTTCCTGACCAGAAGATATAAAATTACTACCGGCACCAAGGGGACGACCACAAGAGCAACCACCCCATAAGTGTATCGTAGAAGGGCGTCAAGCCATTCTGGCTTGATTAGCTGGATCAACTCCATCGGCTTGCGCGCGTAACGGAGAAGAAACGCAAAATAATATCCCTGTTCGCCAAAGGTTTCACCCTTTGCGAGCCTTTCCATTCCAAAATAAAACAGCACGATGATCACGCACGATGCCGCGACAATCGCGATGAAAGTGCCAGCATGTGCGCTCCGGATTTGCGCTTTGCGGAGACAGACAAGCATGTTGACTGCGGCGAAGGCAATGAAGGTCAGCATGACGGAGTCCGAGCCATAGACTTTTGGAAGAAAGAACAGAATCTTCTGCCATAAGAAATTGAAGGCGAGAGTCCAAGAGTCCATCACGCCCCGTAGCCATCTCGCGAACGCGAGTAAGCCTTGCAGGTTGGCGACTAGGCTCATGGTCGCGCCGATAATCCCGAACCATGACAAAAGCTCAAAGCGGGCATGTTTGGAGAGCAGCCCGAAGGCCGTGGCCCGCACTTCGGGCTTTGCGAGTTGCGCCACCACCGCTCCAAGAATTTTCTCTCGCTCGCCAAGATTTTCAATGTGCATGTTGTCGAACGGCGGCGGGATTTCCTTGTAGGCGAGCCCCTTCGCCTTCACCGGGATGAGCTTGCGGTCGGCGTGTGCACGGCCCGCCTCTGACTGCACCCAATCCGAGTGGATGGAATGTTCCGTCCAGATCACGATTACGGCCCGCGCGCGGCCGAGCTCAGTCATGATGACTTTACGGAAGCTCTCGCCGCTGAGCAGGCTCGTGTCCCACCAGACCGAATAACCCTCCGCTTCCAGGAACGTGGCGAGCAAATGCGCCTCTTCCTGGTCTTGCTTCGAGTAGCTGATGAAGATGTCCGCCATGATCCCGGTGCGCTAGGATGCAGCGGACTGATGTTAGACTACGCCTCGCGCATTGCGAACAGCTGCGCGTGTCGCCCGAGTAGCCTTCATCCTTGATGTATTTCGAGACGGCCGCTGCTCATCGTCGAGAGTGTAAATTGGGATCGAAGCGGACGGAAGCGTCATGACAAAGATCGATGCCGCCGTGCGTCGCGCTAGTAGGTCCCGATCTCTGCAACAAAAGTTTTGCATCTCTCTTGCAAGTCTTTGATATGATTAGCGCTCGATAGGCGGGGTTTTGCGGCTAAAGTGTTGATTCGATTGAATATCAATCAGCTTCCCAAGCTGCATACGAGGGTTCGATTCCCTTCGCCCGCTCCAGCCTTCTCGTCCCGCCTTATCCAACAGTGAGGGGAACGATGCGGAGAGCCTTTGGCGTTCTGCTGTTCGTCGCATTCGCGTTGGCTGTCCCACCCGCGCTGGCGCAGACCTGGATCGAGTTCCGGCCCGAGGGCGTCGGCTATTCGGTCGAAATGCCGGGCGAATGGAGGCCGACGACTGAAGACGTCAAGACCGCGATCGGACCGCTCAAGGCCCGCAGGGCGGCTGTCACCGTGGGCCGGCGCGCCTTCATAACGACGTACATCGTCTATCCCGAAGACGCCATTCGGGCCCAGCCCGTCGCCACGATGCTGGACGGCACGCGCGATGGCACGGTCGCGAACGTGAAGGGCAAGCTGCGCAACGAGGAGCGGCTGACGGTGAACGATCTGCCGGCGCGCGAGGTCATCATCGACGCGCCCAACAACCTGGTCGTGATCGCCCGCTATTTCCTGCTGCGCAACACGCTGATCCAGGCGCTCACGGCCGGCGCGCGCGGGGTCGAGACCGAGGCGGATACGCGGCGCTATCTCAATTCGTTGAAGGTGGTTTCGCCCTGACGCGTTCTTGCGGCTAGCCTCAAGGTGAGACGCAAGACCCGCTACCCATCACGGCGTATCGATGCACGGCGTGCGGATACCGGAAAGTGCCACGCCAACCCGAAGGTTTGAGCCGAGACCGTCCGACGGGCTGCACCCGGCCCGTTGCCCGCGCTACACTCCCCCGATGCGGCTCAAAGACAAGATCGCGATCGTGATCGGCGCCGGGCAGTCGCCGGGCGAGGGCATGGGCAACGGCCGCGCCACCGTGCTGCGCTTCGCGCAGGAGGGCGCGCGCGTGCTCGCGGTCGACAACCGGCTCGCCTCCGCCGAGGAGACCGCCGCCATGGTGGGGCAGGGCGGCACCGGCGAATGCGTGCCCTGGGAGGCCGACGTCACCCGGGAGGCGACGCTCGCCGCCACCATGGCGGAGGCGCGCCGCCGCTTCGGCCGCATCGACATTTTGCATTACAACGTGGGGCTCAGCATCGCCGGCGGCGACGCGCCGCTCGCGGACATCACCGAGGAGGCGTTCGACCGCATCTGCGCGATCAACCTGCGCGGCGCGGTCATGGCCTGCAAGCATGTGATCCCGATCATGCGCGCGCAGGGCTCGGGCGTGATCATCACGATCTCCTCGCTCGCCGCCTGGGAGCAGTACCCTTACGTGACCTACAAGGCCACCAAGGCGGCGATGATCGCCTTCACCCAGCAGGTCGCCATTCAAAATGCCGAGTTCGGCATCCGCGCCAACGTGATCCTGCCCGGCCTGATGGACACGCCGATGGCGGTCGACACCCGCGCACGCGTATCGGGCAAGAGCCGCGCCGAGGTTGCCGCTGCGCGCGACGCCAAGGTGCCGCTGCGCAAGCGCATGGGCACGGCCTGGGACGTCGCCAATGCGGCGCTGTTCCTGGCGTCGGACGAGGCGAATTTCATCACTGGCGTGGCGCTGCCGGTGGATGGCGGGGCGCTGGTGAAGATCGGGTAGGGGCGGGAGGCAGTCTAGCTTTGCAGCTGACGGGCCATCCAATCTTGATACGCGCGCGCGGTGAAGTATGCGCAAGCGCCGACAAGAAGCATCGCGATGATCAGGGGGATGCGGATGTCGTACATGCCTATTCTAAACGTCTGCACGATGGCAAAGGCGATCATTGCGCACACAGCCCAAACCGCCGGCACCAAGGACAGCCTGGCTTTGCACGTCCTGTCCACGTGGGTGGACTCGCTGGCGGTCATGGCGAAACTCCGTTGATCGAGCCCTACTAACGTCTCCTCGGGCGTTCGACAGTGATCGCCGTCACAAAGGGTCGCTTTGACAGCCGCCCGGGCGGCGGCGACTCATGATAGGCCCGCCGGGAAGGGCCTTGCATTCGCCCTAAAGGGCGGCGAATCTCCTGTTCTCCGAACCTTGGATCCGTCCCATGACGTTGCACAAAGCCCTGCTCACCCTCGGCCTCATCTCCGCGATTGCGGGCGCGACTCATGCGCAGGCGCAAGAGCCCACGCCCGGCGTGGTCGTGGGTGGCAGTTCGGACGTGCAGGCGGGTGGGCTTCCGGCATCACGCCAGCACGACGCAACGACCACTCCGGGCAGCGGCGTCGAGGAAGGTTCGAAAGACGTTCTTATCAATGGCAGGCCGGCCGCGCGCGTCGGCGACCGCACGAACTGCGGCGTGGTGGTGCGCGGCTCCAGCAACGTGTACATCAACGGCAGGCCGATGGCGCGCACCGGGGACAATACGTCCGGCTGCTGAGCAAAAGCTCTTGCCAGAAATCTGATCTCATCCTCACCACTTCAATATCCCTGCCGTCGCCGTCAGCACGTCCGGCGGAAACTGCGCCACCCTATTCACCGCCGCCTGCACCTCAATGCCGGTCTTCGCCCGCACCTCGAGCTTCAGCTGCTTCGCCTCGGCGAGGAACTGCGGATCGGCGACCATGGCCTCGAACGTCCTGCGCAGAATGCGCAGCGCCTCCTCCGGCACGCCCGGCGCCATCCAGTAGCCGGGGCCGACCGTGGTCGGCAGGCTCGCCACCGCGGCGATCTGGCGGTCGCGCTCGCTCGCGAGAAACTCCTGCAGCAGCGGCACCTGCGGGAGAAGCGCATCGCGCCGGCTTCCGATCTGCAACAGGATGTTGATCTTGCCGTCGCGGATCCAGTCGCCGTGACGCGAGAAAAGGCTCGTCAGGTTCGCGCCCGAGCGGCCGTCGACCTCGCCGCGCTCCATCGCCAGATCGCCGGCGGCGCTCCCCGAGTAGCCGTCGATGACCTTGAAGCGCGTGCCGAGAAGCGCGTTGGTCAGCGTCGGATAGATCGTCATCGCCGAGGTCGGGCCGTCGCCCGGCATCGGCACCTCGCGCGTCTTGGCGTCGTCGATGGTGCGGATGCCGGACGTGTGCCAGGTGATGATCGAGTTGTTGGGCTCGTCGAGCGAGCCGATCCACGCGAGCTTGCCGGTCGCGTAGCGCGCCTGCGGGCCGCCCATGAGCTGATACATGAGCAGTGACGGGTTGACGGCGGCGATCACGGTGCCGTCCTTGGGCGCGGTGGCGTAGACCGTGTTGGCGGCGCGCATGCCGCCGGCGCCGGGCATATTCTGCACGATCGCGGTCGGCGCGCCGGGGATGCGGTTCGGCAGGTGGCGCGAGAGCAGCCGCGCATAGACGTCGTAGCCGCCGCCGACCCCGTAGCCGCAGATGATGGTGATGGTTTTGCCCTTGTAGAAGTCCTGCGCGCGGCCATCGGTCGGGGCGAGCAGCGCGATGAGCGCGGCGAGGGTGGCGATGCGAATGAGGCTCATGCGGCAGCTCTCTTGCAAGCGCGCCAACCAACGACCGTCATCCTGAGGTGCGAGCGCAGCGAGCCTCGAAGGATGCAGCCCCGGTTCGCTGAAAAGTCCGGGGCCGTCGCCCTTCGAGGCTCGGTCGCTGCGCGACCTCGCACCTCAGGATGACGGTCCATATTCAATGGGTGACGGTCGTTGTTCAGTGCCATTGGCATCACGCGATCGTCACGTAGGCGGCGCCGTTCGCGTGCAGCATGGCGCCGGTCATGAACCGGCACTCGTCGCTGCACAGGAAGCGCACCAGGTTCGCGATCTCCTGCGAGGTGGCGGCGCGCCCGAGCGGCGACGTGTGCTTGCGCTCGCCCGGATCGTGCGCCACCACGTCGGGCCGCGGCGTGTCGATGCGGCCCGGCACGATGCAGTTGACCGTGATGTTGTCGGGGCCGAGCTCGGAGGCGAGCGCGCCGGTCATGCCGGCGAGCCCGGCCTTGGCGGCGGCGACGTGGACGCGATGAGGCCTGCCGGAATGGGCGGAGTTGCCGCCGATGTTCACGATCGTGCCGCGGCCGCGCTTGCGCATGTGCGGCACGCAGGCCTGGACGCAGAAGAACGTGCCGTCGAGGGTCGGGCCCAGCGTATTGCGCCATTCCTCCAGCGTGATCTCCATCAGCGGCCGGTAACTGCGCACATTGGCGTTGTTGACGAGGATGCTCACGGTGCCGAAGGCCTCGACCGCGCGGGCGATGAGCCGCTCGACGTCGTCGCGCCTGGTCACGTCGCCCTGCACGGCGATCGCTTTGCCGCCTTCCTGCTCGATCGCGCCAACCGTGGCGCGCGCGCCATCGGCGGCGTTGCGATAGTTGACGACCACGGCCGCGCCCTCGCGCGCGAGCGTCTTGGCGATCACCGCACCGGTGTTGACCCCGGCGCCGGTCACGATCGCGACCTCGCCCGCCAATGCGCCTGCCATTGCCGTTTCTCCCTATGCTCGTTGCGCGACAGTGTAGATGAAGCGAGTGGCTGATTGCACGCGCCGCAGCGACCCTCGCCCCGCTTGCGGGGAGAGGGTGCAAAGCAGCCAAGCGTAGCGCAGGCTGCGTAAACTTGCCTGCGATGCGCAGCGAGGGCGGGTGAGGGGGACCCTCAAAGCACTGAGCTCGTGGAGAGCCCCCTCACCCGGCTCGCGCCTTCGGCGCTCGCCACCCTCTCCCCGCAAGCGGGGCGAGGGTTTCGAGCGCGTGGCTATGTTCTGCGCGAACTTGACGCGCCCTTGGCTTCGATTGCCAGCACGCGGTCGACCATTTCGCCGGCGAGACCGAGATAGTTCGCGGGGTCGCACATCTTCTCCAACTCCGCCCGCTTCACGTGCGCCGAAATCTCGGCGTTGGCGGCGAGCAGATCGACCAGCGGCCTGCCGGTGGTCGCGGCCTCGCGGCAGATGTCGTAGACCAAGTCGTGCGCGCGCTGGCGTCCGAGATGGGGGCCGAGCCCCATCATCACCTGCTCGGAGACGATCGCGCCGCCGGTGAGATCCAAGTTCGCCCGCATGCGCGCGGCGTCGACCTGCAGGCCCTCGACCATGTCGCGGGTCTGCCGCAGCGTGCCGGAGGCGAGCAGGAACGTCTCGGGCAGCGCGATCCATTCGATCTCCCACGGCCCGGTCGAGCGCTCGTGGTCGGCGACCGCGGCTTCCAGCAGTGCCGCGGTGTTCTGGCGCACCAGCGCGGCGGTCGAATGGATGTAGAGCGAGGAGATCGGATTGCGCTTCTGCGGCATCGTCGAGGACGAGCCGCGGCCCTCGTGGAACGGCTCGAACACCTCAGCCACTTCGGTCTGCATCAACAGCTTCACGTCCATCGAAATCTTGCCGAGCGTCCCGGTGAGGAGCCCCAAAAAGCAGCCGACCTCGCCGATGCGGTCGCGCACCGTGTGCCAGGCGATCTCCGGCTGGCCGAGCTTGAGCTCGTGCATTAGCCCTTGCTGCACCTTGAGGCCATCCTTGCCGAGCGATGCCAGCGTGCCGACCGCGCCGGCGAACTCGCCGACCAGCACGCGCGGCCGTAGTTCCGCGAGCCGCGCGCGGTGGCGCTGCATGGCGGCGAGGAGGCACGCGCACTTGAAGCCGAAGGTCAGCGGCACCGCCTGCTGCAGGTTCGAGCGCCCGGCCATCGGCGTATCGCGGTATTGCCGCGAGAGCTTCGCGAGCGCGGCCGCGACCCGCTCCATGTCGGCCTCGACCAGATCGAGCGCGGAGCGGATCTGCATGATGGTGGCGGTGTCGGTGATGTCCTGGGTGGTCGCGCCCCAATGGCACCACTCGCCGAGGCCCTTGTCGCAGAACCCCACGATCTGCTGCACCACGCCGAGGATCGGATAGCCGATGCGCTCGGTGGTCGTCTTGAGCTTGGCGAAGTCGATATTCTCGAGCTTGCACTTGTTGTCGATCTCGCGCGCCGCTTCTGGCGGGATGATGCCGAGCCGTCCCTGCACCCGCGCCAGCGCCGCCTCAATCTCCAGGTAACAGGTGGTGCGGTACTCGTCGGAGAACACGAGGCGCATCTCCGGCGTCGAGAAGATGTCGCGGAAGATGATCGAGTCGAGGGCGGTGGCGGGCATGGGTTACTCCGTCGGCGGGCCAGCGAATGGCGAGTAGCGAATAGCGAATAGTGAACAGCACGGCTACTATTCACCACTCGCTATTCGCTATTCGCTCATCCAGCGATCTCGGGACGGCGCTTGCGGATCGCGGGCAGCACCATCACGAGCAGGATTACCGCGGTGGCGATGATGAAAGCGGCGCTGATCGGCCGGCGCACGAACACCGAGGCGTCGCCGCCCGACATCAGCATGGCGCGGCGCAAATTTTCCTCCATCATCGGCCCGAGCACGAAGCCCAGCAGCATCGGCGCCAGCGGAAAGCCGAGCCGCATGCAGACCAAGCCGATGATGCCGAACAGCGCGGTGAGATAGATCTCGAACGACGAATTGTTCACGCTGTAGATGCCGATCGCCGAGAACGCCATGATGGCCGGAAAGAGCAGTCGATAGGGCACCTGTAGGAGCTTCACCCACAGGCCGATCATGGGCAGGTTGAGGATCACCAGCATGGCGTTGCCGATCCACATGCTGGCGATCAGGCCCCAGAACAGCTCGGGGCGCTGCGTCATCACCTGCGGGCCGGGCTGGATGCCCTGGATGGTGAGCGCGCCGAGCATCAGCGCCATCACGCCGGAGGCCGGCAGCCCGAGCGTGAGCATCGGGATGAACTTGCACTGCGCGTCGGCGTTGTTGGCAGACTCGGGGCCGGCCACGCCTTCGATCGCGCCCTTGCCGAAGCGCGAAGGATCGTCGGCGACCTTCTTCTCCACCATGTAGGACGCGAACGAGGCGATCGCCGGTCCGGTGCCCGGCAGCACGCCGAAGAAGCAGCCAATGCCGGTGCCGCGCAGGATCGGCATGAACGACTGCTTGAGGTCGGCGAGCGAGGGCATCAGATTGGTCACCTTGGCGGTGAAGACCTGGCGGTTCTCCGCGTTGCCGAGGTTGCTCACGATCTCCCCGACCGCGAACACGCCGACCGCAACCACGATGAAGCCAATGCCGTCGGTGAGCTCGGGGACGCCGAAGCTGTAGCGCTGCACGCCGGTGTTGACGTCGGTGCCGACAATGCCGAGCAGCAGTCCGAACGCCACCATGGCGAGCGACTTGACGATGTCGCCTTCGGCCAGCACGGCAGCGGCGACCAGCCCCATCAGCATGAGCGAGAAATATTCCGGCGAGCCGAATTTGAGCGCGATGTCGGCGAGCGGCGGCCCGGAAAGCGCGATCAGGAGCGTCCCCACGGTGCCGGCGAAGAACGAGCCGATGGCGGCAATCGCGAGCGCCGGCCCGGCGCGGCCCTGGCGCGCCATCTGGTAGCCGTCGATGCAGGTCACCACCGCCGAGGTCTCGCCCGGCAGGTTGACCAGGATGGCGGTGGTCGAGCCGCCGTACTGGGCACCGTAATAGATGCCGGCGAGCATGATCAGGGCGCTGACCGGAGATACGCTGTAGGTGATCGGCATCAGCATCGCGATAGTGCCGAGCGGCCCGATGCCCGGCAGCACGCCGATCAGCGTGCCGACCGTCACGCCGATCAGGCAATACAGCAGGTTCTGCAGCGAGAACGCGACGCCGAAGCCGAAGATCAGGTTGTTGAACAGATCCATGGATCAATAGCCCGTGCCGGCGATCAGCGGGTAGGGCAGGCCGAGCGCCCACACGAACACGACCGCGCAGAGCGCGGTCATGAAGATGGCAAATGCGATCGCCTCGATCGGCCGAAATTCGCTGCCGGCGAGCGCAGAGCCGAACACCAGCACCAGCATCGCCGGGATGAAGCCGGCGCGGTCGATCAGCAGGCCGAACAGGACGAGCGCGATCGGCAGCACGATAAGCGCGCGCAGCGACCAGGAGCCTTCGAGCTTCTCGCCCGAGCGCAGCCCCGCGACGAGCGTGTAGAGGCCGAACAGGATCATGAGGGCGCCCAGCACGGTCGGAAACCAGCCGGGCCCCATGCGCAGCGCGGTGCCGAAGGCGTAGTTGCGCGCCAGGATGATGGCGGCGGCGCCGATCGCGATCAGGAACAGCCCGGCCCAAAAATCCTTGTTCTGGAGAATGGACGGCTTCATGCAGCGCTTCTCGCGTTCGAGTTTCGGATCGAGGGCATGCTCTTCCGATTGGCGCTATCCGAGCCGCGAACTCGGTCACCCTCTCCCCTTGCGGGAGAGGGTGGCGAGCCGCGCAGACAAGTTTACGCAGTCTGCGCAAGCTTGACTGCGGTGACGGCGAGCCGGGTGAGGGGTCATCTACGTAAGACTCGTACGAAGCAGACCCCTCACCCGCCCTCGCTTCGCTCGGGCACCCTCTCCCGCAAGGGGAGAGGGTACGTGCCCGCGGCCAGTACGGTTATCCTCTCATCGGTCGGAAATGTTGCCCGTCACTCCGCCTTGATGCCGCCCTCTTTGACCACGCGTTCCCACTTGTTCATTTCCTTCACCATGTGCTCGGCGAACTGCGCCGACGTCATCTTCACGACTGACGCGCCCTCGTTGGCGAACTGTTTCTGCACGTCGGGGGAGTCCTGCACCTCGGCGACCGCCTTGTGCAGCCGTTCGACGATCGCCGCAGGCGTGCCGGCGGGCGCGACCAAGCCCCACCAGTTGACCGCCTCGTAGTTCGGCACGCCGCTCTCCGAGACGGTGGCGACGTCGGGCAGCACCGGGTTGCGGGTCAGGCCGCCGACGCCGAGCGCGTGCAGCTTGCCGGACTTGATGTGCGGCGTGGTCTGCACCAGCGAGGAGAACATCACCTTGGTGTGGCCGCCGATCACGTCGATCATGGCTGGGCCGCCGCCCTTGAACGGCACATGCAAAATGTTGGCGCCGGACATCAGCTTGAACAGCTCGCCGCCGAGATGCTGGAAGCTGCCGACGCCGGCCGAGGCGTATTGCAGCTGGCCGGGCTTCTGTTTGGCGAGGTCTACGAGCTCCTTGACGTTTTTGACCGGGAGGTCGGGGTGGACGACGAGCACGTTCGGCCCGGAGCCGAGGATGGCGATCGGGGTGAAGCCTTTGATCGGATCGTAGGGCAGCTTGTAGAGCCAGGGGTTGACCGCATAAGCCAGCGAAATGACCAGGATGGTGTAGCCGTCGGGCGTCGCGTGGGACGCCAGCTCGGT
>Ga0137375_10007606_pt1 | contig 12889 bp, 11 predicted proteins | sample SagtaG_24_FD_104936 | JGI IMG/M metagenome (GOLD analysis project Ga0137375, IMG submission 104936) | Vadose zone soil microbial communities from Sagehorn Ranch, Mendocino, California, USA - Sage1_R_113_16 metaG | ecosystem: Environmental > Terrestrial > Soil > Vadose zone | place: USA... | reverse complement strand
TGGCAATCTCACTCTGGCAGGCCTTACGGAATTCTGCCGCTATTTCCTCTCGACCTGCATCGACCAAATCGACTTCATGGAAGGCCTTCTGGAGCCCTCCGAGTTGCTGCGACGCATGGAGATCTGGGCAAAGGAAGAGACGGCGGCAAAGCGGCTGCGAAAGGGCTCATGGCCCATCTTGCGTATGGCGGTCCTCGATGGCGAGTTCGCCCGCGGCGACGCGGCCGATTTTACCGGCTATGCGACCCGGCAGGCACGCACCGTGCTCAACGACCTCATCAATCAAGGCTATCTCATTTCCGAGACCACTCGCAGCCCGGTGCGGCTGGGATTTCCGGCAAGCGTGGTCGATCGCTGGTTTCCACGGCTTTATGGGGGAGGGCAGTGATCGCGACGCCTCATACCTTGCGTGTTGTTAAACGCGCAGAGGCGTCACACACCAAAGCTGAATTCCCGTGGAGCCAACGGTGCAAGGATCCATCTGTTCCTCTTTGGTGGGGCGAGCCAAATAGATGGCTGCAATCAACCTGGTCCGGATCGATGACGACAAGAACATGGCGCGGTTCTATAAGCTGGACGTACAGCCGACCCTATTCGGCGAATGGTCGCTGATCCGTGAATGGGGCCGAATAGGAAGTGCAGGGACGGTTCGCATTGAAGCGCATCCGACTCGTGGCAAGGCTGATCTCGCTTTGATCCTGAAATGGGCAGAGAAACAGAGGCGAGGGTACGCGTGCGTAGCCGTAGATCATGCGGCAGGGGCCGCGATGTCGTGGTCTGCTGCACTTTGACAGCGTGTCGGCTATGGACGGGGTCGGTTCAGCGCTCAACCCAGCGGCTTCAAGCCGTTCATGATGATCTTGGAAAGAAAATCGGCATAGCGTTCGGCCAAGCCATCTTGCTCGTACTCTGAAAACAACACGTCCCTGATAGGCTTCGCCGTCGCAAATATTTCGCAGACACCTAACAGGACCATGTACAGGAACCGAGCGTCTATATCGCCACGGACTTCATCAAGCTCAATGCCCTTCAAAACGATGTTTGCGAGCCGTTGATAGGATGTTTTATTGAAATCACGCCTGACGGTTTTGGCTTTTGCATCGCTTGCCAAATAAATTTTATCCAGCAGCAGCGGCCAGAAATTTGGCGTTTCGACGTAAAACGACAAGAGAGTCTTGATGCGGAGCTCGATTTTCTCGGCCGTGGTGCCAGGAATATCGCTAATAGCCGTGAGGCGATCGCTGATATCCAAAATGAACCGGTGGGCGAGCTGGACCAGAAGGTTGTCCAGGGTCCCAAAGTAATAACGGACGAGCTTGGGATCGACGCCGGCAGCTTTGGCGATATTCGTCTGGGTTAGTTGATCCGGGCGCTTGTCCCTTAGAAGCTGCCGCGCGGCCGTAAGTACTCGATCAGCACCAATATTGTCCTGCCCAACCGGTCTGCCCTTTCGCCGAGGCACCGCGGACCGCGGCGGAACGACAGGCTTTTTGGTCACCGATCTCAAGCAATCCTCCTACGATTGGTCAGCTGTAGGGATTACGACGTTCGCGACAATCTTCCAACTGCCCCTTTTATTCCTTTCAAAAGGAATTCTTATTGACGACGCTCCGGACTGGTGCGATGTTGCTGCACCTGCGTGGGGCAGGAAGCGTTCGGCTGGGAAGACCAAAAATGAGATACCTCATCGCGGCTGATACGGGAGGCACCTTTACCGACCTTGCCGTCCACGACATGGTGACCGGATCGACGAAATTCGGAAAAACGCTCACCGATTACGGCGATCTTCTCGATGGCGTTATCCGCGGCCTGGAAGACACGGACGCGGATGTCAGCGATGCAAAGCTTCTAAAGCATGGCACAACCCATGTAATTAACGCGCTTTTGGAGCGCCGCGGAGCAAAAACTGCGTTGGTGACCACCGCTGGATTTCGCGATGTCGTCGAGATCGCTCGCGGCAACCGCTCGGTGCCCTTCGATCTGTATTATCGAAGGAATCCGACCTTTGTTCCGCGGCATTTGCGTTTCGAGATCGAAGAGCGGATCGGCGGCGATGGAGCCGTCCTAAAGCCCCTGGACACCGCAGGCCTCGCATCCCTTGTCCCTATTTTCCGTAGCAACGGAATTCAAGCGGTAGCGATTTCCTTTCTTAATTCCTATCGAAACCCGGTTCATGAGGAGGAAGCCTGTCGATTCTTCCGAGAGATGCTGCCCGATGTCTTTGTCTCCGCGGGTTCGGAACTGTCGCGCGAGTGGTCTGAATACGAACGAACGTCGACGGTCGTCGCGAATGCCTTCGTCGGAGCCGACATGGCGTCTTACATCCACCGATTTGAGCAGAGGCTGAAGACAGCCTCCTTCCCGGGACGTCTTTATATGATGGGCTCAAGCGGTGGCGTTCTTTCCGTCGCCCAGGCGACCGTTCTTCCGATTGCGATGGTTGAATCCGGCCCGGTCGGCGGCTGTATCGCCGCCGCGGAATATGCGCGGGCTCTTGATATTGACAAGGCCATTGCATTCGACATGGGCGGTACAACTGCAAAATGCGCCCTGGTCGAAAACGGCAGGTTTGACTCTCAGTCGACCTATTTCGTTGGCGGCTATGAGCGCGGCGTTCCGATCCGCACGCCTGTTTTGGATATTGTGGAGGTTGGCGCAGGAGGAGGATCGATCGCCTGGTTGGACGATAACAAGCGTCTCCACGTCGGGCCGCGCAGTGCGGGGTCGACGCCGGGGCCAATTTCCTTTTCGCGTGGTGGAACCGAACCCACTGTTACAGATGCGAATGTCATTCTCGATCGCATCGGATCCAATACCTTCATGAATGGCCGGCTGGTGCTAGATGCGAAAGCCGCGGCCCGCGTCATTGAACAAAAACTCGCGATCCCGCTTGGATTTTCCGGCCCTGATAGAATTGATCGCGCTGCGCAAGGTGTTCTTGACCTTGCCTTGACGGCCATGACCGGTGCGATCAAGGAAATTTCAATTGAACGCGGCCGTGATGTTCGGGCTTTCAAGCTCATCGCCTTCGGCGGCGGCGGCCCGATGTTCGGAGCGGAATTAGCGCGCTCCCTGGGCATACCGGAGGTCGTGGTTCCGCCCAATCCAGGCGCTTTCTCTTCCTTCGGAATGCTGATGGCCGACGCGCGGCGCGATCTGGAGAAAACTCATCTTCAGAAGCTTTCCGAAACCTCGCTTGAGGATCTCCGGGAAAGTCTGAAATCACTCAAGGATCAACTCACCGGCGAAATGACGAAGGAGTATGGCGTTTCGAGTATCGCGATCGAATTCGAAGCCGATATGCGTTATCCGTCTCAAGCGCATAGCGTGCGGATCCGGCTCCCGGAAGATTTAACCGTGGCGGCAATTACGAGCGCCTTCGAAGCCACTTATCGCCAGCGTTACGGGCATATCAACGCTTCACTCAAGCCGGAATTCGTCGTTCTGCGTTCAATCGGTTTTGTGCCGACGCCGCGCCCAACCTTGGAAGATGTCGGCCGTATGGCCGACAATTCCAATGTTAAGCCTCATGCGCAGCGGAACGTCTATTGCCGGAGGACGCGTCAGCGCCTTGACACCCCGGTGTTCCGCCGAGCAGACTTGCCGGTTGGCTTTTCCGTATCGGGACCAGCGATCGTCGAGGAGTATAGCTCCACAACGATCATCGGCTCCGGCGATCGGCTGACTGTAGGAGCCCTTGCGGAACTCAGAATCGCTGTCGGTTAGCAAAAGGTCGGAGGTGAACTCATGAGCGTGCAATTCGCTGTCCCGGAGGAAGCCGCGGTCGTGTCTCACGATCCCATTGAGTTGCAGGTGGTTCGGCAGCGCCTTGTGGCGATCCCGAACCTCATCGAGAAAAATGTCGAGCGAACAGCGTTTAGTCTCCTCGTTCAGGAATACAAAGACTTCGCAATTGGTTTTGTGGATCCAAAGGGACACCTTGTGACGCAATCACGTTACAGCCTCCCTGGATTTGTCGCTAATGCGCTGGGGCTGGGTGTGCGTGAAGCGCTCAAGGTCTTCGGGGGCGCGAATCTCCATGAAGGGGATGTCGTCTTGGTGAACGGGTATGTCATCGGCAAGCACTTGAACGACGTCGTCGCGTTGACACCGGTTCGATGCGATGGAGATCTGATCGGCTTCTTTGCTGTTCTGGTGCATTGGATTGACGTGGGTGGTCGTGTCGTCGGTTCCTGTTTGTCTCCCGACGCTACCGATATATGGCAGGAGGGCCTCCAGCTTTCGACCGTGAAACTCATGTCACGCGGTGAAAGGGTCGACGATATATATCGAATTGTTCTCGCCAACTCTCGATTTCCCGATCTTCTCGCAGGCGATCTCCAGGCACAATTGGGCGGCTGTTTCATGGGCCGCGATATGGTGCACGAAGTTATCGCCGACCACGGAGTTCATGCCGTAAAGGCGGCCATACGCGAAATGCAGGACGACGCATCTGCAGCGTCCGCTCGCGCGATCGCCGAACTGCCGAAAGGCGTGTTCAAGGCATCGTCGTTTCTCGATGACGACGGCATCAACCTTGGCGTTCGGCTTGCAGTTGAAGCCGTAGTGACAGTCGACGAACGCGGCCTGACCATCGATCTATCCGGCCTTAACGAACAGGTTCTGGGTCCGATCAACCTTTCATTTGATGGCGGTGCAGTTACCTTCGCGCGTGTTGCCGCCAAAGTTCTTCTGGCGCCCGGCACTCCCGTCAACGAGGCCGATTTCGACCATGTTCATGTCATAGCCCCAGTGGGAAGGTTCATGAGTGCGCGGCCTGGCGCTGCGATGGGGCAGGGGGGATTCAACGGTCCCACGATTGTCGATACAATTTTCCGCGCCCTCGCAGCCGCTATACCGGATCGAATTCCGGCCGGTCATCACGGCACTTTTGGTATTCACCAGATTACGGGTACTAACCGCTTCGGTGAACCATTTCTCAGCCTCGACGCGATGTCTGGCGGGTGGGGCGCATTTTCAAATGCCGATGGCCCCAATGCTCTTCGCTCAATCACCCACGGCGATGTGCGCGATGTTCCAGTTGAAATTCAGGAAGCGCTTTACCCGTATCGCATCGAGGCTAAGCGTCTGGTGCAGGATAGTGGTGGAGCGGGCCGTCATCGCGGTGGTTTGGGAGTGGAAAAGATCTATGCGTTCCCTTCCACCAAGCGGCTTCGCTGCAATATCACGGTAGAGCGCACCGAATGCGCACCATGGGGAGTGGCGGACGGACAGGACGGTGCAACGCCCTTGGTCGAATTGCGATCCGCCGATGGTAACCGGCGCCTGCTTCGCAAGAGCGACGTCGAGCTCAACCAAGGCGATGTTTTGCGGGTTGTGAGCGGCGGCGGCGGCGGATATGGCGCGGGCTATTTCCGGGATGTGGAGTCGGTCCTGGCCGACGTGCGCGATGGTTATGTGTCTCAGGAGTCGGCATTGCGGGATTATGGCGTGATCCTCAATGGGCAGGGTGACATCGATCAGCCGGCTACCGCTGCGATGAGAGATAAATTGCTTTCAGGCGCCTGAGTACGTGGCATTGCTACGACCGTCCCATCCTCAGGCCGGTTGTGATTGCACAAGCGCCGGCCTCCGCCGCCTGATGGCTCCCTAAAATTCCGCATATCGGGATAAATACTTGTCGGCGCGCCTCGCTGCGCCAAAATGCCTGTCAATTCCCGCAAAGTCTGCAGCATGTGCTGTCTGCGTCAGTGTGATCTAAAATTCCTTGACTCAGGAAATAAAGATCGGAAGAGTGACGTAATGGCCTGTTGAAAATTGCGGGCCAGAGCTGTCAGCGAAATCGGAGAGAGCAACCATGAGCCACGGCCATGCAAAGACCCCTGAATTCGATCCGGGCGCATCCGCAAATGGCAAAACTGTCGCCGGCGGAATTCTCGGGCGCATCGAAGCATCTCCTCAAGATGTGGGTCTCGATGAATCCAAATTGGACCTGCTGCGTCGTTCGATTGAAGAGGACATTGCCCGTGGACACTCAGACGGGTCGGTTTTGCTGATTGCCCGCCACGGCAAGATCGTCATGCACGAAGCCATCGGCTATTCGGACAGGGCCAACAATCGCAAGGCTCTGATCAGCGATATTATGCCGATCATGTCCGTGACGAAGCAACTGACGGCAGCGATGGTGCTGCGCTTCGTCGATACAGGCCGGCTTGCACTCACCACGCGAATTGCCGAGGTCATTCCGGAATTTGCATCGGGAGGAAAGGAGCGGGTCACAATCCGCGATGCGCTTAGCCATCAGGCGGGGCTGCCGATGCAGCATCCTCTAGAGGATTGGAAGGACGGTAACGAAGCCTACGTACAGCGCATCTGTAAACTTCCCTTCGAACCGGCGCCTGAAGGTGTTGCAAATTATCACGCAGGAGCGGCCCACGCCGTATTAGGCGAAGTGTGTCGCCGTCTCGATGGCGAAGGACGTTCGGCCCGCAAAATTATGGAAGCCGAGATTTTCGAACCGGCAGGGATGACGGAAACGGCTCTCTCGCTTCGAGACCGGCCAGATCTTGTTGGGCGGCTTGTGCCGATCGCGATCAGAGACGAGGGACCGGGAGCGTTGCCTGCGCGCGACGTACAGCAGGTAAGCCGCATCTGCCAAGACATCGAATTTCTTGCGGGCGGCGCGTTTTCTACAGGATACGATATCTACAGATTTGCGGAGATGCTTCGATGCAATGGCAGATCAGATGGCCGCCAGGTGCTATCGCCGGCCGTTATCAAAATTGCGACAACAACCATACAGACGGGCAACAAGCGGCACGGTTTATATACTGATGTGGTCGCCCGGGATCACACTGATCTATTCCCTGCCAACATAGGCTTATCGTTCTACATACGAGGCGAGGGAATTTTCATTACCCATATGGGGACGCTCTGTTCGCCGCGGGCATTTGCAGGATCGGGATTCGGGGGACAACTCTTCCTCGTCGATCCGGATCGCGATTTGACTTTTGTTCATTTGGTTGCCGGCTTTCCTCAATTGTACCAGTCACGCAAGCGATCGCAGCGAATTTGCGATTTGGTGATTTCCTCAGTCATCGACGTCTAAGGCGCTGCTTCACGTCTCGTGAAAGCGCCACAAGCCTTATCATCGGAGATAGAGATCAAATATGCCGTTGGTGCGTATAAGCGTGCGCGAGGGAAGACCGCCTGAAGTTCGTCGCCGCATCGCGGATTGCGTACAGGCCGCGCTGGCGGAAATTCTCGAATTCCGGATGAAGACCGCTTTCGGACAAGCGAATGTCTCATCCGGAAAAAGTCTTGCGCGGCGCGCGGAGTATAAGTGATGAACCATGTGTTGAGAGCTTTATCCCGGCCGGACCAGTCACATGCTTCCGGAGGCGAAGCCCATAGCCGGTACAATCGACAGTGGTGGTACGTCCAGCGGCCGGTCGATAAATTGGGCGCGGAGCATTTCGAGTTTCGGACCGCGAAGGGTGCTCCCCTGCAGGACAACGAAATCCTTATCAGGCATCATTATCTTTCGCTGATGCCTGGCAATCGGGCGTGGATGCAGCGCGACACGTATGTCCCCATGCTTACCACAGGGCAGGTTATGCCTGGGCGCGCCATTGGTGAAGTTCTTGAATCGAAAGATCCGGACTACAAGCCAGGCGATGTCGTGGAGACGATGCTTGGATGGCAGGAATACGCCGTCGCGCGCGCATCCGTGCTCACGCGGCGCGATAAAAGCGTTCCGATGAACCATCTACTCGGCGTGCTCGGATCAAGCGCGCTCACCGCCTATTTCGGCCTTTTTGATGTTGGCCAGCCGCGCGCAGGCGAAACACTGGTAATTTCAGCAGCTGCGGGGGGCGTGGGTTCTATCGTTGCCCAATTGGGCAAAATAGCGGGTTGTCGGGTCATCGGGATTGCCGGCGGCGAGGAGAAGTGTGCATGGCTCCGCGATGCAATCGGGCTCGATGGCGTCGTCGACTACAAGGCAGGCCCGATCGAAGAGGCTTTGAAGCAACTGTGTCCCGATGGACCGGATCTGTTTTTTGACAACACGGGGGGCCCGATCCTGGAGGCGATGCTTCCTGTCATGAAAATCGGCGGGCGTATCGTGTGCTGCGGCAACACCGCTCAATATGATTCACCCATGCCAGAGCATGGACCAAAAGGAATCCCCATCACGCTTATCGCGCGCGATCTTCGGATGCGCGGCGTTCTGCTGAGAAATTATCTGGATCGCCGCGGCGAAGCAGAGGCCGCGTTGTGGCGTTGGACGGCCGAAGGTCGACTGCAGGCGATCTATTACATCGTCGATGGGTTGGAAAATGCCCCCAACACGATGATCGGGCTGATGGCTGGAGCAAACCGGGGGGTATCGATGGTGCGCATCTGATGCGTTCCAGGCCCTCGGTTGTCCGAGCGCTGCTCGAGACATCACGGTGACAGTTGAAGGAGACCAGCGGGTACTGAAAGTCAGTGCCGCTATAGACATGCACTAAATTGAAAACGGGGCGGAACGTCATGCAATCGGAAATTGAGCGTCGTACAATCAGACGGATTATGTGGCGTCTGATCCCGTTCATGGGACTGTGCTACATGATCAACTGGCTTGACCGCACGAACATCGGTTTTGCCGCTTTAACGATGAACAAGGCTCTGGGTATTTCAGCCACGGTTTACGGCGCTGCAGCTGGTATCTTTTTTCTTGGCTACGTCATTTGCGAGGTGCCGAGCAATCTGGCCTTGGCGAAGGTTGGCGGGCGCATCTGGATCGCCCGCATCTTGATTACATGGGGCCTGCTCGCTGCGGGAATGGCGCTGGTATCGGGCGAGCGCAGTCTCTATGTCGCGCGCTTCCTGCTCGGAGCCGCGGAAGGAGGCTTCTATCCGGGTGTGATTTACTATTTCAGTCAGTGGGTCCCGAGCCAGTATCGAGCAAGGATGTACGGATGGTTTGGAGCGTGTGGCGCTTCAGCCCTTATCTTGAGCGGCCCCATAGCAGGATACATTCTTCAGCTTGATGGCGTGCTGGGACTCGCGGGGTGGCAATGGCTGTTCGTCGTTGAAGGGCTGCCTGCGACGATACTCGGACTTGTCTGCCTTCGGTATCTTCAGGATTCGCCGTCACAAGCCAACTGGCTTGCGCCGGACGAGCGGAAGTGGCTGACGGATACACTCGACCGCGAACGCAATACACTTGCGGCCGGAGAACATATTTCTGTCTGGCGCGCGGTGCTGGACTGGCGCATTCTGGTGCTTTCAGGCGCTTACTTCTTCTTCGGGTTTGGGCTTTACGGCGTCGCGCTCTGGATGCCCCAGATCATCCGGGAATTCGGTTTCACGACAGTTCAAATCGGATACCTGACAGCGCTTCCGCCAATCTGCGGGACCCTCTGGATGATCTTCTGGACCTGGCATTCCGATTACAAAAATGAAAGGCAATGGCACCTTGTTCTGACGGGCCTGATCGGGACGTCCGGACTTCTGCTTGTCGCCTGGCAGTCGTCGAATATTGTTCTGGTCATGATAGGCTTCTGCCTGACGTCGATCGGCGCCTTCACGACGTTTCCGATCATCCTGACGTGGCCGACGGCGGCCTTGTCCGGCGTCGCCGCAGCGGCAGCTACGGCGGTAATAAATTGCATAGGGACCTCGAACGGCTATTTCGGGGCGCAACTGATCGGTGTCCTGAAGGACCTTACCGGGGATTTCAGAATTGCAATGTTGCTGACTGCTTGCGGCCTCTTTATTGCGCCATTGCTGATCTTCATTTTCGGCAGCTTCTTGAACATAAAGATTCGGGACGAACATTCGGTGACCGCGGTCGTGAAGCCGATTGATGCGCGATGATCGCGATCTGGCGGCCTCTTATCTGATTGCATCCCCCGAGGTGAGGACGTTGAGCTCGGCTTCTCCTCGGAGGACTAGCCTATAACGCGCGTTCGAAGGCGTAGCCAAATGCATCTGGCTATTCCTATTCTGAAGGTGAGCAGGCAGATCACCAAGATGCAGCCTGATCACCATACCCACTGGCCGAAATCGGCAATTGCCCGGATCCACGATTGGGCCGAGATCGATAATTCGGACGGAAGTTCGTGTCTTTACTATTTCAGCCGGAGTGCGATCGCCTCTACCTCGACCAATGCGTCCTTCGGCAAGCGGGCAACTTCGATGGTCGATCGAGCCGGAGGAGCGCTGTTGAAGAATTCGGCGTAAACTCCGTTCATCACAGTAAAATCGTCCATGTTCTTGAGAAACACAGTTGTCTTCACAACGCTGGCGAACGAGGCGCCACCCGCTTCCAAAACCGCGCCTAAGTTTGCAAGCGATTGCCGTGTCTGCTTTTCGATTCCGTCTAGAATTGATCCTGATATTGGATCGATCGGCAACTGGCCTGACACAAACACGAACTCTTCGGTTCGAGTGGCCTGGGAATAGGGGCCGGCCGCGGCAGCGGCCTTGTCGGTGACAACTAGTGACTTCATGGTCATGCGTTCTCCGTTCTGTGTACACTGTAAGATCGCCTTAGCCGATGCCGAAGGCTTCGCGACGATTTGCTGTAAAGCCATTGTAAAGGTCAGGCGCGCTGCGCTTGCTCTAGGTCGATGCTCCTACGGCCCCGAGCAAATATCCACGCAAGCGGCCGCTTCTAGAGCGTGCAAGATCGCGAGGAAGATCTGCTCAGGCTATAGGCATGCGTTAAGTGATATTCGAGGTATCGATTGCGTCCGCGACCATCTGCGCAGTCACGGCCGATAGAGTCCAACCGAGATGGCCATGGCCGGTATTGTAAAAAATACCTGGTGCGCGGCTTTCCCTGACAGTGGGCATCATATCCGGCATCATTGGTCGTAGCCCGGCCCAAGGAACTACGCGCCGAGTACTCATCGCCGGAAAGAGGCGCCGTGACCAATCGATCAGCGGTTGGATCCGGTCGGCACGAATGTCGAGGTTAAAACCATTAAACTCTGCTGTGCCGGCGACACGAAACCGGTCAACTCCCAGGCGGCTCGTCACGATCTTTGCGGCATCATCCAGCAGGCTAACCTTCGGCCCGGCTTGCTGACTGATTTCGTCGTCTAGGTGCACCGTAATTGAGTAGCCTTTGACGGGATAGACGTTTACGCGGTCCCGATTCAACGCCGCTAATTGGCGGCTTCCAGTCCCCGCACAAATTACGACTCTGTCAAACTCAAGCTGATGACTTTCTTGAGAGTGTCGATCACTGCTTCGAGTGTAGCTAACCTGCACACTACCCTTCGACGCATTTATGCTTGAGACGGAGGCTTGATTGACGAAAAGTGCTCCGCGCCGATGGCAGGTCTGCGCAAGACCAAACGTGAATTTGTGTATGTCACCTGTCGCATCGGACGGCGTGTAAAATCCCCCGAAGAACTTGCCGTGCAAGCTCGGCTCAATCTGCTTGATCTCTTCATTGGTGACGGCGTAGCGTTCTAAACCGCTTTCATTGAGGATTTTGTTAGCGCGTTCAGCGGTTTTGAAGCTATCGGCGTCGTGGTAGAAATGCAGAATGCCGCGCTTGTCTAAATTAAAATCAAGCGATTCTCTCTCTGCAATGGCGAACAAATGCTTTCGCGCTTCGAGGGCAAGCTTAACGGTGTGGGCTGTATTTGACCGATATTGCGGGATCGCAGCCATAAACTCTGCGAGCCACGAGTACTTGTGCCAGGATGGGCGCAAGTTCATCAGAAGCGGCGCGTCCTGCTTGAACATCCATTTCAAGCCCTTCGCTATCGTTCCCCAACTATTCCAAACCTCTGCGTTGCTTGCAGAAAGTTGGCCGCCGTTTGCAAATGAGGTTTCCATTGCGGCATATGGCTGCCGCTCAATTATTGTAACGTTATGACCTCGGCAAAGAAGGGCATCAGCGGTAGTAACACCCGTTACTCCAGATCCGATTATCCCGATATTCATGGCTTTCCCGTCGACGATGACGATCGACTATCGATCGCTTCACCCCATCTGTCGCGGGTACCTGAGAGTTTTGCCGGGTTAAACCGGTTGTCCCCTTCGGTGGGCGTAAGACGCCTCTCTCCAGATTGTTCAACTGCACGGTCCCTTGTGTCTGAGAGTTTATTGGGGGTTGCTCCTTCGACGTCGCAAAAGCGATCTCTCCCGGGCAGTCTATGAACGGAGTAACCTTCTTATATTGCTGCTGTATTTGCAAGCCATATACCGTGCATACGGTGTGAAATAGCTTCGTTGACCTGCCTGAGAGGCCAATGTTACCGTATCCTTAGGCGGTCCCGGGCGTTCAACCATGATGCCCGCTTTTGCGTAGAGCGAATTCCAGCGGCAGCTTACGACTACGATTTCAAGCTGTGCACTCGCGGTCTTAGTACCGCTGTCGGATCGCCACCAGGACCGCCTCTTGTCTTCAGGCGCTGGTAGACCGGCCAGAAACCTTAATCACCGGCCTTTTGGCATTTGTTTTGCTTTACGAGAATCTTCTATTCGACAAGCAGTGCGCGAGCATCCGAAGAGTATACGCGGAGATGCCATTTCTGCTACGATTAGCGACTTTTATGGCAGGAGATTCTACGATGATGCCGGTTTCGGGTGTGAAGGCCGGACCCACCAAGCTGGTGCGGCGGCGTGTGAAAGTTGGCTTCATCCTCCTTCCAGGGTTCACGATGTTTTCGTACTCAGCCCTAGTTTATATTTTGAAACATTGTACCGACCCAGCGGCCGCAGTCGGGATCGACTTTGAGTATTTGGTTTTAGGACAGAAGCCAGCTCAAACGACGTGCGGTGTCGAAGTGCCCTCGACCGCGCCCCTGCACGCCGCCCGCACTTGTAACTACGTCTTTGTGATAGGCGGGAGTACAGCGGCGCCCATCGAGAACCGCAGATCAATTCTGGAAGCACTAACTAGTGCCGATATGAATAACGC